>JAABUJ010001624.1_pt1 | contig 31804 bp, 10 predicted proteins | sample 5559131 | NCBI WGS metagenome assembly JAABUJ01 (sample SAMN10711875, study PRJNA513366) | rock metagenome | isolation source: Antarctica rocks | place: Antarctica: Victoria Land, Mt New Zealand nord | collected 2016-01-07
ACAGCAGTATAAGATTTTACTTAGATTAAGCTCTTTACATTAAAGTTTAGTAACAGTGATTAGAAAAGTCATTTAATATATAATGAAGTGTTAATAAATCTTATAAAAGAAGATACTGCACAATCAGAGCTCTCTTTATATTAAATATTTAAATTATTTAATTTAACTGTGATCTTGCAAACTATAGTGCAACAAAACTCATTTTAAATGCAGTTAACTTAAATACTTATTAAGTGCTGATTATACAGAAACAGACTTTTAACAGATATATAGTATTTATTTATTTATTTTTAAAGTTATATTTTAATAAATGATGTTAATTCAGCATTTAAGATATGCTTTATAATCAGCAAAAAGACTTCAGCTCATATTTAATCATTTTAATTATATAATCAATATGTAACAGCACTGCACATATGTCTTATAGACAAGAACATCATCATTATAAATGTATATAATTTGCAAAGCAACAGATCACAAATTTAAACTTAATATATTATATAATAAATTATTCATGAAGTTAAAGAAAAGATTATGCTTCTAAAAGATTTCAATACTCATTATTTCTTCTGAGAAGACATATATATTGTTTATAAGATGTAATTGAAATATCTTCACATCATAATAGTAATGAATGATCTCTCATTACTTATCTTAAGAGAATTGTTAATTTAAAAAAGAATTAATTAATAAAGCATCATTGATCTTATATTTATCTCAATAACAATTAAGAAAGTAGTTCAATTCTGAAATTTAATAAATTACTGAGTAATCATTTAAAATTACATCTCAATAGACATTTAAATTACAATATTAATGAAGAAGTCAGCATTAAGCAAGTGCTATGCACTGAAAAAGCTTGACAAGAAGAGATTTGAACAGCATCTTTATTAAAGAAAATAAATATATATATTAAGTTTATTTATAGCTCTGCAACAAATCACTTACAAGAATTTAAAGAAACACTGCTTAAAAATTTACTTATATGTATAAGCAAATTCTTAATAATCATTAAGAGTCTTAAAACTTCTTGTGAATGTAAGATGTGCAAAATAATAGTATAATGATACTGAGATAAATTATAACAAAATATCTTATTAATCTTTTTAAAATTTATTTAAAAAGAAACTACAATGTGTAAAGTGCATAAACTGATGATAATTCATTAAACAGTCAATCTTAACTCTGAATAATCTTTATAAAAAGAATTTATAAAGATTATTGTAATAAAGTAAGCTCTGTACAGATAAATCATAAACATCATTTTATATCTTATTTTTGTGAAGATCAGATCAGAATAATATAAATAATAATAATTTTATTAAGACATAAATTCTGACAAAGAAGTTCTTTTTAAAAGAAGAATAAATAAATTTTAAAAACATCAATAATAAATTATTTACATCTTTTATACTTAACATCTTCTCAACAATTACTGTAAAGCAGATTAAGCAGACAATTTATAGACTATTAAATAATAAAGTTTTAAAGTTAAATAATATTTTAAATAAAGTTTCTAAGATTGCAACTCTCTTTATTAAGAATGATTTTGCATAAATAATTAACAGATACTTTATCAATAAAATGATGTTTAAAAGCTTTTGAGAATTCATTACAGTAATTTTACAAAAAAATAAAAAAATAAACTACTTACTGTTAAGCAGTTATTATCTCATTGCATTGAAGAACACAATTATAAAGTTATTGAAAAAATTAATTGTAGAATAAATTGCTGAGACAATAAAGATATATAATTTTCTTTTATAAAATCAGATAAAAATTAAAGAAAAAAAGATCTATTTTTATTACTTTAAAGCTGCTTACATTCTATGTCAACACTGTATGAAAGATAAAGTTAAAGTATATAATTTTAATGTTTAATTTTAATCTCAATAAGATATTTAATAATGTCTTATATAAAAGATTGTTATACATTATACAATTTGTAAAATTCTCATCATAAATTATTTACATCATAGAATGCTTTCTGATCAAATGTCATATAAAAATAATCTTCTCAGAATTTAAAAACAATTAAATATTTATAAAAACAGAAATTTCTTAAAGATTTTTACTTTCTTTAATTTTCTTTCTGTTCTCTGTGTCAGAACTGCTGACAATGTTTAAGTGCTTAAAAGATAAGATAATGATGTTTAATTTTGTGAATGATATAAATTTAATTATATAAAAAATTTCAGCATAGACAAATTGCTGCAGACTGAAGTCAGTTTACAGTTAGTGTATTGTATAAGTAAAGAGACATAAAGTAAGATTTACATTAAATAAATATAAATTAATTTATTTTATAAGATGCTGCAAAGATCTTAATGAGAATTTAATGAGCATAATGTATTTTAATAATTAAATAATTTTAATAAAAACAACATTGTAAATATTGAGTGTTCAGATTAATATAAGATTAAGATGAAGAGAGTATGTATAATAAATAGTTTAAAAAGATATTATGATATTTGAAGCTCTTTTATATATTATATTATTTATATAAGATTCATTCATAAAGCAGTTAAGACTGCTTTATACAGCAGTAATTTAATTAATTATATTATATAAATTGTAAATGTAAAATCTACAAAACAATGATGTCTCATCAACTATCTTATGCATTAAGTCACTGAAATGTCTACAGAACTGTTATTTAAAAAAGATAATAAAAATTTATAGAAAAACATTTATAACTATTCTAAAATAAAAACTCAATGTTTAATTTCTAAATCTATACATAAAACATAAAACAATACAGAGATTTCTTAAGACAGCTGACAATTTAGTCTTTATAAGAATTAAATAAGTAATTAATATAATTTAAATGACACTTTAAGTCTTTACTGACAAAATGTTAAGAAAATGTAGATGCAGCACAGTCTTCATAATTAAATCACTGACAATGATGAAGAATTTACAACAAAGAGTAATGATATAAATAAAAAAGCAGAGACAGCTTTAAATACAATTAAGAAGATAATAAATAAATTTACAGAAAGCACTGATTAGGTAAATAAATTTAAAGTGAAAATAAAGATGAATTTATAAATTAATAAGATAAAAAGTAATTATATAAAAGTTAAACTGAGCTCAGTCAGTTTATTAATTTTATAATGATTTTTATAAGCATAAAGCAACAGCACTATTTCTGCTCTGCATAAAAATATTAAATCTTAATGTCTAATTAATCTCTGTAAAAGTCTCTGAGATTGACAAGCAATGTTTATATAATTAATTAATATAAATTATGTAATATATATTTCTCTTTTATCTAAATCACACTAACTTCTACACTCACTACTTTTAAAGAACTAAAATTACAGATCTTTATAGAGCTTTTTTTTACAGCAATTAATACTCATTAAATGACTTAATAACTAATTATAAGTAATTTACTCAGTTATCTCAATCTTGCATGACAGATCATTTAGAAAAACATTTTAAAATATGAAGATTTTATATATTTAAATGACTAAAAGATGATTTAATGAATTAAGATAAATTTAATAAATTAAAAGAGATTATCTGCTGTTCAGTGAAAGTAAATGTTTCAGAGATAGATACAATACAGATTTATTGATGTATAAAAAAGACAATAATAATTAATTAATATCTTATTGAGATAGTGTCTGTAAGATAGAATTAAGATTTTCTTACTTAAATTTTTTCTTTGTAAAGATACTTTGTTCTCATAGATCTAGATAGAAACTGAATAGAAAGTTAATAGAATAAATAATAATATTAATATCTTATGTATATCATAAGATCACTGAAGAGTTAAAGTTAATTAATTATATATAAAAAGAATCTTAAGTCTACAACTTATTTAAATTTAAATATCTTACTGACAGCCTTTTTAAACAGAGTAGTAATCTTATTATTAATTTATTTTTATTTTTTAAGTTTTAGAAATTAACTTGCAGTATAACTTAACTGTAATCAACTTATTTATCTTCTTTTAAATATTTCTTTAAGTATTAAGAAGATATTTGCAGTTCTGAATATTATAAACATTTTAACAGAGAAAATATTTAAAGACTTTATGATAAGAAAGTTAATCACTATTAAAGTTAAAAGATCTTTAATGATGTTTCTTGACATCAGTTACATAATAATTTAATGAATTACAATTATAATTTATTAAACATTTATCTTCTTACTGTTTATCTGCTCACAGAGCAGTAATAATCTTTTTAATTTTAAGTTATATTTTTTTTAAAGCTTTTACAGATTTTACTCAGTATTTAAAGTGATTTAAGCATTAATTGCATTACAGATTATACTATACTTATTTAATAATGCTTAAAGTAGTATTTAAAATCATTACTTTAACTTAAATAAACTGATCATATTGAGCTGAGTTGTAGCAATCTTTCTGTTAAGTTTACTTAAATAAGTTTATACTTCTTTAATGAATACATTTTTTAACATCTTATATTTAATAAATTTCATCAAATATTGTCTTCTCATCATCTGCAACTTCTTCTTGTATTTAAATTTAAAATGTTTTACACATTTTTTACATTAATCTTATCTGTTAAATATTCTTAATTATCTGTATTGATGTAGATAATAAGTCAATATAAGATTTTTACATTGATTTTTTAACTTTTAAAGTCAAGGTTGCTGAGAAAAAACAAGAATTCACTGATGTAAATATTAACTATTAAGATTTTAATAATATTTCATAGATCTTCTTCTATTAATCATTTTTGCATAAAAATGAATTATTAATTGCAATTTTTGTAAGTAAGAATTAAGATGAGTCATTGTTTTATAAAGAAGTTATTGAAGTTTATGATGATAATAGTTAACACATAGTATAAGAAGTAAATAAAGTAAAATAACAATGTATATATAGAAAATAATGTAAATAAAACAAAAAAAGTCTTATATTTCTTATTCTGTAAGACAGTAAATGCTTATTTGTTTTAATGACTCATATTAAGTTATTAAAGAACAGTGCTTTCAATAAGTAACTGTAAGTACTTATTTATCTATTTAATAAGATACAAATTAAGCTGTTAAGAGTGCTGATTTTACTTAATAATTTAAGCTTATATATTTAGCTACTGCAGATGCTTATTTATCTATTTAACAAGATGTATATTAAGTTGCTGATACACTAAAAGTATATATTTTCTTTAAGAAGCTTCTTGCTAATCTGAGTTCATAATTTATTGAAAGAAAGAAGATACTTATGCTATATTATGCTGTTTAATGAAACTCTATAACTGTGTATTTATAAGTTATAGTGATCATAATTAATAAAGTTAATAATGTTAACTGCAATCAACATTATTAAAGACTTCACTTAGCTTCTAATGCTAGTTCTAATTGACTCAATAGAAGCAGCTAGAACACTGCTTCTCAATATAAATAATAATTAAAATACATTTAATTATACTTAAGTTCTGAATGTTGTATCATTTCATTATATTGCTTCAATATTGCATAAGTATATATATAACTTAAAGTTATGCAATTATATATAACTTATATATAACTCAACTTAATCTATAAATTAAGTCAAAGTTAAGTTCTGACTCTAACTTAACTCAAACTAAATATAAATTAAGTTAATAAAATTATTAAATCAATCTAATTTAATAGTTACTTTATTTACTGCAATTTAGCTTAAATAGTTATACATTATTATTTATATTTATTACTGCAACTTCTTTTCTCTATTATTAAGATTTCTTACAATTTCTGACAAAATATTCAGATTTATTACAATTATAACATTTATAAGTTTTTTCTTATTAAAAATAAAACTTAAAAAACTTACTTATATATTATTTTTACTTTACTGATTTAACTTATCTTAACTTTTAATTATACTTCTTAATAAAATTAAAATTAAAATTCATTAAATCTTTTTACATTCTAATAATAAATTGTTATTATTACATTCTTAAAGCATTATAAAATACTATTCTTTATTTGTTATTTTCATTGTCAACTATCAATTTCAATAAAGATATCTATTATTTTTTAAAATTTTTTAAAATAATTTTGTTGTGCTATTTTATCTTTAATAAATTTTTATTTAATTCTTAATAATATTACAATATTAAGACATCATCATCTCAATTTGTTAAGACTACAATACATTAAAACTTTGCTGAATACTTAACTGCTAATTTATTTATTTTTAATGTATAAAGTTATTATTTCACTGCTATTTTCTTATTAATTACTTTTAGAGTGACCACTCAGGTCAGTATTCATCTGTGTGTCTCTTGTAATAAATAAATAAATTACATAGATTACATGTAAATTACCATTTTAGGTTGCTCTCACCATAGATTACCAAAGTGTGTAATTTATTTCTCAATAAATTACATAGCTCAGGTCAGGTCAAGTCAAAAATACTGACCTAAGCAGTCACTCTAATTACTTTAAAAATCTTTTAAAAATCTTTCTTAAACTTTTTAAGATTAATAAAGATTAATTCTTTATTAACTTTATGTTTTCTTAATAATTTATTTAAAAACTTATACAGTTTAAAATTAATTTAGTTAAACACTGCATTCTTTAAATTAGACTGAGTATAAAGTCAGATTAGATTTAAAAAGACTATCTATAACTCTATAAAAACTTAACTTAATCTGTAGATCAGGTTATTACTAACTCTATGTGCACTAGGTTAAATTAAAACATTAAAGCATCATTTTTTAGAGCTAAGTCATGTGATTATAAATTACATAAAATCATAATATTAGCCCTAACCCTTACAAATATTACATCACAAAACTGAACTTTGTAATCTATTTTTTGCATTTCTTTTGCAGACACTAATGTCATATATGAAATCTAAAACCTGTGCACTCAGCCTACTTTAAATAAATTATTATATATAAATCTTTATTTATCTTAAAGTTAAACTTCTTCTGATTAAAATCTATATATAAGTTAAACTTTATTAAAAAGCTTTACAATTTCTTATATTTTTACTGAATATATCTAATACTGATATTTTCAGTATACTATTCATTTTATATAAACTTTTAAAATCTTAAAAATTAACTATACTAATTAAAGCTAGTTTCTGTATACTGAAAATCATAACTATATTGTAAAAATATTTATATATTATATTTTAATCAGAGATTTCTCTGAAATAGAGTTTAAAGATTAAAGCTTATGATATAGAGAGTTCAGTACATTAAAGTTAATCAGTAAATAGTAATATATTAAATAATAATTATTAATATATATATTCATCTTCTTAAGAGAGATGCTCTGCCTATATATTAAATAGATATTACAGACATTTAAGACATCAATATTTTTTTATTTAAATTGTTCTTATCTGATCACTGAGATCACTGAGAACACTAGTGTCTTTATTATCTTTAATGTTCTTGTACTTATATATTTACTATGTCTGCATATCTCTGATTATTACATAACTACTTGTTGGTTATAGTTGTAACAATATAGTGTTAAATGAATAACAAGTAGTAGTATATAAATTTTATAGAACTGATTTCAGTTGTCTAGAGTAAGCTTTATGATCTTTCATTAATTGGTTGATATTGAGTTCAAAGAGTTCATAAGAGATTGAATTTCATCTAAACTAAAAGTCAGTTTTGATTCAATCAGTCTTGAAGAACACACTTACTATCTTTGAAAATTTGTGTCTCAGATGTCTCTAGCTTCAGCCATGACCAGTAAGCTGCTTGATATGTAAAGACCGCTGTCAGGAAGACTTTGGCAATTGGTCGAGAGAAGCTTCTGTAGAATCCAACCTGTCAAAAATCAGTGATTGGTACCGTTCAGCATAGTGGCCGAGATGAGGGTAGCTCTACATGAGAAGTTGTAGACTTGGATCGTTTGCCTGATGTGCCCGAAAACTGGTAGGCTGAATGGCGGCGGAGAGTAACGCATTTACTGGCCTGCCGGCGCGAGAAGCACCCAGAACCATGGTGGGAATTGTATGTTTCAAGAGCGTGCTTGATGTTGTAGACCGACATTGCTGAGCTAATTTCCAGAAAGTTCGCAATTGTGTGTCAGATCCTGCGACGTGGCCTCAGATGTTCTTGAGAGCGGTGTTCGCTCGATGTATCTATTCTGCCCAAATTTCCACCTGATCACCATTCCTCGATTCCGCTACGTTTCCTTTCGAAATCGCTCAACTAGAGCCCCTATCGGCAACAAATCACGACCAGGTAATACCAATAGCGACCCTGACTATCTCATGCACGGCCGGCCATAAGAATATCTCGGACAATGGTGCGGCGCATGTCGCAACAACTTCTATGCTACTGAAGCTCACCTACCTCATATACTAGGCGCAAACCCCACAACAGCGGAGAGCGAATGAGAGATATGCACGACTGGAGACCTCCAAGCGGGGCAAACCCGAAAGCGCTTCCAAACAGAAACAGAAATTCAAACCTCCCATTTCTACAGCATGGATAGGTGATTGCACATTCTTGGCGAGCTACAGGAGTTCTTACACTAACGCATGTTTATGGATTGTAGCTCTACTCGCCTTTGTTGTCTGCGGCGGTCTAGTATTTGAGCTAGTCAGGTTGTTCTTTTGAGGCGAAATGATAGGGATGGCTAGAATAAGCACGCCGAAGTACGGTGGCAAGGGCGTGAACTGGTTTTGTCCCATCACGGCAAGAACTACGTGAAGAGTCGGACTGAATTGCCACTGGGGAATATGGCTAGCTAAATGGAAGACTCGGACCTGGACATCTAGATGTTGCATCTGAGCACATTCGGCGCACTGAGCAGAATGGATCTTTCTACTCATTGTGATCTGCTGGCTTTAGGAGTCTCGCTTGCTGCACGATTGTGGCGAGTATGAGCATCTTGGGGCTGACCATATAATTGCCCGCCTTCTGCCTTCTGCACTTCCCTTGAATTAGGATCCCTCTATTTTGCACCTCTTCATATTGATTTTCGATCGCTCAGTGTCATCGTTGTCAGATCCACAAGAATGTTTGCTCCTACTATTCTGGTTCATTTCCTCGAGCTCATCTGACGACGAAGAGGTAGAATCTTCACCGAGTATTGAGGCCGTGTGCTCTAGGTATGATGCTCCGCCGGCGTCTTTGGAAATGGCTCCCGTCATTTCTGCAAACTTGCGAAGGCCTGCCTCGGTTGCTGCCTGCTTAGCTTGCTTTCGGAGGACACGGGCCGCTTTGTTGTACTCTGCAAGCTCCATTCTCATGCGGACCCTCTCCTGCTTGGCTGTCTCTAGAGTACCATCCACTAAAATCGCTTGTCCTCTGATGTTGATAGGCTTGGCCGACGTCTGAAGCTCACCCGGAGGCTCAATGCCATTTTCATGGCAGTGTTTCAGCGCAATCTGGCGCACAAGCATCTCCTTCTTAATGTCGGCGGCCTCAACCGCTCGACGAAGCTTGCGGCGAACTCGGTGATTGTAGCCGCCAACTTCATAGTCTTGGTCATGCCCAGCATCAAATTCGATGAAGTCGCCAGTGTCCTCCCCACGCCCATGGTGTCCTATAGGTATTAATTGCGTTTTGGAATCATCTGCAACGCCTCCAAGGTCTATCCTCCTGCTTCTTGACTGGATTTTGCTGTTCAGCGCTCCGTCCCTTGTCTGGATTTTATCAAAATCAACTTCGATACCTTTCATACCCATTGCTCTAGGCTTAATCTCATCCACACCGGGGGTGTTCGTAAGATCGAAGCCAAGCTCTGCGCATTGCTCCAGTGCCGCTTTCCGCTCGGCGACGTTGACTTCCATTGCTATCCTTTTGATCTCCTCTTGCTCTACGGTTAGTAATTTACGTTTGTATTGTTTTTCCTCCTCTGCGTAGGGCACATCAGTGACCCACAGAATACCTTCGAAGCCAACAAGCCTACCTTTAATAGCTTTCCACGTCACCTTGATTTCACGATAAACTCTTCTCTTCTCGTCCCGGGCTGCACGGCGCTCCGCTTTCCCTTCCTGCTGCTTGACCCTGAGTGCCTTTCTCTCGGCAGCCTTCCGCTTCTTTTCTCTCATGACTCGTTTCTCAAGCTGTTCATCAGAGAGATCCCAAAGAGCTAGCCAGTCCTCCTCGCCTTCGGGTAGCTGGATATATGCGGGTATCATTGGCTTTGGCGGCCCCGGACGTGGGGCTAGTGCTTCCAGTCTTTTTTGGTGCGTCTTGCTTATTGTCTTGGGCGGTTGCAGAGAATTACTCAGATTAATCTGGGCCAAGCGATCAGGATTGATGGCGTTGTGGAGTAACGCTTGCGAGCCGGACGGCGCAGCCAGCGATACAATGCCATCAGTTGGCGGCTCGGTAGCATTCCCTTTGTCGGCAGCTGAGTCTTCTCCAGTGATGGCACCGGACTGTTTGGTAGCAGCTCTTTCCTCCCGCTTCTTGAGTGCCACCAATGATACAACAGTGCCATCATCCTGAGTCGTAACCGGTCCAACATTGAATGTGACCCCCGAAGGGTCATGCACTGCCGCTAGCCGTTGCGCTTGTTTGACTGCTTCAGACCATATCCTACGTCTTTCACCCTCAATATCACGGAATCGATTGCGGTCGGCATTCTTGTTGTATTTGTCTGGGTTTCTTGTCTGATAAGGTGTAAGAAAATGCCGGTTAGCCGATGCGTGGTGCAGTGACAAGTATATTCGCGCCTTACCATGCGACGAAGAATCGTTGCATTGAGCTTCCGCTGTTTTTTCTCGTCTGCTTTTCTACCTCTCTTCTCTCTTCTTGTGGCCACACGATACTCTCGAGCCTGTTGTTTTCTTTTCCATTCCGCATCTATCAAAATTTGTGAGATTCAGCCGCGTTGAATGAGTCGTGTTCATACCGTGTCCCTTTGGGGCGTAACCCTGCGTTGAATCTGCTAGCCCTACTTCCATAGCTTGTGGTATCAACAAGCCGCCAACACTCTTGGTAAGTGTAGTCCTTGCTCGCTTTTGGCAGCGAAAGTGTCAATCATGAAGACATTCTACTATTACGGTAAGGTGCAGGTACCAACAACGCAAACCCCACCATCAAAGGCCCGAGGGGACGAAGGGTCTTGTAGGACCATAAATCTAATACTCGTGGGATCATGTTTGTGTGTTCAACTCATTGACACTGTATCAAGATCATCAGAAAATATTGTAAATATAAAATTTGTATCATCATTTGTCTGTGTACCCAATTTCATCGAGATCAAAATCTAATTAACCCGCCTAGGCCCTTGAGGGACGTGTAGGTATGGAAGAGTCCCATTGATGCTAGGCTTTGAGACCTAGAGGGAAACCTATGATCACCCACCAAGCCGTTTACCTACACAAATAGGAATTCCAGTAACCAAGATCTCAGTATTCAGTATCCGTCCCAACGCTCATCGATTAGTGTATCTCAATCATCCAGCGAAGGCTTACGACAAATGGCATAGTACGAACAGTGGGACCGTAGGTCAGAGAATACTTCGCTGCAGTCACGAATATCCTGCTGCTGCGAGGGGATGGAAACACTACCTTACCAACCTCCGATTTTCTGCTGTAATCCGCGTACTTGGTGAATGCATGTCTCTCCCATAGGGTATGGTCCCTCGCGTTCGGACCCACGAGCAAACATTCAGTAACGGCCCGCTATGCCTTCAGACACCTGTTGCGCACCGTGCAAAAAAATAGCAAAACTACAGTAACACTGCCTGCATATGGAGTCACTGAATCGTAAGGTTCTACATTGTAGAAGGGTGTAAAGTCCCTCCAATAATGACAGACTCCTTGACTGAATGCATGCGAAGTACGTTCTCCTTTTTAATCGATGCTTGTACGCTTCTTCCTCCTCTGTTTCGTCTTTACTGTTGGCTCTCCTCCGTCTTCGTTTGTTCTGGAGTAATCGCCCAGAATCATTTGATTGGACTGAAGTGTTTCCTGACCATCGTTTCGAGATACAATTTCCTCCTTTGGCTTTTTCTTCCTCCTCTTCTTCACCAGCGTGCCATCAGGTGGAATATCGTCACCAGCATCAATACGTTCAGAGGCCCTTTGCATCTCCAGACGCAGTTTTTCAACCTTTCTCAGTGCCTCCGCCATTTCGGCCTCCTCTCCTTCGCGTTCCTCAACTTGACAGGGAACCACACTGCCGTTCTCTGGACCCACCTCTAGTGTGAAATTCCTCAGACAGCTCGAATCAACATGTAGTAATGATTTTTTCACACTCTCGCGTTTGAATGGCGTTGCAACATCGATAGTGTTACCGACAGCTCTCGTAGGTCCTTGAAACACATCTGGCTCAGCGATGTCAAAAGTTTCATCCGCAGCTATGACGACTTCTTTTTGCTGCTCTCGCCGCTTCCTGGTGTAACGATCATCATCCGAGGACCTGATTGGACCACTCTGATCCCCAAGATCAAGATTCATAATCGGGATTGCATCGATATCAACGTCCACTCCATTGCTACTCTTCAATATGTCGTGGAACGGAGTAGACGTCCCTGACGAAGTGTCTTCATTTGCAATGTAGAAGGGATCATCCTTGTATCTTCCACGCCGCTCAGTGCGCCGTCTTGCGGCAGCCCCTAGATCATCAGCAGCTTTGCTTATGCTTGTTGGGGAGGCCGTTGATTCAGGCTCCCGGTCAAATATTTTCTTTGTCGGTGTAAGCACTTCGATACACTTGATTCGGCGTTTCTTATAGAACAGCTCAGTCTCGCCTTCAGCCTCAAACTCTTCGATTGTATTGATGGCTGAGGTGTGCAGTAGGCGGGAAAGATCATGGTGCAATGGCGCGTCCAAGTCCATAGTATCGAGCGGCGGAACCTTTTTCTGAGCACCAGGAGCAACAGGATTCAGCTCTGGGCCAGCGAAGAGTGAAGGTATAACCGATATGAGAAATAGTGGTGGGCTTTGAAAAGATTCTTCCTGCGCCGCAACTGCCTCTACGGCGAGACGCATGAGCTCGAGAAACTCTACCGCACGCTCTTGAACCTCCAAGCTTGGGTTTACAGATAGGGACTCCAGAAAATGCACGATTCTGGCCAACAGTAACGAAGTCATTGTCTTACGTTCTGTATCCCATATGCAATCGTCGCTTTTCACCATAGCTGAGAAGATCTTAGGAATTGCTTCTAGATAGGCTGACAATACCGCTGGATTTAGGACAAGAGTTGAATGATTCAGCGAGCAATCAAGCATGTTTTCCCGATTCCCCAGATATTCCGCGTATTCACCAACTATCCAGACCGCAGCAAGCAGTACACCATGGGTGCCATTGGCAGCGAAAGGAGAGGTAGACTCTCTGCTCAAACACGAAATAAGCCATTCCGCCGCGTGGGTGGCAGCTGGTCTCACACTCTTCACTCGAACCGCAACGTTGCGAAGCTCCAAGCCTATCAAAGCAGCTGTATCGAAAGGTGTTACCTCTGCACCGTGGTTATGAAGTGCATGATACTGAGTTGATGGCGGGACAAGAGCCGCGAGTTGGCTCAAAACATCGATATACCAGTCAAAGTCAACAATGTTTGCATAAGTCCCCTGCGAGCACATGTCCAATATTTTGCAGATGACGTTAATCTTATAGTCTTCGGGCAACAGTAGCTCTTGCTTCGGCTTGGACCCTGTTGTCCTTAACATATTCTCTGGATCTTCCCCGTCGGAGTCCGCGGAAGGCTCCACCGCAAGGAATGATGTAGTACCCTTGAAGGTTTCCTCGCTGCCCGCAATGGGCGTTTTACGAAGCTGTCGCAACAGGCGGTCCACGACGGATGCGATGTTTACACTGGTAACCATTGCTACACAAAGATCGAGTGCTTGAAGACGGATTGAAATGTCAGGGTCGTCAATGCAGCTCATGATCACATCGTTGTGCACAGAGACTAGGTGCGAGTGCGTGCCGACAATCCTGGTGAAAGCCAGAAGAGCAACGTATCTTACTAGAGTCATTTCAGCTTCCTTGTTACACCGCGTCTCGACGGGCAAACTTACAATTCGGGTCACCTTCAACCATGATCATACCTCTCAGTTTTCCAACACAGAGGCTCGCAATCTCGTTCCCTTCTTGATTGACTTCGGCACTATCAAGTATGCCACCTTGAATGATGCCATTAATGCACTCATAGAGTAGGGACATTGCCGGGGTGGTACGGATAATGTTGGTGAGAGGCGGCAAGAGTTTCCGCACAAGCCGGGGTTCTAAAGGGGCCAATGTTGCAAACTACAACCCTTGTCAGCCCACGCAACATCAGATAGTAAGCGGTGACTGGCAAGTTTGATTATCTTAATAGCCATCCAATTGTTGCCCCCATCCACAAGCAGCTCGAACAGCCGGGGGGCTAGAGGTAGGAAATCCAGCGGTCGCCTCCAACCGAGTTCACAGACAACGTTGATAGTCGCTGCAATGACGGTTGAGTCTTCGTTATTGTCCATCAAACGCTCCTTGATCTTTGGCCATGCTGCGCGAAGCGTCTCTGGGAATACTAAAGCAAGCCGATAGAGAGTCGCAATCGTTTTCTTCCGGATGGCAGCATGAGAGTGTGACAGTCTGGTCAAGAGGTCTGGAAGTAGAGAGAGAGCAAGCGACGTTGTGACGATATGAGGAAGAGTAACGAGTGGCAACGAGATTGTAGTCGGTAGTGGAGAACTAAGATCCTATATGACAGTCACTGAGCCAGCAAACCTCCAGAGCAGGGCGACTCCTGCGAGCTAACCTTCTTCAAAAGGTTGGTCGCAAGCATCAAGACTTCCGTATCGGGGCGAAAACTTTGAACAGCCCCAAGATAGCCGACCCTCTTCTGGAGATATCTGCCAGAAGACATAACTTCGAGGACATGGAATGAGGCCCACGACATATCATGACCGAACATCTCTAGGTAGACAAGTTTCAAGAGAGCCGTGGCCTTGAGATCTGCGCGATGTTAGGAGGCCATACGAAGGCAATCCATAGACGAGTCAAGACTTCTAACCCATGTCCTGGTTTTTCACTTCTGCACGACATTCCCTCAAACTATGCTGTATGTATTCCCGCTCATTGCCCTTATGATTTCGAAGACCTCTAATGAGGTCGTACAGCGATTTCTCGAACCTATAGACGGAATGGCAGCGTCAGCAACGCTCGCGATTACATCTAAGATATAATTAATGAGGAGTATAACCCGGATAGCTCACATTTCGGGCGGTCAGTGTTTCCAAGGACCTGCCGCGAGTGACCCCCAACTTCAACGATGACGGTCGCTAGTCAATGAGCCCGAAAAGGCCCAGCTCCTTGATCGGAGCGCGGATAACACACAGCTCAGTTGAGTTCTTGCAGCACACGAGTTGTATACGGATCTTATAAGGTAAGGTAGTATCAAGAGCTAGCTTTGCGTTGTAGATCCACCACTAGAGGTATCTTATCTTATCTTATCTTATCTTCTCCAATGCCATCTGATCTGATACTCTAATCGGGAGGGTATGAGTAAGGCTCGGAAGTTCACTACGTACCTTACTGAACTCAACCTCTCCGTCATTATTATAAAGAAGACGATGACCTTCCGGGAAGTCTCATGTTATGCGCAAGGTGTTTTACGATGTTTTCCCTACCTGCTCCAAATAACACGGCTCTGACAGACATGCGCAGGTGGTCCACCGGACACTCTCCTGGCCTTATTTTCGAAGCCCACGTCGATCTCGTGGCCCGACCATCCAGATCTGCCACTGGCAAAGCGTCAAAGGCTTGCTCATGTCGGACGACCTCCAGGCTCGTCATTTACGGAGCGTAACCAGCGTGACATAGCACTGGCACGTATCGATATCCATCTCGTAAACTTCTCTCCTACACCTCAAGTTCATAGACACTAAAGCACAATCCCAGCTATTCTCTGAACATACGGCCTCAAAATCGCATTGCTCACAAGCTACAATGCCGGAACTATCAATAAAGAGTGAGGTACTACTACAATGTATAGACGAAGTCGGTACCGATACTTTCCATCTACGGCTGGCTACATTACAAGGCGCCTCTGTCGTGGCTGTTAACATTCAGTCAAAGGTGATGCGAGAGGTCTTGGAGGATCTGCGTCGAGTCATCACTCTCAGCTCGTCCGGACGACAACAGCAAGAAGCGCAGTTTTCAAGCGTGGCACGCTCAGAATGTCTATTATGCATTTCAAACATAGCCGGAACACTTCATTTCTCGATACAAGCCAGATTATTATGGAGAGATGGAGCTTCATTACCAAGCAACGTTGCGTGGCAAAAGGTCAACTTACTCTCAATATATTTCCCTCATGATAGGCACGCCGAGGATGCTACAATAATGACACCACGGGACTTCTATAACAGCGTTCACACCCCGTTGAGTTCGGAAGAGGGGCTGTCGCCTGATAAGCTACCTCAGATTCGTTGTCGATTATACCCCTTCCAAGCTCGTGCGGTTAGGTGGTTGCTTCAGAGGGAAGGAGTCGATATGAGTGGCAATAAGATTATCCCTTACAAAGCTCCCATTTTTGGAGGCGAGCTTCCGCACCATTTTTCGCAGCGTTGCGATGCGGAGGGTCGTGATTGCTTTGTCAGTCATTTGTTAGGACTCTTGACTACAGATCTTTCATCATACCACGGTCCAGCCGCAGATATAAGGGGGGGCATCCTCGCGGAGGAAATGGGCCTTGGGAAAACTGTGGAGCTGATCACTCTTATCACCCTCCATAAACCGGCACCGATAACTGCCGATCGAGTTTGGGAGGAAAGTCCGCACACACATCTTCGACGTTCATCTACTACGCTAATCATCACACCTCCATCGATTTTGCAACAATGGAAGCAGGAGCTAGCTGCTCACGCTCCAGACTTGAATGTTCTGCATTACGAGGGGCTTCGCGGAAGCCACGCCACCATGTACAACGATGAGCTTGTGGCGGAGTTACTGGCTCAGGATGTCGTGCTGACAACATACAATGTGCTTGCTACCGAAGCCCACTATGCAGGGACGAAACGAGACCGGTTCCTGAGGCATGAGAAAAGGTATGAGTCCAGGCGAAGTCCATTGGTGCAAATTCACTGGTGGCGGGTATGCCTCGACGAAGCGCAGATGGTGGAAAATGGAGTGAGCAATGCAGCCATGGTTGCCCGGATTTTGCCACGTCACAACGCCTGGGCCGTAAGTGGTACACCTGTTCGCAGAGATCTTCGAGATTTGTTTGGACTTCTATTGTTTCTACGGTACGAACCATACTGCCAGTCCACACTTCTCTGGAACGAACTAGTTACAGCTCATCAGACCACTTTCAAAAGAATTGTCGGTCATATTGCGCTGCGGCATACCAAGAATCAAGTGCGAGCAGAGATACGCATACCCAATCAAAAACGAGTGGTGATTAGTGTCCCTTTCACTCCCGTCGAAGAACAACACTATTCCCACCTGTTTCAGCAGATGTGTGATGATTGCAATCTGAATCTTGGTGGCAATCCTCTTAGGATAGATTGGAATCCAGACTGTCCTAGCACGACCGAAAAGCTGAGGACTTGGTTGACGAGACTACGTCAGACTTGCCTACACCCCGAGGTAGGCGTCCGTAACAGGCGAGCCTTGGGTGGTGGTGACGGACCGCTGCGGACTGTCGATGAAGTCCTTGGTGTTATGATAGAGCAAAATGAGAATTTCATCCGAGCAGAGGAACGTGGCGTTGTGATGTCGCAGATACGCCGAGGGCAGATCTTAGAAAATTCAAACCAAAGTCAAGCGGCTCTCGAGATTTGGCTACGAGCACTGCAGCAGTCCAAGATGATCGTGAGAGAGTGCAGGCTTCAGAACGCCGCGGAAATTGGCAAGCATGAGTCGAGTCAGGAGGAGTCAGCCAGATTTCGACACATAGGTGTCCGTAGGCAAAGACTTCGCACGGCCTTAGAGCTGGAGCATGCTTGTACCTTCTTCGAAGCGAGCGCGTATTATCAAATTCGATCCAACGACGAAATAACACCGCCTGACTCATTACAGTACGCAGAGCTTGAACAGGCGGAAGAGCGCGCGTACGAGAGAGCAAAGAAGCTTCGCGCTGAACTGCTTGCCGATGGACACCGTAGGGCGACATCCTCAATGAAGTCGGCAGAAAAGAATGTTGAGAAATCCCATCTGGTGATCCCCAAAATCTCCTTACCAACGAGCCAGGGTGGCATTGAGAGTGGGAAGGTAGCCACGAAGGTCAATGAGCTCTGTAGTGCTCTCAATCAACAACGTGAACAGTTGAACACCTGGCGAGAGAAGGTGGTTACCCTTCTGCTTCTGCCCTTGGTAGATGAGGAGGAGACCTTAGAACTGAAAGGCGATGAGTATGAGACATCGACAAAGCAGCAAGACGAAATCTACGTCTACATGGAAGCCCTCGGTGCAGTCGTTTCTGATCGTCACGATGCTCTCACAGGTCAGATAAATGGCCGGGTTGATCATGAGGTGAAAGTGTCTCTTCAAATGGCGACTTCCAGAGAAGGACAATGCCCAGACTTGATCTTACAACTCATGGAAATAAGGTCAGTCCTCCGGCCACATGTGGAACTGGGTTCTGTCCGAGGAGGTATTGCCGAGCTGCGAGCAATCCGAACGACACTCGAGGGAGGGAATAATCGCTCTGTAGTGGAAACTGCTGTAGTGGAAGAAATGCTCGAGGTCTTACAACGAATCTTCAGCGAGCAGATGAAAGCTGTTGCAGCCCTTCTGAAGGAGTTGGATGTATTCAGGGATACTATGAACTCGCGTTTGGAATTCTACAGACAGCTCCAGCAAATCTCAGACAGCGTTGCTCCCTATGAAGGGCTATCCAAGCACGACAACATCTCCACCATAATTTCTCGAATGAAAACTACAGAAGAAGAGTCAAGTGCGAAAATCGCCGCTTTCAAAGCGAAAGGCCGCTATCTCATGCATTTACGGACGGAGTCACGTGGTGAGGAGACACAGCGCATTTGTGTGATATGTCAACAGTCATTCGAGGTTGGGGCCTTGACGGTATGATCAATCCGCTCACTGGTCGTGCACATAGGCTGAACAGGCTGATCCGAGCAGGTTTGTGGTCATCAATATTGCAAAGAATGCATGCAGATATGGTACAGCGAGCACCGCACATGCCCCATCTGCAAGAAACGCTTAAAACGCAATGATTGGCATCCTGTAACGTAATGGACAAGAGGATTCATCTGGCTAGGTAGCTTCATGCTGACGGTGTTAAGGTTTAAACCACAAGGTCTCACTATACAAGAAGAGGAACACCGGCCTGAGAGCGAGAAGCTCACGGAGAGCGGCCAAGCGTCGATCTATTCCGATATCGGCGATTCCACGCTGTGTCAAATCAAGAATATTGACCTCGATGGATCGTTTGGCACGAAGATTGACACTCTGGCTCGGCATATCCTGTGGATCCGTCAGCACGACCCAGGGGCGAAATCAATTGTTTTCTCGCAGTACAAGGATTTCCTGGTTGTGCTGGCTCGTGCGTTCACTCAGTTTAGGATCTGTTTTACCGGCATTGACCGGAAGGGTGGGACGGAAAGGTTCAAGAATGACCCAGGAGTGAGTGATTTTCATATCCCGTCATCAGGGCCAAGGCCGGTCCAGCAGATTGTTCGTACTAAAAGTGCCTCAGGTCGAATGTTTTCTCCTTCATGCCAAAGCACACTCCTCCGGCCTCAACCTGGTCATCGCAACACATGTATGCTTGTGCGAGCCGCTTATCAACACGGCCATCGAGCTCCAAGCTATTGCAAGAGTGCATCGCATCGGCCAATACCGGCCCACCACGGTCTGGATGTACCTAGTGAGCGGAACGGTTGAGGAATCAATCTACGATATTTCGGTGTCTCGACGGATGCTCCATGTAAGTAGAGGGGCACTTCAAGCCAGCGTTACGCTCCTCGAGGAGACCATCGACGCCGCCAACTCACTCGAGCTGCAGCAAGCTCCACTATCCAAGCTGCTGACGAGAGGTAGCAGTGGGGGGGAACTGGTTGATAAAGAAGACTTGTGGAATTGTCTCTTCCGTAAGAAAGCTGCGATTGCCTCTGTCGGAAGGGCATGACAAGTGACTCTTTCGGGGCTGCTCCAAGCCGGTTGCAGACGGTGCCCTGTGGCCAGCAGATTATGCACAACTCCAGAGCTGATCCTCGGCCACAAAGCGAGGGATGTGCAGGCACATTATGCTTCTCAGGTAGCGACATGAGATCACTTTGTACATATTGCGTGTGGTGTGCTGACCTTGCACAACTTCTTACCGTGCGGTAAGGTAAGGTGTGCTAGCCAGACCACAGAGAACGAGAGGACGATGTTGTAAGGTATCTGTACAAATACCTTGGTCAGGTAGGTGATAAGGTACGCTTGTACGAACCTTATGCCTCTCGTAGCCTTAAGGTAGGTATGTTTTGGAATCCATCGACGAGGCGGAGGATTTGTTTGGAGGTCGAGACGGCGGAAAACCTCCGAGGCAAAGATGTGACCTCTACAGATTTGTCGGTGGGGATTGCGACATGCCGTCGGCCTTGTCACATCTCCGACATTTCTCGGAGAGAAAGCAGCAAGTAGCCAAGACTACCTGGCATTATTCTGATCGCCTTTAACAGAATGCAGAGCTACCTTGAGGTAGAGTCTGACCGACAGTCAGACTGCATTGGAGATGATGGGTCATTACTAAATTGACGTTGTGTGACACTGGCTTTACGTTGTCTGTCCCTGAAGTGGAACTCGAACTTGAACTCGAACTCACACTCATACTTCGGTACTCACTCACTCACTTGCCCCTGCACGCCTGCATTACCCTGGGGCTGAAGGGGCCAAAGAACGAAGTGCAGACACGGGCAGGCACGGCTGACACGGCTGATATCCTTCTATATTACGTGCATTATCCTGCGATGACGGATGCATGTCGTTCACATAGCAGGCACTCGATTCTTTGATCTGAACGGCTGCGTCGTCGGTGCTTCCGACCGGAAACCTCCTACTGCCCTGTGCTTACGGAGTATAGGAAATCCTGCCTTAGGTAATACCTGTATAGGTATAGGTAGTCGGTGCTTCTTTGCAACGTCAGCCTTATTCACTTCGTCACTCCCTGTACTTTCCTACTTTTCCAGAACTTATAACACATCCACACTTCCCTCCGTACCTCCCAGTTGTCTCAGAGCTTCTGACGAGCGTGACCTATTCTCTTCTCGTCACTTTGTACGAGGGTGGCAGAATTTACTATCGTATGGAAAGAGGCAGCTTTCTGGCACGCCATTATGGAGACAACTACGACTCGCGGTGAGATGGGATCATCCTCGATATCACCCTTGGGCCGCACTTCGCCCGAGTTACCATACTCTTTGCGGCAGCACAAACTCTCAATCGCGATCGCCTGGACGATTCTGATCATCAACTCGTGCATCCTCCCGCTCGCGTTGTTTTACGGTTTATGGTTCGGCACTTCGTTGTCCCGCAATCTGGTGTTGGGAGTTAACACGGCAGTCTTCGGCTTCGTTACTCTTGTCGCGTGGGCGGTGAGATTGTGGCGTCTCCTCACGAAAGACCCACTCCATCGACCACTCGGAAGTCGGAGGGGATTGGTGAGCCCCCGCCCTCCTCTCCGAGACAGCACATCAAAGCGTCCTTACTGAGACGCGCTCATAGCTTGACTTCTTCCAGATCAGCTTTACCATAGGTTATATTATTGTCACCGTCAGTAAGTCTCGTCCTGGAACACTGTTAAAAATACTGACCCGACCTGTTGTAGGTTGAGCTAGCTTTGGGTACAAAGTCCAAGCCCCCGCTTATAAGGCTGTGCGCGATGGCACCGGCTTCATTGATGTTTCTTGTTGGCGGTGAGCTTGCTGTATTGGCAGCTTGGGCTAGCTTCGGCTTCCGGACACCATTTCGGATCTCCTCGCTGCCGAGAGGCGTTGTTATGAGGCCTGGGATCTATACGATTATCGAAGACATCATCGCGGTGGATACGGGCTCCGGACGGCTGTACAGGGAAGCCCTTGACGCTCGTTACGAAGCTTCGCCCCTGTTCCGACGGATGCTTTATCAGCTCAACCTTTTCTGGGTAGACCTCCCTCGATGAGAGATCCGAACTCTGGCCAAGCGGCGTTGCTGATGTGCACAGGCTGTATCCGCCATAGTCGTAGCGGCTGCAGTGACAGCCGTAGTGTTTACCTCTTCAGTCCCGGAAATGGTCGCCTATGGTATTGGTGAGTCAGATTGGCTGCCGTTATTACTAAGTAATCGCTAATTTAGACTGTCAGGGTGGAGTGTTCCGTTCCTTTGGGCTGCGCTCTGGTCCATGATCACTATCGGATGGGTCCGAAGGTCATTATGGAAAGAGAAGAAAGCTTGGCGCAAGGAAGGCACGTGATGATAGGGACGATCCTTTGACCGAACCTTACGAAGTAATGTGAGAGATTAGGTTCTCGTCGACGACGGAGTTCTCGGGGTCCAGAGGTCAGAGAGGTCGAGCCCTAGCCGTGGTAGAGGGAGGTGTAGACTTTCCGTTGCTAGATAGAACCGCTACGAAGCGAGTTTACAAATGCAGACACACAGACTCGATCTTCTCTCGCAGACCGGTCTCGAACCCAATGCGCTGGAGATATAATAGTAGACCACCATATTTGTCGTCCAGATGCTGACTGATCTGGGCGGTGAAGTTTGATGGTGTCCCTGCAAATTCCTCAGTCAACCCCAGTTCTGTGATCTCCTGCATCCTTGCCTCTTTGTCCGAACGTAATGCTACCTCTGAGGCCACATAGTCGTAGGTGATAGCATCGAGTGGAATTTCGAGCATCAGCAGAAGTAGGATGACAACCAGGCCGGTACGATCCTTCCCCTGTGTACAGTGAACCATGACCGGGTAATTTGGGGAATCGGCCAATATCTGCAGAACCTCTCTCAATTCGACCCAGCAATGGTCAATGGAATCCTTTCCCAGACCCACTAGTCCGCGAGGCTGCATAACTTCGCGTCCTAAGATGCTGATAGCTTCCGAGCGGCGTCCCCAAGCCATCAGTGCCAGTAGTCTAGTCAAGCCCGACCAAGAGAGCTTCCAGAGCAACGCTCGCTCAAAAGCACCACCGTTCAAGTTGACCTCGTGATACCGGATCCCCGGGATTTTCAAAGTCTCTGCTGTCGCATCATTGGACTGAGGGATGATAGCTGTACTGTGTAGGTCTGGATTTCTTTTTTGTGCTTGCTTCATGTGCTCTGACCTGACGTAGCGGTGTCAGGCCCGGATCTGTTTGATTTGGATTGTGGGATCACAAGGGTACTTAGTACGAAGGTCGATGATAGTCCTGATACCGTATTCATCGACTAACCTTCGGCGATCCTCAGGAGACGCGTTGTCAGGCTGGAGTAGGCAGTCAGTAAGGTGCAGGTGCAGGCTTTCAGATATGCTAAGAAGTATAACATACACGCGCACTCCTATATAGGCGTCCCTCATGCATGATTCTTCGACGATGAGCGATCTGTAAGCTGACGAGTATCCTCACACGCCTCGTAGTAGCGAATGGTGAGCTCGCCTACCTACTTTGATCCACAGAACATATTCACCTTGGCCCCAACGTCACGAAAGTTGAGAATGTTGTCAAATGGTCTCGATGAAGGGGCAGCTTTGTCTGCCTCATCCATAGCCATTGCTGTGCTCTCCATCCGAGTAATATACGATGCACCAGGGAAGCTAGATCGGAGACAATGAATCTGAAGGCGCGTGTGTCCCTCGAATAGATTCTCCGATGAAACAGCGATATGTTAACCTTGATGTTGATAACTGCGAAGGGCGGGGTTGATCAGTCATTGGCATGTATGGAGTACCAGTATGATGACAATACTTGTTTGTTCGTACGAGGATCTCGAAGTTTTGTTGTGAAACATCACATGTTTACGTTCACAATAATTTGGAACAGCTGCAGGCTGATGAGGGCGGAGACTGCCGTCGCTGACGTCACATTGCTATACTAAGGTAAGGTAGAATCGTGGGCAAGCCAAGGCCCCGTCCGGTACCTTACCTTACTGTACCTTGAGGTACAGTAGTACCTCAGGTATCAACAGCCAGCTTCTCCCTACCTAACTTACTTTCATCCACATCAGCAACATCCTTCGGCACTAGATTTACTCACTTGACGGTATCTCCTAGCTATTACAGCTATCATCAAACGAGTTTTGCAGCTGCGTAATGGCGACGGCCTCTACGGAGCATGCGCCGAGTCGTGACCGAACGTCTTCCTCGAAACTCGAGGATCAAGGTGTGCGCAATCTTCGCAATTTCGTAGAGACTGACTGAACATATCTCGAAGCTGCTACAGTGGCGCTCTATAAGAATCACACACAGCAAGCTTCGGACTCGAATAGCGAGTATCCATTAGATGCGGATAACAAGTTGTCATCAGCGGGTAAAGCATGCCTGTACAAGGACGACATATTTTTGGCTCTTTACGCTTACATTTGTTTCCCATAGGTGCGGCGACTTCGCTCAAATATGCCGATCCCAGGGAGCTGCCATCCTTTCCTTCAAGGGGACTATCTGACAAGGACTCGTCGGCGGGGGCTGCAGCGAGTCTTGCGAATGCCAATCGCAAGTCATTTGAGTATTGGAAACCGGTTGCGTCCTCCTCTGCTGGTAAGGCGGCGATGCTTGCAAAAGACTACAAGCCTCCGCCGCTGTGGCACCCCGAGCTCAGCGCGGCTGGCTCGAAGGCCGCACTCCTGGCAGCCAAGGACGGTGGCCATGTTGACATATGGAGACCAGAGGCATCTGAATATGGGAATTCTGCGGCAGAGCAAGCCATGCGGAAGAAAGAGCTCAGCCCTCAGATCGACTACGGCTATACTGCTGATGGCAACAGGCGGGCCCTACTTGCTGCTACGGGGGCGATGTCTGGAAGTCGGAGAAGAGCAGGATCAACCCCTGTTGTAAACAGCCCGTATCCAGACTCTGAGCATGCTGCGTCCAATGCACTCAATGCTGCGGCCAGGGCGACCAAGCCTTCAGGTGGATATTCCCTCTCTCCAGTCGACGAACGTCGCATACACGATGCCGCGGTGACAACTTTACCTCGTGAGATGTATACATCGCACCCTCCTGTCGCGATTGAAGTTGAGGAACAGAACAGACAGGCAGGCCTCCGCGCTGCGGCTGTATCAATGGCAAAGCAAATGTACGCAATTCAGCAGCGTACAATTGATCAGGCTACCGAGGCCCGACGCTCGGACAGTCACTCTGCCGCCCACACCGTGCACGCACGCCAGCCGTCCATTGCTGCTAGTAATAGTGCTGGAGCTTCCGTTCCGCAGTACACCAATCTACAAGAAGCGGCTCAGAAGCTCGCAGCAGAGCGCCTGGCAAAGCTTCGAGACGAACATGATGAGTATCGCAGCTACTATGGGATGAACCCTCCTCCTCATGCACGCTTGTCTATCAAGGGGCGATCCAGACGCAGGGCATCTTTCGATTCACCAAGTGTCACCTCGGATGAGGAACAGTCGCGGAAGATTCGTTCCGAGATGTCCATTTTCAGCAACAAGCTAGCCAAGGTCGACGAAAAGAAACGACAGCAAGACCGGGAGGCCTTGATGGCAGCCGCACAGCGTAACGTTGCGGCCCGCTTGCACGGCATGGACGAGAAAGTCTTCGCAGAGACAGGCAAGGTCTCACCGGCGATGATGGAGGAGTGGGAAACAAAGGCGAAAGCTCGCGCACAAGCAGACTCCAAAACTCGCATGGTCAACCACGGCAAAGTCAACATTGGGGGTGGCAAGTACCTTGATCAGACAGAGGTTGATGCCATTGCACTTGCTAGAGTTCAACCGACATTGGATGAAATCAACGCTAAAGCGGAGAAGCAAAGAGCGCGGGAGGAGGAGATCAGACTGGACAATGAAGAGAGAAAACGGCTTGCACAAGAGGAAAAGCGGCGAGATTTAGAGCTGAAAGCTGAGCAGAAACGCGCGAGAGGTAGGTTCATCATGAATCCGTTTCGTAGACTCTGCGGTCGTTCACAATTTACAGAAGAGGAGAAGCGAGTGGAGCGACTACGGAAGCACGAGGAGAAGACCCGTAAAGCTGAAGGGAAACGCACGCAGAAAGAGGAGAAGAGAAAGTCGAAAGAGGTACCCAAACATTCCATTGCGACCGATGTGAAAGTTGTAGAAAAAGAAGATACGGTCTCGAACAAACTTGGAATAGATACAACGGCCAAGCCAATGGCAACATCTACCAATGATAGCATCACAGCACCAAGTGGTACTATTAGCAATGCGGAAGAGATTGCGGATCGTGTCGTCTCTGCGCCGGTTATTGCTCCGTCTGAAACCCCCCCAGTACCAGAGGCGGTTTCCTTCGGCGCGACTGCCGGCCCAGCGGAGCTATCTCAATCGACAACTACGGCAAAGGAGACTTCCGAGCCCCAGGCGGCAGCCGCGACCAGTCCGCAGACATCACCGACGTCACCCAAAGGTGATTCCAAAGTTAAGTCGTGGCTGAAGGGGAAACTTACCCGTCGGGCCCACAAAACGCAAGCCACGGAGGGCAGAGACAGCGAACCCAGCAAGCCATTCGTCGGTGGTGCCGCTTTGACTGGCCCGAACATGAGCACTAGCAGTCTCGAACGCCGTGATTCATCGGTTCGGGAGGTCGCCCTAGCCGGGACACAAGGTTCTGGAGGCGATGTGCAGAAGTCCGAGCAAGGGTTATATTCCGGATCGGAGGAAGGAGGCATCGCTAAAGCTATGAAACGCGACTCTTCTCCCTCCATTAGTTCTTTGTCAAGTGACGAGGATAATGCTCGAGGACGACAGGACCGCCGCCGGTCCAGCAGCTCGCGTGGAGATGAGTTCCAGGAAGCCCGAGATACGTTTGATGAGAAGCTGGCTCCCCCCCGCACATTAGATAGCGCGGGTCGTGCATCAGACAGTCCGGTCAGAGATTCCAAATTTCTGGAGGATCTATGATTGTGCGCGCACAACTCTCAAGATTGAAGCGGGTCATTCGAAACCCAATGCTTCCTCGAGCGAGATGAACTTCTTGGATATTTCAGTTTTCGTTTGTTTCCGTTCATGATACCAGTTTGAGTGTTTTTACGTGATGGGCAGATCGTTCATATTCTGGCTTGACACCGCTCTCAAGACTGTGTGGCCTTTGCCTTAGAACGAGTGAGGCATTGAGTACTTACGGATAGGCCTGCGCTATAGCATAGCACCTGTCAGTAGCGACTCAACACACAGCCTCACAACTTGTGGCAAAGGAACAAATGGTGTGACCTGCAGCTGGTGCTTTCGGCCTGGCCTCCCTCACTGTCTCTAACACTTTGATTGAGTTTGCGGGTATCACAGCTGGCGGGAAACATTTCAATTTGTGTATATGTATCTCATAACGAGCAAGTTCTGATCAACAACATGAGGCCTCATGTCACTGGTGGGTCAATCTCCGAGTGTTCGTAAGCTCAGTGCTTTTGCGTACCTTAGTTCTCTGGCACTTATGGACGTTGTCAATGTCACTAAAAGGCAATCATCCTTCGGTTTCATACTAGTCCAAATTTGGAATATCAAAGTCTCAAGGCTGCAGTATGTTGGGCTCTGCGCAGGTATAATACTTCGTCAGGTTTACTTGTGAGGCTGCCACTACCTCATAGGTATGAGCTTATGCTCAAAGTTCGGTCAATTGCAGCGACGCAAACTCGGATTTCCACCCTACCACCAACTATAATAAGAGTAGTGAAAAAAGTCACGGGGCCATAAAAAGACAGAGTTGAACCAGTATGAGAAGAAGCCGAACACAGCGACATGCCATGTCTCTGCATACATGCATTCCTGACGCCTGCCTAGGAAAGAGCAAGCTTGTGTGATCGACAACCAACGAGGCGCTGACCAAAAGTCCACAACGTCGGACAAAGCTACTATGAGCCCACCGCATGTGCAAAGACCTTAGCAGCCAGCTCGCTCAGCAGTTTTGCCTTGTCTCCCTGGGGAAGCTGCTGGAAAACGGCGTAGACACTCTTCCCTCTCGCATCTCTCACGGCCCCCAACCGGTTTCCTGCCACGGCACCCGCCAGTGCTCCCGGAAAGTTGGCCATGATGAACCCCATCGCACCTCCACTCAGACCACCGACCAGGCTCCAAAACTTGCCGGTGGGTTTGGCATGTTCGCCCTCGGCCATGCCCTCCTCTCGCAACATCTCCTCAAACATCGATCCGAACTGTTCGTTGCTGTATCGTTCCTCTTCCGCCTTGTCCTTCGCGCCGAAACCGAACGACGACCAAAAGCCACCGGAGCCTTGGTTCCGCGGGATCTCTGCCTCCGGATCGGAGCCGGAGGCGCCCGCCCGAGGACTGAAGCCATGGAACAAGCGCGAAGCATCATAGTCTCGTCTACGGGTCGGGTCGGAGAGGGTGTAGTAGGCATCGTTGATCAGCTGGAACTTCCTCGTCCGGGCCGGGCGCTCCGGAGAGTCGGATGGGACCCGGTCAGGGTGCGATTTTAGAGCTTGCCTATGCAGCCGTCAGTCACAACAGCAGGCCAAGAGATGGGCGACGTCTCTAGAGGCACCGACTTCTTGTACGCATCTCGGATCTGCTGTTGGGTCGCATTCGAAGATATCTCGAGTGCCGCATCTGCAGCTACGTAAGCTGCAAAAGATCGCGTCCAGACAGAGGGAAGTAAAGCATACAGTAGTCAACCGGAGGAGCTAGATTTCTCCGTCAGCTTCGTCGTCATATCGGGGCACAGACTGACTGACTGCTCATGATGGAGGGCCGGTTTAGGTATTCGAGACTATGATTGGCAGAGTGGTTTGATCTTTACGGAACAGGCCGGTTGTTTGGATCGGTCTTGGTTGGCGTAGTATAAGGGGGTTGAATGTAATTGAACTTAGGGGTTGTTAGGTGTACAGGTAGAGTGGATGTCATGTAGAATGTGGTTGACGACTGATGGTATGCGCTTCAGCCTTACCGGTACGGTAGCATCAAGAGAGAAGCGTTGCCACGATCTGAAGAAAGCTGATGAAAGATGTACGGTATTCACTTCCCGCTGTGCAGCAAGCCTCGAGCCGTCTCAAATATCATAAACAATACATACATAGTAAGTCTCTGACCAGCACCTCAGTCTTGTCGTGCAACATCCTGGTGACCGGCCAAGCTACCTCATAGGTACAGAGTCTTTGTACCTTAGGCAACCCACTATTGATCTGCTTACTCAGCGAAGCTGCTAAGCACAGGGCTGCGCACCGTCGTTCAGAAACCCAAGAGTTGTCGGCCATGAACAAGTGTCACGATTTCATTCCAAGAGTCTGGCGTTCACTGGGTGGACCTATACCTCCCTCGAGTCAATCGATCCCATCATCCACCACCAAGTCCGTCCAGCAATAGACATCGGACACGCTACCAGAGTGCGGAGACCTGCCACAACAAAACCATCATGGGCTGGTTCTCACCAAGTCATCGGTCCTCGTCCTCTTACTACCGTCGTCGTCCACGAGATGGCTACATCAGACGAGTGGTCTCGCAGCTGAAGCGCTTACTGCGAGATCTGTATGGCTATGCCCGGCGGCACCCCGTGAAGGTCTTCATGCTAGTTATCATGCCCCTCATCACCGGTGGAGCTCTCCACAACGTGATCAGGAGCTTCGGTACCAGGTTACCATCGGCGATGTTTGGTGGCATGGGCAATGGGAGGGGACGTTACGATGACGTCTATTCGAACTATGGCGATAGGAGAGGCGGTACGGATTTCGACAGCTTTGGGGGTGGTGCGCTCCAGAGCGTGATAAAGATCGCGCAGATGTTCATGTGAAAAGCTCTGAACCCTGGCTCGCTCTGACAATGGAAACGGTGAGCGGTTTGTACCTGAGTCAATTCAAGATTAACTTGGAATGCCGATGTACGAGACGGCAGTTCAGTTACGCATCCGAGATGAGTTTGTCTTGGTGTGGCTTTCAGCAGGTTCAGGTGGGGGACGCGTATTGGGTCTGCGGACGGATCTTAGACTGTGCGATGTTGGGGACTTCGAAGCAACGAAAATCTAATCGGCACGAGTCTATTGTACTGATATTGGTCGCCATTCTCGGCATTTTCCTTCTCTCTTTGGCGGATGGGTTGCGACTGAGATGCCAATTATCCCCCATAGAGGCCAATATTACTAGGCTCGCCGTTCGCCTGCTCAGGGTGTGGCAGTTGTAGGAGTTCACCAAATATGACTCGGGTGAATGGGGAAACGTAGGCAGCAACGCTTTTTGGTCAAATACTCAAGACCATATCCAGGATCCTATCATGGAGTCTTTCCGGATTTTTTCCCACGTTTGCGTGAGGTACGGTCAGTGGCGGTCTTGACCCTCTCAACACCTTGATCGCTCGCATCTGTACCACTCTCTGTCTCATCGATGCCCTCGCTTGTGTGGGTTGTATGCGCCGTAGATATGAGGCGCCCGATGCTTTTATTGAACAGCCACACCGGTAGTCGAACAAGCACCGTCTTACTGAAAGTAGGTTTCGGGATCTCGTCCGCATCAAGCAGGTATTCCGCCTTCTCTCCATCTTCACCTTCTTCCTCCAAGTAAACATTGCCCAACGAGTCCACAATCAAGACCTTCCCGTTTTCCGCAATGACCTTCTTCCTTTCCCCACGAGGAACGTTCATCGGTGTTGCTTCAGCGGGGTTATCGTTACCGTTGACGCGAGCTCCTTTTGTTTTCTTCGGGTCCCTCTCCTTCTTAGTCTCCTTCTCCTGAAGACGCTTCTGCCTACGGTTCATGGCCATTGCTCCCCCAGCCCCGTCCGCCTGAGGAGCCGCCGACGAGCCGCTTGCAGGCGTGTCTATCCCCGGTATACCCTTGACGCCGATTTCGTCACCCCAGGCGGCACGTCGTGCGTGTCGAATATACCTTCCCACAAATTCCTGTTGCCGCTTCCAGCTGAGGTACATGGCTGCGTAATGAGCCGCTCCACCACCTATTACCAATAAACCGATCAGAACGGAGCCCAGCCCAGGTCGAAGCCTTGCATAATAGTATCCAGTCCCTTTCCACTTCGGGAAGCCATTGTTTAGAAAGTGGTCGTACCGCTCCCTGCCCGCACCTTTCAAGATATTTGCGATAACGCCGAGACGGGCAAACCTGTCGCTGGCCTGCTTTTCGGCATCTCTGATCTCGCGCTGAGTAGGGCCTTTATTGACACGGACATCAGGCTTCTTGCCCTTTGCTCCCGTACGTGGCTTTGAGCTGGGCTCAGACCGTGAGGCTATGAACGACTGCTTGGCCTTGTCCGGATGGATGAGACGAGACTTCTTGCGAAAGGCTTTCGTTATCTCATCCTGCGATGCGCGGGGCTTGACGCCTAAGAAGTCTAGCACGGCCGCAGATGAGTACATGTGCTGACAACGGTCAGAAGCGTGCATAGTATACATACCGTAGAAGGTGACATCAGCTCCTTCGGAGGCTTCGACTTCGTCTTTGAGGCGGAATATCTCTTGGTCTGCCCTCCGGGCAGTCAGCTAGCGCTCGACAAGATCATCAGTTCTAGGCGAAGTCAACTACCTTCCTTGCTCCAGCCCGCGACCAACACCGAGAGGGCGCAACATAGTAGCAACGAGAATATGCTGATTCTCATGATGGCAGCAGAGTGTGCATATACTCTACACCCGAGCTACCCTCGAGGAGCTAAAGCATGTCAAGTGGGAGAATTTACAGGTTGATGTGATCGTCGCGCATAACTTTACTTACAGTGAGATTCTTTTCCAGGCCTAACTCCCAAACGTGGCGCCAGTCGTTACCTTACAGCGGATCCTACAAAGTTGGCTCCAGCACTCACGCAACTTTTTTTTTGAAACTTCTTCAAAATCAAGCTCAAACAACAGCATTTTGATGTTAAAATCACAACTAAACACTTATTTCTAT
>JAABUJ010001628.1_pt1 | contig 31686 bp, 23 predicted proteins | sample 5559131 | NCBI WGS metagenome assembly JAABUJ01 (sample SAMN10711875, study PRJNA513366) | rock metagenome | isolation source: Antarctica rocks | place: Antarctica: Victoria Land, Mt New Zealand nord | collected 2016-01-07
CTTGGCCCCGTTGATCCGGGCGGCGGCCTTGCGGGCTTCGCTGATGGCGGGCATGGGGATGGCTCCGGGTCGGGGTGCGGGGACATGGTGGCGCTCCGGTCCCCAACACCATCGCGATTTGGGGGGGGCGCTTAGCACACTATCTCCGAAGATCTCCGAAATCCGGGTCAAAAATGGAGAGGGAACCGCCAGGACGCCGGAGTCGCCTCGGGCCCGCCCGCCCCAATTTCTCCCGGCGTCGCGATGGGCTTCGGGAACATCCCCGTCCGGATCCGGTGGGAACTCCAGGGTCGGTGTCCCGGTTCGACAGGTGCGGATGCGGCGACGCGCGACCCGACGCTCCCCTGAACATGCCACTTGGCATTAGGGTTGCGTGTCTGAGTGAGCCCCACGGGCCGACGCTCCTCGGGGACGTCCCGGCCGACCGTGACCGCCGCCCTCCCACGGAACGACCGAGGACCGCATCATGCCGTTCATGCCCTTCAACATTCTGGGGATCTGGTTCCGAGGACTGCTCTCCATCGCCATCCTCGCGGGGGGGATCTACCTCCTGACGCGGTGGTACGACGAGTCTCACGTCGTGGAAGGGCGGGACCAGGCCATTGCCTCGGAGACCGCGCCGGCCCGCGAGGGCGTGGCGCGTGATCGGGATCGGCAGACGCCTCCGGCGCAGGACCAGGCCGTCCCCGAGCGCCGGGTCTTCCAGTTCCATCCCGGCTGGAACAAGCCGACGGCCTACCTGGCCGCCGCCCTGGCCCTCCTGGCCTGGGCGACCCTGGGCCGGCTGATCAGTCACGGCGTCTCGACGCTCACCCTGAAATCCGGGTCGAGCCCGGGGCAGGCGTCGGGCGGGGGCGGGGGCGGGGTGAGGTCGGGGGGGGTGACCCAGGGCGAGCCGGATGAGGACCCCCGGGCCGAGCGGACCGGCGAGGTCCACACCATCCGGCGGCCCGACGGGAGCGAGCTCCGGGTCGAGTGCTACGGGCCCAAGGACGCCCCGCCGATCGTCTGGTCACACGGCTGGGGGGCCGACAGCACCGAGTGGTTCTACCAGAAAAAGCACCTGGCCGGTCGGTTCCGCCTGATCGTCTGGGACGAGCCGGGGCTGGGGCTCTCCAAGAAGCCCGACAACAATGATTATCGCCTGGAGAACTTCGCGGCCAACCTGGAGGCCGTGTTGGCCTTCGCCGGCGACCGGCCCGCCGTGCTGGTCGGGCACAGCATCGGCGGGATGACCGTGCTGACCTTCTGCAAGCTCTTCCCCGAGGCGCTGGGGCGTCGGGTGGCCGGGCTGGTCCTGGTTCATACGACATACACCAACCCGGTCCGGACGACCCAGATGGCCCCACTCTACACGGCGATGGAGAAGCCCCTCCTGATCCCGCTGATGCATCTGACCATCGCCACCTGGCCGCTGGTCTGGCTGATGAACGTGATGAGCTACATCAACGGCTCGGCGCACAAATCGACCAAGGACAGCTCGTTCGGGGGAACCGAGACCCGCGGCCAGCTCGACTTCGTGGCCCGGTGCATCCCCACGGCCCGGCCCGACGTCCTGGCCCGGGGGATGCTGGGGATGATCGGCTACGACGCCACCGCGACCCTGGCGACGATCAGCGTCCCGACGCTGGTGGTCGTCGGCGACAAGGACACCACGACGCTCCCCGAGGCCGGCCAGTTCATCTCCTCGAACGTCCCCAAGGCCACCCTGGCCACGCTCTCGCCGGCCCGGCACATGGGGTTGATCGAGCACCACGGCCAGTTTGACCAGCTCGTCGCCGACTTCGCCACCACCTGCCAGGTTGCTCGGATCTCCTGAAAACTTCCTCGACTCATGGAGGCTACCGGGGCCCGAACGCCCCGGTGCCGACCCGCTCGCCGGCGGGAATCCGGATCGGGCCGCCGGAACCCCGGAAAGAGGCGCCGTTCGGGGTGTTTCGGCCGAACAGCGATTGCTCGGCGACCGCGTTAGCCACTCCCAGGGGTGACAGGCCCATGCTGAAGAACGGGTTGGTCCCGCCGATCCCGGGATAGCCCAGCCCGGCCGCCCCGGTCCCGATATAGCCCGGCGAGTAGATCCCGTAGCGGTTGCCGAACCCGGGGTAGCCGCCGTAGCCGTACCCCGAGTAGACCGGCCCACCGAAGCCGCCGTTGCCGGAACCTCCGTAACCACCATAGCCGTAACCCAGTCCGCCGATCCCGTATCCCCCTCCGTATTCTCCTCCGTATCCTCCTCCATATCCCCCTCCGTATCCCCCGCCGCCATACCCTCCGTAGCCGCCGTATCCCCCGCCGCCATACCCTCCGTAGCCGCCGAATCCCCCGCCTCCCCCGCCTCCATACCCCCCGTATCCCCCGCCACCATACCCGCCGTAGCCGCCATATCCTCCAAAGCCACCATATCCGCCGAAGCCGCCATAACCTCCAATACCACCATATCCGCCGTAGCCGCCATATCCTCCAAAGCCTCCGTACCCGAACTGTGCGGGCGCGGTCGAGGCGGGGATGACCAGTGCGGCGAGGGCCAGGGCGGCGGTCCGGGCCAGCTTCAAGATGCGGTCGCGGGCGGGGCTCATGACGATCCTCCCGAAGGCCCGGCACGCCCCCGCCCGTCGGCGGTTCGCCGGCCGTCGCGTGGGGCCCATCCGGGTCGATGCTCCGAATTATACGCGGGCCGGTCGATCCCGGCCCGGGGTCGATCGGTTCTGGGAAGATGAAGGGTCGGGTCCGGAGTGGCAGACTGGAGGCTTCAACCTCCCTGTTCACGATCTGATCGATCGCGGGCCGTCGCGACGATCCGCCGGCCGGTCCCTCGGCGGATCGAGGGGGGCCGGGGCGGGGTGGCCTTGAGGATCAGGCGGGAGGCGAGCAGGACCGAGGAGGCGACCAGTGGGACCGAGATCGTCCCGGGCTCGCGGGCCGGGGCGTCGGCCCCTTCGAGCCCCTGGCGAGCGGGGTCCGGCGGCAAACCGGGGCCGGCCGGTCCGGGGTTGGGCGCGACCGGGGCCGGGGCCAAGGTCTCGGATCGGAGCGACCGGAGGGCTTCATCGACGGCTTCGAGATCCGGGTCGACCGGGGCCGGGGCGACCCGGGCGACGCCGCGACCGGGGTCGTCGCCGGCCTCGGCCGCGTCCCGGTCCGAGACCGGCTCGACATCGCCCCGGGGCTCGGCCAGGGCCAGGTCGAGGCCGAGGACGTACCGGGCCCACAAGTTCGGGTCGACCGGGGGCGGGCCGGGTGGGTCGGCCGGGTTGCCCCCGGGCTTGATCCCGTCGTACCCGTGGTCCTCGGCCACCGAGCACGGCACCGGCGACGGCCCGCGCGCCTGGCCTTCCGGGGACGTCGCCCGGGGGGCTCGGCCGCCCTCCCAGAGCACGGCGATCAGCTCCAGGTCCGACGCGCCGAAGGGTAGGAGCTGGGCGACCAGTTCCTCCTCGGAGTCCGGGGCGGTGCCCGACGGGTCGGGCGTCGGCGCGAGGAAGGCCGAGGCCGGGCCGAGGTCGAAGTGGAGCAACTCGGCGGCGTCCTGCCCGGCGCCCGCGGCGAAGAAGTCGAGCCCGGCCCCGGTCTGGGAGCCGGGGGCCACGGCGGTCGGCGCGGGGAGGTCGGTCCGGGAGATCACCCCGGAGAGCTGGAGCCCGACCCCGGTGCTCTGGAGCAGCGCCAGGCGGCCATCGCCGTCGTTGGCGACCACCAGATCCATCATGCCGTCGTGATTGAGGTCGACGGCGAAGGCGGCGTCGGGCGTGGTTCCGCCGGAGGGAAAGGTCAGCGACTGGGGGGAGCCCGAGGCGATCCTCGCGATGAACGTCAGGTCGTTGGACCCCGAGTTCACCGTGACCAGGTCGAGCCCCGGCCGGCGGTCGAACCGGCCGACGAACATCTCGGCCGGGTCCAGGCCCACGCCGAAGGAGGTCGGGTTGGCGGTGTCGAAGGTGCCGTCGCCCCGGCCCCGGTAGATGGTCACGTCGTGCGAGCCGCTGTCGAGGATGAACAGATCGACCTTGCCGTCGGCGTTCACATCCTGGAGCGCGGTCCTCACCGGGGCGGACCCGGCGGCGAGCGAGGCCCCCGGCGTCAGGGTCCAGTCCGCGCCCTCGCCCCGCCCGAGCAGGATTGTCACGTCATTGGACCCCCGGTTGGCGACGACCAGGTCGGCGATCCCATCGCCGTTGACGTCGCCGACGGTGACGCCCGCCGGGCTCCGGCCGACCGCGAACCCAGCGCCTCCGCCGACCTCCGGGCCGACCCCGCCGCCGGGCAGCCCCGGGAAGACCAGCACGTTGTCGCCGCCTGTGTTGGCGAGGACCAGGTCGGGGATCCCGTCACCGTTGACGTCGGCCAGGACGACCGCGCTCGGGGCCTTGATCCCCTGGCCGGCCGAGAGGACCGTGGCCGGCCCGTCGCGGCCGACCTTGACCACGACCACGCCCCGGGACTGGTCGGCGAAGGCGAACTCCGGCGTCAGCTTGCCCTCGATCCGGACGTCGGCCTCGGCGATCCCCACCCGCCCCCTCATCCGGTCGTGCGGCGACGGCCCGCGGTCGCCCCCCCCGCCCCACCGAGGGAAGCCGGCGATCGAGGGGAATGAACCGGCCGGGTCGCCCCCCAGGCCCGGGCCCGGTCCCGGGAGCAAGAGCGGGCCGATCTCCGCCGGGAGACCGGACGCGGTCCCCGGGTCGGGGATCCCCAGGGTCGAAGGCATCACCCGCCACTCCAGGGCCGAGGGGCCTGGCGCGAACGACCGGGCGGCCCTCCGCCGGGCGCGGGCCGTGCGGGGCTTCGGGTCGCGGGTCGGGGAGGTGACTTTCATCGGCGATTCGCTCTCTGTGGCGATCGGGGATCCGAAAATGGCCGATTGCCGATGGTTGATGGCCGAGGGTTGAGGGTTGAGGGTTGAGGGTTGAGGGTTAATGGTGAACGACGGACAAAAGCGAATGCATCCAACGATCACTTCGGCCGCCTGACTGGAACTTCCTTCACCCATCAGCCATCTGGCATGACCCATAGCCACGACTCGGAGATAGGGCCGGATCGCCTCTCAACCCTGGTGAACCCGGCCGGGCCGATCGATCACCTGGCCTGTCGTTCGGAGGGACTGGCCAGTTGCGAGAACTTGGGGCGCCGGCGGATCGCCGCCAGGGCGGGGTCGGGCTGGACCACGTCGCGCCAGAAGGCGGCCCGGCGGTCGGCGGGGAGCCGCTCGATCGCCAGGCGGATCAGGGCCTGGGCCCGGTCCTGGTAGTCGTCGGCGGTCCGGGCCAGGCCGAGGTTCCGGCGGGGGGCCTCGGCGAAGGCGGTCTCGGCGGCCTTGGCGTAGATCCGGGCGGCGTTGTAGGCGGTCCGCTGGTCGGGGCCGCCGAGCCGGAGCGACTCCTCGGCGTCGGCCACGGCCAGGCGGTGCTGGCCGTGGAGGGCCCGGGCAAAGCCCCGGCCGGTGTACGCCTCGGGGTTTTCCGGGGCCAGCCGGACGGCCTGGTCGAAGTCGTGGAGGGCCAGCCTGGGGGCCTCGGAGACGACGTAGGCCCAGCCCCGATGGATCAGCGGGGCCGCCCGGCCCGGCTCCAGGGTCAGGGCCTGGGTATAATCGCCGATCGCCCCGGCGAAGTCCTGGCGGTCGGCCCGGGCCAGGCCCCGGAGCTCGAACAGCTCGGCCGAGGGGCGGCCTCGGGCCAGGGCCCCATCGGCGGCGGAGACGACCTCGGCGTATCGCTTGAGCCCGAGCAGGGCCTTGACCCGGATCAGGAGCGCATCGGGGTCGGCCGGGTCGACGCCGAGGGCGGCCTCGGCGTCGGCCAGCGCCTCCTGGTCCCGGCCGGCCAGGAGGAGCAGCCGGGCCCTCCGGGCGCGGTCGGCGGAACCCTCGGGAGAGCGGGACGGCTCGCGGCGGATCGCCTCGGAAAGGTCGGCCAGGGCCGCCTGGCGCGCCTCGGGGTCGGACCGCTTCCGGTCGAGCCGGGCCAGGCCCCGGCTCCGGTACGGCCCGGGGAGGCCGGGCTCCAGGGCGATTCCCCGGGTGAACCGCTCGATCGCCTCGTCGAGCCGCCCCTGGATCCGGTACGCCTGACCGAGCAGGACGACGCCGGCGACCAGCTCGGGTTTCAAGGCGACGGCCTCGGCCAGGTCGGCCACGGCGTCGTCGAGCCGCCGGCTCCGGATCCGGAGGGCCCCGCGATTGACCAGCAGGCCGTACCGCTCGTCGACGTCGGGGCCCATCGCCAGGGCCGTCCGGAAGTCGGCCTCGGCGGCCTCGAAAAGGGCGAGAGCCTCGGGGTTCTCGGGGGCCTGGCCGGAGTCGCGGGCCTGCTTCTGGCGGCGGTGGCCCTCCTCGGCGTAGGCGAAGCCGCGGAGCATGTGCAGGCTGATCGCCCCCGGCTCGCGCTGGAGGCAGGCGGTGAGGTTGGCCCGGGCGCTGCCGGGCCGCCCGACATGGAGTTGGCAGACGGCCAGCAGGAGCTGGGCGCGGAACAGGCCGGGCTCGGACCGGAGGGCTTCCTCGAACTCGGGGATGGCACCGGCCCAGTCGCGCTCGCGGTGGAGCTTCCAGCCGTGGAGGACCCGGCCGAAGGCGTCGGCCGCCGGGATCGATCGGGCGAGCTGGCGCTCGCGGTCGGTACCGGGGGCGTCGCCGAGCCGGGCCCGGCAGTCGGCGCGGAGGAGGTGGCAGGCGCGGGTGGGGGCATGGTCGGCGAGGGCCCGGTCGAGGATCCGGAGGGCTCGCTCGGCCTGGATCCGGGGGTCCTCGCCGGGGGCCGGCTGGGCGACGGCGTCGGCCCAGATCAAGAGGAGTTCGTGCCGGCCCCGGTGGACCTCGGCCTGCTCCGATCCGGTGAGCGAGGCCGGGAGCCCGGCGGGGGCCCATTCGCCATCGGCCCGGGGCTCGGCGAACTCGTCGAGCGCCGCGCGGGCGGCCTTGCGGGTCGCCGCGAGGTCGCGGAACTGGCCGACCCCGGTGAACTGGGTGTCGCGGAGCAGGGCCTCGTGGCGGGACCGGGCGAACCGGGCCAGGCGGCGCCGGGCCTCCTCGCGTCGCCTCTGGTCGTCGAGCCCGCGCCGGAGCCGACCCAGGAGGTCCGACCCCCGGGCGTGGAGCCCGGCCAGCCGCCGGTCCTCCTGGATCCGGCCCAGGAACGGGGCGAGCGGCTCGGACCCGGCCTCCCATCGCCCGTCGCGGAGCGCCAGCTCGGCGCGATCCAGGACCCGCTCGCCCTCGCGGCCGAGGTCGTCGGACTTCCGGAGGGTCGCCTCGTGTCCCTGGCGGGCCCGGACCCCGGCGAGGACCAGTCCGGCCAGGACCGCCAGCGCGAAGCCGGCCAGGGCGGCGGCGGCGGGCTGGCGGCGGGCCCACTTGCCGAGCCGCTCGCGGGCCCCGACCCGGCGGGCCAGCACGGGCGAGCCTCCGAGGAAGCGGCGGAGGTCCTCGGCCAGCGCTCCGGCCTCGGCGTAGCGCTTCCGGGGCTCCTTGTCCAGGCACTTCAGGCAGATCGTCTCCAGGTCGCGCGACAGGCCGGGCCGGAGCCGGGAGGGCGGGACCGGGTCGTCGTGGACGACCTGGTAGAGCGTCTCCAGGGCCGAGGCCCCCTTGAACGGCGGTCTCCCGGTGAGCATCTCGTAGAGGATCGCGCCGAGCGAGTACAGGTCGGCCGCCGGCCCGACGACGCGGCCCCGGCCCAGGGCCTGCTCGGGGGCCATGAAGCTGGGCGAGCCCATCACCTGGCCTGATCGGGTCTGGCCGTCCTCCTCGTCGAGCCGCTTGGCCAGGCCGAAGTCGGCGACCTTGGGGGTCCCCTCGCGGTCGAAGAGGACGTTGGCCGATTTCAGGTCGCGATGGGCCACCCCCGCCCGGTGGGCCGCCCCGACGGCCCCGGCCAGCGTCGCCAGCAGTTCGGCCGAGTCCCGCTCGGGCTGCGGAGTCCCGCCGATCCGGGACTCCAGGCTCCCCCCCTCCAGCAGCTCCAGGGCGACGAAGGGGAGGCCCCCGGCCTGGCCGATGTCGTAGACCTGGACCACGTTGGGGTGCCGGAGCCGGGCGACGGCCCGCGCCTCGATCCGGAACCGGGCCAGGTGCTCCGGGGCCGCGTGGCTGCCCGCCCGGATCATCTTCAGCGCGACCAGCCGGTCCAGCCCGTGCTGGCGGGCCCGGTAGACGACCCCCATCCCCCCCTGCCCCAGCCGCCCGAGGATCTCGTACCCCTCGACCCTCGGGCACTCCCAAGCCTCGGGCTCGGGCTCGGGCTCGGCCTCCAGGCCCGGCAGGGTCGTCGGGTGCCCGGCCGCGTGACCGGCGGAATCGTCCCGGGGATCGCGACTCTCCTGGGCAAATCCATCGACCCAGGAGCCCCAGATGCCCAGGCCGATCCGGTCGCGGGTCAGTTCCTCCAACGACTCCTGGCAGGTCCCACACCGTTGCAGGTGCCGCTCGACCTCCGCCAGGTCGCGGCGGTCGAGCTGCTCCTCCAGGAGCTGGACGAGTCGTGCGTCGCTGGGGCAGCGGGTCATGGGAGTTCGGCTCTCGTCGCCGGGTCGCGCCCGGGTCGCCGTCGGGGGCCGCGGATCGGTCGATGTACGATCATACCGTCGGAGGCCGGCGGATCTTACAGGTCTCAGCGTTTTTTCGGGCCCGGTCGCGACAGCGGACTTCCCGGTGACGCCCACTGGCGGTAATCTCGATGAGACCAGGATGCCCCTTGCGAAGTCGCGTCGGCCTCCGCGACGACCGCGCGACGCGATCCGATCGTCCCGGGTCGGGGGATGACCCGGGGGTGGCGGAGGGATGGCGATGGCGGACTGGACGGATTCCCGGACCTCGATCACGCTCCTGGAGACGCTCCGACAGACCCCGAAGGACGCGGCGGCCTGGGAGCGGTTCGTCTGGCGCTATCGCCCGATGATCTGCGGTTGGTGCCGCGAATGGGGCCTGCAAGGGGCCGACGCCGAGGACGTCGCGCAGGACGTGCTGGCCAAGCTCACCGAGAAGCTCGGCCAGTTCCGCTACGACCCCTCGCGATGCTTCCGGGCCTGGCTCAAGACGATCACCCAGCGGGCCTGGAGCGACGAGATCTCCGGGCGCTACCGGGGCTCGGAGAGCCGGATCGTCCAGCGGCTGGAGTCGCTGGAGGCCCGGGCCGACCTGAAGCGGCGGTTCGAGGAGACCTTCGACCGCGAGCTGATGGAGATCGCCATCCACCGGGTCCGGGGTCGCGTCTCGGTCCCGACCTGGGAGGCGTTCCACCTGACCGCCTTCGAAGGCCTCTCCGGCGCCGAGGCCTCGGGCCGGCTGGCCTCGACCGTCGCCTCCGTCTTCGTCTCCAAGCACCGGGTCCAGAAGCTCCTCAAGGAGGAGATCCGGAAGCTCGAAGCCGCCCACGGCGACTGACACCACCCGGGCAGTCCCCGGGCTCTCCATTTCCCCAAACGATTGATGCCGGCGGTTTTCCGCCCCTGCTTTTCCCGGGCGAGGGGAGGCGGGTCGGGCGTCGTCGCCGGGTCCATGTCCTTCGGATCCGGAAAAACCGGCGACCTCGTGTAACGTCCGGGCGGCTCGCCCCGTATTCCTTGGCGAAGAGTCCGACTGCGGGGCCGCGAGGCTGCACGACGCCTCCAGGCGGGGCCCGGGCGATCGACCGTGACGATCGAGGCTCGCCCGGGGCACCGGCCAGGCCCGCCCAGACCAGATCACCAGGAGACCGCGCGACGGTCGCCCCCGAACGCCCCCGCCCGGCCGGAAGTGGCCGGGCTCCGAACAACCGACGGGAGGCCGGTGCTCCGAGGGCCTCGGTCCCGTCAAATCAGCCAGCGGGGGATCGCCGAGTCGCGATCGGCCGGGTGGAATGACCCGGTCGGTCCGGCCGAGATGTCGCGTCGGGGGGCGCGTCGTCGAAGGCCGAGGCAAGGCGATCCCCCGTTTCATCACCGCGATCGGAGGCATCCGAGACGACACCCTGGACGACGCAACGCCGGGTCCGAGGATGAGGGATGGCCGCCGGGGGACTCCGGCGGCCCACGATCCGATTCCAGGAACAAGGACGTTGCCATGGATTCGACTCGACGCAAGTTGCCCGCCATCCCGCACTGCGAATCGCTGGAGGGGCGTCAACTCCTCACCGCCGGCGCCGGCCTGGGGGCCTCGCCAGCGGGGATCCCGCCGATGGAACTGGGCGGCCCGGCCGGCGTCTCCGCCACGGGCGGGTGGAACGCCCGGGGCGGCCAGCCGGGCGGGATCTCCGGCCATCACGGGTTCCAGGCTGGGCTCGGGGGCGCCTCGGGCGGATTCGGGGGCGAGATGGCCAGGAGCTACGGCCGAGATGCCAGCCTCGAAGGCTTCAGCGCCGCCTCGGGCGGCTCCGGCAACCGTGGGGCGATGTTCCCCGACTCCGGAGGGGGCGCCGGTGGCGGCTCGTCCGGGATGTCCTCGCCGTTGCGGACGGATCTCGACAAACTCCGGACCGACGAGCAGGCCATCCACGACAGGTCGAACGTGACCCCGGCCATGCAAGCCAAGGTCCGGAATGACATCAAGGCGATCAAGGGGGCGGAGACCACCACGCCCGACCCGTCGGCGCAGGCGACTTTCCAGAAGGATCTCAAGGCGGCCTGGGCCAACCCTGGCGGGCCGACCGACGCCCAGTTCGCCCAGATCGGGGCCGACCAGGTCGCCATCGACAAGAGCCAGGGCGTCTCGGACGGGCTGACCGGCCAGCTCACCACCGACCTGACGGCCGTCCGGACGGCCGCCGGCGTCACCGACGCCGACCGTGCGACCATCGCCGCCGATCAGCAAGCCATCCAGGCCGATCGGCCCGCCGTCCCGGCCGGCACCGACGCCTTGGCCCCGTCCCAGGCGCCGACAACCCCGGCCCCGGCAACCCCAGCCCCGGCCGCCGTCCCGGCGAGCCCGACGGCCGACACCTCGCCGAGCACGGCCGCGACTCCGGCCGCGCCCCCCGGCGCCCCCGCCACGCCTCCGGCGGTCCCTGTTGCGCCGCCCGCCATGACCCCCACGGACCACGCCATGCCGCATGCCGGCCACGCCATGCACGGCCATTCGCACGACTTCGGCCGGCAGGTCGGAATTTTCGGGCGGTCGTTCCGCCACCGTGGATGAGGGGGGCCGATCCGGGCCCCGCCCCGCGCCGGCTCGATCGAGCCGGCGCGGTCGGGGCCCGGTGGGATGGGGCCGGGGGGATTCGAACCCCCGCCCGGCGGCTTAAAAGGCCGCGATGCTGCCGCTACACCACGGCCCCGCCATCCCCTCGCCCGTCCGACGGTCCCCTCCGCCGCCGGGTGTAGGCCCGCTCGGCCTTCCGGATCGAGTCCTCCGAGATCGTGAAGGGGCCGACCGACGCGACGTCCCAGCTCTCGCCCCAGCCGCCGCCGGGCTCGGGGAGCCGGACCGCCGCCCCGGCGACGGCGAAGGGTTCGGGAAGCCAGGTGGTCAACTGCTCGACGACCCGGCCACCGGGGCGAGTCAGGCGGCACTGGCGATAGGCGACGCTCATCGGGACCTCCTCGGGGCTCGACACCTTCGGGGGCTCGGACCCTTCGCCAGACCCCGGAGACGCCTCGGACGTTCGCGGTCGCCCGTGCTTGGCCGGGGATTTGCACTCCGGATCGGCGGGCGTGTCCGATCCGACAGGCCCCGACCCGATCCGGCCGGAGGTCCGTAGCCCCTCGATGAGCCACCCCGACCCGCCCCCGACCGGCCTCGCCGGGCTCCGAGTGGCCAGCTTCGAGGCCCGGATGGCCGGGCCAATGGCCGACCTGATCCGCAAGCACGGCGGCGAGCCCGTCGAGGCCCCCGCCCTCCGCGAGGTCGCCATCGGCGGCAACCCCGAGGCCCTCGCCTTCGCCGAGACGCTGCTGGCCGGCGGCTTCGACCTCGTCATCTTCCTGACCGGCGTCGGGACCCGCTTCCTGGCCCAGGAGATCGAGACTCGGTATCCCCGGGGCGAGTGGGTCGCCGCCCTGAAGCGGGCCAAGGTCGCGATCCGTGGGCCCAAGCCGCTGGCACCCCTGCGCGAGCTGGGGGCACGGGTCGACCTCCAGGCCCCCGAGCCCAACACCTGGCGCGAGCTCCTCGGGGCCCTCGACGCCCGGCTCCCGGTCGGCGGGCTCCGGGTCGCGGTCCAGGAGTACGGCCAGCCCAACCCCGAGCTGATCGAGGGTTTGCAGGCCCGGGGGGCGACGGTGACCCGCGTCCCGGTCTACCGCTGGAGCCTGCCCGAAGACGCCGAGCCGCTCCGGCGGGCCATCGTCGAGGTCGCCGAGGGGCGGATCGGCGCCGTCACCTTCACCGCGGCCCAGCAGGTCGTCCACCTCCTCGAAGTCGCCGCCGAGATGGGCCGTGAGCCCGCGCTCCGCGAGGCGCTGGGTCGGTCCGTCGTGGTCGCCTCGGTCGGCCCGACCACCACCGAGACCCTCCGGGCCCGCGGCCTCCCGGTCGACATCGAGCCCGAGCACCCCAAGATGGGCCACCTCGTCGCCGCCCTGGCCGCCCAATGGCGAGAGTCCGGCAAGGCCACCCCGCCAAGCTGACGGGCGGTTGCGTGCCGGGGCCGGGCGGGCGAGAATCGCGTCCGCCTCTACCCGACCGATCGACCCGCCCCGAGGAGCCTTCCCGGATGGCCAGCTTCGCCCTTGCCGCCCTCGTCGCGCTCGCAACCACGGGCGAGACCCATGCCGTCTCGGCCACCACCTATTACCGGACCTTCTCGCGGGCCCACCCGGTCCTCCATCGGGTCAAGCCGGGCGACTCGGTCGCCACCAAGACGTTGGATTCCGGCGGCGTCGACGAGAAGGACGTGTCCCGGAGCGAGCCTTTCAATCCGCTGACCGGCCCGTTCTTCGTCGAGGGGGCCGAGCCCGGCGACGCCCTGGTGGTCCGGATCGAGACGCTCCGGATGAACCGGAACTGGGGTTGGAGTGCCTTCCGGCTCGGCCTGTTCGCGCTGACGCCCGAGGACGTCGAGCACGTCTACTCGAACCATTACAAGCCGGACCTGGTCCGCAAGGGGCGGTCGACCCTGGTCCCCTGGGACATCGACCTGGAGAAGAAGACGGTCCGGCTCCGCGAGCCCAGGAGCGCGAAACTGCCGATGGAGTTCGCCGCCCGGCCGATGCTCGGGTGCATCGGCGTGGCCCCGCCAGGCGACTTCGCGCCGACCTCGGGCCCCTCGGGGGCCTACGGCGGGAATCTGGACTACAACCGGATCGGCGAAGGGGCCACGGTGATTCTCCCGGTCTCCCATCCCGGCGGCCTCCTGTTCGTCGGCGACGGCCACGCCCTCCAGGGGGACGGCGAGTCGACCGGCACCGGGATCGAGACCTCGATGGACGTGGGGTTCACCGTCGAGGTCCGCAAGGGTGCCGCGCCCGCCGGCCCCCGCGTCGAGACGGCCGAGGCGATCATCTCGATCGGCTCGCAGCCCGAGTTCGCCAGCGCCCTGGACAACGGCCTGAAGATGGCCACCTCCGACATGGTCCGCTGGCTGACCGCCGACTACGGCCTCGAACCCTGGGCCGCCCACCTCCTGATCGGCTACCAGGGCCAATATGACGTCGTGACCGTCGCCGGGTCGATGGCCCTCCGGATCCCCCGGTCCGCCCTGCCCGCCCCGGCCCCGAAGGCGACCGACGCCCCGCCCCGGGCTCCCGCGACCCCCGCCCCGGTCGTCCCGTGAGGCCGTCCGGCCCGCGGGTCTCCTCCCCAGGAGCCCGACCCGGATCCGGCCGTCGGGGAGAAAGGCTTTGCCCAAGCGGTCCATCTCCCGTAGCGTAGGCCCACGCGATCGGACGGACCAGGAAGGTGTCGGCGAGTCAGCCCGGGGAGCGAGACGATAGGATGAAATTGCGACCGTCCGACCCGTTCGCGCGGAAGCCGATCGAGACGCTCTTGAAGGAGATGGAAGGGGGCGGGCGGCTCAACCGGGTCCTCGGGCCGGTGGCGCTGACGGCGCTAGGGGTGGGGGCGACCATCGGCGCCGGGATCTTCGTGCTGACCGGGGCGGCGGCCCGGAATGACGCGGGGCCGTCGCTGGTCCTGTCGTTCCTGTTGGCGGGGGTCGGCTGCGGGCTGGCGGCGCTCTGCTACTCGGAACTGGCCAGCATGGTCCCGGTTGCCGGCAGCGCGTACACCTACGCTTATGCCACGATGGGGGAGCTGGTGGCCTGGATCATTGGCTGGGACCTGGTCCTGGAATACGGGATCGGGTCGTCGGCCGTGGCGGTCGGGTGGTCGAAGTACCTGGCGGCGTTCTTCCGGAATCAGTGGGGGATCGCGATCGACCCGCGATGGCTCAACTCCCCCTGGGACTTCGATGTCGCGCGGCACGCCTTCGCTTGGAACCGGGTGGCGGTGGCCCTCCCAGACGGGTCGATGGGCGAGGCCCAGGCGTACTTCAACCTTCCGGCGTTGCTGATCATGCTGGCGATCACCGTGATCCTGGTCGTGGGGATCCGCCAGAGCGCCCGATTCAACCTGGCGATGGTCGTGGTCAACCTGAGCGTGATCCTGCTGGTCATCGGCCTGGGGGCGACCTACGTCGAGCCGAGGAACTGGACGCCGTTCCTCCACGAAGACCACGGCTGGGGGGGCGTCCCTCTGGGTGCGGCGCACATCTTCTTCGCGTACATCGGGTTTGACTCGATCTCGACGCACGCCGAGGAGGCCCGGAACCCCCGGCGCGACCTGGCCATCGGGATCCTGGGGTCGCTCCTGATCTGCACGGTCCTCTACGTCGCCGTGGCAGGGATCCTGACCGGGATGGTCCCGTATGCCGAGATCGACGTGGACGCGCCGATCGCCTCGGCGTTCGGAAGATACGGGACCACCTGGGCCTCGGGCCTGATCACGGTGGCGATCCTGGCGGGGATTACCAGTTCCCTGCTGGTGGGGACGCTGAGTCAGCCCCGGATCCTGCTGGCGATGGCGCGCGACGGAATGCTCCCGCCGGACTTTTTCGGGGCGATTCACCCGAGGTTCCTGACCCCCTGGAAGTCGACGATCCTGATCGGCCTGGTCGTCGGCCTGATCTCGGCGCTGGTCCCGTTGAACTTCCTGGCCGATCTGGTGAGCGTCGGGACGCTCTTCGCGTTCCTGGTCGTCTGCGTCTCGGTCCTGATCCTCCGGCACCGGAGCCCCGAGGTTCCCCGCCCGTTCCGGGTCCCGGGGCTCCCGGTCGTGGCGGGGCTGGGGATTCTCGTCAACGGCGGCCTGATGTTCTCGCTCGGCCGGGACAACTGGATCCGGCTGGTCGCTTGGCTGGCGCTGGGGCTGTTGATCTACCTCGGCTATAGCCGATATCACACCGGAGTCGAGCCGGCGGCCGGGGGGGAAGTCTGACCCTCGGGCGGCTCCGGCGGGGCGATCCGGGGGCGCGGGGCGATCCCGCCCCCCCGGCGCTCAGGCGATGTCGCGACCCACCGGATGGGGGTCCGGCGTGAACTGGTCGTTCGGCCGCAAGGGCAAAGCATGCCGGAGATCGTGGTCGGGCGGGGGCGGCGGGGCGACCAGGCCCTGGTGGGCCAGGTCGTCGGCGAGGGCCTCGTCTTGGTGCTCTTCCAGGAGATGGTCGAGCGAGGGTTCGCTGGTTGCCGGTTGGTCGGGACTCGGATCCCGAGGGTCGGAGGAAGTGTCCATGGTGTCCTCCCGGGTCGCCTGACGACCTCGAGTGTCGGGGATGGGCGGCGGGGCATCCCGGTGATCCGTCGAACAATCGCCCTCCCCCGCTCCTACACTTGGAGCAATGCCGATGCCGAATCCGGAAAGGCGGAAAAGTTCCGGGAAAACCCAGGAAATTCGCCGCAGAGGCTCACTGATTTTCCGGATCTTGGGCAAACCAAGGTTCGCCCGAGCTTGACGGCGTGTTACAATGTTTTCGCAGGATTGAGTGACAGACGAATTTCATACCCCACCGGCTTGAGGCCGAGCGACCCCTCGCCCCTCGCGAACCTACCCGCCTCGTTGGTCTCTCTGCGCTTTCGGTTCCTCCCGCAGCCGGTCTTCGATCGGGGGCGGACCACCCACTTTGGCGCGACAGGCCGAGAGTTTGGAAGCCGCGTCCGAGCATCGGACGACCGAGACGCTCGGCTCGTCCTGTCCGCGCCGCAAGTCGGGGTATCTAAGGAGCTGAGTTTGCAGACGACGACCGCAGAGATCGAGTCGAAGGCGACCGAGACCGAGACCGAAACCTTCGCCGGGCTGGGCCTGGGCGAAGTGACCCTCCGCGCCCTGGACCGCGCCGGCTTCAAGGACCCAAGCCCGATCCAGTCCCGCCTGATCCCCGCGGCGCTGGCGGGGCGCGACTGCCTGGGCAACGCACCGACCGGGACAGGCAAAACGGCGGCATTCCTGCTGCCAATCCTGGAGAAGATCGACGAGCGTGAGCGCCGGCCCCAGGCGCTGATTCTGGCCCCGACCCGCGAGCTGGTCACGCAGATCAGCCACGAGTTCGAGCGGCTGAGCCTCGGGCGGCGGGCCTTTGCCGTGGCCGTGGTCGGCGGCGAGTCGATCGTCCGCCAGCAGCGGATGCTGGGCCAGGGCTGCCAGGTGGTGGTCGCCACCCCCGGCCGGCTGATGGATCTGATGGGCCGCAACGCCATCCGCCTGGACAAGGTGAAGATCGTCGTGCTCGACGAGGCCGATCAGATGCTCGACATCGGGTTCCGCCCGGCCGTCGAGGAGATCCTCCGGGCGATTCCCGACGGGCGGCAGACCCTGCTCCTCTCGGCCACGATGCCCAAGGAGGTCCGCGAGCTGGCCGGGACCTACCTGAAGGATCCCGAGGACGTCCGCCTGATCCACGAGAACGAGGACGCCACGATCCCGGCGATCCGGCAGTCGTACCTGATGGTCGCCGCCGACCGCAAGTTCGACCTCCTGATCGGCCTGATCCGCCGCGAGGAGCCGCCCCGGGCCATTGTCTTCTGCCGGACCAAGCGGGGGGCCGACCGCGTCGGCCAACTGCTCCGCCAGGAGGGCTTCCGGGCCGACACCATGCACGGCAACCTCAGCCAGGCCCAGCGCAACCGGGTCTTGCAGGGCTTCCGGCTCGGCCGGCTCTCGATCCTGGTCGCCACCGACGTGGTCGGCCGGGGGATTGACGTCCGGGGCGTCACCCACGTCATCAACTTCGACCTGCCCGAGGACCCCGAGCACTACGTCCACCGGATCGGCCGGACCGGTCGGATGGGCTCCGACGGCGCGGCGTTCTCACTGGTCATTCCCGACCAGGCCAAGATGCTCGATCAGATCGAGAAGGCCATCACCCGCGAGCTGGAAGCCGACACCGTCGACGGCATCCCCGCCCCGCCCCGCCCCTTCTTCCGTCCCCAGCGCCCGGCCCCTGGTCGCAGAGGCCCCGCCCGGGGCGGTCGCCCGTTCCACCCGCCCCGCCGCAACGGTGGTGGTGGTGGCGGCAACTTCAGCGGCGGCCCGCGCAGCAACCGCCGGACCCCGCAGGGCGCCGGCCGTTAAAAAGTCGGAAGAGAACGACCAAGACGCGGAGGAGGTCGGGAGACATCCCGACCTCCTCCGCGACGTTGGTATCTCGCTGATCCGGATCAAAGCCTGTCTGGTTTCCCCAGGATAGTACGAGGTACGAAGTCGTCGGATCGCCGGCGAATGCCATCACGTCGGCCTGACGTATTCGCAGCAGTCTCGCGACCGAGGTAGTGGAGCAGTGACCGAGGCGGATCCAGACCACTTTCGGCCGGTGGCCGTAGAGTAAGGCTCGTTCCTGGAAGTCCGAATCCTTCGAGACGATGGTCAGCCCTTCCGGGCCCTCCAGGGATCGGTCCGTCAACCCGCCAGGGCCGCGACCTGGATCGCCTCGCCACTGGTCCACCGAGCGCCGTCGCGTTCGACCTTGTGATACAAGGTGTCGCGCTCGACGGGGATCCGTCCGGCTTCGGCGATCAGGCGGCGGATCTCGTTGACGGTGATCTCCTGCGGGGTCTCGGCGCCGGCCTCGTGGTAGATGGTCTCGTGGACCACGGTCCCGTCGATGTCGTCGGCCCCGAAGGCGAGAGCGACCTGGGCGGTCTTGATCCCGAGCATGACCCAGTACGCCTTGATGTGTGGGAAGTTGTCCAGCATCAGGCGGCTGATGGCCATCGTCTTGAGGTCCATCACGCCGGAGGGCTTGGGGATCTCGTCCATCCGGGAGTTGTCGGGGTGGAACGCCAGCGGGATAAAGGTCTGGAACCCGCCGGTCTCGTCCTGCAACTCGCGGAGCCGGACCATGTGGTCGATCCGGTGCTTGGCTTTGTCGATGTGGCCATAGAGCATCGTCGCGTTCGTGTGCAGGCCGAGCTGGTGGGCCGTCCGGTGGACGTCCAGCCAGACCTCGGTCGAAGCCTTGGCGCCGCAGACTTCCGCGCGGACCTCGGGGTGGAAGATCTCGGCGCCGCCGCCGGGGAGGCTCCCCAGGCCGGCGTCGACCAGCTCCTGCAACACCTCGCGGATCGAGAGCCGGGCGATCTTGGCGAAGAACTCGATCTCGACGCCGGTGTACGCCTTGATGTGAATCTCGGGATACGTCTCCTTGATCCAGCGGACGATGTCGACGTAGTACGAGAACGGGAGCTTGTGGTGCAAGCCGCCGACGATGTGTAGCTCGGTCGCTCCCCGGTCGTGCGCCGACTTGGCCCGCTCCAGGATCTGGGCCTGGTTCATGACGTAGGCGCGCTTGTCGTCGAGGTCGGCGCGGAAGGCGCAGAAGTCGCACTTGTAGACGCAGACGTTGGTGGGATTGATGTGCGTGTTGACGTTGTAGTAGCCGAAGTTGCCGTTGTACCGCTCGCGGACCATGTTGGCCATCGAGCCGATCGCGAACAGGTCGTTCGACGCCTCCAACGCCAGGCCGTCCTCGAAGCTCAGCCGACGGCCAGCCTCGACCTTCTCCCGGATCGCACCCAGCCGGCTCGCTTCGGTCGTCATCGTCGGACCCACCCTCTCGTCTGGCCCCGCCGTCGGGGCGTCACCCGGACGCTCCGTCTTCTTACGGTCATTTTAGTCGGGATTGAACGCTGGATCAACCTCGGTGACTGGACTGCCCGGAGGCGACGCCACGATTCGAAGGCTGAGCCGTCGCCGGACCGATTGCCAGGTCATCAGCCCGATGCCGGCAAGCAGGCACCCGGCCGCCACGTTGGCCCACTTCTCGGCCGCTTTGCCCGTGAACCCCGCGTAGCTGACGAGGCAGCCCCCAATCCCGATGAGGATCGTGGCGACGACGTTGTTCGATTCCGCATTGCTCAAGGCTTTAGGAGTGACGCAGTTGATGGCCTTTGTCCAGTCGGTGCATTTTGCTCGCTGCACAAGATAGGCAGCCTGCCGTCAATGAGGCAAGAAGGCGAGCCGAACGCCTACTGGACATAAGCCATCAACTGCGTCACTCCTATCCCTCGTTGCGAATGAGCCTTTGACGAATCTCGCCCGGAATTCCATCCTAAGCCGGGACGATGGTCCCAGGAAGATGCGGCCGCGACGGCCTCATGCCACCGACGCCTTGCTCCGCCCCTTGCTGGACTCGGCGGGCTTGTCGGCTTTGGGCTTGAAGCCGCGGACCAGGGCGGCGAAGGGGCTGTCGAGATCCTGCTTCTTCGACTTGATATAGAGGTAGCTCTCGTAGTCGCAGGGATAGACCGTGAGCTTGCCGGAGTCGACCTCGATGACCTTGGTGGCCACGGCGCGGATGAAGTGTTCGTCGTGGGAGATGAAGCAGAGCGAGCCGGTGTAGTCGACCAGGGCGTCTTCGAGGACGTCGCGGCTGACGATGTCGAGGTGGTTGGTGGGCTCGTCCATCATGATGAAGTTGTGGGCGACGGTGAGGATCTTGGCCAGGCAGAGCCGGGTCTTCTCGCCGCCGGAGAGGGCCGAGACGGGCTTGTCGGCGGCGTCGCCGCCGAAGAGGAAGGCGCCGAGCATCCCCCGGAGCGTCCCCTCGGGGGCGCCGGAGTGGACCTCGCGGAGGCTGGCGATGACGGTCGACTTCATGTCGAGCGCCTCGACCCGGTGCTGGGCGAAGTAGGTGGAGAAGACGTTGGTCCCCACCGCGACCTCGCCCCGGGTCGGCTTGTGGACGCCGGCCAGGAGCTTCATCAGCGTGGTCTTGCCGGCGCCGTTGGGGCCCACGAGGACGATCCGGTCGCCGCGCTGGATCTCCAGGTCGAGCCGGGAGTAGACGACCTTGGTGCCGTAGGCGAAGCCGACGTCGTCGAGCTTGGCGACGACCTGGCCGCTCCGGGGGGGCTCGGGCAGGCGGATCCGCATGGTCGAGGAGTCGGTCTGGGGGGCGTCGACCCGGTCGATCTTTTCGATGGCCTTCATCCGGCTCTGGGCCCGCGAGGCGGTGGAGGCGCGGGCCTTGTTGCGGTCGACGAAGTCCTGCATCTCCTTGATCTTCTTCTGCTGGCCGTCGAAGGCGGACTGCTGGATGCTGATCCGGTGGTCCTTCTGCGGGAGGTAGGCCGAGTAGTTCCCGGAGTACATGTGGAGCTTGCCCATCTCCAGCTCGAAGGTCTTGTTGATGACCCGGTCGAGGAAGTCGCGGTCGTGGCAGGTGATCAGGATCGCGCCGGGGTAGGAGCGGAGGAAGTCCTCGAACCACTTGACGCTCAGCAGGTCAAGGTGGTTGGTAGGCTCGTCGAGCAGGAGGAGGTCGTGCTGGAAGGCGAGCAGGCCGCCCAGGGCGAGCCGCATGGCCCAGCCGCCGGAGAGCGTGGCGACGGGCCAGTCGAGTTGGGGTACGGAGAAGCCCAGGCCGAGCAGGATGGCCTTGGCGCGGGCCTCCATCTCGTAGCCGCCGGCGGTCAGGAACGCCTCCAGGGCGTCGTCGTAGCCGTCGAGCGCCTTGGGGTCGCCGACCTCCAGGCCGGCCATGACCGCCTTGAGCCGGACGTCGGCCTCGGTCCAGGGGCCGAGGTGGGCCAGCATGTTCTCGAAGACCGTGCCCTGCTTGAGCGGATGGATCTCCTGGGCGAGATAGCCGATCGAGCAGTGCCGGTCGCGGAGCAGCTCGCCGCCGTCGAGGTGGTCCTGGCCCATCAGGACCTTGAACAGCGTGGACTTGCCAGCGCCGTTCTTGCCGAGCATCCCGATCCGTTCACCGCGGACGATCGAGGCGTCGACGCCGTCGTACAGCGTCTGGCGGCCAAAGTTCTTGCGCGCGTTGATGAGGCGGATCATGGCGGTCGGGTGTCTCGGCTGGGAGGGGGGGCGGGCTTGAGGCGGCGGGAGGGGGTCCGCCGTCCGTGTCGGCGGGCCCGGATCGCCTCGGGGATCGATCCTGAAGTCGGGGCATAACATTCTAGGCCGGCCCGCCCCGGCCCGCAAGGGGAGCTTCGGGGCGGTCCGGAGTCGGGTCTGACCGCGGATTCTTGGGGTTTCGCTCCCTTGGAGGTCGTGGCCCCACCAGAAATCCCGGTCAAACCCCCGGAGCCGGGGGCCCGCAGGGCGTGACCGCGGATCTCAGCCTCGCCGGTCGGCGGCCGGGGCGATCTCGGTCCGGCCGCCTTTGCGTTTGGGGCCGATCCAGCGCCGGATCCGGGCCCTCGACTTCCAGTAAGCCTCGTACAGGCGGCCCTTGAGACCGGGCTCGCGGGCCTTGCCGGTGGAGGCCCATTGGGGGTGGCCGATCAGGTCGAACGGATAGTCGGTCACCTTGGAGATCCGGTATCCCCGGGACTCGACCAGCCGCGAGATGGCGAACTCGCCGGCGATCGCCTCGCGGTACGACGGGCCGAAGTAGGGGAAGCCGCCGACCTCTTCGAGGATCCGGCGGCTGGAGAACAGGATGATCGAGGGGAGGTGGTTGGCCAGGTCGCTCCAGGGGATTCCGCGGCGGTCGAAGAGGGTCCGGTAGGTGTCGATCGGGTGGGCCGGCTCAGTCCACTCCGAGGGGTCGGCCCAGAAGGTGGTGTAGAACACCTTCCGGACGTAGTCCCAGCTCATCTGGTCGTAGGCGACCAGCTCGCCGAGCAGGCCGATGCCTGGGTCGAGCTCGAAGCGAGACTCGAAGCCGGAGAGCCAGGAGGCCCGCTTGAGGTAGCAATCGTCCTGGAGAAAGAGGAAATAGTCGTACCCCGGGTCGGCCCTCCAGCCGTGCTCCCAGGCGGCGATGTTGAAGCCGACGTTCTCGCGGTCGAGCACGCGGGGGCGGAGGTCGTCGAACCGGGCGGGGAGGCGGAGCGGGGCCTTGTCGCCGCCGTTGCAGACGACCACCAGGTCGAAGGGGGCGCCCGGGTCGACCTTCCGCATCTCGGCCAGGAGCCGGTGGAGCTTGGAGGCCGGCCGCCCGTTCCAGTAGGAGACGACGACGCAGGTCTTCGGCCGGGAGGGCGCGGGGATGTTCATCGAGGAGGCAAGTCCGATTGGGGGATCCGCCGAGGGCCGCCCGGCGGGGCCGCTCAGGCCCGGAAGACGCGCCAATGGCCGTCGGGCCGGAGGGTCTGGTTGGGGACGAAGCGGGCCTTATACGCCATCGAGGGGCAGTCGGCGACGTGATAGCCGAGGTAGACGTGGGGCTGGCCCCGCTCCCGGGCGTGGTCGATCAGGGCGAGGACGTTCCAGGTTCCCAGCGACCGGTCGCGGTGGGCGGGGTCGTGGATGAAGGTGATCGCCGAGGGCCCGATCGGGAGGTCGTCGACGTGGCCGACGCCGACCAGGGTGTTGCCCAGGTAGTAGCGCCACTCGCGGGTCGGGAAGGGGTTGTCGACGAACGAGTCGTGGTAGTCCTCGGGCCCCTCGTCGCTGCGGGAGGGCCAATGCTTGGCGACCTCCTGGTGGGCGTGGTAGCGGCGGTAGAGGTCGAGCTGCTCGGGCCCGGCGGCGGGGTCGGCGACCTCCATGCGGAGGTCATCCCGGTTGGCCCGGGCCGCCCGGCGCTGGGATCGGTCGGGGCGGAAGCGGGCGACGTCGACCCGGATCGGCCGGCAGGCGTCGCAGCCCTCACATCGGGGGCGGAACAGGGTCCGGCCGAAGCGTCGCCAGCCCCGGAGCATCCGCTCAGCGTATTCCCCGGCCGAGAACTCGATGGCGTACTGATATTCCAGCCGCCAGTCGCGGTCGGGCAGGTAGCCGCACCGGCTCGGGTGGTCGAGGATCGGGGGGGAGAGGTGCATGGTCCGTCCCGACCCGTGGGGATCGCGGCGAGGGCGAACTCCGCCCGCCTCGGCCCGAGAATAGCATGCGACGAGCCCGGCGGCAATGATCCCCCGGAGGCGATACGCCCCCCAGACCGAAGGCCCTGACGATGCGAGCATTGACGGTGATCCCCGGGAAATCCGGCTCGGCCCGGCTCGACGAGGTTCCCGACCCGCCCCCCGGGGACGGCCCGGTCCTGGTCGAGGTGATGGCCATCGGCGTCTGCGGGACCGACCTGGAGATCGTCCAGGGTCGCTACGGCTGGGCCCCACCCGGCCGCGACCGGCTGATCCTCGGGCACGAGTCGCTCGGTCGGGTGGTCGAGGCGCCCGGGGATTCGGGCTTCAAGCCCGGCGACCTCGTCGTCGGGATCGTCCGCCGCCCCGACCCGGTCCCCTGCTCGAACTGCGCGGTGGACGAGTGGGACATGTGCCGGAACGGCCAATATACCGAGCGCGGGATCAAGCAGCTCGACGGCTACTGCTCCGACCGCTACCGGATCGAGCCCAGGTTCGCCGTGAAGGTCGACGCGAAGCTCGGCCATCTCGGCGTCCTCCTGGAGCCGACCAGCGTGGTGGCCAAGGCGTGGGAGCACATCGAGCGGATCGGCCGTCGGGCCGATTGGGCCCCGAAGAAGGTGCTGGTGACCGGGGCGGGGCCGATCGGGCTTCTGGCGGCGATGATCGGCGTCCAGCGGGGGCTGGAGGTCCACGTCCTCGACCGGGTGACCGACGGCCCCAAGCCCGGGCTGGTCCGCGACCTCGGCGCGACCTATCATTCGGGCGGTCTGGAGGAGCTGGGCGAGGCCGCCGACGTGGTCCTGGAATGCACCGGCGTGAGTCAGATCATCTTCGACGTGATGGCCCACTCGACCCCCGACCGGATCATCTGCCTGGCCGGGGTCTCCTCGGGCGGCCGGAAGCTGGAGGTCGACGCCGGCTCGATCAACCGCTCGATGGTCCTCTCCAACGGCGTGGTTTTCGGCTCGGTCAACGCCAACCGCCGCCATTATGAGGAGGCCGCCGAGGCCCTGGGCAAGGCCGACCCCGCCTGGCTCGGCCGCCTGATCTCCCGCCGGGTCCCGCTCGAGAAGTGGCATGACGCCCTCGATCGCCAGCCCTCCGACGTCAAGACGGTCATCGCGATCGGCGACTGATCGCATCCCCTACGAGAGACACTCGCGATGGCTTCCCGGATCGAGGACTACGCCCTGATCGGCGACTGCCTGACCGCCGCGCTGGTGGGCAAGGACGGGTCGGTCGACTGGCTCTGCCTGCCCCGGTTCGACTCGCCGGCCTGCTTCGCCGCCCTACTGGGCGGACCCGAGAACGGCCGGTGGCGGATCGCCCCGGCCGACGCGGTGACGGCGACCCGCCGTCGGTATCGCGGCGACACCCTGGTCCTGGAGACCGAGTTCGAGACCGCCGAGGGGGCCGTCCGGCTGGTCGACTTCATGCCTCTCCGGGACGAGGCGCCCGACCTGATCCGGATCGTCGAGGGGCTCCGGGGGCGGGTTCCGATGCACCTGGAGTTGACCCTCCGGTTCGACTACGGCTTGATCGTCCCCTGGGTCCAGCGGGTCGACGGGGGGATCACGGCGACCGCCGGGCCGGACCGAGCCCGGGTCATCGCCGGGCCCCGGCTGCTCGGCAAAGACATGACCACGGTGGCCGATTTCACCGTGTCGGAGGGGGAGCGGGTTCCGTTCGTCCTGACCTACTCCCGCTCCTACGGCCCCGAGCCCGACCGGATCGACCCCGAGGCTTCGCTCCGCGAGACCGAGCGATGGTGGGGCGACTGGGCCTCGAAGTGTAGCTACCAGGGCTCCTGGCGCGACGCCGTCTACCGATCGTTGATCACGCTGAAGGCCCTGACGTACGCGCCGACCGGCGGGATCGTGGCCGCCCCGACGACCTCGCTGCCCGAGCAGATCGGCGGGGTCCGGAACTGGGACTACCGGATCTGCTGGATCCGCGACGCCTCGTTCACCCTCTACGCCCTGGTCAACGCGGGCTACCTGGAGGAGGCCTCGGCCTGGAGGCAATGGCTCCAGCGGGCGGTGGCGGGGACCCCGGAGACGCTCCAGATCATGTACGGGGTCGACGGCCGCCGCCGGCTCAGCGAGTGGGAGATCCCCTGGCTCGCCGGCTACGAGGGCTCGGCGCCGGTCCGGGTGGGCAACGCGGCTTCCGAGCAGTTCCAGCTCGACGTCTTCGGCGAACTGGCCTCGACGATGTACGAATGCCGGCGGGCCGGGATGGAGCGGTCCGAGAGCGGTTGGGCGGTGAGCAAGGCGCTCTACGCCTCGCTGGAAAAGCTCTGGCGCGAGCCCGACGACGGGATCTGGGAGGTCCGAGGGCCCCGCCGCCACTTCACCCACTCCAAGGTGATGGCCTGGGTCGCCTTCGAACGCGCCATCAAGTCGGCCGAGGAGTTCGACCTGGACGGGCCGGTCGACCGCTGGCGAGCGATCCGCGACGAGATCCACGCCGAGGTCTGCCGCGAGGGGTTCAACGCCGCCCGGGGGGCGTTCGTCCAGTATTACGGGTCGGACCTGCTCGACGCGAGCCTGCTGATGATGGCGATGGTCGGCTTCCTGCCGGTGGGCGACCCCCGGGTCCTCGGGACGATCGAGGCCATCCAGCGCGAGCTGATGGTCGACGGGCTAGTGGCCCGCTACGCCACCAGCCAGGACGTCGACGGCCTCCCGCCGGGCGAGGGGCGGTTCCTGGCCTGCTCGTTCTGGCTCGTCGACAACCTCAAGGCCCTGGGCCGCGAGGACGAGGCCCGGGCGATGTTCAATCGCCTGGTCAAGCTTTCCAACGACGTCGGCCTGCTCGCCGAGGAGTACGACCCCGGGCTCGGCCGGATGACGGGGAACTTCCCCCAGGCGTTCTCGCACGTGGCGCTGATCAACTCCGCCTTCGGCCTCGCCGACCACGGGGAGGCGACCGGCGGGCGGCCCGAGGGCTGATCGGCCCAGGGCCATTCCGAGGTCGATTCGACGCTCTTTGCCCCCTCTCCGCAACCCGCTCCCACAAGGGAGAGGGGGCCGTTGCATGGCCGAGAACCTGGGAATGCCCCTTCCCTTCGGCCACGGGCGGACACCTTGCCCGATCGCGCGGCCCGCGTCTAAGATGATGCCCCACGAGGCGGGTCGAAGGAGGCGAAGCGGCGATGGCGACGGCTCGGCAGACGTTCGGGATCGAGGGCCTGGACCGGATGCTCGGCGGCGGGCTGATGCCTGGCACCCTCACCGTCCTGGCCGGGGCGACGGGGGCGGGCAAGACCCAGCTTGGCCTCCGGTGGGCCCACGAGGGCCTGGCCGCCGAGGGGCGTCGCGGCGTCGTCTGCGACCTCTCCAGCCGGGGCGATGCCCAGAACCACGACGCCTACGCCCGCGACCAGTTCGGCTGGGACCTCCGCGAGCACGTGGCCGAGGGGCCGGTCGACCTCGAATCGATCTGGGACCTCGGCCGCTCGCCGGGCGACTACTTTCACCCCTTTGCCCGGGCCGGCCGGCGCGTCACCCGCCGCGACCTGGAGCCCGACGACTGGCACGCCTGGAAGTCCGACCTGGCCCGGGTTCTCCGCGGCTCGGCGGCCTATTTCTACTCGCAGTTCGTCCGGGGCTCGCGCCGGGTGGTCGTCGACGGGATCGAGCCGACCGAGCGGTTCGCCGAGTCGATCCAGTTCGAGTTCTTCGAGTACCTGTATCAGCATGTCCTCCGGAAGGAGGACGAGTGGGCCGCCCGCGAGGTCTTCCGCGAGCACTACCGGGCCAACGCCGAGCTTGTCCACGCTCACCGCTACGACCACCGGTCGATCGGCTGCCTGTACCTCTACACGACGCCGCACGTTCTCCTGGACGATCTGATGGCCCAGCCGATCGGCGAGGGGGACATCTTTTCCAACGCCAACACGGTCGTCTTCCTGGGTCGGACCCGGGAAGCCGGCCGGATGGGCCGGGCGCTCCACGTCGCCAAGCACCGGGGGAGCGCCGCCTCCGACGAGATCCGCCCGTACCGGCTCACCGACCGGGGCCTGGAGATCGATTGAGGAGCGGCCCGGTGATTTTTCGGGGCCTGGTGATGGGCGATGGCAAATGGGCGATGGGTGAAGATAGATTCGGGGAAGCAGCTTGCGATCCCCGATCGCCTTTGACGCGCGGCGGCCCGGCCCGAGCGGGTCGATCCACGATCCCGGAGGGTTGCTCGCTCCTCGGGGATCGGAGATCCGGGTTCGCGCCGTATCCCGCGACGGGATCGGCCTCAGGCCGAGGGGCGCGAGCGGCGTCGGGCGTGGGCGGCCAGTCCGGCGAAGCCCAGGCCCAGGACGGCCAGGACCGACGGCTCGGGGACGGCCTCGACGGCGCTGGCGATCGCGGAGTAGCCCTTGGCGTTGGGGTGGACGTCGCCCGGGATATCAACCATGTGGGTCAGGCTGGCTTCGTGGCCCACGAACGGGGTGTAGGTGTCGGCGTACGAGGCGTTGTACTGCTTGGCCAGGCCCTGGACCGTGGCGTTGAGCGCCTGGATCGCCGGGGCGGCGACAGCGTTGAGCGGGTTGCTCGGTGTCGCCGGGAACGGGTTGTACTCGCCCAGGAGGACGACGTGGGCGCTCGGCAGGAGGCCCTTCACCTCGTTCAGCAGGGTCGCGTAGTTGCCCGCCAGGGTTCCCATGGTCTGGGCCAGCATCACCTGCTGCTCCGCCTGCGAGGCGCCGAGGAAGGCGGGGTTGCCAGCCAGCTTGAACAGGTCGTTGGCGCCCAACGAGATCGTCACGTCGCCGATCGTGTTGCCCGCCGCCCACTGGTTGGCGATCGCCTGGACCATCCGGACGTTCTGGCTGAGGTTCGGGTTGGCCGCGTAGTGGGTGTTGAGGGCGGCCAGGTTGGTGTCGGTGAGCCCCGGCGCGTAGGCCACGCGGCCGGTCCCGCTCAACAAGCTGGAGCTGGTCTCACCGTCGATCGCCAGGTTGACGACGTTGGGGTTGGCCCCGTACTGCTGGCCGAGAAAATGGTCGTAGGTCTTGACGAAGCCACGATTTCCACCCGAGGGGTTGTGGGCGAAGTCGGTTTCCCCGAAGGCGATGGAGTCGCCGAGCGACAGGTACGTCATGGCTCCCGCCGAGGCGGCGGGCGCTAGGCACAAGGGTGACATCATCAGGCAAGCGGCCATGATCGTCCGTCGCATCGAACCAACCTCCGTGTCAAGAAAACCCATCGAGCATCCGATACCCGTGAGGAGCGGCGTATCCTAGTCAGAATGACAAAACCGCACAATGCAGGTTTTACAGTCGGCCCTGCCGCCGCTTTTTCGACCCCCCGGACGCCCTCTGGCCCGACCTCAGCCAACCAGGGGTTCCAGACGGAACCGGATCGGTACGGGCTTGGCTAGCTCGCGGATCCGCCTTTCCAGCACGGCCGACCGCTTCCTCGCCTCGTCGAGGGTCGGGCCCTTCGGGAACACCGGCGCCGCGTGGCCGACCTCCTGGAGCCAGGCCGCGCCGAGGATCCGCTGCCGCTCGGCCGCGACCGGCCAGAGTTCGGCGGCTCGTCGGTTGGTCGAGAGCCCGGGGAGCCCGAGCAGGTCGAGCCCCGCGGCGAGTTGCTCGGGGGTGGCCTCGCCCACCTTCCGGTCCCCCTCGAAGATCGCGTAGCGGGGCCGGTCCAGGCCGTCGACGACCAGCCGGTGCCGGTTGAACCGCTCGTCGACCCCGCCCCTGGCGACGAGTCGGGGGTCCCAGCCTGGGTCGTGAGGCATCGGGATCCGCGTGGTCCAGGCGAAGGCGAGCGACCCGCCCTCCCGGACGATCCCCTCGATCGCGCCGGCGGTGGCCTTCGAGGTCCGGGCGTCGATGACGGCCGAGTCGACCTCGGCCGGAGCGTCCCACGCCTTCAGGTAAGCCTGGGCGATCAGCCAGTGGCCGGTGGCGTCGGGGTGGACGCCGTCGCGGGCGAGGGTGAAGCCGGGGTCCGACTCCCGGATCAGCGAGACGAAGCGGGCGACCTCGGCGTGGACGTCGACGACCGACCAGCCGTCGGCCCGCTTCGCGAGGAGCCAGTCGCCGTATCCGGCCAGGACGCCATCGTAGTCGGCGAAGGGGTGCTGGAAGCCGTACTCCGCCTGGCCGATCGGCCGGAGCCGGGGGGCGACGGGCCTGGGGTCGAAGGGCGGGGGCGTGCCCAAGACCACCTCGGCCCCGTCCTTCCGGGCTCGGTCGACGACCTCCTCGATTCCCTTCCGGTAGGCCGCGGCCCGCCCCTCGCCCGGCGGGTGATAGATCCCGTCGTTCATCCCGTAGCAGACGACGACGAGGTCGGGCCGGGCCAGATCCAGGGCCCGCCCGAGCCGCTCGCGGACGTCGGGGCGGGGGTACGGGTGGCCGGGCTCGGTCATTCCCGAAACGGTCTCGCTGGAGAGGCCGAGATTGATGAGCTCGACCTTCCGGTCGGGGAACCGGGTGAGCAGGTACGCGTCGATGTCCTGGATGTAGACCCCGGCCTGGGTGATGCTGTCCCCGAGGAAGGCGACGCGGCGGCCGTCGCGAAGCGGGAACTCGGCGGCGGGGCCGGCCGTGGGCGCGAAAGCCAGGGCCGCCAGGGCGGCGAGGAGGAGTCGGGACATCGGCGGGGCTCCGAGGGGGTCTGATCGCGGCCGGCGCCGGAGATCCCGGCGGTCGACGTCCCGGAGTATAGGCAGCCGACCGGCCCCGGGCGATAATCATCGGGTCGAGGCCGGGGCAGTCCCAGCGTCGACGGGGCCGAGGGGACCGGGTCGCACGCCATGGTCGAACCGCAGCTCGTCGCGCCGACGCTGGAACTGATCAGCCCGGTGCTCCCCGGCCGGCTGTTCGAATTGAATAAGGACCTGGTCCGGATCGGCCGCGACCCCGGCTCCGACATCGGCCTGAACCGCAAGGACGTCTCCTGGCTGCACGCCTGGATCTTCCGGAGGCCCGAGGGGTTCTTCATCGAGGACCGCGAGAGCCGGAACGGCACCTTCCTTGACGGGACCCGGCTCGCGGCCAAGGCGCCCTCGCGGCTCCGCGACGGCGCCCGGATCAAGATCTGCGACAACCTGCTGATCTTCCGCCGCCAGGCCGTCAAGCTCGACGACCGCGACGGCGGCTCGACGATCCTGGGGACCCTGGAGAACCTGACCTCGCTCGACGTGGTCGCCAGCGTCGCCTGCCCCGAGGACGTCCTCCGCGCCGTCCTGGAGATCAACCGGAACCTCGGCGGCACCATCGAGTTGAACGAGGCGCTGGGCAAGACGCTGGACACTCTCTTCGCGGTCTTCCGCGAGGCCGAGTGCGGCTTCATCCTGACCCGTGAGGCCGATGGCGAGCTGATCCCCCGGGCGATCCGCCACCGCGACGGGGCGACCGACCCGCTGACCCTGGGCCTGACGGCGCTGGACCACGCGATGACCCGCGGCCAGGGGTTCCTCAGCAGCGACACCCCGGCCGGCGACTTCGGCGACTCGCCATCAAGGACAGTCCTGGGCGTCCCGCTGCTCGACCGCGCCGGCCAGCCGATCGGGATCATCCAGCTCGTCAGCCGGGCCGGTAAGGACGGGTTCCGGCCCGATGCGCTGGACCTCCTGGCCGCCGTCGCCGTGCCGGTGGGCGTGACCGTCGAGAACAACCGGCTGCTCCGGGCCAAGGCCGAGTGGGCCGCCGCTGGCGAGGTCCAGCGCGCCCTGCTCCCCCGCCGCCGCCCCTGGGCCGGCGGCTACGACTCCTGGGAGTACTACGAACCGGCCCAGGAAGTCGGCGGCGACTACTATGACTACATCCCGATCCACCCGCTCGAGGCCGACGACCGCGACGATTGGGCCCGGTGGGCGGTCGCCGTCGGCGACGTCGTGGGCAAGGGGATGCCCGCGGCCCTGCTGATGTCGAGCCTCTGCTCGGAGGTCCGCCACCGGATCCGGACCGAGCCCGACCCGGCCCGGGTCGTCGCCCGGCTCAACCGCCACTTCTTCGAGGCCGAGATCCTCGACCGCTTCATCACCTTCCTCCTGATCGTCGTCGACGCCCAGGCCCACCGAATCACGGTGGTCAACGCCGGCCACCTCGCCCCGTTCGTCCGCCGGGCCTCCGGCTCCGTCGAGGCGATCGGCGAGGACGAGACCGGCCCCCCGCTGGGCGTCCTGCTCGACCACGAATACCAATCGTTCTCGACCGACCTGGGCCCGGGCGACGTGGTCGTCCTGTACACCGACGGGGTCAGCGAGGCAATGGACGCCCAGAACCGCCAGTTCGGCTCCCCCGCGATTCGGGAGACCCTCGCCGCCGCCCCCGATGGCGTCCCCGAGGTCGGCGAGGCCATCCTCAAGGCCCTCCGGGGGCACGCCTCCGGCCGCCCCCAGAGCGACGACATCGCCGTTGTCTGCTTCGGCCGTGACCGCTGAGTTCGACTTCTGCCGTCTTAAATCATTCGTTTGGAGGCGGCTCTTGGCCCTACGCCGCCGGCGCCAAGGCCGCCAGCAAGACGGCCCGGAAGGGGCGTGGCAGGTTCTCGAAGACCTCGGTCT
>JAABUJ010001629.1_pt1 | contig 31669 bp, 30 predicted proteins | sample 5559131 | NCBI WGS metagenome assembly JAABUJ01 (sample SAMN10711875, study PRJNA513366) | rock metagenome | isolation source: Antarctica rocks | place: Antarctica: Victoria Land, Mt New Zealand nord | collected 2016-01-07
CGATCAAGGTGTTCATCATGAACAACGGCTATCTCGGCATGGTCCGCCAGTGGCAGGAGCTGTTCTGGGATCGGCGCTACTCCCACGTGGACATGGGCAACTTCCCCGACTTCGTCAAGCTCGCCGAGGCCTACGGGGCGACGGGCATGCGCCTCACGCAGAAGGAGACGCTGGTGGAGGACATCCGGCGGGCGCTCGAGACGCCCGGACCGGTGGTGGTCGACGTGCGCGTCACCCGTGAGGAGAACACCTATCCCATGATCCCCGCCGGCCAGGCCGCGCGGGACATGGTCGGCTGATGGGCGAGCCGGGCACCAAGGAGCTCCTCTCGCTCGAGGAGCTCGAGGCCGCGGGAAGCATCCACACCGGCCGCAAGCACATCCTCTCCATCCTCGTGGAGAACAAGCCCGGCGTGCTCACCCGCATCGCCGGCCTGTTCGCCCGGCGCGGGTTCAACATCGACACGCTCGCGGTGGGGCCGACCGACGACGAGCGGATCTCGCGCATCACGCTCACGCTCGACGGCGCGCGCCACCCGATCGACCACGTCACCAAGCAGCTCCACAAGCTCGTCAACGTCCTCAAGATCCGCGACCTCGAACCGGGGGAGACGGTGGCCCGCGAGCTCGCGCTCTTCAAGGTCGCGGCCGACGGTGGCGCTCGCACCGAGGTCATGCAGATCGCGGAGATCTTCCGCGCCAAGGTGGTCGACGTGACCAAGCGCTCGGTCGTCGTCGAGGTCACCGGCACCTTCGAGAAGATCGAGGCCTTCGAGCGGATGGTGCGTCCGTTCGGCCTCGTCGAGATGGCCCGCACGGGCGAGATCGCCATCTCGCGCGGCCGGGGCGAGACGTAGCTGGGGAGAGGACCGTGAGCCTCGTGCTGGGCGCCTCCCCCCGCGGCGCGACGCTGGCCGCCGCCGAGCGCGACCGGCTCGAGCGGAGCTTGCAGGAGGCGATCCGCCGCGCGCGGTCCTCGGGCGGTGAGGTGCTCGCGGCGCTCACCGTGGCCGCGGGCCCCGGGCTCGACCCCAGCGCGGCGGCGTTCGCCTCGCGCCGGCCCGGCGAGCCATGGTTCTGCTTCGAGCAGCCCGAGCGCGGGGGCAGCGCGGTGGCCGCGCTGGGCAGCGTGCGGGAGCTCCGGGCGAGAGGCCCGGACCGCTTCAAGCGCGTTGCGGCCGCGTGGCGGCGCCTGGCCCGGATGGCGGTGGCCGACCCGGCCGAGGGACCGCCCGGCGCCGGGCTCCTCGCCGTCGGCGGCTTCGCGTTCGCGCCCGACGGCGCGGCCGGGCGCACGTGGTCCGGATATCCCCGCTCCTCGCTCACCGTCCCCGAGCTCTCCCTCGCTCGGCGGGAGGGGGAGGTGCGCCTGACGCTCGCGGCCTGCGCTACGCCGGACGACACCGTGGAGGGGCTGCTCGAGCGGCTCGAGGGGCGCCTGGCTGAGCTGCGGCCGGCCACCTCCCTGCCGTTGCTCGACCCCGCCCCGACCGGCCGCTACGAGGTTTCGAGCGGCCTGCCGCCCGAACACTACGAGGAGGCCGTCGCCCGCGCGGTGGAGCGCATCCGCGCCGGCCGCCTCGAGAAAGTGGTCCTGGCCCGTGAGGTGCAGGTACATGCCCCGATCGCCCACGACCCGGGTGCCGTCCTCGGCATCTTGCGAGAGGCGTTCCCCTCCTGCTACGTGTTCTGCGTGGGACGCGGTGACGCCGCCTTCCTCGGCGCGAGCCCCGAGCTCCTCGTCCGCCGTGAGGGCCAGCGGGCGAGCACGCTCGCGCTGGCGGGCTCCACGCGGCGCAGCGCCGACCCGGCGGTCGACGACCACCTCGGGGAGCAGCTTCTGCGCTCGGGCAAGGACCGCGAGGAGCAGGCGATCGTCGCCCGGCGGATCGAGCGTACGCTCGAACCGCACTCGGTGTGGGTGACTCGCGCTCCGGAGCCGGTGCTCGTGCGGATGGCGAACATCCAGCACCTGGCCACGCCGATCCGTGCGCAGCTCGCGCGTCCCATGGGAGCGATCGACCTCGCCGGCCTGCTGCATCCCACGCCGGCCGTGGGCGGTGAGCCCTTCGCGGCCGCCGAGCCGCTCATTCCCGCCCTCGAGGGCCTCGATCGCGGCTGGTACGCCGGTCCGGTGGGATGGACGGACGCCGGTGAGGACGGCGAGCTCTGCGTCGCCCTGCGCTGCGCGCTGCTGCGCGGGTCCGTCGCCCACTGCTACGCCGGGGTCGGCGTGGTCCGTGACTCCGACCCGGCCGCGGAGCTCGCCGAGACCGAGGTGAAGCTCGAGGCGCTCCTGCCGGTGCTCGCGGGCTAGAGAGCCGCCGAGACCGCGTCGGCCACGCGGCGGTGGAGCGCGAGGTTCTCCTCGCGTGTCGTGCGCACCTCGAGGATCGTCATGTCCGGGGCCGCCAGGGCGAGGTCGAGGGCGTCACGCAGCTCCTCCAGGGTGGCGACCGGTCGGTGGCCGCAGCCGTAGAGGGCGGCAGCGTGGGAGAAGTCCAGCCCGTGTGGCGTGGCGACGTGCTCCTCGAAGGCATCGGCCTGCGTCGCGAGGGGAAGGAAGTGGAAGATCCCCCCGCCGTCGTTGTTCAGCAGGACGATCGTGATGTCGAGTCCCAGGCGCTTGTGTGCGAGAAGGCCACCGAGGTCGTAGGCGAGCGCCACGTCTCCGATGAGGAGGACGACCGGCGCGCCCTCCTCGGCGGCCGCTGCCCCGAAGGCGGAGGAGACGGTGCCGTCGATCCCGTTGGCTCCGCGGTTGCTGAGCGCGCGCGGCGGATCGGCACGCGCGGGGAAGAACGTCTCCACGTCGCGCACCGGCATTGACGAGGCGACGAAGAGGGTCGCCCCCGCCGGCAGGCGCGCGCCGAGCTCGGCGGCGACCCGCGGCTCGGAGAGCCCGTCGGCGAGCGTCGCGGCGATCGCCGCGACGGCCGCGGCGTCGGCCTGCCGCCAGCCGGTCAGCCACTCCAAGTCGGTGGCGCGCTCGATCCGCTCGGCGGCCGCGAGCAGGAGCGGTCCGGGCTCTCCGGCGAGGATCTGCGAGACGGACGCCGACGGGTCCTGCCATGCGTGCTCGGCGTCGAGCGCGACCTGCTCGATGTCGCGCTGATCGGCGAGCCAGGCACGCAGCGGCTTGGAGGTCGGCAGGTCGCCGAGGCGCAGGACGGCCTGCGGCGCGTGCGCCGCTGCCCAGGTGTGGTCGCGCAGGAGGCTGTCGTAGTGCGCGATCCCCGCGGGAGGCCGGCGGGCGCCGCTCAAGGGGTCGGCCAGCAGCGGCCAGCCCAGGCGAGCGGCGAGGGCGGCGGCGCTCGGCCCGAAGTCCGGGTTGCGCTCGTAGCGGCCGGCGACCACCACCCCGCGCGGCGCTCGCGCGAGCGAGAGGAGGGGAGCGAGGTCGGCGGACTGCGCTCCGGACCGCCGCCGGCGGTGGACCCACGGCTCGCCGCCGGAGCGGCCCGTCGCGTCGCCCGGCAGCGGCTCCTCGAGCACTAGCGGCTCACGCAGCGCGAAGTTCAGGTGCACCGGCCCGGGCCGGTCGTCCTCCGCGGTCCACACGGCTCGGCAGGCGAGCCGGCGGATCCAGCACAGGCGCTCCTCGCTGGCCTCGTGGGTCCCCACCTCGAAGAACCACTTCGCCGCACTGCCGTAGAGCGTGAGCTGATCGATCGTCTGCCCCGCGCCCACGTCGCGCAGCTCGGGCGGTCGGTCGGCGGTGAGCACGATCAGCGGCACCCGGGCCTCGTGCGCCTCGATCACCGCCGGTGCGAAGTTCGCCGCCGCGGTGCCCGACGTGCAGGCGAGCGCCACCGGCCGGCCGCTCGCCTTGGCCAGCCCGAGCGCGAAGAAGGCCGCGCAGCGCTCGTCGAGGTGCGACCAGCAGCGGACGCGCTCCTCCCGCACCAGGGCGAGGACGAGTGGGGCCGAGCGCGAGCCGGGAGAGGTGCAGGCGTGCGATACGCCGCAGCGCGCGAGCTCGTCGCAGAAGGCGCGCAGGAGGACGTGGGTGTCGGTGGCGGTCATGATGGCCGGATGCCCGAGACGGTCGTGCTGCTGCACGGCTTCACGCAGACCGGGGCGAGCTGGCACCCGGTGATCGCCGCGCTCGGCGAACGCTATCGGGCGCTCACGCCCGACCTGCGCGGGCACGGCGCCGCGTCCACCGCGCGGCCGGTGAGCTTCGCGGCGGTGGTGGGCGACGTGGCCGCCCTCGCGCCGCCCCGGTTCGTCCTCGCCGGGTACTCCATGGGCGGGAGGATCGCGCTGCACGTGGCGCTTTCCCATCCTGAGCGGGTGACGCGGCTCGTGCTCGTCGGGGCCACGGCGGGGATCGAGGACGCCGAAGGGAGAGCCGAGCGGCGAGCCGCCGATGAAGAGCTCGCCCGAGAGATCGAGCGCGAGGGAGTCGAGGCCTTCGCGCGCCGCTGGGCGGCCCAGCCGCTGTTCGCCGGACAGTCCGCCGAGGTCGCCGCGGCCGCCCACGCCGACCGCCTGCACAACGGCTCCGCCGGCCTGGCGGCGGCCCTGCGCGGCACCGGAACGGGCGCCATGGCCCCGCTCTGGAGCCGCCTCGGCGAGCTGGCCATGCCGGTGATGGCGCTGGCCGGGGAGCGCGACGAGAAGTTCCGCGCCCTCGCCCAGCGGCTCGCGGCGGCGACCCCGAACGGACGGCACGCGGTGGTGCTCGGCGCCGGGCACGTCGCCCACCTCGAGGCGCCGGCGGAGGTGGCCGGCTGGATCCGCTCAGCCGGCGTCTGCGGGCCAGAGCGTAAGGGAGCCTGAGGCGTCGTCGAGAGGCCGGAGGGCTCGGAAGTGGCGTTCGTCGAAGGTCGCGATCGGGGCACGCCCGAGCCGGGCCGAGAGCGCCACGAGCGACGCATCGGCCAGGCCGATGCCGAGGCCGGGGTAGTGGTCCACGATCTCGACGCACGCGCGCTCGGCGCCAGCCCACCACTCGACTCGATAGGCACCACTGGTGAGGTCTCGATGAAAGGCCGCGTGCGCCATCTCCCCGGCCCGGACGCCGGCGAGGTGATCGATCTCGGCCAGGATGAGCGGGGTCGTCGCCATCTCATCCTCGACGCCCGAGTACCAGCGAACCGCCTCCCGATGACGTTCGTCGCGGCGGTCGAGGAGCGCATAGACGATCGAGGTGTCGGCGACGATCATGTACGGCCGAAGCCGCTTTCCCGAAGGTGGCGGTCGACGTCGTCGGCCACGTCACCGGGACCTTCTCCCACCCCGATCGCGGAGATCCGCACGAGAGGCACCTCGGCGACGGCACGCTCCAGACCGCGCCGGATCACCTCCGCCTTGCTCACGCCGCGCGCCTCGGCGAGGCGGGCGAGGGCTCGGTCGAGGACGGGGTCGAGATACACGCTCGTCTTCTTCACCCTACGTAGGGTACCTCCCTGAGGAGCTGACACCCAGGCCGGGACCGTGTGGGACGGCGATGGCGCCGTCCACTGCGGCGAAGCCCTCCTCCGTCGTCTCGAACAGACCAAGGGTGGCCAGTCCGCACGGCGACTCGGGCTTGAGCGCGGCGGCGACGTGCAACGCCGCCGCGATCCCCACCGGCCCGTCGAACGAGGAAGCCAGGTAGGGCTCGGCTCCTGTCGTCCGCACGAGCGCCGCGGCGGCGAGCGTGCCGGAGATACCGCCGCAGCGGGCGAGCTTCAGGCAGACGGCGTCGGCGGCGCCCGACGCGAGCGCGCCGGGCTCGGCGGCGGTCTCGTCCATGGCCACGCGCACGGGCACGCGCTCGCGCAGGGCGCGGAGCCCGTCCACTCCGTGCACCGGCTCCTCGACGAGCTCGAGCCCCGCGGGGGAGAGGTGGCGCAGCGCGGCCTCGGCCTCCTCGACCGACCAGGCGCCGTTGGCATCGAGCCGGATCGCCATTCCCGGGCCGGCCGCGGCTCGGACCGCGGCCACGCGGCCGGCGTCGTCCCCGATCCCCACTTTCACCTTGACGCAGCCAAAGCCGGCAGCCGCGGCTCGCGCCGCCTCCTCGCCGGCTCGCGCCCGGTCCTCCGCGCCGATCGTCGCGTTGACCGTCACCGCCCACGTGGGGTCCTCCGCGAGCAGCTCGCACACCGGGCGCCCCTCGCGCTGAGCGCCGAGGTCCCACAGCGCCATGTCGATCGCGGCGAGCGCCTGCGCGAGTCCGCCGGTGCGCTCGCGGCACGCGTCGAGCAGAGCGGAGCCGCCTGCGCCGCCGGCGCGGGCCTCCCACGCCTCGAGCACCGGCCGGCAGCGCTCGAGCGCCGCGGCGCAGTCCTCCAGCGCCACGCCGTCGTAGGGCTCGAGCGGCGCGGCCTCGCCGAGGCCCTCCAGTCCGTCGGCGGTCCGGAGCCGGAGCAACAGCAGATCCCGCTCGCGCAGCGTCCCGTAGGAGGTGACGAGCGGAGCGCGAAAGCGCAGCGCGACCCGCTCGATCGCCACCCGCATCAGCTCAGGAGCACTCCGACCGACAGCAGCGCGCAGAACACGAGCTGCAGCCGCCCCGCGCCGGCGAGCGCCTCGTTCAGCGCCGGGCCGTCCACGCGGTTGCGCACCGCGCGCACGACCGGGGCGGCGAGCGGGAGGGCGAGCCAGGGGAGCAGGAGCCAGGCGCTCAGCGACCCGAAGATCCACGTCAGGGGCGCGAGGAAAAAGGCGCCGTAGACCATCGCTGCGAACACGGTGCGCATGCGCTCCCGCCCCAGGCGCACCGCGAGCGTGCGCTTGTCCGCCCGGCGGTCGGTCTCCAGATCGCGGACGTTGTTGACCACGAGGATCCCGGCGGCGATCAGGCCCACCGGTACGGCGAGCGCGAACGCCTGCCACGGCAGGTGCTTGGCTTGGACGAAGTAGGAGCCGGCGACGGCGACGAGGCCGAAGAAGAGGAAGACGAAGAGCTCGCCGAGGCCCTCGTAGCCGTAGGGACGCGGGCCGCCGGTGTAGAGCACGCCCGCGAGGATCGAGGCCGCGCCGACGAGGAGGAGCTGCCAGCCGGCGACCACCACGAGGTAGATCCCCGCGAGCACGGCGACGGCGAAGGAGACCCACGTGGCCCGAAGCACCTGGCGCGGAGGCACGAGGCCCCCGGCGGTCACCCGCACGGGGCCGAGCCGGTCCTCGGTGTCTGCGCCGCGGCGGGCGTCGGAGTAGTCGTTGGACAGGTTGGTGCCCACCTGGATGAAGAGCGCGCCGACGAGCGTGGCGAGAAAGGAGACGGCGTGGAAGTGGCCCGAGGTTCCCGCCAGCGCGGTTCCCACGAGGACGGGCGCGACCGCCGCAGGCAGCGTGCGCGGCCGCGCGGCCACGAGCCAGATCCGCGCGCCGCTGGGGTGCGGGTCGGCCGGAGCGACGCCCGCCATCAGGGGCGCCGGGGGAAGCGCGCGAAGTCGGGGGCGCGCCTCTCGCGGTAGGCGTCGCGCCCCTCCTGCGCCTCGTCGCTGCCGTAGAAGAGGAGGTTCGTGTCGTGCGCGAGCTGCTGGATGCCCGTGAGCCCGTCCTCCGAGGCGTTGAAGCTCGCCTTGAGCAGCCTCAGGGCGAAGGGCGAGTGCGCGAGCATCTCGCGGCACCAGGCGACGGTCTCCTCCTCGAGGCGCTCGAGCGGGACGACGGCGTTGACGAGCCCCATCGCGAGCGCCTCCTGCGCGTCGTACTGCCGGCACAGGAACCAGATCTCCTTGGCCCGCTTCTGCCCGATCTGGGCGGCGAGGACGGAGGCGCCGAACCCGCCGTCGAAGGAGCCGACCCTGGGCCCAGTCTGGCCGAAGCGGGCGTTCTCGGCGGCGATCGTGAGATCGCACACCACGTGGAGCACGTGACCGCCGCCGACGGCGTACCCCGCGACCATCGCGACCACCGGCTTGGGCAGCCGGCGGATCTGCACGTGGAGGTCGGTGACGTGGAAGCGTCCGACCGCACCGCTGCCGGGCTCCGTCTCGTAGCCCGAGTCGCCGCGCACGCGCTGGTCGCCGCCCGAGCAGAACGCGAGCGGCCCCTCGCCGGTGAGAAGGATCACCCCGACGGAGGTGTCCTCCCGCGCGCGCTCGAAGGCGTCGCTCAGCTCGACCACGGTCTGCGGCCGAAAGGCGTTGCGCACCTCGGGACGGTCGATCGTGATCTTGGCGATCCCGTCGCCCGACAGCTCGTAGCGGATGTCGGAGTACTCGCCCTCCGGGGTCCAGTCGACGGCCATGAGGATCACACTACCTGCCGTATGGACGAGCTTCCGGCCTGGCTCCCGCGCGCGGCGGCGGCTCATCCCGATCGCCCTGCGGTGGAGAGCGGGGAGGGGGTGCTCACCTACGCGGAGCTCCATGAGCAGGCCGAGCGGTGGGCCTCCGCGCTCGCGGCCCGGGGCGCGGGAGTCGGCCGGCCGGTCGCCCTCGAGATGCCGGCGGGCGCGCGGTTCGTCGCCGCCCTGCACGGCTGCCTCCTTCTCGGCGCTCCCGCGATGCCGATCGACCACCGCCTGTCAGAGGCCGAGCGCGCCTCGCGCCTCGCGCGCTCCTCCGTGGTGGCCCGTGATCCGCCCCCGTCCGTCTCGCCCGCGCCCGATTCCCCCGGCCGCGCCCACCGCCTCGCCGAGGTCGCCCTCGAGCTCTTCACCTCGGGAACGAGCGCCGCCCCGCGTCCCGTCGCGCTGAGCTACGGAAACCTCCTGTGGAGCGCCCTCGGCTCGGCGCTCGCCCTCGGCCTCGATCCCGGCGAGCGCTGGCTGTGCCCCATGCCGCTCTCCCACGTCGGCGGCCTGTCCATCCTCACCCGCAGCGCCATCTACGCCACCACGGTCGTGCTCCACCCGGGTTTCGACGTGCCGGAGGTCCTGAGGGCCCTGCGGGAACAGCGCGTGACGCTGGTCTCGCTCGTGCCCACGATGCTCGCCCGCCTGCTCGACGCCGGGCTCGAGCGGCCGCCGGCGCTGCGCTGGGCGCTCCTGGGCGGGGGGCCGGCGCCCGAGCCGTTGCTCCTCCGCGCCCGCGCTGCCGGCGTGCCCGTCCTCTCGACCTACGGCCTCACGGAGACCTGCTCGCAGATCGTGACCGGGGGTCGCCCCCTCCTCGGCACGCGGGTGGAGCTCGCCGGTGACGGCGAGATCCTCGTTACCGGCCCGACCGTCGCCCCGGGGGCCCTCGGCTCCGACGGCCACCTCCACACCGGCGACCTCGGGGCGTGGGACGAGCACGGTCGCCTGCACGTGGTCGGACGCAAGGCGGAGACCATCGTCTCGGGGGGAGAGAACGTCGCGCCCGCCGAGGTCGAGGTGGTCCTCCTCTCCCATCCGGGGGTCGCGGAGGCCGCCGTCTACGGGCGCCCCGATCCGGAGTGGGGTGAGCGGGTGGCCGCCGCGGTGGTGCTCCGCGCCGGGGCAGCCCCTTTGTCCGCCGAGCTTCGGGAGTGGTGCGCCGCTCGCCTCGCGCGCTTCAAGGCGCCCAAGGAGATCCGCTTCGTCGTCGAGCTGCCGCGGACCGCCTCGGGCAAGGTGCTGCGGCGCGCGCTGGCGGCGGACGCCCCCGACGAGAGCCCATAGAGGCGCTGGTAGCGTGGCGCCGATGGACGCCGAGGATCACCGCGCCGCCCAGCGCGAGCGCTGGGAGCGCTCAGCCACCGGGTGGTCCTCCCGGCGCGACGACGTCCAGCGCTTCGCCCTGCCGGTCTCCCGCTGGCTGATCGACGCGGTCCGCCTCCAACCCGGCTTCCGCGTGCTCGAGCTCGCGGCGGGGACGGGGGAGACCGGCTTCCTGGCCGCGGAGCTGATCGCGCCCGGCGGCACGCTCATCTCTTCCGATGGCGCCGAGTCGATGCTCGCGGCGGCCCGTGCGCGGGCGGAGGAGCTCGACCTAGAGGGCGTCGAGTTCAAGCTCCTCGATCTCGAGTGGATCGACGAGCCGACCGCCTCCCTCGACGCCGTGCTCTGCCGCTGGGGCTACATGTTCGCCCCCGATCGCGAGGCGGCACTGCGCGAGACGCGCCGGGTGCTCAGGCCGGGTGGGCGCCTCGCCCTCGCCGCCTGGGACGAGCCGCGCCACAACCCGTGGGCCACCGCCGCGGGGGCCGAGCTGCAGGGCCGCGGATTGGCCGAGCCGCCACAGGAGGGTGCGCCCGGGATGTTCACGCTCTCCGCCGCGGGCGTACTGGCCGATCTGCTGGCCGGCGCGGGGTTCACCGAGATCGTGGTGGAGCCGCTCGAGCTCGAGCATCGCCACGAGAGCTTCGAGGCCTACTGGGCCGTGCAGCGCGACCTGTCGCTCGCCCTCGGCGAGGCCGAGGGCCGGCTGGAGCCCGGCGCCGCGGCCGAGCTGCGGGCGGGCGTCGCCGCCCGGCTCGAGCCGTTCACCGACTCCGGCGGCGCCCTGCGGATCCCGGCGCGGACGCTCGTGGCCGCCGCAACGGCCTGACCCCCGCTAGCCTCCCGCGTCATGTTCTACGACGACGACGCCGACCTCGGCCTGCTCGACGGCAAGACCGTCGCGATCATCGGCTTCGGTTCCCAGGGTCACGCCCATGCGCTCAACCTCAAGGACTCCGGGGTGGACGTGGTGGTCGGGCTGCGCCCCGACTCCTCCTCGGTCAAGAAGGCGCAAGAGGGCGGCCTCGAGGTCACCGACCCCGCCGAGGCGGCCAGCCGCGGCGAGGTCGTGATGATGCTGGTGCCCGACGAGCGCCATCACGACATCTGGGAGTCCAAGGTGCGCGACGGCGTCGCGCCCGGCAAACTGCTGCTCTTCGGGCACGGCTTCTCGGTTCACTACGGGGAGGTGGAGCCGCCGCCCGAGGTCGACGTGGCGCTCGTCGCCCCCAAGGGCCCGGGACACCTGGTGCGCCGGCAGTTCCTCGAGGGCTCGGGCGTCCCCGGCCTGGTGGCGGTGGATGTCGACGCCACCGGCCACGCGCGCGAGCTCGCGCTCGCCTACGCCAAGGGCATCGGCTGCACCCGCGGAGGCGTGATCGAGACGACGTTCAAGGACGAGACCGAGACCGACCTCTTCGGTGAGCAGGCTGTCCTGTGCGGCGGCGCCTCGGAGCTGGTGCAGGCCGGGTTTGACACGCTCGTCGAGGCGGGCTACGACCCGCAGATGGCCTACTTCGAGTGCCTCCACGAGCTCAAGCTGATCGTCGATCTCATGTACGAGAAGGGCCTGGCGGGCATGCGCTACTCGATCTCGAACACCGCCGAGTACGGCGACTACACGCGCGGCAAGCGCGTCATCACCGACGAGACGCGCGCGGCCATGAGAAAGATCCTTCAGGAGATCCAGTCGGGCGACTTCGCGCGCGAGTGGATCGCCGAGAACCGGGCGGGCCAGGAGAACTTCCAGCGCATGCGCGAGGAGCAGTCGAAGACCCAGGTGGAGGGCACGGGCCAGGAGCTTCGCTCCCACATGGACTGGATCCAGACGGAGTTCTAGCCGCTACGGTCGCGCCGCACCCGCGTCAACACACGACGGGAGGCACGACCGCTCCGCTACACTCGTTCGCCCGCCGCGACTGGCGCCTCGAGGTGGAGCACCACCGGGGAGCGGCGGACCGATTCACCGCCGCGCGCCTGGGCGACCTTCGACCTGAGAGGACGTCCCGATGCCGCCCAGCCCCGACACGACGCTCGAGATCCCCGCGGAGCTCCGCCCGGGCGACGGCCGCTTCGGCTCCGGGCCGTCGAAGGTGCGCACCGAGCAGATAAAGCGCCTGCTTGCCGCTCGCGGCCTCATGGGCACCTCGCATCGGCAGGAGCCGGTCAAGGCGGTCGTCCGGTCGATCCGCGAAGGGCTCAGGGACCTGTTCTCGCTGCCCGATGGCTACGAGGTGGCGCTCGGCAACGGCGGCACGACCGCGTTCTGGGACGCCGCCGCGTTCGGTCTCGTCGAGCGCCGGGCGCTGCACCTGAGCTACGGGGAGTTCTCCCAGAAGTTCGCCTCGGTCACGAGCGGCGCGCCGTTCCTCGAGGACTCGGTCGTCGTGAGCGCCGAGCCGGGCGACGCGCCCGCACCGCAGGCGGATGAGTCGTGCGACGTGCTCGCCTGGGCCCAGAACGAGACCTCGACCGGCGTCATGGTGCCCGTCGAGCGGCCGCCCGGCTCCGGCGACTCGCTCGTGCTCATCGACGCGACTTCGGCCGCGGCGGGCCTCCCCGTCGACATCGCCGCCTGCGACGCCTACTACTTCGCTCCGCAGAAGGGCTTCGCCTCCGACGGGGGTCTGTGGCTCGCGCTCCTCAGTCCCGGCGCGATCGAGCGCATCGAGCGCGTCGGCGCCTCGGAGCGCTGGATCCCGTCGTTCCTCTCCCTGGCCACGGCGCTCGAGAACTCCCGCAAGGAGCAGACCTACAACACCCCGGCGCTCGCGACCCTGCTCCTCCTCGCCGATCAGGTCCGCTGGATGCTCCTGCAGGGTGGGCTCGACCGGTGCATCCGGCGCACGACGGAATCCTCCGAGCATCTCTACGGCTGGGCAGAGGCCTCGCCGGTCTCCACTCCGTTCGTGGCCGATCCGGCCAAGCGCTCGCTCGTGGTGGGGACGATCGACTTCGTCGAGGAGGTCGACGCGGCGGCGATCGCCGCCACCCTGCGCGCCAACGGGATCGTCGACGTGGAGCCCTACCGCAAGCTCGGTCGCAACCAGCTCAGGATCGGGATGTTCCCGGCCGTCGAGCCCTCCGACGTGCAGGCGCTCACCGCGTGCATCGACTGGACGGTGGAGCGGTTGTGAGCCGCGTGCTTGTCGCCGAGGACGTCGGCGCCTCGGGGATCGCGCTGCTCCGCGAGCGCTTCGAGCTCGACACCGCTTTCGACGACCCCGGCTTCGACCTCCCGGCGCGGATCGGCGACTACGAGGGCATCCTCATCCGGTCGGCGACGAAGATGACCGGCGAGCTGATCGAGCGGGCGGAGCGCCTCAAGGTCATCGGCCGGGCCGGCGTCGGTGTGGACAACGTGGACGTGGCGGCCGCCACCAAGCGCGGGATCATCGTCGCCAACGCTCCGCAGTCCAACGTCGTCACCGCCGCGGAGCACACGATGGCGCTGCTGCTGGCGCTGGCGCGCAACGTGCCCCAGGCCCATGCTTCGCTCACCTCGGGCAAGTGGGAGCGCTCGAAGTTCTCGGGCGTCGAGCTCCTCGACAAAACCCTCGGGATCCTCGGCTTCGGTCGGATCGGCCAGCTCGTGGCCCAGCGCGCGAAGGGGTTCGGGATGCGCGTGGTCGCCTTCGACCCGTTCGTCTCCGCCGAGCGCTACCGCGAGCTCGGGGTGGAGAAGGCCGAGGGCTCTGAGGACGTCTACCGCGTCGCCGACTTCATCACCGTCCACCTCCCGAACACCCCGGAGACCAAGGGCTGGCTCGACGCGGCGGCCTTCGCGAAGATGCGCGACGGCGTGCGCGTGCTGAACGTCGCCCGCGGCGGGCTCATCGTCGACACCGATCTCCAGGCCGCGCTCGACTCGGGCAAGGTGGCGGGCGCGGCGCTCGACGTTTTCCCGAGCGAGCCGATCACCGAGCACCCGCTGTTCGGCTACCCCAACGTCGTAGTCACTCCCCATCTCGGAGCCTCGACCGCCGAGGCGACCGACCGCGCCGGCTTCCAGGCCGCCGAGCAGGTTCTCGCCGCCCTCACGGGCGGGGTCGTCTCCACGGCGGTGAACATCCCGTCGGTCGGGGCGGAGGACATGGAGCTCCTCGGGCCGTTCCTGCCCCTCTGCCGGCAGCTCGGGCGGATCGGGATGGGCATCGCCGAGGGATCCTCGATGGAGCGGGTGGAGATCGAGTTCCTCGGCCGAATCGGCGAGCGCGACACGCGGCTGCTCTCCGTCGCCGTGCTCCACGGGATCCTCGACGGCCGCACGGAGGAGTCGGTGAACTTCGTCAACGCGCCGTCGCTCGCGCGCGAGCGCGGGATCGAGGTGGCCGAGACGAAGTCGGCGATGGCGCGCGACTTCACCGACCTGGTCCGGGTGACCGTCGTCTCCGGCGGGGGGAGCGTGCGCGTGGTGGGCACGAACCTCGGGCGCCGCGAGCGCCCGCACCTGCTCGAGGTGTGGGGCCAGCGCTTCAACATCCAGCTCGACCCCTACCTGTCGCTGTTCCGCTACTCCGACGTGCCGGGCATGATCGGGCGGGTCGGCCAGGTCTTCGGAGCCCACGGGGTCAACATCTCCTCCGCGGCCGTGGGTCGCCAGCCCGACGGCGAGGCCGCGACGGGCGAGAACCGCCTGGCGGCGATGGCGGTGACCACCGACACGCCGGTGGCTCGCGAGGTCGTGGACGAGATCGCGGCCACCGAGGGCTTCGTGGAAGGGCACGCGCTCTCGCTCTGAGGTTTCGCGACGCGCGTGAGCAGGCCGGTCCATGAAGGGAGGAGCGGAGGAAGGGAGGAAGGGAGGAAGGGAGGGGCTCGACGCGGCGGGACTTTCTGTCCAGCGGCACTCTCGAGATGGATGGTGGACAGTTGCTCCCGCTGGACGGGACCTTCTGTCCAAGCGGCGCCGTGGCGGTCGGTCGTGGACAGTTGTTCCCGCCGGTTCTGGACGCCGCCCCGCCTCCTCACCCCTTCCTGGATCCGTCGGACGGCAACCGCTGCGCTGCTAGCCTCCAGGCACATGTCGCGCTGGCTCGAGCTTCGACTTCTCCTCCTCCCCCTCCGGGGGGAATAGCGCGTGGCGGCCGCGTAGCCGCATACCAGCCCGAGGAGAAGCCGTACGAGCCGAGAAGGAGAAGCGCCGACATGGACAGCACCCGAGTACTGATCTTTGACACCACGCTGCGCGACGGCGAGCAGTCGCCGGGCATCTCGCTGAACACCGCCGAGAAGCTCGAGATCGCCCAGCAGCTCGCGCGGCTCGGGGTGGACATCATCGAGGCGGGCTTCCCGATCACCTCCCCCGGCGACTTCGAGGCGGTGGAGGCGATCGCCCGGCAGGTGGAGGGACCGGTGATCGCCGGGCTCGCCCGCACTCACGTCGCGGACATCGACGCCGCCTGGGGCGCGGTCAGGGACGCCGAGCGCCCGCGCATACACACGTTCATCTCGACGTCGGACATCCACATCGAGCACCAGCTCCAGAGCACGCGCGAGGACGTCAAGGGGCAGGCGCGAGCCGCAGTCGCCCACGCGCGCTCCCTGTGTGACGATGTCGAGTTCTCGCCGATGGACGCCACCCGCGCCGAGCTCGAGTTCACCGCCGAGGTGGTGCAGATCGCGCTCGAGGAGGGCGCGACGACGATCAACATCCCTGACACCGTGGGCTACACGATGCCGCATGAGTTCACCGCCTACCTCGAGCGGCTCTACGCGCTCGCCCCGGGCCTGCGCGAGGTCGTGCTCTCGGTGCACTGCCACGACGACCTGGGGCTCGCGGTGGCCAACTCCTTCGCCGGGGTGCTCGCAGGCGCGCGGCAGGTCGAGTGCGCGATCAACGGGATCGGGGAGCGCGCCGGCAACGCCTCGCTCGAGGAGCTCGTCATGCTCCTGCACACCCGCCAAGCGTCGCTCGGCGGTCTGCACACCGGCGCCCAGACCGCGGAGATCTCGCGTACCAGCCGGCTCGTATCGCGGCTGACGGGCTATCCGGTGCAGCCCAACAAGGCGGTGGTGGGGCGCAACGCGTTCGCCCACGAGTCGGGGATCCACCAGGACGGGGTGCTCAAGGAGCGCACGACGTACGAGATCATGGACGCGACCACGGTCGGCCTCGAGGCCAACAGCATCGTCCTCGGCAAGCACTCGGGCCGCCACGCGCTGCGCGACGCCCTGGCCGAGCTCGGCCTCGAGCTCGACGGCCAGCCTCTGAACACGGCCTTCAAGCGCTTCAAGGAGATCGCGGACCGGAAGAAGCAGGTGACCGCGATGGACCTCGAGGCGCTCGTCACCGACGAGCTCCGGGAGGAGCTGCCCGGGTACACGCTTGCCTGGTTCGACGTCGAGGCCTCCTCGCGCCGGCCGCCGCACGCCACGGTCGGGATCACCACGCCGGAAGGCAGCGAGGCGACCGGCTCCTTCACCGGCGACGGACCGGTGGACGCCGTGTTCCGCGCGATCAACGCGGCGACGGGGCGCGACGCGAAGCTCCGCGAGTTCCGGGTGGACGCGGTCACGGCCGGGCAGGACGCGCTGGGGGAGACCTCCGTGGTCCTCGAGCTCGCGGGCCAGACCGGCGCGGGACAGGGCGTCTCCACGGACATCATCGAGGCGGCGGGTCGGGCCTACGTGCGGGCGCTCTCCAACGCGGTGCGGCGGGCGGACGTCGCCGCTCGGCGGCCGGAGCTCCTCACCACTCCGTAGGCGCTCCGGCGAGCGCCCGTCCTTGTCCGTAGCCGGCGGCGAGGACCTGCTCCCCGCGCTCGGCGCGCATGAGGTTGGCGCCCATGAGGGCGGAGCACGAAGCGTCGGGGCCGGCCACCCGCACGGACGCGCCGCGGCGGCGCAGGGCAAGCGCCTCGACCGCCGTCGCGGCGCGCGTCGCCGCGCGCAGCGCCCCGAACGGCGAGCGCGCACTCGCCACGCTCGCGATCGGGTTGAGGCAGAGGACCTCGGTCCCGGCCGCCACCGGGGCGGCGTCGAGGTTCGTCACGCTCCAGGCGCCGCCATCCACGTACTCGCGGCCGGCGATCTGCACGGGGGCGAAGATCCACGGCACCGCGCAAGAGGCCTCCACCGCCTGGCCCACAGTGGCGCGTGGCGCGCGAGGAGCGCCGAACATCACGCGCCGGCCGCGAGCCCGGTCGACGACGGCGACGCGCAGCCGCCCGTCGAAGCGCGCGCCCGAGCGCTCGACGCGGGTGCGCAGGCCGCCGAGGCGCGTGCTGGGACGGGGCACTCGGGAGAGCACGACGCCGCGGGCCAGCGCCGCGCCGGGCGCGCCGGCGGCGAGGACGAGCGGTGCGAGGGGAGTGGCCGCCGCGGTGGTGAGGGCGCCGGCGAGCCGGCTCCCGCGGCGGGCGGCACGCGCGAAGGCAGAGGCGGCCGGCGCCTCGGAGGGGGCCTGGGGGTCGGTGATCTCGGCCGGGGTGCGCGGCGAGCGCCCCGCGGCGAGATGAGCGGCCACGATCGATCCGGCGGAGGTGCCGACGAAGCGCTCGCAGCGCCGGAAGTCCACCCGGCTCACCGACTCGATACCGGCGAGGACACCGGTCATCCACGCCTCGCCGAGCACGCCGCCGGCGCCGAGGACGAGGACGTCGGGCGTCGAGAACGGGGCGGCGGTCACGGCGGCCGGAGGGTAGCGCCGCGCTGCCGAGCGTACGTGATAACGTACGGACGTACATGAGCGTCGCTGCCACCGCACCTCCCCTCGGAGCCCGCGTCCGTGCCCTGCGCGAGGCGATGGACCTCTCGCTGCGCAACCTATCCGAGCGCAGCGGGGTGAGCGCGCCCATGCTCTCCCAGGTCGAGCGCGGCGAGACGAGCCCCACGCTGCTCATCGCCGGGCGCATCGCCGGCGGGCTCGAGCTCCGTCTCTCCCAGCTCCTGCGCCTCGACGAGGGCGGCACGGTGAGCGTGGTGCGCGCGGCCGAGCGCCGGCGCGGCCCGACCCGGGCCGGCCATTCCCACGAGATCCTCACCCCGCCCCTGCCGGGCCAGCGCGCCGAGCTCTCTCGTCACACGCTCGCGCCCGGCGCCGCCACGGGCGGACCGGGCGACCCGCCCATGCACGAGCCAGGCAGCCGCGAGACCGCGGTCGTCGAGCGCGGCACCGTGCTCCTGCACTGCGACGGCGCCGTGCACGAGCTCGCCACGGGCGACTGTGTCACCTTCGACGCCGACCTGCCCCACCGCTTCGAGAACCCCGGCCCGGCGGACGCGGCGTTCCTCGCCGTGGTCTCCGCCGGCCTGCGAAGGAGCTGATCCGCCATGCCACCGTCATCGCTGTTCGACAAGATCTGGGCCGCTCACGAGGTGGCGCCGAACCTCCTCTACGTCGACCTGCACCTCGTCCACGAGGTCACGAGCCCGCAGGCCTTCGACGGGCTCCGGCTCGCCGGCCGCGACGTGCGCCGACCCGACCGGACCCTGGCCACCGCCGATCACAACGTCCCCACCGACGGCACGCCGGTCGCGGCGCGCATCCGGGACGAGCTCTCCCGCGTCCAGGTGGAGACCCTCGAGCGCAACTGCGCCGAGTTCGGCGTTCCCGTCTACTCGCTCGGCTCCGAGCGGCAGGGGATCGTGCACGTCATCGGCCCGGAGCTGGGAGTCACCCAGCCGGGGATGACGATCGTCTGCGGCGACTCGCACACCGCGACCCACGGAGCCTTCGGGGCGCTGGCCTTCGGCATCGGCACGAGCGAGGTCGAGCACGTCCTCGCCACCCAGTGCCTGGCCCAGGCCAAGCCCCGCTCCATGCGGATCTCCTACACGGGCGAGCTCGGCTTCGGCGTGAGCGCCAAGGACCTCATCCTCGGCACCATCGGGCAGATGGGCGTGGCCGGCGCGGTCGGACACGTCGTCGAGTACGCCGGGCCGGCGATCGAGCGGCTCTCGATGGAAGGGCGCATGACCGTCTGCAACATGACGATCGAGGGCGGAGGCCGAGCGGGGATGATCGCACCGGACGAGACCACCTTCGCGTGGCTCGAGGGCCGTCCCGCCGCGCCCGCCGACCTCGAGGCCGCCGTCGCGGGCTGGCGCGAGCTCCGCACGGATCACGGGGCCCTCTTCGACCGCGAAATGGTTCTCGACGCCTCCGCGCTCTCCCCCCAGGTGACGTGGGGGACGACTCCCGGCATGGTCGTCCCCGTGACCGGCTCGGTCCCCGAACCTGCCTCCGACGGCGACGAGCGCGCGCTGCAGTACATGGCGCTCGAGGCGGGCACCCCGATCGAGGAGATCGCGCTCGACCGGGTGTTCATCGGCTCCTGCACGAACTCTCGAATCGGCGACCTGCGCGCGGCCGCGGCGGTGGTCAAGGGTCGCCGGGTGGCGAGCGACGTGCACGCGATGGTGGTGCCGGGCTCGCAGCCCGTGAAGCTCCAGGCCGAGGCCGAGGGTCTCGACGAGGTCTTCCGCGCCGCCGGCTTCGACTGGCGCGGCGCGGGCTGCTCCATGTGCCTGGGGATGAACCCAGACACGCTCGAGCCCGGGGAGCGCTGCGCCTCGACCTCCAACCGCAACTTCGAGGGGCGCCAGGGTCGCGGCGGGCGCACCCACCTCGTGTCGCCCGAGATGGCCGCCGCGGCGGCGATCGCCGGGCGCTTCGTCGACATCCGCGAGTGGGAGAGGGAGGCGGCCTGATGGAGCCCGTGCGCATCGTGTCGGGACCGGTCAGTGCGCTGCCGCGCGCCGACGTGGACACCGACCAGATCATCCCCAAGCAGTTCCTCAAGCGCGTGGAGCGCACGGGCTTCGGGGAGTTCCTGTTCTATGACTGGGCCAAGCAGCCCGGATGGGATCTGCCCCGCAACCCGATCCTCGTCGCGGGGCGCAACTTCGGCTGCGGCTCCTCCCGCGAGCACGCCCCGTGGGCCCTGGAGGACTACGGGTTCCGGGCGATCGTCGCTCCGAGCTTCGCCGACATCTTCTTCTCGAACTGCACGAAGATCGGGCTGCTCCCCGTGGCGCTGCCTGACGACGAGTGCCGCGCGCTGGCCGAGGCGGGGGAGGGGGAGGTCGACCTCGAGGCGCTCGAGGTGCGCTTCGCCGGCCGCGCGGTCGGATTCGAGCTCGACCCGGAGATCCGCCACCGCCTGCTGAACGGCCTGGACGATATCGCGATGACCCTCGCCCAGGACGAGGCGATCGAGCGCTACGAGGCGCGGGCACCGACCGTCGAAGACGGTTGGTCGGGCGAGCGCCAGGGGCCGGTGACGGTCGCGCTGTGATCCCGTGAGCCGCGACTGGGACGCGACGACGTACGACCGGGTCTCGGAGCCCCAGCTCGGCTGGGGTCGCGAGGTCTTGGATCGCCTACCGCTGCGGGGCGACGAGACGGTGCTCGACGCCGGCTGCGGCACCGGACGCGTCACCGCCGAGCTCCTCCACCGGCTGCCGCGCGGAAGGGTGATCGCGATCGACGCCGCCCCGTCCATGGTGGTTAAAGCGCGGGCGTTCCTGGGCGAGCGCGCGACCGTCCTCGAGCAGGACCTCCTCGACCTGCAGCTGCCCGAGCCGGTCGACGCGGCGATCTCCACCGCGACCTTCCACTGGATAGACGACCACGACCGGCTCTTCACGCGGCTGCACGCCGCCCTCCGCCCGGGAGCGAGCCTCTCCGCGCAGTTCGGAGGGGAGGGCAACGTCGCGCGCTTCCGAGCGGCGATCGAGGCCGTCGCGGAGGGCTCCGAGTTCGCCGCCTTCTTCGCGGGATGGAGACGGCCCTGGCACTACCCGAGCGCCGGGGCGACCGTCGAGCGACTGAAGTGGGCCGGCTTCGTGGCCGTGGACTGCTGGCTCGAGCCGCGCCCGACCACGCCGCCCGAGCCGCGCGCGTTCCTCGAATCGGTCTGTGTCGCCCCGCACCTCGAGCGCCTGCCGGACGGGCTCCGGGATGACTTCCTCGACCAGCTGTTGGCTCACGTGGGCGAGCCCGTCGAGCTCGACTACGTCCGGCTGAACGTGATGGCCGGCAAGCCGGCGTGAGGCGGCGTCTCGGGCCGCGGCGCAGGGCGCTCGCCGCCGGTGGTGGCGTGGCCGCCGCGGCCGCGGCAGCGCGCTACTGGTACGACCAGCCCGGCGGCGTCTGCCCCTACAGCCAGCGGCTCTGGGTCCAGCTTCCGCACCCGTTCGTCACCCGGGCCCGGGTGCACCGGCTGCTCGCGCCCGCCCCGGGCGAGCGTGTGCTCGAGGTCGGCCCGGGGACGGGTCACTACTCCGTCGGCCTGGCGCGCTCGCTCCTGCCCGGCGGGACGCTCGACCTTCTCGACGTCCAGACCGAGATGGTCGAACACACGCTGCGCGAAGCCCGCTCCCGGCGCCTGGACAACCTGGTCGGCACCCAGGGCGACGCTCAGTTCCTTCCCTATCCCGACGGACGCTTCGACGGCGCCACGCTCCTCTTCACTCTCGGGGAGATCCCCGACCGTCAGCTCGCCCTGCGCGAGCTGCGCCGCGTGCTGCGACCCGGGGGACGACTCGTCGTCGGCGACCTGGTCGGCAGTCCCCGCTGGGTGAGGCTGGCGCGCCTGAGGACGTGGGGCGAGGCGGAGGGCCTGCGCCTCGAGCGCGTCCACCGCTGGCCGTTCGGGTACGTGGCGCGGTTGGCCGCCGTGTGACCGGACGGCGCGTGACGGCGGCGCGCCGCCTGCCCGGCGGCTCCCCCTTGAGGAGACGGCGTGCGTCTGCTCAGATGGAGCCATGCAGCACTGGCGCCAGGCGCTCACGATCGTCGTCGTCCTCGCCAGCCTGGCCGGAACGCAGCTCCTGCCCGCGTCGAGGCTGGGCCGAGGAGGAGGCGAGCCCGCGAGCGCCAGCGTGTCCACCCACGGGTGTCCGGCCGCGGGGGTCGGCCCGGGCGTGGACCCGCCGGGGACCGAGCGCGCGACTCTGTGCCTGCTCAACGCCGAGCGTGGTGCTCACCACTTGCACCCGCTGCGCTTGGACTCCGCCCTCCGCCTCGCCGCGCTGCGCCAGTCCCGTGACATGGTGAGCCGTCACTTCTTCGAGCACGTCAATCCCGACGGCATCGACCCGACTCAGCGGATGGCGCGGGCCGGCTACCGGATCGGCCCGCGCGGCGGGATGACCGCCGAGAACCTCGCCTACGGAGAGGAGTCGCTGGCCACCCCTGCCGCCATCGTCGACGGCTGGATGCACAGTCCCGGGCACCGACGCAACATCCTCTTCCCCGCCCTGCGCGACATCGGCATCGGCATCGTTCCCGAGCCTGTGAAGCGCTCCTCGCCCGAGAACAGCGGCGCCACCTACACGACGGACTTCGGCGCTCGCCGGTGAGGAGCGCGGCGCCTGGTTCGATAGCGTCACCGAAGCTATGGCCTCGCGCATCGCCACCCTCCCCGGCGACGGGATCGGCCCCGAGATCCTCGGACCGGCCCTCGAGGTGCTGGATGCCGTCGGGCTCGAGGCCGCCTTCGAGGAGCACGTCTTCGGCGGTGCCTCCATCGACGCCCACGGCACCGCCCTGACGCCGGAGACCCTCGCTGCATGCCAGGACGCCGACGCGGTGCTCCTCGCGGCCGTCGGCGGTCCGAGGTGGGACACCACGGACCCCGAGGCGCCCCGCCCCGAGCAGGGCCTCCTCGGACTGCGCCAAGGGCTCGGGCTCTTCGCCAACCTGCGCCCGGTCAAGCCCCTCCCCGCCCTCTACGACGCGAGCCCGCTGAAGCGGGAGATCATCGAGCGCACCGATCTGCTCGTGGTGCGCGAGCTCACCGGCGGAATCTACTTCGGCGCGCGCGGGCGCGAGGACGGCCGCGCGTTCGACACCTGCGTCTACTCAGTGGAGGAGATCGAGCGGATCGCCCGCACCGCCTTCAGCGCCGCTCGCGCGCGGGTGACCTCGATCGACAAGGCCAACGTGCTGGAGACGTCCCGGCTGTGGCGAGAGGTGGTGCGCCGAGTCCACGGGGAGGAGTTCCCCCACGTCCAGCTCGAGCACCTGCTCGTCGACAACGCGGCGATGAAGCTCATCGCCGCGCCGCGGCACTTCGACGTCATCCTCGCCGAGAACCTCTTCGGCGACATCCTCTCCGACGAGGCGGCGATGCTCACCGGCTCGATCGGGCTGCTGCCGAGCGCCTCGCTCGGGGCACCCGGCACGCCGGGCCTCTTCGAGCCGGTCCACGGCTCCGCCCCCGACATCGCCGGGCAGGGAGTGGCCAACCCGCTGGCGATGTTCCTCTCCGCCGCGCTCATGCTCCGCCACGGCCTGGCCATGGAGCCCGAGGCCGCGGCGGTAGAATCCGCCGTCGAGAAGGCGCTGGCCGGCGGCCTGCGCACCCCCGACCTGGGCGGCGGGGCCACGACGCGCGAGGCCACCGAGGCCGTCCTGCATCACCTCTGAGGAGGAGCGACGTGGAGCCAGCGGACCTCATCTGGATGAACGGCGAGCTCGTTCCCTTCGAGGACGCGAAGGTGCACGTGCTCACCCACGGCCTGCACTACGGCACCGGCGTCTTCGAGGGCGTGCGCGCCTACGAGACCGCCGCGGGGCCGGCCATCTTCCGCGGCTACGAGCACCTCCAGCGGCTCTACCGCTCGGCCCAGCTCTACTACATGCCGATCCCCTACGAGCCCGAGGAGCTCCGCCAGGCCACGCACGAGCTCATCGTGCGCAACGGGCTCTCCGAGTGCTACATCCGCCCCATCGTCTACCGCGGGGCCGGACCCATGGGGCTCTTTCCGCTCGACTGTCCCGTCGAGGTCTCGATCGCCGTCTGGAGCTGGGGCTCCTACCTCGGCGAGGAGGGCAAGCAACGGGGCATCCGCGCCAAGGTCTCCTCCTGGAGGCGCATCTCGCCCGACTCGCTCATCCCGCACGCCAAGGCCTCGGGCCAGTATCTGAACTCCGTCCTGGCCAAGATCGAGTCCCACCACGCCGGCTACGAGGAGGCGATCCTCCTCGACGACCACGGCCGCGTGTGCGAGGGCTCGGGGGAGAACATCTTCGTGGTCTCCGACGGGCGGATCCTCACCCCGCCGCCGACGGCGAGCATCCTCGACGGGATCAGCCGCCGCTCCGTGGCCGAGATCGCCGCCGACCTCGGCTACGAGCTCGTCGAGCGCGACATCGCCCGCGCCGAGCTCTACCTGGCCGACGAGGTGTTCATGTCGGGCACCGCGGCCGAGCTCGTGCCCGTGCGCGAGATCGACGACCACTCCGTCGGGACGGGTCAGCCGGGGCCAGTGACGCGCGAGATCCAGCGGGTCTTCGACGACGCGCTCCACGGCCGCGACGAGCGCTACGCGAAGTGGCTGGACGTCGTCCCGGTGCCCAGCCGGGCGGCATGACGCCCGTCGAGCTCTACGACGCGACACTCCGCGACGGGATGGGCGGGGCGGGCATCACGCTCACCGCCGAGGAGAAGGTGCGCGTCGTGCGCCGCCTCGACGAGCTCGGGGTGCACCTCATCGAGGCCGGCTTCCCCGCCTCGAACCCCAAGGAGCACGAGCTCTTCGACCGCTTGGCCCACGAGTCGCTCGCGCACGCGGAGATCGCCGCCTTCGGGATGACCCGGCGCCGCGGCGTGGCGGCCGAAGCCGACGAGGGGCTGCGGGTGCTCGCCGAGTGCTTCGCTCCCGTGTGCACGCTCGTCGGCAAGTCCTCGATGCTGCACGTCGAGGAGGTCGTGCGCGTCTCGGGCGAGGAGAACCTCGCGATGATCGCCGAGTCGATCGCCTTCCTCGTCGCGCGCGGCAAGCGCGTGCTCTTCGACGCCGAGCACTTCTTCGACGGCTGGCGCAGCGACCGCGCCTACGCCCTGGCCTGCCTGCGAGCGGCCGCCGACGCCGGCGCCGAGCGCCTCGTGCTGTGCGACACGAACGGTCCGTCGCTCCCGTCTGAGGTCGCGATGGCCGTGGCCGACGTCGCGGCGGAGCTGCCCGGCGTGCCGCTCGGCATCCACTGCCACAACGACGCGGACTGTGCGGTCGCGAACACGCTGGTGGCGGTCGAGGCGGGCGCCACCCAAGTCCAGGGCACGATCAACGGGGTGGGGGAGCGCACCGGCAACGCCAACCTCATCTCGATCATCGCCGACCTCCAGCTCAAGATGGGCCACCCGGTGCTGGCCGATGAGCAGCTCGCTCGCCTCACCGACGCGGCGCACTTCGTCGACGAGCTGCTCAACCGCGTCCCGCATCCGCACCAGCCCTACGTGGGCCGCAACGCCTTCGCACACAAGGCGGGACTGCACGCCGCCGGAGTACGCAGTACCCCGAGTGCCTTCGAGCACGTCGATCCGGCCCGGGTGGGCAACCACCGCGAGCTCCTCGTCTCCGAGCTCGCCGGCCGGGGAACCGTGGTGGAGAAGGCCGCCGACGCCGGCGTCGCTCTCGACGATGCGAGCGCCGCCCGAGTGGTCGAGCGAGTCAAGGCGCTCGAGCACGCCGGCTACCAGTTCGAGGCCGCCGACGCCTCCTTCGAGCTGCTCCTGCGCAGGGAGACTGGCGCCTACGAGCCGCTCTTCCGCCTCGAGAGCTGGCGCGCGATCGTCGAGAAGCGCGCCGACGGCCGGGTGGAGACCGAGGCGACGATCAAGATCTGGGTGGGCGGCGAGCGCTATGTGCGCACCGCGGAGGGCAACGGGCCGGTCAACGCGCTCGACCGCGCGCTCCGTTCGGCGATCGGGGAGATCTATCCGCACCTGCACGACGTCGACCTCGTGAACTTCAAGGTGCGCATCCTCGACGAGGACAAGGGCACCGGGGCGGTGACGCGGGTGCTGCTCGACGCCTCCGACGGCAGCGCGGTGTGGGGCTCGATCGGGGTCTCGGAGAACGTGATCGAGGCCTCCTGGGAGGCGCTCGTCGACTCCCTGGAGTACGGGATGCAGCCGGGGCGCGCCCGCGCGGAGCGCCTCGCCGCTCGTCCGGCCGGTCCCGCCCCGTGACGCGGCGCTCGGGCGAGCCCGGCGGCGCGGGCGGGGCATCCGTCGCGCCGGCGCCCGAGGCCATCCCGCTCGCCCGTCCCGTCCTCGGACGCGAGGAGGAGGAGCGCGTGCTCGAGGTGCTCCGCTCGGGCCACCTCTCCCTCGGTCCGCGCCTGGCCGACTTCGAGGAGGCCTTCGCGGCGCGCCTCGGCGTGCCTCATGCGTCCGCGGTCTCGAGCGGCACCGCCGGCCTGCACCTCGCGCTGCGCGCGGTCGGGGTTGGGGAGGGAGAGGAGGTGATCACCAGCCCCTTCTCGTTCGTGGCCAGCGCGAACGCCGTCCTCTACGAGCGCGCCCGTCCGGTGTTCGTGGACATCGATCCCGTGACGCTGAACCTCGATCCCGCCGCGGCCGCCGCGGCGGCGGGCGAACGCACCTCGGCCCTCCTGCCGGTGCACATCTTCGGCTATCCCGCCGACGTGCCCGCGCTCGAGCGGCTCGGGCTGCCGATCGTGGAGGACGCCTGCGAGGCGCTCGGCGCGGTCCACGCCGACGGAGTCGCCGTCGGAGCGCGCGGGCATCCGGCGGTGTTCGGCTTCTACGCCAACAAGCAGCTCACCACGGGGGAGGGAGGGATGGTGACGCTGGGAAGCGAGGCGCTGAAGCAACGGATCGACTCCGAGCGCAACCAGGGTCGCGCGCCCGACATGGATTGGCTCGACCACGACCGCCTCGGCTTCAACTACCGGCTCTCCGACCTCGCCTGTGCACTCGGGCTCGCCCAGCTCGAGCGCCTGGACGGGATGCTCGCCGACCGTGCACGGGTGGCCGGCGCCTACCGCGAGGCCCTCGCCGGCGTCGAGGGTCTCGAGCTGCCCTGTCCCGACACCGGAGGCGAGAAGCGCGGCTGGTTCGTCTGGGTCGTCCAGCTTCCCCGGGAGGCCGAGCGCGAGGCGGTGATCCGCGCGCTCGGCGAGCACGGGATCCAGAGCAAGCCCTATCTGCCGGCCATCCACCTCATGTCCTTCTACCGCGAGCGCCTCGGCCACCGGGAGGGGGAGTTCCCCGTCTGCGAGGACGTCGCGGCGCGCTCGCTCGCGCTGCCGTTCTTCCCCGAGATGAGCGAGGGACAGGTCACACGGGTCGCAGAGGCGGTGCGCGCGGTGCTCGGACGGTGAGCTGCGCGGTTGGGCGCTCGCGCACGGTGGCATAATCGTCCGATGCGGCGGGGCACCACGGTCGTACGCACACGGCCGCGGCCGCGGCGCTATCCGGTCAGCCGATCCGCGCGCCGAGTCACCGTGCGCGAACGCAGCGTGCGACAGCGTCGGCAGGCGCAGCTCACCGGTCTCGTCGGCTTCCTGCTCGTGGCCGCGCTGCCGTGGGTGCTCTGGCACCGCGTGATCGCCGACATCGCCTCGGAGTTCCGGCTGGACGCGCGTTACCTGCTCGCGGAATGGTCGCCGTGGTTCCTCATCGCCGTCGGCATCCTCTTCCTCGTGCCCGTGGTGCTCTCGGTCGGTCGCGACCCCGAGGGCCGGTTCTATCCGCGGGCGCGGGGGGCCTACGCGGGCTGGGGAGCGACGCTCTACATCCTCGGGATCGCCCTGGCCAGCCAGGTCGCCCAGCTCGCGTCGCTCACCCAGCCCTAGTGTCGCGCTTCGCGCAGCCGCCCGACCCCGTCTTCCAGCGGCTGAACGCCTCGCTGCCCTTCGACTGGCGACTCGGGCCCTACGACGTCGAGCTCTCGCGGGCCCACTCCGCGATGCTCGCCGCCTGCGGCATCATCTCCGCGCAGGACCGGGACACGCTCCACGCGGCGCTCGAGCAGGTGGAGCGTGAGCTCGAGGACGGCGCGTTCCCCTTCCGCCCCGACGACGAGGACATCCACATGGCCGTCGAGCGGCGCGTCACCGAGATCGCCGGGGCGGTCGGCGGCCGGCTGCACACCGCGCGGTCGCGCAACGACCAGGTGGCCACCGACGTGGCGCTGTTCGTCCGCGCCCACGCCCATGCCGCCCGCGAGGGCATCGAGCGCCTGATGCGGGCGCTGGCCGACGCCGCCGAGCGCCACCTCGACTGGCCGATGCCCGGCTACACGCACCTCCAGCGCGCCCAGCCGGTCTACCTGAGCCACCACCTGCTCGCCTACCTCTGGATGCTAGAGCGCGACCGGGAGCGCTTCGACGCGGTGGTGCGCGCCACGGCCAAGCTGCCGCTCGGGGCCGGCGCCCTGGCCGGCGTGAACTTCGACACCGATCGGGAGATGGTCGCCGAGGCGCTCGGCTTCGCCGGCGTCGCCGAGAACTCGATCGATGCCGTCTCCAACCGCGACTTCGTCCTGGACTTCCTCGCCGCCGCGGCGACCTGCGCCACCCACCTGTCTCGGCTCGGCGCCGAGATCGTGCTGTGGTCGAGCGAGGAGTTCGGCTTCTGCGAGGTCTCGGACGCCTGGGCCTCGGGCTCCTCGCTCATGCCCCAGAAGAAGAACCCGGACGCGGCCGAGCTCCTGCGCGCCAAGGCGCCGCGACTGGCCGCGCACTGGGTGGGGCTGCAGGGTGTCTTCCATGGTCTGCCGCTCACCTACAACAAGGACCTACAGGAGGACAAGGAGCCGCTCTTCGACGCGGCCGACACCCTCGAGCTCTGCCTCGCCGCCGCGGCCGGAATGCTCGCCACGATCTCCTTCCGCGCCGAGAAGCTCGCGGCGGCCGCGGCCGACGAGCTGCTCGCCGCCACCGACGTGGCCGATCTGCTCGTGCGTCGCGGAGTCCCCTTTCGCGAAGCTCACGGGGTGGTGGCCGGGCTCGTGCGCACCGCCCTGGAGGCCGGGTGCCCCCTGTCCTCTCTCTCGCGCGAGGAGCTGGCCCGTCACTCGCCGCTACTCGACGAGGAGCTCTACGCGCTGCTGCGCGACCGGGCGTGGCTCGAGTCGAAGGTCTCCGAGGGCGGAACGAGCCTCCCACGAGTGCGCGAGCAGCTCGAGCGCGCGCGGGAGGCGCTCTCCGGACGCCCCACCGGTGCGGGCGCTCGCACGTGAGAGCCGACTTCTACGCGCGCGACGTCGTCTCGGTCGCCCGCGAGCTCGTCGGCTGCGTACTGCGCCACGGGCAGTGCAGCGGGATCGTGGTCGAGACGGAGGCCTACCACGTCTCGGAGCCCGCCTGCCATGCCTACGTTGGGCGCACGCCGCGCACGCGGGTGCTCTTCGGGCCGCCCGGTAGAGCGTACGTCTACCGCTCCTACGGGATCCACGCGCTCCTAAACGCGGTGGCTGAGCCCGAGAATGTTGGGGCGGCGGTGCTGATCCGCGCGCTCGAGCCGGTGGGCGGCATCAGCCTGATGCGTGCACGCCGGGGTCTCGAGAGCACGGAGGACCTGTGCGCCGGGCCGGGTCGCCTCACTCAGGCGCTCGGGATCGGGCTCGAGCTGAACGACTCCGAGCTCGACGGCGGTCCCATCATGCTCGAGCGCCCGACCGGCGACGCGCGGTCGGCGGTACTCGTGGCCGGTCCGCGCGTGGGGATCACCAAGGCGGTGGAGCTCCCGTGGCGCTTCTGCGCCCGCGGGAGCCGCTTCGTCTCCCGGCCGTGGCCGGCGGGTCTCGACGCTCCCCGGCGGCGACCGGTACGGCGCACCGCGGCCGGCGTGACCGCGAGCTAACGCCCCGTTCCGCCGCGGGTCGCTCCCGTACCGCCGCCGGTCCCGCCCGTGCCGGTTCCTCGTCCCCCCGTTCCCGTGCCGGTTCCCGTGCCCGAGCGCGGCGTGGGCGCGGCCGTTGGTGGCTGGCGCGGCGTGAAGCTCCGCGGCGCGACGGGCGCCGTCTGGGTCTGCGTCGGCGCCGTGGTCGTCGGGGTGCTACTCACCGGCGGCGCGGTCGGTGTGCTCGCGGGCGGCGTCGCGGACGTTGAGGGCGCCGTCGTCGAAGGGGCGGTCGACGCCGGTGGAGGCGCCGTCGGATGACGCTGCTCGAAGATCGCGAGCGCCGCCGTCATGAAGTCGTGCCAGATGAGGGCGGGATAGGTTCCACCCTCCACCGGACCGCCGCGGAAGGCCGTCCTCATCGAGACGGTCTTGTGCGGGTAGCCCACCCAGACCGCGACGGTCAGATGGTCGTTCCAGCCGACGAACCAGGCGTCGCCGTAGTTCTCCGTGGTACCGGTCTTGCCTGCGGCGAAGCCGGGGATCCCGGCGGCCTTGCCCGTTCCGCTCTGCACGACGCCCTGGAGGATCGAGGACACGTTTCCCGCCACGCCCGCGGGAAGGATCCGGTCGTAGCGTGGCTCGTTCCGGGCGATGATTCGTCCGCCGGAGTCCCGCACGTCGTGGATCCCGATCGGCCCGCGCGCTGCGGCGCCGATGCCCGGGTCGGTCACGAGCCGGCCACCGGTGGCGAATGTCTCATACGCATGCGCCATGTCGAGCGGGGTCACTCCCTGCTTGAGACCGCCGAGGGTCATCGCGTAGTTGTGCGAGACCGGCGTCCGGATGCCCATCCGCTGGGCGAGTCCGGCGATGCGCCGAGTCCCCGCCCGGATCCCCAGCTCGGCATAGATCGAGTTGTCCGAGACGGCCATGGCCCCGGCCAGCGTGTTCGAGCCCGAGTACGAGCTCTCGAAGTTGTTGACCACGAAGTGCTCGCGGCCCCCGGTGTGGGGAACGGTGAAGACCTTGCGCATCGAGGGCAGCACGGAGTCGCCCGTGTAGCCCTCCTCGAGCGCGGTCGCGAGCGTGAACGGCTTGAACGCCGAGCCGGGCTGGCGCTGCCCCTGGGTGGCGAGGTTGAACGGTGCGTGCGCGAAGTCCGAGCCGCCCACCATCGCCCGCACCTCACCGGTTCGGTTGTCGATCGCCACCAGGGCGGCCGAGGGCTGGCCGGGGCCGCTCAACCAGTTCCCGACCGCGGTCTGCGCCGCCTGCTGCAACGGCAGGTCGAGGGAGGTGCGGATGCTGAGGCCGCCGCCGAAGGCCTTGGTCGGCCCGAAGCGGTTGACGATCTGCTGCCGGGCCCACGTGGTGAAGTAGGGAGCCTGGCTCTTCTCCTGCGGCGGGATGATCTGGTCCTCGGCGGGTAGCGACTGAGCGACCGCAGCGCGGTAGTCCGGGACGCTCAGGCGGTGCTGCGCGCGCATGTCGCGGAGCACGAGGTCGCGGCGGCCGCGCGCCGCGCGAGGATGGGCCACCGGATCGAAGGCGCTCGGAGAGGCGACGATGCCGGCCAGCATCGCGGCTTCGTGGGGCGCGAGCAGCGAAGCGCACGAGGGCTGTGGCTTCCCCTGTCCGCAACCGGGGTGCTTCGTCCCGAAGTAGGTGCGCGCCGCCGACTCGATCCCGTAGGCCCCGTTGCCGAAGTACGTCGAGTTCAGGTACTCGGTGAGGATCTTCTCCTTGCTCCACTTGCGGGAGAGGTGGAAGGCGAGCGCCGCCTCGCGCAGTTTCTGGAAGATCGTCCGGTTGTTCTGCGCGGTGAGGGCGTTCTTCACGAACTGCTCGGTGATCGTCGAGCCGCCCTGCACCGTGCGCTGCGCGACGACGTCGGAGTAGAGGGCGCGGCCGAGGCCCTGGAGGTCCACTCCCTCGTTTCGGTAGAAGCGCCGGTCCTCGACCGCGATGATCGCCTGCTTCATCACTGGGGCGATGTGTGCCGAGTCGACGAGGACGACGTTCCGCGGGCCCGTGAGGATGCCCAGGGGCTTGCCGTGGACGTCGAGCAGCACGGAGTTCTTCGCGCTGCGGAACTGCTCGCGGTTCTCGAGCTTCGGCAGGTCGGAGGCGACGGCCATCATCATCCCGAAGAAGGAGGAGACGAGGGCCAGGAGTGCGAGCCCGAAGACGATGAGCGCGAGGCGCAGCTTGCGGACCTTGGGGCGCGGCGGGCGCCCGCTCCCGTCCTCGCCGCCCGCATCCTTACGGCGGCCAGGAGGTCGCAAGGGCACCGGCTCGGAGCCGCCGTTCAGGCGTGGAGTGTTGCGCTCGTCGCTCACTGCGTCGGAAGCGTCCGCCCAGGAGGGCGGCCGCGAGGGAGCGGCCCTCGAGCTCGCGGCGGCAGCGAGCGGGTGAAGCGCGGGCGGGGCGCGGACTCACCGCCCCACCGCGGCGCGGAGTCTAGCATTGCCCCGGATGGCTCCTCCCGCCGCCTGGCTCACCCGCAACGCGGTCGAGTCCCTGCCGGAGGGAGAGCTGGCGCGGCGCCTGGAGGC
>JAABUJ010001632.1_pt1 | contig 31603 bp, 31 predicted proteins | sample 5559131 | NCBI WGS metagenome assembly JAABUJ01 (sample SAMN10711875, study PRJNA513366) | rock metagenome | isolation source: Antarctica rocks | place: Antarctica: Victoria Land, Mt New Zealand nord | collected 2016-01-07
AGCCGCCACAACGGCCTTCCCACCCTGCGCCGCGATCGCCTCCGCCTCCGCCCGAGTCACGCATGCAAGATTCCCTTCACCACGCAGGAACCCTGCTCAACCCCACGACACCCCCTGAACGCCTACACCTCAACCGGGCCAGCGAAGGGAATAGCCCACTGGCGATATTGGTACGAGCCCGTTGTATGCACTGCATATGCGATTTGGGGTCGGGTTAGCGCCACGGTCCTGCTGGGACCTGTCCTCTTTGGGGCGCAGAGCGCCCTTGTAGCTGGGTCGCCCAGACGGGTTTCACGGTGCTGCTATTGCCGTTGGCGCTCCCATGCCTCGGGGTTGAGCAGCTGCTCGGGTTGCTCGTCGCGCAGTACCTTCAAAACGATGTCCACGGCCATAGCTCCGCTGGCTGTCCGCACGCCTTCGGTGTTGGGCCCGCTGTGGGGGGTGAGGATCACGTTGTCGAGCTCGGTCCAGCGCGGATCGTCCATCGGCTCGGTCGTCCAGGCGTCGATGCCGGCCCCGGCGATCTGCTGCGACTGCACTGCGGCATAGAGGGCGTCCTCGTCGACGAGATTGCCGCGCGCGGTGTTGATCAGGTACGCGGTCGGCTTCATCTGCGCCAGCAGTGACGCGTCGACGATCTTCTCGGTCTCTGGCATCGACGGTAGATGCAGGGTCAGGTAGTCGCTGTGCTCGAAGACGTCGTCCATCGACAGCAGCTCGACGCCGTGCTCCTCCACAAATTCCATGTTCGGGTAGGGCTCGTGGGCGATTACTCGCATGTCGAATCCGCGCCCCCGGAGGGCGACGCCCTGGCCGATGCGGCCGAGCCCGACGATGCCAAGCGTCTGCTGCCACACGTCGACGCCGCGCTGCGGGTGCCACTCGCCCCGCCGCATCGCCCGGTCGTGGCGCGAGATTCCGTGCGCGAGGTCGAGGATCAATCCGAACACGTGGTCGGCGACGGCCCACTCGTTGGTGCCGGGAATCGTGGCGACGAGGATGCCGCGCTCGGTGGCCCCATCGACGTCGACAGCGTCGAACCCGACGCCGTAGCGAACGATCAGCCTCAGCGTGGGGCACGCGTCATAGACCTCGGCCGTGTAGTACTCCTGCCCGGCGATCACCGCCGCGCTGTCCTTCAGACTCTCGATCACCTCGGCCACGGGCGTTGCTCCCTTTCCCGATCCGAAGCGCAGCTCTAGATCGGCTGCGCGCAGGGCGATCGGGATCTCGCCCAGCTCCTCTTCGGGCTGGGTCAGGTTGATCGCCACTGTTGTCATGCTCGGTTTCCTCGCCTCGTAGGTATCTGGCGGATTTCTGGCGCTGGCGCGCCCGCGCGGATTGCCTTGCCTATGCTGGGGCCCCGGCCGGCAGCGACGCCGAGTCGTAGTGCAGTCGCTTCTGCACGGGCGGATCGATCGTCGCCAGCACGTCGGCGATCGCGCGGCCCCCCGTGCCGTCTCCGAATAGGTCGCTGCGCGGATAGGGCCCGTGCGCGATCTGGGCGCGGATCGCCTCGGCGATCTCTACGGGGTCTTGCGACACGAAGGCGACGTTGGGGGCGCACTCTCGATTGTGCTGGCGCGTGCCGATGTTGACTGCCGGCGTGCCAAGGTATGCGCCCTCGCGCAGCGCTGCTGAGGAGTTGCCGATCATGCAGGCGCAGTGCGCCATGAGCCGCATGAAGTCCTCGACGGGCACGTGGCGGACGAAGTGGCAGCCGTCGGCGAGACCCTGCTCGCGGAACTCGCGGATGCCGATTGAGACTTCGTAGCTCCCGGCGTCGACGTTCGGCCAGAAGACGAGCGCCTGCATCCCGATGGACGAGACCGCGTGCAGCGTCGCGTTGATCTGATCCAGGCTGCGTCCATACTCGGTCGTGACAGCATGCTGGATGACCAGCAGGAATGGCTCGCGCGGGTCCAGCGGCGCGCCGTCACCGAGGTGCTTGTTCAGCGCGTCTTGGCGGGTGCCCGGCGGCGTCCGCGCCGCGAGATCGATCGACGGGCAGCCGCAGTTGAAGACGAACTGCGGGTCCTCGCCCATCGCGATGATGCGACTTGCACTCAGCTCGGTCGCCGGGAAGTGGACGTGCGCCAGCTTTGTGACGGCATGGCGGACGCTCTCATCGATCGATCCTGACATCTCGCCGCCTTGGGTGTGGGCGACGGGGATGTTCATATAGGCGGCGGCGATGGCGGTTGCGATCGTCTCGAAGCGGTCGGCGACGGTGACGACTATGTCGGGTTCGAGCAGCTCGAACGCGGTGGGCAGCTCGAGCAGCCCAAGGCCGGTGGACTTGGCCATCGTCGCCGGCGTCTGGCCCTCGATGATCAGGCGGATCCTGGCGTCGGGCGCAAAGCCGGCGTCCTCGAGCAAACTGGCCGTGCCAAAGCGTTCGAGCAACGCGGAGGCAGAGGCGATCACCTGCAGCTCGAGCGCGGGGTGGTCGCGGACCGCCTCCAGCACCGTCGTGATCCGCGCCAGGTTCGCACGACTGGCGACAACGACGCACACCTTGCGACGCTCAGACACGTCGCCAACTCCTCACGCCAGCGGCGAAGACTTGGCAGCGCACGGAGATGTTCGCAGCGCTCGACTGCGCGTCCCAGCTGATCGGGAACTCGTGATGCAGGTGCAGCTCGGTCTCTCTCTCCACCAGGGCACAGAGACTGTACCAAGAAATACAGAAGGGGTACAACTAAGGATCAACGTCGAACCATAGGCACATATAACTATGAACGGGCGGGAGTGTCGCAGTCGCGTAGGCCACCGAGCATGCAAACGCCCTCCACGTGGATGAAGCGCGCTACCACAGCCGACTGGCTGGCTGTCACCAGACGTCGTCCAGGAACGCCGCCGCGCTCGCCTCAAGCGCCCGCCAGTCGGGCTCGGCGCACGCCCCCGGAGCGAGCACGAAGCCTCGATGTCCATCATCGGAGAAGCGCTCGGCGACAATCGTGAAGCCGGCGAGGTCAAAGAACGCGATAGCGGTCGAACGCGTCAGGTAGTAGGGGTGATCGATCTTGACCACCCGTTCGATGCTGCCCGTCCGGCGGACCATGAAGCCGACGTCCAGGATGTCGACGAACGCGCGACCGCCGCGGGCGGTCATCCTGCGCAGCGCCGCCAGCGTGCCGCGAACATCGAGCAGGTGGTCGATCGTCTGGCACAGCAACACGAGATCCCAGCAGCGCTCACCTGGATCGAAGTCCTCGGCGAACCCGGCGACGGTCTCCATGCCCGCCGCGTGCGCGACCGCAAGCTCGTCCGCGGCAGGGTCCAAGATGCTCGCCCGCGCGTTCAGGCTCTCGGCCAGCACCCCGGCGACGATGCCGGTTGAGCCGCCGACATCGAGGATCGTCTGCGACGAGGATCCAAGCAGCGGCTCGAGGAACGCGGCAAGCCCAGCCGCATAGTCGCGCTGCTCGAGCTGGACGCTGTGGGCGTCGACGCGGCGACCATGGTAGGCCGAGACCAGCGGGCGGTAGACGCCTGCGTAGAACCGCGCGTATCCCGTCGCGCTCAGGCGCGGCGACAGGTACCCGAGCCCGCAGCGTCCACACACCACCAACGTCGCCGGGTAGCCGTAGCGGTCGCGTCGCGCGACCTCGACCTCGCGCCCGTGCGCTCCACAAAGGTTGCAGCCGGCGGAGTGCTCCTTGTCCTGCGCGGCGTAGTCATAGCCGACCGCAGCGATCCGCTCAGACCTCTTCGATGGTTGAGTGCCATGCAAGTGCTCCAGCATGACGACTGGATGGAATACTGCGCCGCGTGGCGCTGCTCGACTGGGATGACGGCGTCGTCGTGATCGGCGAGGTCGCACAAGCGCACGACGGCAGTCTCGGGACCGCACACGCGTTCGTGGATGCGATCGCCGACGCGGGCGCGGATGCAGTGAAGTTTCAGACGCACATCGCGGCCGCCGAGAGCCGCACCGACGAGCCGTGGCGCGTGCGATTCAGCTACCAAGACGAAACCCGCTATGAGTACTGGCAGCGGATGCAGTTCAGCCCAGTAGCGTGGACAGAGCTGCGCCGTCACGCCGAGGATCGCCGCCTCGCGTTCCTAAGCTCGCCGTTCTCCCTCGAAGCCGTCGACCTGCTGCGCCGCGTCGGCGTCGCCGCCTGGAAGGTCGCCTCGGGAGAGGTCGCCAACCCGCTTCTGCTCGACGCTGTCGCCCAGACCGGTCACCCGGTGCTGCTCTCCAGCGGCATGAGCGCCTGGGTCGAGCTCGACGGCGCCGTCGAGCGCCTGCGCGCCGGCGGCGCCGGGCCGCTAGCCATCCTGCAATGCACGTCCGCCTACCCCCTCGAGCCGGAGCGCCTCGGACTCAACGTCCTCGCAGAGATCCGCGAGCGCTACCGCTGCGCGACCGGGCTATCTGACCACTCCGGCACCATCTTCCCGTCCCTCGCCGCAGTCGCGCTCGGAGCGCGCGTACTTGAGGTGCACGTAACGCTCAGCCGCGAGATGTTCGGCCCCGACGTACCCGCGTCGATAACCAGCAGAGAGCTTCGCACGCTCGTTGACGGCGTCCGCTACATCAGCGCGGCACTCGCCGCCCCCGTCGATAAGGACGCAGTCGCAAACGAAATGGCCCCGGTACGCACGCTCTTCGGTCGCTCCCTAGTAGCCCAGCGCACCCTCCCGGCCGGACACATACTCACCGCAAGCGACCTCGCCGCCAAGAAGCCAGGCGGCGGAATCCCCCCGGCACGGCTCGATGCCCTGGTCGGTAGCCACCTGCGGCGCGCTCTCCGCCCAGACCAGCCGCTAAGCGACGAAGACATCGAGCCAGTGGCCTGACGCTCATGCCCGCAAGTCACAGGGCACCCTGCGCGAATCGAGCATCCGGGGCGACGGCTCGGGGGGTGGGTCGGGGCCCGTCTTAGTGGTCAGGATCGTATCGTAAGTTCGTTGACGTATCTCGGATCGGCGCGGGGTGGCTATGCGGTTCTGGCCGTGCGCGTGACCGTGCTTGGGCACGGAAATACGCGGCGTTAGCTGGGAGGATCGGGGTGCTGGTTGTTGAAGGTCAGGTTGGTGCCCAGGCCCAGTCCGTTCTCGATCGAGTTGACCGCCGACCAGCAGGCGAGCTCGAGCGGCGCGCCACGGCGTATTCGGGGCCGTGGCGGGATGTCGCGCGGGCGAAGGCGATCCTGCTTGCCGCGCGCGGGCTCGGTAACGCGGCGATCGCCGAGCGTCTGAATGTTTCGCGCCAGTCGGTCTCGGAGTGGCGAAAGCGGTTCTTTGATGAGGGCCTGGCGGGCCTTGAGGAGCGGCCGCGGCCCGGGCGACCGAGGTCTTTTTCCCCCCGTACAGATCGCGGAGATCAAGTCGCTCGCCTGCGCACTGCCGGCCGAGGCGGGCGTCCCGCTCTCTCGCTGGTCAAGCCCTGAGATCGCCCGCGAGGCGGTTGACCGCGGGATCGTCGCGCAGATCTCTGGCACCACGATCTGGCGCTGGCTATCGGAGGACGCGATACGCCCGTGGAACTACCGCTCGTGGATCTTCCGCCGCGACCCGAAGTTCCGTGAGAGGGCTGGCCCCGTGCTCGATCTCTACGAAGGCCGCTGGGAGGGGCAGCTGCTGGAGCCCGGCGACATGGTCGTCTGCGCCGATGAGAAGCCCAGCATCCAGGCCCGCCGGCGGATCGCCCGCACCCGCCCCGCGGCGGCAAATCGGGGCCAGCTCGTCGAGCACGAGTACGAGCGCAAGGGCGCGCTTTGCTACCTGGCGGCGTGGGATGTGCGGCGCGCCAAGATCCACGACCGCTGTGCGGCCAAGGACGGCATCGTACCGTTCGATGCACTGATCGAGCAGTTCATGACCCGCGAGCCCTACCGCTCCGCTCAACGGGTGTTCGTGATCGTCGACAACGGCTCCGCGCACCGCGGCAAGCGTTCGGTCGATCGCCTCCAGGGCGCCTGGCCGAACCTGATTCTCGTGCACACCCCCGTCCACGCGAGCTGGCTGAACCAGTGCGAGATCTACTTCTCCGTCGTTCAGCGCAAGGCGCTACAGCCCAACGACTTCCCCGACCTGCACGCCCTGGAGGCCCACCTCCTCGCTTTCGGCCGCCGCTACCAGCAGATCGCCGCGCCATTCCAGTGGAAGTTCACCCGACGCGATCTGGAACACCTTCTAAACCGTCTCCCCGACACGCCCGAGCACCGCGTCGAACTCCGCGCCGCATGACCCGCCCGATACGTCAAGCCACCCGAACGTCAAAGAACTTCCGCCCCAGCAGAAACCGCCGCCGAGCGCCCCGCTGACACGCCGGACACTTAAGAATGGGACCACTTAGCGTTCTCGGCGCTGTTTGGCTGGCTCAAGGGCGGCGCGCTGTGAGGCGTTCTGAGGTCTTTGGCGTGGGGCCGCTTGTGATTGGTCGTGGCGAATCGACGCTCAGGGAGCGTTTTCCGGCGGTGTCTTGCCGGGAGAGGCGCAGCTGCTGTGGGATTGCTCGTTGGGGGGCTGGTGGATGCCGCGGGGGGCGGATCTTGGTCACGGATGGGGTTGCGCGCGTCGCGTCGCGTCGCGCTGTCGCTAAGCGGAAGGACACCGCGCTTCGCCGGTCGCCAACCGCGTTAGGGGTGGGGCGGCTCAGCTGTACATGAGCGATCCGGGGGTGGTGAGCACCTCGCCGGTCTCAAGCCAGGTCTTCAGGCCGGAGAGGATCATCGGCCAGCCGCCGTAGAGCTGGCTGTTGGCGCCCTCGCGCAGCTGGTCGTGGGTCACGGTCAGTCGGCAGGAATCGCCGACCGGCTCGATCTCCCAGGTCACTCGTGACGTTCCTTCGCTCTTTACGTCCTCGCCCCAGAGGGCAGTGAAGGTCCCCACCAGGCGGCGCGGGGGATCGACCTCGAGGTTCTCCCCCTCGCCCAGGATGCCGGCGCTGGGGTGGCTCATCTCGACTCGCGAGCCTGGGGTCCAGTCTGAGGTGATCCGGTTGCCGAACTGGAACTTTCCCCGGATCTCGGGGTCGGTGATCGCCTCCCAGAGGCGTTCCGGGGTGGTACGGATGTAGATCTCAAATACCTTTTCCATCGGACTCTCCAGTCTGTTCTTGAGGTCGCTGAGCCCGGAGGTCCAGGGCTCGGCGTACTTGCTGACCCACCGGTCGTGGACGAGGCGGATCGGGACCGGGTTGAGGAAGTGCAGCTTCTCCCGGCCGCGTCGCCTGGTGACCACGAGGCCGGCCTCCTCGAGCTGTTTGAGGTGCTTCATCACTCCAAAGCGCGTGATGTCGAAGCGCGCTTCGAGGGCGCTCAGCGTCTGTCCGTCCTGGGCGAAGAGCTCGTCGAGCAGGCTTCGCCGGGTCGGATCGGCCAGCGCCTTGAAAACCGCGTCCACACGAGCCAACTATACGTGACCTAACGGTCACCTGTCAAGGGGCTATGCGGGGTACACCATGAGCAGCTCGAAGTCATCTGCGACTTCATGACCCGGGCAGCAGCCCTCCAGCGCGACGCAGCGCTCGACCTCGGGACATCGGACACCGACCCACCGGCCTGACCCCGCCTGCGGCGTCGACAACCCGACCACCCGTGCTAGGCCGGGGTCCAGGCCGACGCGCACCACGCCGAGGGCGGTTTGAGCAGCGCCGCACCAGCGATGCGTAGCCGCATCGGACTCACGCACGCCCGGCGCAGCTCGCCTCTCTGGGCCCCCCAGATCTCTACAGCACCTCGAAACTCAGGCCCGCCCCGAAGCGCGGCGTCGCTTGTGCCTTGCGTGACCAGCGAAAGCAGGTCACGCTGCCACTCGCTCGCGGAAGGTAGTTCTTGCACGGGCGCGATGCTGGCCGCCACCGCCGGCCTGCTCCAGGGACGGCCGGCGGTAACCAACCAATTCGCGCTCGCGGATTGGCCGAAGTCGGTGCCGACGTGCCCCCGGAGGCTGGCGTGGTCGACGACGCCAGCGTCGTGACCTGTGGCGGACCCGCAGCCGGGCTCGACCTACGGTGCACCTCGTTGAGCGCTTCCGCGGAAAGGACGCAGCGGCACACGCCCCGCGGCTCGAGCACGAGCCCATCGGTCCGGTGCTGATCACGACCTCGACGGCTGGCACCACCTGAGCCGGCAGTCGAGCGTCCAGGCGCTCGGCGACTCGCGCTCGTGCCACCACCGCCCTCATCATCGCCACCCCGTAGAGCTGGCCGTTCGCTCGCTGGCGGCGGCCCACGGGAGCGGTGTTAGCATCGCCTTCATGATCAGCCGGCTCGATTTCATCGGGGTCCCATCACAGGACTCCGAGCGTGCGCGCAGCTTCTACGTCGAGGTGCTCGGGCTGCGAGCCGATGAGCACTCGCGCTTCGAGGTCTGGGCTGGGGAGACTTGCTTTGGCATCTGGGAGCCTTCGCGCCTCGGCATGGAGTTCGCGCCGCAGAAGAATGCTCACCCTGCGCTGCACGTCGACGATGTCGCAGCGGCGCGTGCCGAGCTGGAGGCCAGAGGCGTCGTGTTTGCCAGCGAGATTCTCGACACTGGGGTCTGTCACATGGCGCTCTTCACCGACCCCGACGGCAACGACCTCATGCTGCACCATCGCTACGCGCCCCACAGCTGACCGCTACCGGCGGGCATCTTCGGGGGACGTGAGCGACCGGGTCCGCGCACAGGGCTACACGTGCGGAGCGGTGGCTGAGAGCATCTCCGCCGGCTGGTCGCTCGGGCGGGAGGAGCTACGCTCAGGGACGCCCTACTCTTTACGCCGACGATCACGGTCACGAAGGTCGACGTCGAGCCGCGGGGTCAGCACGGGCTCCCGAGCCATCCTCGCGTTCTGAGGGGGCTCGTGGCCCAGGGAGCCAACTCACGAGTCCTCCCCGGTTCTGCCTGATCGGTAGCATCGCGGAATGCGAGGCATCCTGCCGCTCATCTACGTGATCATCGGTGCGGTGATCGCCCAGCAGCACCATTACCTGGTGCACCTGAGCAGCGCGGCGCAGGTGATTTCCGCGGTTCTCGCCATCGCCCTGTGGCCACTCGTCTTGTTGCAGGTCAACCTACATGTCAAGTAGCGGTAACCGGGCTTCCATGGCCCGTGAAGCGATCGTGACGGGCCTTCGCGCAGTTCGCCTTTAGCGGTCGCGCCGTCGCTGTGCGTCAGCAGCGCCCCAGAATGCTCGGGACTCGCCGGGGCGCGGGCCGCTCAGCAGGCGCCCGGGTTCTGCTGGCAGAACTGTTGGAAGCCTGCCCCTCCGGAGTTCGAACCGCCGGAGCCCGACCCACCTGAGCCGCTGGAGCCGCTCGACCCTCCGGAGCTGGCGCCCCCTGAGCTCCCCGAGCCTCCGCCGCTCGACCCGCCCGACCCCGAGCCGCTCGACCCGCCCGACCCCGAGCCGCTCGACCCGCCCGACCCGGTCGAGCCGCCCGATGAGTCGGTGCTCGTGGTGTCGGTCGAGGAGCCGCCCGAGCCGCCCGATGAGTCGGTGCTCGTGGTGTCGGTCGAGGAGCCGCCGGTGGTGTCGGTGGAGGAGCCCGAGGAGCTTGACGCTCCCTGAGGCCCGGTGGGGCCGCTGGTCCCCGTACCGGCGAGGGACGCGCTGGTGTCGGGCGGCGCGGCGTTGGCCGAGGTCCCGGTCGGCGGGGTAAGGGGTGGCGCGGGCAGCGCTCGGTCGCTGACCCCAGCGCTCCCGCTGGACCCCCCGCAGCCGCCCAGAACCAGGGCCAGGACGGCGGCCGGCACGACGACTGAGGGGTGGCGGCGCATGCGGGCTGGCTCGCCTAACCGGGCAGGGCGGCCATGCGCCGGCCGCAGTGTGGGCAGTCGTTGAGATCGAGCTGGCTGAGCTGGTCGCACCAGTTGCAGAACCGCAGGTTCTCCACGGCCCAGGGCAGCTCGGACGCCGACGGGGCCAACGGCAGGACCCGACCGACGATCTCCAGCGACTCTCCAGTCTCGCGGTCGACGTAGGTACGGTCCGGCTCGGCCTCGACGAGGATCTCGCGACCGCTGGAGGGCGCCCGCAGACGGTACCTCTGACCCAGGCTCACGGAGCGTACGTTAGCAACGGGTCAGGCGCCTCCGGGCCCGTCAGGCCGCCGGGGCGCGGCGTGAGCGCCGGCGGCGCCGGCCGGTCTGCTCGCCCTCGACCGGCGGGGCTGGGGCTGCCGATACCGGAAGCACGATGCGCTCGTCGCGAAGTCCGCGCTCCAGGGCGGCGACGATCCCCGGATCAAACTGACGTCCGGCCTCGTGGCGCACGATCTCCAGGGCGTCCTGCGCGCTGTATGGCCCGCGCCAGGGCCGCGGCGCCGTCAGCGCCTCCAGCGCGTCGCACACGCTGAAGATCCGCGCCACCAGCGGGATGCCCTGACCCCGCAGCGACGCCGGATAGCCGTGGCCGTCCCAGCGTTCGTGGTGGTAGAGGACGATCTGCAGCACCTCGGGGGCCAGGCCCAGCGGCTCGATGAGCCGCGCGCCGTGCTCGGGGTGGGCGCGAATCAGCTCCCACTCGGCTGGATCCAGCGGACCGGGCTTGATCAGCACCTCGTCGGGGACGCCCATCTTGCCGACGTCATGCAGCAGGCAGCCGAACAGCAGGTCACGCTCGGCCACCGCGGGCTCGACCACCGCGGCCAGTTGACGGGCCAGGCGGCTGACGGAGCGCAGATGGCGGCCGCTCTCGGTGTCTCGCTGCTCGGCGATGGTGGCCAGGCTCTCGATCACTGCCTGCTCGCGCTCGTGCGCCAGCTCGAGCTCGGCGGCGATCTCGTCCAGCGCCGGACCGGCGACCCCGGCGTCGAGCGCCGGGTGGCCGGCCAGCGCCGCGGTGAGGATCTCAGACAGCGCGTCGAGCCCAGCCGAGCGGGCAAGCATCGAGGTGGCCCCGGCGTGCAACGCCGCGCGCAGCGCCTCGGCGTCGACGTCCTCGTCGACGAGGATCACGGGAGTGTCGGGATGGCGGTGACGCAGCAGCCCCAGCGCCGCGGGTGCGCTGGCGTCAGGCAGATCTCCATCGAGCAGGACGAGCTGGCTGCCCGCCGCCCGCCGCAGCATCTCCCACGCATCGCCCGCCTCGACCACTGCCAGCTCCGGCAGGGTGGTCGCCAGCCGCTGGCGCAGATCGGCGCGGGCGACCATCTCGGCGCCAGCGATGAGGACCCAGCCGGCGCGCTGGGTCGAAACCGAACGGAGCATGAGGCGGGAGTCTGGCGGCATGGGCGCCCTTGGTCATCCTTGAGACGAGACCTGCAGCCGACGCTCTCGGCCGGACCGATCCGTGGCCGCCGGTCTGACACACTCTATGACACGCCGTTGAGGGCGAGGTTGCGGTGCGGACGCTGATCTTTCACGGCTACCTGCTCCGCGGGACGGGATCCAACGTCTACACCGCCAGCCTGGCCGCGGCGCTCACCCACCTGGGCCACGAGGTCCATCTCCTCGCCCAGGACAGGACCCCGCTCGAGTTCGACTGGGTCGACGCGGTCGGCGACTGGGACGGCGGCGCGCTGCGCATCGAGGCCCGACGCGAGCCGGCGCGCACCACCGTCTACCGCCCCGATCTCGGCGGCCCGCTTCCCGTCTACGTAGCGGATCGCTACGAGGGCATTGAGGCCCGGCTGTTCGCCGAGCTGACCGACGAGCAGCTCGAGGGCTACCTGGATGCCAACGTCCGCGCCGTGCGCGAGGTCGTGCGACGGGCTCGACCCGACCTCGCCCTGGCCAACCATCTGGTCATGGGTCCCGTCATTCTGGCCCGGGCCCTGGCCGGATCTGGGGTTCCCTACGCCGTCAAGGTGCACGGCAGCGCGCTGGAGTACACCGTCAAGCCCCATCCGCGCTTCTTGCCCTGGGCGCGGGAGGGCGTGGCCGGTGCCCGGGCCGTGCTCGTCGGGTCCCGGCACACGGCGCGGAGCCTGTGGGCCGCGCTCGAGGACCCCGACCTGCCCGCGCGCACCCGGCTCGGCCCCCCGGGGGTCGACACGACAGCCTTCCGGCGCCGGGGCCCAAGGGAAGCCGCGAACGGGCTGGCCGACCTGCGGCGCGGGCTGCAGGCGCGTCCCGCCGGCGCGCCGGCGGCGGCGGTCTCGAGCTTTGCCGCCGACCCGGCAGCCGGGGCCCGGGCGCTGGCCGGTCTGGACGGCCGCAGCGAGCCGCTGGTGGGCTTCGTCGGCAAGCTGCTGGCGACCAAGGGCATCGACCTGCTGCTCGCCGCGTGGCCGCTGGTCCTCCAGCGTCATCCCCGCGCCACGCTTGTCGTTGTCGGCTTCGGAGACTTCGCGGCGGCCGCCCGCTCGATGGTCGCGGCGCTGGCCGCCGGCACGCCCGAGCGCGCACTTCTCCATGCCCGCGAGGCTGCGGGCCAACGGCTGGCCTACCTGAGCCGATTCGTCGACGGCCTGACCGGGGCGAGCCGTTTGGGCTACGTGGCGGGCGCCCGGGCGCTGGAGGAGCGGGTGCGCTTCACCGGTCGCCTGGACCACGGCGAGCTGGTCGATCTGCTCCCCGCCTGTCGCGCTCTCGTCGTGCCGAGCACCTTCCCCGAGGCGTTCGGGATGGTCGCCGCCGAGGCGGCGGCCTGTGGCGTGCCGCCGGTCGTGGCCGCCCACTCGGGCCTGGCCGAGGTGGCCCAGCGTCTCGCCGAGGCCCTTCCCGCCCCCGAGCGCGAGTGGCTTGCCGTGGACCTGGGGACCGAGATGGTCGCTGCGTTGGCCGACCGGGTGGCCAGCTGGCTCTCCCTCGCCCCGCGCACGCGCGCTGAGCGGGCTGCCGCGCTGGCCAGCGTCGCTGCGGAGGATTGGGGCTGGGACGGCGTTGCCCGAACCGTCCTGGCCGCGGGGCGGGGATGCCTGGACGAGCTCGTCCGAGTGGAGTAGGCCTTCGGCTCGGTCCGGACCGGGGGGGACGCTAAGTTTTATTGCAATAAAACTTGACGTGCAGCGCCCGACTCAGTACCGTCCGAGGCATGGCGCAGGAGGTGCCCCAGAAGAAGCCGCAAGCCAGCGCAGCCAGGATCGTGCGCGATCGCGTCCAGCGAGGCGGCGCCCGCTTCTGGGGGCACGCAGACTTCCACCGCCTTCCCCCGGCGGCGGTGGCGACTGCGTTGTCCCGTCTCGCCCGCGAGGGCGAGCTCCAGCGCGTCGGTAAGGGCGTCTACTACCGTCCGGTGCCGACGTCCCTCGGAATGAGCATGCCGGCCGCCAGCGGCGTCGCAGCCGCGACGCTCACCGCTCCGCTACATCCCGCGGGTCTCAGCGCGGCGAATGTGCTGGGCCTCAGCACGCAGAATCCCCGGCGCCCCGAATACGCGACCCCGGCTCCGGGACCGCCCACCGCGCTGAGACATGCTGTGGTTCACACCGGGCGTCCGCCGCAGCGTGCTGGCCTCACCGCTGAGGACGGCGCCATCCTGGAGCTCCTGCGGGAGCGCGCCCGCTCCAGCGATCTCTCCCCAGAGGAGACAGTCGGGCGTCTGCGGCGACTGCTGGCAGACGAGGACCGCATCCGCCGGCTGGTGACCGCCGTCATGGCGGAGCCCCCGCGCGTGCGCGCGATGCTGGGAGCACTCGGTCAGGAGATGGGCATGCCGCCGCGCCTGCTCGATCGGCTGCGACAGAGCCTCAACCCGCTGAGCCGGTTCGACTTTGGCCACCTGACCTCCCTGCGCCACGCCAGGGAATGGCAGGCCAAGTGAGGCTCTTCGAGCACGACGACTTCGACCAGGCGATGTTGCGAGCCGCTGAGAAGTTCGCGGTCAGCGAGCAGTTCGTCGAGAAGGACTACTACGTCACCGAGATCCTGCGAGTGATCGCGGATCGGCTCGGGGACAAGGCGATGTTCAAGGGTGGAACCAGCCTCTCGAAGGGATGGGGCCTCATCTCGCGGTTCTCCGAGGACATCGATCTGTTCGTAAATCCTGATCGGTTCCACCCGCGACCAGGCCGGAACAGGATGGACACGATCCTCAAGGAGCTGGCGGTGGCGATCGGGGAGCACCCGGCGCTCACCTGGGTTCGCGACGAGGGCGTGACGATCGGCGGCCTGGGGCGCGAGGACCACTTCGAGTACGAAACGCGATTCGCCGCGCTGTCCGGCATCCGGGCCGCGGTGCGGCTGGAGCCGGGAGTGCAGAGCGGCACGTTCCCAACGGAGGTGGTCCCGATCACCTCGCTTGTCGCACAGTACCTGCAGGAGCAAGGGTCCGGCGACATCGCCGACGACCTGGGCGGGTTCGCGATGACGCTTCTCCACTACCGGCGCACCTTCGTCGAGAAGATGTTCGCCATCCACGGCAAGGTGGCACGCTTTCAGCAGGAGGATCTTCCGCTCGGTCGAGACGCCCGCCACTACCCGGACCTTCATGTTCTGGCGGGCGAGCACGAGGTGCGCACGATGCTGGCCTCGCCGGAGTACGGCGCGATCCGGCGGGACTACGACGCGAAGAGCCGGGAGTTCTTCGCCAAGACCTACCGTCCCCCCGATGACCTCTCCTTCGCCGGTAGCCCGGCGCTGTTTCCCGACGACGCTCTGCGCGAGAGGCTCGCGACGGAATACGAGACGCAGTGTGAGCTGCTCTTCTCGGGCGGCGAATACCCGTCCTTCGAGGACGTGTTGGTTCGCTTCGAGGAGATTCGCAACCTGCTGCGGTGATCGCGGGACGGCGCGACGGGTCGTGCCCAGCTGGGTGCCAGAACCTCGCCAGGCCTGGACAGCGGCCATCTGGCGCATCCCAGCCCGCTGGCTGGCCGCCGTGGTCGCTGAGATGCGCGGCCGGTCGAGCCGCGGGCCCGCGCCCCCGCCTGGGGTAGGATGCCGCCCGCGAATGCCGCCCGAGGGTCCGAGCCACCGCCGCCTGCGTGCCGCCGCCAGCCTGCTGGTCGTCGGCGCTGGTCTCACCGTCCTTGGTGGCTGCCAGCTCAAGTACCACGACAACCTCGTCAGCGGCAAGAAGCTCTTCGTCTCCCGCTGCGGCTCCTGTCACGCCCTCTCGCACGCGAGCTCCAAGGGCATCCCGGGGCCGCCCAACCTCGACGAGGCGTTCGGTCCCGCGCGGCGCGACGGGCTGGGCTCCTCGACCGTCCGCGGCGTGGTCTACGACCAGATCCTGCATCCCAACCAGAACGTGCCCAACGACGCGACCGGCACCTACCGGATGCCCGCGAACCTGGCCACGGGCCGGGATGCCCACGACATCGCGGCCTACGTCGGCCTGGTGGCCGGACAGCCCGGACAGGACACCGGGACGCTGGCCACCGCGGTGCTCTCGGTCGCGCGGACGGCGGCCGCGGAGAAGGCGGGCGCGCTGCAGATCGACGCCGATCCGACCGGTCAGCTCCAGTTCCTCGCTCCCACGGCGACGGGCAAGGCCGGTGCGGTGACCATCAACTCCAAGAACGCGTCGAGCACCCCGCACAACATCTCCCTGGAGGGCCCGGGCGTCAACGTCCTGGGCGCCATCGTCGCCAATGGCGGGCTGTCGACGATCCACGCCACGCTCAAGCCCGGGACCTACACGTTCTACTGCTCGGTGCCGGGCCACCGCCAGGCCGGCATGCAGGGCACGCTGACGGTCAAGTAGCCGGCCCCTCGCGGCCGGAGCCCCGGCGGTCCCCCTACACCCCCGCCGCCGCCACCTCACGCGCCGCGTCCTCCCGGCGGTCGGCCTCCTCGGCGTCGGTGGCCGCCCGCCAGAAGAAGAAGCCCAGCGCGGCGATGATGATGAGGATGTCCACGCTCATCATGATCCCGCCCCCCAGGCGCTGATCGCCGATGGGCGAGAGCCCGTGGCGGTGGGCCCGCTCGTGGTAGTAGGCGGCGTAGATCGGCGTCTGGGTGAAGATGTAGGCCATGCCGATGAACATGGCGATCAGCCGCACGGTGACGATGTGTCCGATCTTCCACAGCTCCCCCCGCAGCTGGCGGCGGTTGGGCTCCAGCGCCGGCCACCAGACCATGAAGCCGATGGTCACGAACGACGCGTGCTGGAGGGCGTGGAGCATCGGGTGACGCAGCGCCGCCTCGAAGGCGAAGGTCAGATGCCAGGCGTAGAGGACGACGAGGTAGACCGGCAGGGCGACCAGCGGGTGGGTCAGGGTCCGGCCCAGGGCTCGCAGCCAGCGGCGCCGGGCCAGGGCGACGAGCACGGGTCGCGGTGCCAGGAACAGGCCCACCGGCGTGCGCAGGCCGGCCAGCAGCAGCGGGCAGGCCAGGTCGGCCAGCAGCATGTGCTGGACCATGTGGGCCGACAGCAGATCCTCGGCCCAGCGATCGATGGGGGAGAGCAGGCCGATGGCGATGAGGGTCAGGCCGGCCCACCAGAACGCCTGCTGGCGCCGGGGCACTCGGTAGCCCCGGCGCGCCAGGATTCCAATGGCCCTGACGTAGAGGCCGGCGAGCAGGCCGAGCAGCGAGATGAAGCCGGGATCGATGTTCACGGGCGGCTCTCATCCTGGCGCATCCCGGCGGTGTCCTCGGCCAGCGGACTAGAGCAGCGCCTCGAGGAGCAGGACGACGAGCACCACGGCCACCGCCACGGCCACCACCCACAGCAGCAGGCGAAAAGCCTCATCCTCGGAGCGCAGGGGGTTGAGCACGCGTGGACTGACGAAAGGCCGGGCGGGCAGTCGGGCCGGCTAGAGCAGGTAGACCGTGGAGTAGACGACAACCCACATGATGTCGACGAAGTGCCAGTAGATGCCGGGCACCTCGACGCCGCGGTGCTCCTCGGGGCTGAAGTGTCCGCGGAAGGTCCGCAGCGTCGCGAAGCCCAGCAGGGTGAGACCGACGAAGACGTGGGCGCCGTGCAGGCCGGTGAGTCCGTAGAAGATCGAGCCCTGGGCGTGATCGTGGGCGGCAAAGCCGATGTGCACGTACTCGTTGACCTGGATGGTCAAAAACGTCGCGCCCAGCAGGAAGGTCGTCAGCAGCCCTGCCCTCATACCGTTGCGGTTTCCCGACTTCGACGACGCCAGCGCCCAGTGGATGGTGAGCGAGGAGGAGAGCAGGATGGCCGCGTTGACGCCGGCCACGGCGATCGGCAGCTCCGTGCCCTTGGCCGGGAAGGCGTCGTGGTTGACCACACGCAGGAAGAAGTACGCGGTGAAGAACGCCCCGAAGATCATCACCTCGCTGATGATGAACAGCAGCATCCCCAGAAGCTGGGGGTCCACACGGGAGCTGCGGTTGGCCGGCGGCGGGCCGTGGTGGTCGGCGTGCCCCTCGCCGGTGAGCGCGGCCGATGCGGCCTCCATCAGGCCTCCCTCTCCCCGCCGGCCGTGGCGCCGCCGGCGCTGGCTCCGGCGGCCTCTGGCTCGGACTCGGCGACCACGTGATCGACGGGCACCCCGGCGGCACCCTTCAGCCGTTGAACCAGGTTGGCTCGCTGCCATCCCGATCGGTGATCGGGATAGGTGGAGACGACGATCTCGTCGATGCGGAAGGCCTGCACGGCGTTCATCGCTGCCGTGAAGGGGTCGGGGTCACCGACCGTGCCCTCGGCTAGCAGCCCGTCGGCGCGCAGCTCGCCAACGAGCGCCCGCGCCCGGTTGTGCGCCCGCGAGGTGGCCCCGCCGTCCTTGCCCTGGAGGGGCACGACGACGATGAAGACGTGCTGGCGGTCCTCGCCGGAGCGCTTCATCAGGCGTTCGTGCAGCTCGCGGCCGCGGGCCGTGCGGGCGGCGATGATCAGGGTGACGGTGAAGGGCGCGCGGTCGGTCTGGGGATCGACGACGACGTGCTCGATGGGCAGCCCGGTGGCGTGCTCGACGCGCGAGATCAGATCGCGCCGCAGCCAGCCTGAGGTGGTGCTGGGCAGCGTGGAGAGGATGATCTCGTCGGGGTCGTGCTCGTCGACGGCATCCATGACCGCGGTGAACGGGTCGGGGTCCCCCACCTCGCCCTCGGCCACCACGCCGCGCTGGCGCATGTAGTCCACCGCCAGGTTCACCCGAAGCTGGGCGGATTCGCGCACCGCGTCGTCGTAGATCACCAGGCCGCTCTGGGGGCGGTTGCGCGGCACCACGGCGACGAAGCGCACGTCGCCCTCCTGGGCCCGGGCCAGCACGCGCTCGACCAGGGCCGAGCCGCTGAGCGTCTGGTTGGCGACGACGAGGATCGTCTTCACCGGTGCTGTCTCCTCATTCCGGGTGCACCGCGGTGGCCGTCCCGCCGCTCTCGTCGCCGCCCCTATCGCCGCCACCGGCCGCGCCGGCGCGGTCCCCGCCGGCGGCGCCCGCGGTGACCGGCGGGGGCTTGAAGATCCCGTGCTGTGCGCCGGGGACCCCGTACTCATACGGGCCGCCGACCACCGTGGGCACGGCGTCGAAGTTGAAGATCGGGGGCGGCGAGGACACCTGCCACTCCAGCGTCAGTGCGCGCCACGGGTTGGCCGGCGCCCACGGGCCTGAGCGCCAGCTGGCGATCATGTTGTAGAGGAACACCATGGTGCTCAGACCCAGGCCGAAGGAGGCGATCGAGATGAACAGGTTGAGCCCGGCGAACTGCTGCGCGTAGTCGGCCACCCGCCGAGGCATGCCCTGGATGCCGATCACGTGCATCGGGCCGAAGGTCGCGTTGAAGCCGACGAAGGTCAGCCAGAAGTGGATCTTGCCCAGCGTCTCGTCATACATCCGCCCGGTCATCTTCGGGAACCAGTAGTACAGGCCGGCGTAGATGGTGAACAGTGAGCCGCCGAAGAGGACGTAGTGGACGTGGGCGACGATGAAGTAGCTGGCCGAGACGTGGATGTCAAGCGGGATCATGGCCAGCATCACGCCCGAGATCCCACCCAGGCTGAACATGGTGAGAAAGCCCAGGGCGAAGAGCATCGGGGTGTCCAGGCGCAGGATCCCGCGCCACAGGGTGGCCAGCCACGAGAAGATCTTGATCCCGGTGGGCACGGCGATGATGACGGTGGTGATCATCATGGGTATTCGGATCCACGACTGCATCCCCGAGACGAACATGTGGTGTGCCCACACGGTGAACCCGAGCACGACGATGGCCAGCAGGGAGAAGGCCATCATCCGGTAGCCGAAGATCGGCTTTCGCGATTTGACCGAGAGGATCTCCGAGACGATCCCGAAGCCCGGCAACATCATGATGTAGACGGCTGGGTGCGAGTAGAACCAGAAGATGTGCTGGTACATCAGCACGTTGCCGCCGTAGTTGGCGTCGAAGAAGTGGAAGTGCAGGGCGCGATCGAGCAGGACGAGGAACTGCGAGGCGGCGATGAAGGGCGTGGCGATGACCACCAGCAGGGAGGTGGAGAAGTTCGCCCACACCAGCAGCGGCATGCGGAAGAAGCTCATCCCCGGCGCGCGCATGGTGATGATGGTCACCAGGAAGTTCAGCGCGGTGGCGATCGAGCTGGCGCCCGCGAACTGGATGGCGATGGTGAAGAACGTCTGGCCCAGGGGCGCATCGCCCGACAGTGGGGCGTAGGCCGTCCAGCCGGTGTTGAACGCGCCGCCCGGAGCCAGGAAGCTGGCCACCATCATCAGCCCGGCGATCGGCAGCAGCCAGAACGACAGCGCGTTCAGCCGCGGGAAGGCCATGTCCGGCGCCCCGATCATGAGCGGGAGCACGTAGTTGGCGATCCCGGCGAACACCGGGATCACGAACAGGAAGATCAGCAGCGAGGCGTGGACCGAGAAGAGGCTGTTGTACTCGTTGGCGTTGACGAACTGGGCCCCGGGCGAGGCCAGCTCGGCCCGCATGAGCATGGCGATCAGCCCGCCGACGAGCAGGAAGAAGACCGAGTTGACGATGTACTGGATGCCGATCACCTTGTGATCGGTGTTGACGCGGAAGTAGTCCCGCCAGCTCGTCGCCCCGTGACCCGAGTGGTCCTCGGCCCGGGTCGGGCGTCCCGCCGCCCAGTAGAACCAGTAGTCGAAGGCCCCAAGCCCGATCAAGAACGCGAACGGGACGAAGATGAGGCATGAGGTGGTGATCGCGTTGGCGTCCCACACCGGGTGGAAGCCGTGACCGAGGGCGCGGATGCCCACGGTCACGCCGATGCACACGGCAAAGCCGACCGGGACGGACCAGGCCACCCGGTACCAGCCGGGGGCACGCAGGCGGGCGGTCATCGGTGCTGCTCCTGAAGTCGATGGACGGGCGGGCGCATTCGGCCCGACAGTCTCTCACGCGCGCGACCCGGGGTCATCGGGAGACCTTCTGTAGATAGGCGACGAGCGCGTCGATCTGGCCGGGTTGCAGCGCGGAGCCGAAGTTCTGGGGCATGACGCCGGCCGGGTAGCCCTTCTCGACGTAGGCATTGGGCGCGACGATCGACTGGCGGATAAAGGCGGCGTCGTGCCCATGCAGGTACTTATCCAGAGGGGGGCCGATGGTCCCGGTGGTCTGAGCGTCGGCGATCGTGTGGCAGCCACCGCAGCCGGTCGCCGACGACGTGAAGGTCTGCTTGCCCACGGTGGCCGGGTCGGCGCCGGCAGGCACCGCCGGGCCCTGCTGCTTGGTCATCCACGCCTGGAACTGGGCGGGGGAGATGACGTGGACGGTCGAGCGCATCGTCGCGTGGCCCAGGCCGCAGAGCTGGTTGCAGATCACCGGATAGGTGCCCTGACGCCCGTTCGTGGTCACCCGGAGGGTATCGGTCTGACCGGGGACGGCGGAGGTCTGCAGGCGGAAGGCGGGCACCCAGAAGGCGTGGATGACGTCCTTGGAGGTGACGCGGAAGACGACGGGCTGGTTGGTCGGCAGGTAGAGCTCGAGCGACTTGGTCTCCGGCCCGCTGGAATGCGGGTAGCCGAAGGTCCATTGGAACTGCTGGCCGGTGACGTCGACCACCATCTCGTTGGACCTCTTCTTCTCGTTGTGGCTCAGGACGACGTAGGAGTAGAGGGCCAGGGCGACGAGCAGGAACGCGGGAGTCGCCGTCCAGACGATCTCCAGCGTCGTGTTCCCGTGGATCGGGGGCCCGTCCTGCTCCTCCTGACCGGGCCGCATGCGAAAGCGCCAGATGCTGTAGAGCACGACGCCCTCGACGAGCACGAAGATCGGCACGGACACGAACAGCATCACGTGGTAGAGGTGGTCGATCGACGCCGCCTGGGTGGAGGCGCGGGGCGGGAACCAGTGGATGGACAGCCCGATGGCCAGCAGCACGACGATGGCCACCACCCCGGCGACGGCCGCCCAGATCAGCGATCGCTTCTCGGTCATCGGCGGGTCCTCGGCGACATCGGCCGAGGATCCTAGGGCACCGCGGCGACGCTTGGATCAGACCGGCAGGGCCGGGCCCAACGCCGGGCGGGTGCCCGCCGGCGCCGGGCGGTGCCCGTTGCTCGCCGGGGAGCCACCGTTGGCGTGGGCCCGTCGCCAGGCCGCGCGGAAGGCGGCTGGAGCCCGGCCGTGGCGCCGGCGGAAGGCCTTGGCGAACTGGGCGGGCTGCCGGTAGCCGACGGCGTGGGCCACCTCGCGGACCGGGAGGTCGCCCCCGGCCAGCAGCCGGGCGGCCCGATCCATGCGGACCCGGGTCAGGTGAGCGCGGAACGTCGTGCCGCCGATCTCCGAGAAGGCGCGCTGGAGTTGACGGGGCGAGCAGGAGACGCCCTTGGCGACCGCCTCGAGCTCGATCGGCTCGGCGTAGCGCGCTCCGAGGATCTCGACCGCCTCGTCGTGGAGCCGGGTGCGCTGCCGGATGGTTGCGGGGCGCTGTGTGGGCATGCCTGGTATACGCCGGCAGACCGGTCAAGGATCACGACGAGCCGATCTTCGCGCCCCGGCGCCTGACAGAGCGTCGAGCCGCCTTGCGACTCGAGGCTCGGCTAGCCGTCTGAGCCGGGCAGATGGTCGATGTCACGCCGGGTGTCGCGCACCCAGCGTTGCAGCGACCAGGAGAACAGGAGCAGGCCCGCGAGGGTCACCGGGAAGCCGAGCGTCAATCCGACGAGAGCGAGGGCCACGCCGACGGCGTTGAGCATGGGGATGGCGCTGGGCCCGGGGAGGTGGATCTCCTCGCCGACCGGCGGTGCGTCGGCGTGCAGCGGCTGGTCGCCGGGCGGCGTCACTGGATGTAGATGTAGGCGGCGAGGAAGGTCATGGCGAACATGAAGGTCGACACGGCGGCGGTGATGAGGCCGGTGCGCAGGTTGCGGCGGGCGAGATCCTTGTCCATGGCCCTCGAAGTCTACAGCGGCAGCGGGAGGTGGATCAGCCGGACGTCGATGACCATGGCGCCGAACAGGGCAGCCAGGTAGACCAGGGAGAACAGGTACAGCGTCAACGCCGCGCGCCGGTCCGCGCGCCGCCACAGCCTAACGGCCAGGGCGACGAAGATCGCGCTCAGGGCCAGCGAGGCGACGAGGTAGAACCCGCCGAGCAGCCCGCCGCACATGGGCAGCTGGGAGACCGCGTAGAGCAGGCCCGAGTAGAGGAGGATCTGGCGGCGCGTCTCGCGCTCGCCCCGGACCACCGGCATCATCGGCACCCCGGCCTTGGCGTACTCGTCGTGCATGAGCAGCGAGAGCGCCCAGAAGTGCGGCGGGGTCCAGTAGAACACGAGGGCGAACAGGTACAGGGCGGTGGGGTCCACCCCGCCGCGGACGGCCGCCCAGCCGACCAGCGGGGGCACCGCGCCGGCAGCGCCGCCGATGACGATGTTCTGGGGCGTGGTGCGCTTGAGCCACATCGTGTAGACGCCGACGTAGCCGACGAAGCCGCCCAGGGCCAGCAGCGCCGCGGTCAGGTTGACCAGCGCTGAGAGCTCGAGCAGGGAGAGCACCTGCAGGCCGATGCCGAAGGTCAGGGCGGCCCGCGGGGCGATGCGGCCGGCCGGGACCGGTCGCGACGCGGTGCGTTGCATGCGGGCGTCGATGTCGCGGTCCCAGTAGTGGTTGACCGCGCCGGCCCCTCCGGCGGAGAGATAGCCTCCGAGGCAGGTGGCGGCGATCAGGCCCACCGACGGCGTCCCGGCGACCTCCATGGTCGCCGCCGTGGTCAGCAGCAGCAGCGACTGGACCTTGGGCTTGGTCAGGGTGAGGTAGTCGGCCCCGAGGCGCAGCGCGCGGGATCCGCCGCCGCTGGCCGCCAGCGCCTCGGTGCTCATGCTCGGACTGTCTCGCGCGGGGCGCCCTCGGTCACCGCGGTGGGAACCGAGGCGCCGGTGCGCTCCTCGACGATCCGGCGCAGATCGCGCATCGGCTCGACCGAGCGCACCCGCGGGACCACGTCGAAGTTGTTCTCCGGCGGTGGTGAGGTGGTGAACCACTCCAGCGTGTTGCCCTTCCACGGGTCCGGGCCGGCGACGGTTCCCTTCTTGAGCGAGCGCAGGACGTTGATCAGGGTCACGCCGACGCCCAGCGCCAGGATGAACGAGCCGATGGTCGAGATGAGGTTGTAGCCCGTCCAGCCCGCGTTGGCCGGGTACTCATAGACCCGCCGGGGCATCCCTGACAGGCCCAGGGAGTGCTGCACGAGGAAGGTGACGTTGAAGCCGATGAGGATGAGCCAGAAGGAGAGCTTGCCCATGCTCTCCGACATCATCCGCCCCGACATCTTCGGGAACCAGTAGTAGAGCCCGGCGAAGATCCCGAACACCGATCCGCCGAAGAGCACGTAGTGGATGTGGGCCACCACGAAGTAGGTGTCGTTGAGCACCCAGTCGACGGGGAACATGGCGAGCATCACGCCGGAGATGCCGCCGATGACGAACACCCCGATCAGCCCGCAGCAGAACAACAGCGGCGTGCGGAACTCGATGGAGCCCTGCCAGAGGGTGGCGACCCAGTTGATCAGCTTCACCCCCGTGGGGACGGCGATGAGCATCGAGGAGAGCATGAAGAAGGCGAGGACCACGGTGCCCAGGGGGGTCGCGAACATGTGGTGGGCCCACACGAGCATCCCCAGGAAGGCGATGGCCACGGTCGAGGCGGCGATCGCCTTGTAGCCGAAGATCGGCTTGCGGCTGAAGACGGGCAGCACCTCCGAGACGATCCCGAAGGCGGGCAGGACCATCACGTAGACCGCCGGGTGGGAGTAGAACCAGAAGACGTGCTGCCACAGCAGGGCCGAGCCCTCACGCACCCCGGCCCCGGGCACGGTGGGGATGAAGAAGTGGGTGCCGAAGTGGCGGTCGGCGAGCAGCATGGTCAGCGCGCCGGCCAGGGCGGGGGTGGCCACGATGATCAGATAGGAGTAGACGAGCATGGCCCAGCCGAACAGCGGCAGCCGGCTCCAGCCCATGCCCGGGGCCCGCATGTTCTGGATGGTCACCACGAAGTTGATGGCGCCCAGCATCGAGCTCAGGCCGATGATGTGCAGGGCGATGATCCACGCGTCGATGCCGCTGTTCTTCAGGTACTGGATGGAGGACAGGGGCGGGTAGCTGGTCCACCCCGCCTCGGGCGGGTTGAAGAACAGCGACGCGTAGAGCACCGTCCCGCCCAGGGCCAGCATCCAGAACGACCACGCGTTGATCCGCGGGAAGGCCATGTCGCGCGCCCCGATCATCAGCGGCATGACGTAGTTGGCAAAGCCGGCGAACACCGGGATCACGAACAGGAAGATCATCGTCGTCCCGTGCAGGGTGAACAGCTCGTTGTAGGTCTGCGGGGTGACGAACGTGTTGTCCGGCGCCCCGAGCTGGATCCGCATGAGCAGGGCCTCGACCCCGCCCAGGATGAAGAATCCAAAGGTCAGGAAGAGGTACATGATCCCGATCTTCTTGTGATCGGTGCTGGTCACCCAGTCGATCCACGACGCCCGCCGGCGGGGGATCCCGTGGGCGACGACCTGGGGGCGGGGACGGACGGCGATGGCGGAGTCGGTGGTGGCCATGGGAGTAGCGGTCAGGGTCGCGGAGGCGTGGAGCAGGCCGGCGGAATGTAGTGGGCCGGGCCGGTGGGGGCGGTGACCTGGAACTCGAGCTGCTGGGCGTTGGGGGGCTGGCCGGGGCTTCCGCCCTGGCGGGCCTGGAGGGCGCGTTCGTCGGCGATGTTCTTGTTGGCCTGGAGGATGGCCGCCTTCTGGCCCTCGACAAAGCCCTGGTACTGCTCGGGCGAGACGGCGCAGACCTCGGCCACCATGGTGGCGTGGCCGCGCCCGCACAGCAGCGCGCACTGGCCCGTGTACACGCCGGGCTTGTGGACCTTCAGCCAGGAGTGGTTGGTGTAGCCCGGGATGGCATCGACCGCCGCGCCCAGCTTGGGGATCCACCACTGATGGCCGACGTCGGAGGCCTCGATGTCCAGGACCACCGTCGTGTCGGTGGGCACGACCATCGTCTCGAAGGCGAAGGCGCCGTTGGGATAGTCATAGCGCCAGATGTACTGCTGCCCGTTGACGTGGATGCGCACTTCCTTGCCGCCGGGGGGGTTGGGCTGGTCGGTGGCGGCGAACAGGGCGTCGCCCGAGAGCGCCAGGCCGTTGGGACCCGAGGCGGGGGGATTCTTGATCGCCCCCAGCTCGACGAAGACCAGGACGGTCAGGATGGTGACCAGCGTGACGGCGCCCGCTGTCCAGCCCACCTCCAGGCGCGTGTTGCCGCGGATCTGGGCCGGGACCCGACCCTTGCGGGCCCGGAAGCGGACCAGGGAGTAGATCAGCCCGATCTCGACGGCCAGGAAGACCAGGATCCCGAACACCAGGCCGACGATGTAGAGGGTGTTGGTGTCGCGCTGATTGGGCGAGTAGCCCGTCTCGGGCAGCAGCAGCCGGGCGCTGGCCAGGGTCGGGACCAGCAGGCCGGCGAGCACCGCCACCCCGGCGGCGCCGATGGCGCGGCCGGCCGCCTGAGAAGGGCGCACACGGGCGGGATGGGGACGGGCGGACCGGCGCAAAGCCCGGCCATGTTACCCGGCGGAGGGGCTCCGCTCGACGCTCGGAGTCAGCGGCCTCGGAACTCGGCCGGGCGCTTCTCGAGGAAGGCCACGACTCCCTCGCGGAAGTCCTCGGTGGCCGCCTGCTCCTGCTGGATCTCGGCCTCGAGCTCGAGCTGCTCGTCCATGCCGGTGTAGATCCAGCGGTTGAGCTGGCGCTTGGTGCCGGCGTAGGAGCGGGTCGGACCGGCCGCCAGGTGGTCCACGAGGCCTGCCACCTCGTCGATCAGGCGCTCGTCGTCCACCACGCGGTTGACCAGGCCCCAGGCCAGGGCCCGCTCGGCGCCGATTCGCTCGCCGAGCATGGCCATCTCGGCCGCGCGCGCATGCCCCGCGCGCGCGGGGACAAAGAGCGAGGAGCCCCCGTCGGGGGTCAGGCCGATGTTGACGAAGGCGAGCAGGAAGTAGGCGCTGCGGGCGGCGACGATCAGATCACAGGACAGCGCCAGCGAGCAGCCAATGCCCACGGCCGGCCCGTTGACGGCGGCCACCACGGGCTTTTCCATGCGGCGGATCCCCGTGATGATCGGGTGGTAGCGCTCGCGCAGGGCGCTGCGGACGTCGGGGTGACCCTCGGGCGTGGGGTCAAAGCCGGCCTTGAGATCAACCCCGGAGGAGAATCCGCGCCCGGCGCCACCGATCTCCACCGCTCGGACTCCAGGGTCCGCGGCCACCGCCTGCACAGCATCCAGAAGATCCTCGCCAAACTGGCGGTCCCACGCGTTCATGGTCTCGGGCCGGTTGAGCTCGATGCGCGCGGCGCCGTCGCGGCGCAGCAGCACGACGGTCTCCCAGGTCCGGGCGGGCTCGTAGCCGGGCACGGCGCCGGACCCTAGCGGGGCGCGGCGCCCTCGCGCTGGGCCGATTGCTTTGCTGGGTCGGGTGTCTGTCGGCCCGGACCCCGCGCGCCTGCTCGAGCGCGCCCTTGCCTACCCGGGCGCGGCTCCGGCCGGGTCCTTCGCGCTCGGTCCCGGCGGCCTCGTGTTGTTGGGGGCGCACCAGGCTCGGGTGCTGGCGGCCGAGCCCGGCCGGATCGCGCTGGTCGCCTACGGATCCAACGCCGCGCCCGACGTCCTGCGGAGCAAGCTCGGCCCCGAGGCCGAGGTGTTCGCCCTGGCCGCTGGCCTGCCCGACTCAGACGTCGTCTACTCGGCTCACCTTGCCGCCTACGGGGCGGTGCCGGCCACCCTATGGTCGAGCCCTGGGAGCGAGCTGCAGTGCCACGTCCTGCTCCTCGGGGGCGCCGAGCTCGCCAGCTTGGACGCGACCGAGCCCAACTACGAGCGCCAGGTGCTGGCCGGCGTCGCGCCGAGGCTCGGATCGGTCCCCCCGCCCACGCCGGTGTGGGCCTACCGCTCGCGCCACGGTGCGCTGCGCGTTGCCGGGTCGGCGCTCGCCGTCGCGCCGATCCGCGCCACCGGCCGATGCTTGGCCGCGACGGGTCAGGCCGGCGTGCTCGCGCACGTGCGTAACCGTCTCGACCCCGGGCGGTCGCTTTTCGACTTCGTCACCCGGGCGGTCGGCGACGCCGAGCTCCGGGCCACCTGGACCGCACGTCTTCGGGCCGACGCCGTCTGGCCGCCGGGTCCGCACGCGTGAACCCGCTCGCCCCGCCGGTCCGCCCTTATCCCCGCCTTATATACCCTCCCGACCGCGTGCGCGGGTCGACGGCCATTCGAGCGACCGCGATCGCGGTGCTCGCGGCCGGGGTGGCCGCTCCGCTGCTTCGTCGTCGTCGCCGGCTTCCCCCCGCGGCGGTCCTCCTTCCCGCTGCGGCCGCGCCTCTGGCGCTCTGCGTGCTCACGCCCCGCTCGCGCCGGCGTGACCTCGCCGTCTGTGGGCTGCAGATGTGGGCCTACCTGGCCGCGTACGAGATGCCGGCCGACGATCCCGAGCAGCTCAGCCGGCGCGTGCGCCTGCGCTACCCGGTGGCCATCGACCGCATCCTGGGCGGGGGGACGATCCCCTCGCTGCGCCTGCAGCGGCGCTTTCACGGTCCCGGGCCGCTGAGTCCGGTTGAGCGCCTGCTTGTCTGGGCGCACTGGGTGTGGTTCATGGTCCCCCACGGCACCCTGGTCTACATCCTCTTGCGCCGCCGCGAGCGCTTCGGGATGGCGGCGGCGCGCATGTACGCCGTCTTCGACCTGGGGGCGGTGGTCTACTGGCTGGTCCCCACCGCCCCCCCCTGGTATGCCGCCGACCGGGGCCTGCTCGAGGACGGCCAGCAACGGCGTCTGCGCCGGCTCATGACCGATTACGGCGAGCAGTTCTGGCGTGACGGGTGGACGCCCATCTACAGTTTCCTCGCCGGCAATCCCGTCGCTGCGATGCCGTCCGTGCACTTCGCCACCTCCATAATGGGCGCGCACCTGCTCAGCGAGCAGGGGCCCGTCGAGGGCGCCGTGGCCTGGACCTACGCGCTGACCCTGGGCGTGGCCCTCGTCTACCTCGGCGAGCACTACGTCGTCGACCTCCTCGCCGGTCTCACCCTGGCTGAGGCCGTCCGCCGAGCCGCTCCCCTCGCCAGGCCGGCGGCCACCGGCCTGACATGGGGGCTGGGGCGACTCGAGACCCTCGCTCGCGGGGGAGCGGCGTGACGGGCGAGAGCCGAGACGGTCTGCGCATGGAGGAGGCCCGCACCTCGGCGCATCGGGGTGCCTCAGCGCCGGTCGAACCTGCCGGGCCGGGGCATCCCGACGGGGCGATGGACGTGGCGCACGAGGAGATGCCCCGGCGCCCGATGACGCGCCGGGCCATCGTTGCCCTCGCGGTCTTCCTCGTCGTCTCGCTAGCGGTGTTCTACTTCGTGCTCCCCAAGCTCGCCGGGCTGCGCGGCACGTGGAACCGAATCAACAACGGCGACCCGGGCTGGCTCGGAGCGGCGGCCGTGCTGGAGCTGCTCTCCTTTCTCGGCTACGTCGCCCTGTTTCGCGCCGTCTTCGTGCGCGGGACCGCGCGCGTGGGCTGGCGCGAGAGCTACCAGATCACCATGGCCGGCCTGGCCGCCACCCGCCTGTTCGCCAGCGCCGGCGCCGGCGGCATCGCGCTGACGGCGTGGGCGCTGCGGCGCTCGGGCATGGAGCGTCGCGTGGTCGCGGTGCGGATGATCGCCTTCACCGTGCTGCTCTACAGCGTCTACATGGCCACCCTGGTTCTCGACGGCATTGGCCTGCGCACCGGGATGTTCGGCGGACACGCCCCCTTCGGGTTCACCGTCATCCCGGCGATCTTCGGCGCCGTGGTGATCGTCCTGCTGGGAGCCATCACGCTGCTCCCGGCCGGCTTTGAGCGCCGCCTGCAGGGTGCGGCCCAGGGCTCGGGGCGCGTGGCCCGGCTGCTGGCCCGCTCCGCGAACGGGCCCGCCTCGGTGGCTGAAGGGACGCGGGCCGCGCTTTCCCTGCTGCGCTCTCGCGACCCGGCTCTACTGGGCGCGTTGGCGTGGTGGGGCTTTGACATCGCCGTGCTGTGGGCGAGCTTTCATGCCTTTGGCCAGTCGCCCCCGTGGTCGGTGATCGTCATGTGCTACTTCGTCGGGATGCTGGCCAACGTCCTGCCCCTCCCCGGCGGGGTGGGCGGCGTGGAGGGAGGCATGGTCGCCGCCTTCCTCGCCTTCGACCTCAGCGGCAGCCTCGCCCTGGTCTCGGTGATCACCTACCGAGCCTTCTCCTTCTGGCTGCCCACCGTCCCGGGGGCTCTCGCGTACTGGCAGCTGCGCCACACGGTCGCTGGCTGGCAGGCGGACGGATCGGGTCGCCTGGCCACGCCGGGCGAGCTTGCCTCGTAACCACTATACTTTGTAAAGCATGACCGATCCCGAGAACGTCATCATCGTCGGCAGCGGCCCCGCCGGCTACACCGCCGCCCTCTATACCGCCCGGGCCAACCTCGAGCCACTGGTCGTCGAGGGCTTCATGTGGGGGGGTCTGCTCCAGCAGACCACCGATGTGGAGAACTTCCCCGGTTACCCCGAGGGGATCATGGGCCCGGAGATGATGCAACAGCTCCGCGACCAGGCCGAGCGCTTCGGCACCCGCTTCATCACCGACGAGGCGACGCGGATCGAGCTGGCCCAGGAGCCCGGGGGCGTCCATCGCGTCTGGGTCGGCGACGAAGAGCACCGGGCCCGCACCGTCGTGCTGGCCATGGGCGCCGAGCACAAGAAGCTCAGCGTGCCCGGCGAGGAGGAGCTCGCCGGCCGCGGAGTGTCCTTCTGCGCCACCTGCGACGCCGCCTTCTTCAAGGACCGCCCGACGATCGTCGTCGGCGGCGGGGACTCGGCCATGGAGGAGGCGATCTTCCTGGCCAAGTTCGCCTCCCGCGTGATGGTCGTCCACCGCCGTGACGAGTTTCGCGCGTCGCGGATCATGCTCGACCGGGCGCGGGCCACCGCCAACCTCGAGCTCCTTACCCCGTACACGATCGAGTCCTTCGACGCCCCGGCCGCCGGCGGCCTCGAGCTTGTCCGCCTGCGCCACGCCGAGAGCGGCGAGGAGCGGACGCTGGAGGCGGCCGGGGCGTTCATCGCCGTCGGCCACGAGCCGACCTCGGGCCTGGTCGCCGGGCAAGTCGAGCTCGACGCCAACGGCTACGTGGTCGTGCAGGAGCGCTCGACCCGCACCGGCCGGCCCGGGGTGCTCGCCGCCGGCGATGTGGTCGACCACACCTACCGCCAGGCCATCACCGCCGCGGGCACGGGCTGTCAGGCGGCCCTCGACGCCGAGTGGTACCTGCGCGACACGCCCGAGGTCCCTACGCCGGCGGCCATGCCCGCTGGACCCGTGGCCGAGTCGCACTGGGCCTCGGACGACGGTGCCGCGGTGACCGCGGGCGACGCGCCGGCCGCCTAGCGGTTCGATCGCCACCCGCCCCCTGGCGATCGCTCCCCGTTCTAGCGAAAGTGTGCGCGGGTGACTCAGCTACCGGGGGTTGGCCTGCGGCGGCGTGCAGCCCACCCGAGGCCGCCGAGCGCCAGCGCCGATCCGACCAGCAGGATCGGAAGCCCTACGCCGAGGCCGCCGCCGGAACCCGCGAGCGTCTGCGTCAGGCTGGCCAGCACGCCGCCCGGTGCCGTGGTCGCGGAGCTCAGGGGAGGAGTGGGCGCGAGAGATTGCCGGTGCGCATGAGCGCCGTAGCCTCTCCCCGCGACGCCGGATCCGCCAGCCACGCCTGCTCCACCCGATCCAGCCAGCGTTACCGCGGCCGCGCCATCAGCGCCGTTGGTCGCAGCCGCCCGGCGAGTCCCGGCCGGAACGTTGCCAGCGCTGGAATGGCCCCCAGGAGGCCTCGAGGATGGCGTGTTGCCGGTCGCGCCGGGAACCGTCTCCAGGTACTGGTCGACTCCAGAGTTCCCGGCGGCGCGTGTACGTGGACGGGCGGGCCCGCCGCGCCTGCCGGCGCGGGCGTCATCGCCACGATGGCGACGGCGAGCCCAGTGAGTAGTCGCGTGATGCGCACGGAAAGGAATACGGATGATCCCGACCCAGGCTGACAGCGGTCGGACAGCCTGGCGCAGCTCATGCGACCGGGTAGGGCAGGCTCGTGGTGTTGCCGGCGACAGCCCGGAGCACGACTCGCCCACGGAGACGCACGATGCGGTCCAAGACCTCTCCGCGCCTCACCGGGAGACGGAGGAGGGTCCTCCACCGCGAGCCGCCCACGGCGCGTTGTACGTCCAGCGTCCCTGGCCGGACCCCGTTTCTCGGTCCACCACGAGTGAGAGGGTGGTGGATGTAGTGCCGGTGAACGTAGCGGCCTGATCGGACAGACCACGTTGGTGGCCGCGGCCGTCGTCGCGAAGGCCGAGCGCG
>JAABUJ010001633.1_pt1 | contig 31603 bp, 33 predicted proteins | sample 5559131 | NCBI WGS metagenome assembly JAABUJ01 (sample SAMN10711875, study PRJNA513366) | rock metagenome | isolation source: Antarctica rocks | place: Antarctica: Victoria Land, Mt New Zealand nord | collected 2016-01-07
CTCAGAGCCCAACATCTACGTCGCACTAACCCACCAAACCCTCGACATCCCCACCACCATCAACCGCATCCGAAGCCCCGAAGCCGGCGCCATCGTCCTCTTCGCCGGTAAGCCCCCCCTCCTCCCCCTTATCCCCTCTCCCTCTCCCCCCCTCTCCCGTCCTCCCTCTTCCGCCCTCATCCCCATCCCTTATCTCCATCCCCATCCCCACTCCCCCCCCCTATCCCCTCCTCTCCTCCCAACTAACTCCCCCACACAGGCACAACGCGCTCCACATTCGCCAACTCCCCCGTCCTGTCCCTAACCTACACGTCCTACGCCCCCAAAGCGCTACACACGCTCTTAACCATCGCGCGCGGCATCCACGCAAAACACGACCTAACCGCCATCGCGATGGTGCACCGGCTGGGCACGGTGCCGATCGGCGAGGAGAGCATTCTGATCGCGCTGTCGGCGCCGCATCGGCGGGCGGCGTGGCGGGCGGGCGAGGAGGCGCTGGAGGAGTGTAAGAGCCGGGTCGAGGTTTGGAAGAGGGAGGTTTTTGTGGGCGACGGGGGGGAGGGGGAGGATGGGGGGGTGTGGAGGGCGAATCGGGATGGGGGGGTGGGTTAGGGGGGGGGGAAGGGTTAGGGTAGGTAGGGGGGTTGAGTGTTGGTGAGGGTGAGGGGTGGCTTGGAGGGTTGGGGGTGTCTGAGGTGGGGTGAATGGGTGGGGGGAGGGGACTGTTCTTCTGGACATAGATGAGGATGGACACGAGGATCAGCCGCGTTACTGTGTTCGTGGCAATATAAGGGTGAGGTAGTATATAATTCGTTATATCCATCAAATCTAACATTGTACATGGTATATCCGCCGAATTGCAAGTGCAAGAACCACGCCCTCCCAACATGCCATTACGGCGAACGTCGCTCATATAATGCAAATCTGTTCGTCATCAAATCATTCCAGTTGTTCACATCATCTCTCCTGACCCCGATCTCCGTACGCGGTCGATCCCAAGATGTTCGTTTCCATCTCTTCCCCTGAACAAGCCAAACGCATATCTTGGATGCGTTCCCCCTGCAGGTTGTGAACTCAACAACCTCGTCACCAGGTCCGTTTTGCTTCTCGGTCCTTTGAAAGCCGTGTCATCGAGCAACGGGCTCTGGTACAAGAAGCTGATGAGATCCGCCAAGGTCTTGATGTCGTGCGGGAGATGCCGTGAGCGTGTGGGCCAGACGAACAGGAAGGAGATGACGTAGAGGATAACGAAGACGAGGAGGGCATAGAAGCCTGCCATGTCCGCAGCCACGCGAACCTCTTGGTCAGACGTAAAGAATTGGGCCGTGAAGATGCCGCCAGCCAATATCGGCAGAGTTATGGATAATATACTGATAAACGAGAACCATGCGACTTTGTAGTGACCGGCGATGGCGGCACCGATCGAAACAGCAATGGGGAAGCAGCTGGTGTAGTTGAGGAGTAAGCTTTCTTCTGCTGAAGCACCGGCGGGGTCGGCCAGGTTTGAGAATGGTTGCAAGGCGCGAAAGTACATGTCGAAGGATTGCCACAACAGGAAGAGTATAAGCCCAAGCAGGGAGGGTATAAAGCTGTACAAGAAATCGGCAGATGAGAAGCCGATTGAATTGGTGGAAGGCGTGAGTAGCGGGAGGAAACCGTCGCGGACGGCGTGTTTGACAAAACTGACCACAATGAAGGCGATGAGCAGGACGAAGGCTGTGGCAATCCAGGCAACGACGAACGTATCCCGCAGGAACCATGGAGTCCATCGATACCGTACCGCTGGTGAGTGAAGACTGGCCTGAAATGACGATCCTAAAGAGGCGGACTTCAAGGGCCGCTGACCCTCGACGTCAAATCCTGCAGGATCTCGATACCTAAGCTCAGGAGCCTTCTCTTTCAGCTCTTTCCTTGGTAGAGAATATCGAGGTGTCGACTCATTCTCGACTCCAAGGGTGTAGAAAATGTCATGAGGGTTGTTGGATTGTCTCCAATAGCCCAGTCGAGGCTCTCGCTGTGACTGCTCCGATCTCAGGTCTCTACGAGTCTCGGTCTCGTCGAAGTCGTGTAGTAGGTTGGACCGTTGGATCATCACGATCAAATCAGCCAGAGATGTTGCGTCCCACATAAGCCCAGTCCGTCTCTTGTTGAAGTGGATGAGGGTCGTCAGTAGGGCGAACGCCAGGAGCACATATAGAGCGACCAATGTCCATGACACCGGTTGTACCGACGTCCACCGCCACACAGCGTCGCCGTTTCTGTCAACAAGTCGAGTCTGGAAAGCCGAGGCTTGTAAAGGGATGGTGAAAGTCGACACCCAGAAAATCAAAAAGCAAACACCCAACAATGGCTGCCGCTGGCTGAACAATGCGGTGTTGGGTAAGATGAAGCGTGATGGATATAAGGACATGTGATGCAGAACACCCCGTCGCTCGGAACTCCGCTCAGATGCTAGGGCCGTGAGTGGTAGAGTTCGATGTATCGCCGCCTCCAAGACAAAACGCCATACAACCACAAAACTCGCCAGCAGTTGCGGGAGATACTGAAATAGGAAATATCGACCGGTACCAACGCCGTCATAATCCAGAAGACCACTGTGCTGGGCGGACCATATGTTACAGAAGATCAATGCTCCAATCATGAGGAGACAACAAACAATCAGAGCAGTCATAGGAATCACTCGCAAGACGGTAGGCAAGAAACGAAGCTGCGGGTAGCGAATATCGTCTTCAGGGGTATCGACTGGTATTAAAACGTTTTGTCTGTCTATTCAGGGTTAGTGAAGTCCTTCCCGTTACCAATGCGATTACTGACCAGGCAATTCACGCCTCTTTTCCGAGCGATCCATAGATTGCTTCCTTGGTGGTGACTTTCCCTCTCTTCTGTAGTATCCGAGACCTTCATCAGGTACGATGCGCTCCACAGGGTACGACGCATCGGTGTTGCCAAACCCGCTCCTTCTTCTGCCTGTCAATTCCTCATCGCGCGTAAGTTGGTCAATCGCAAATCGGATGTACGGTGTATCATCCAGTCCAGGTGTTGGCGCGCCGAGGTCATTGCCCGTAGTATCCTCTATGATACCGTTGGGTGACCGGTCAGGTTGCCCCTCATTGCGCCCAACTTCCTCTGATGCCACCACTTGGGGAGCTTCGATGGTCTCGGTTGAAGGCACATCGTGTACCTTCAACGACACCAGCGCTTCCGGCTGTGCTATATCTGAAACCGGAGCCGGAGATCTAGATTGCGACGGGGGCGTTTCATAGCGCACGATTGTGACGAGGGAACCGAAACTCGAGTCCCCGGAGGCATGTTCGGAGAAGGAGTAATAATCATCAGAGGCTGAGATCGACTGCTCGGAGAGGACATGTAACAGCTGAGGTCTGCTCGCTATTTGCGCAGTTCTCATCAATATCACACATCACTCCATGATGGAGAGGAAGGTACTTACAATTGACGGATTTCAGGTTGGCATCGCCCAAGTTCATTGCGGTCGTAAGAGTCGTGAATGCAGCAAGTCCTTTGCCCTGATACTTGCGAGGAGATCATGGTGCAAGTCCAGTAGCGAGGAATGCCGGGTATTAATTGCTGTGGACATTTCTCCGTGAGGCTACCACTGTTGTGGAGAGGTTGGTGATGGTTCCCGGAGGTTGGGATTGGTGGAAGCCCAGCCACCAGACAACGCAACATAAGTTACGAAGTACGGAGACAACTTAAGAATCCAAAAAACAGGGTTTTTTGGAAGATTGAGTCTCCTGGAAAAATCCAACGGTTGTCTCTCTCTTGAAACATAGAATATTTTGGATCTATGATTGTACAACAAAGCATCTACGGAGTACAGTTCAACGTGGTACGAAGTAAGAAGTCGAAATAAGGTACTTTTTGACCAAGGAGGCTCTCGGGACTTGCCGTACAGGGTCAGTAAGAACCATAACCTGCCAGGACTGTCGCAGACAAGGGAATCAATATATCAATCCCCAACCCAGATATTAGATGCACTCACTTGAAGATCCTCACAGGGTCTTTGTGATGAATTCATCCCCATATGTCTGGGAGGCTTCCACCACCATGAGAATTCGACGCTGATGTGGGCGTGCATGATTACCATACCAAGGGTATGCTTGGCCAGCGGGTATGCACCTGCTTTCGGAGATTTTTCATGTGGGAGTACGAGTACAGACTTTTGGGGTAGACATTAATATTGGTTAACAACATGTCCACGTATCTCGTACACATTTTGCAGCAATAGAGTAAAGAGAAGGGGTTCGAAAGTCAATCACGTGGTCGTCGCGAACTGTGCCCGTCAGCTGTGCCGCCAACTCCATGAGTGGCGGGCGGGTGTACAGCAAACCTTGCGCTAATCACCTCACCAGCAGAGTAACCGTTTATCTTTATATAGACGCACCTCTTGCGAATCATCACCCACGTCTGAAACGCATGATCGACAAACTATAAGTGGATAGCTGAGAGACAGTTGCTCATCAATATGAATGATATACATGTACTGTATTATTACGGAGTATCATTCAGGAAGAAGTCTTTCGCCATAGCATGGTTTCACCATACGCGGGCCATACGAAGATGCCCCCAATACCCGCTCCCTGTTACTTATCTCGTAAGACAAAAACAAGACAAAGACATCCGCGGGGCCGTCAAAGATTTGAATGCCAATCGTCAGATCCATGAATGCGGGAATGATGTTGATTGACTGACTGCAGCTGCAGTATTACCTTATTCACCTGCTGCCTTATTATCCCCAGCAATCGCTCTTCTAGATCTTTCTTTTATCCCTACAACTACACCATCAGTCTTGTGATTGAGCGTTTTTTCTCTAACTTATGATCACTTCGCTGTCACTCGTTCCAGGTGTATCTTACCTTTTCTACTACGCTTGCTTCTTTTTCTTGCCCTGAACACCAATCTTGTAACCTTTAATTCATCACTGTGCTGTACGCAGTCTGTCGCTCCAGGACCGAAATTCTACCTTAACCTTTAGGACCCTGCCGAAGTTGTGCGAAAGGCTGATACGAAATACCTATTGAATCCTATCTTCCTTCCATCATCCAAGGAGTTAAGCACTTCTTGCGCGAATACCTTCAGGATATCGTTGGACCGGCCGCATTGGGTCGCCATGCGCAAAAGTACGTGTATACTGCTATACCCTTCGGAGATATTGGACAGCACCGACAGGTGAAGATATTTGATGTCTGTCCTGGCAGACGGTGGAGACGTTTCGCCCTCTTTGCCGAAAGGCGTTAGGGCATCTCCACGACTTGCCTGAATGGAGCCTGCCCCTTCTCGCACTTCGGTTATCGGCATCACTCTGTTTTGCTTTTATGTTCATGGTCTCAATATGGAAGCAGGACACTGATCTCTTGGTATCGAGCAGACATGATGAAGACTGTCACTCGCCTTCTCGGCCTCGGCGCCAGCCTGTGTTCTGCTAACATTATTTTTAATCGCGTTGATCCTTCTTGCGATCCCAACTCTCTGGACTACACCGGTTGTCTCAGAGGCCAGCACTGTTCGGCGGAGGGCGTGTAAGTCCCAAAACCTTGTTCCGAAACCAGAGTCACGAGTATGCCCTTCTGATTCGCATTCTCTCTTAGATGCAAACTGTATGACGGGGGCAATCTCTACCCTTCGTCCTTCCGACGTGATGCTACCCCGCGAGGTGATGGACGTTGCGGCTCGGCGTTTGCTGGTACCAGCTGTGACCCTAATGGCCCGTTTGGCGGCTGCTGTAGCTCATACGGGTTAGTTACACCTTTTGTTCATTGCTACTTTGCGGGCTCACTTTCCTGGATAAATGATGGATCTGATATTGGAGGATGATACAAGATGGTGCGGAACTACCCCAGGTCACTGTCTTTCGGGAAACGGTTGTCAAAGTGGTTGCACTGTTGAAGCATCATCTCCAACTTCAAGCGTTGTCTCCCCTACCGCGAGTACATCCCCTCGAAGTGATGGAAGGTGCGGAGCGGCCTTCGGTGGTTCTACTTGTGACTCTGCTGGTCCTTTTGGAGGATGTTGTTCAACATATGGGCATGTTTTACTATTATTGACTCCGACTCCAACCCAGTCTCGTCATGATGTGGGCTAACAGTTCTCGTGTGTAGGTGGTGTGGTAAGACCGACGGGTACTGCTTGGTTGCGAATGGTTGTCAAAGCGGTTGTGCGGGAGCAACGTCAACATCCGCTCCGCCTGTGCCACCTTCGGCCTCGACTTCTCAGGAGCCGGTTCTAGGGTCGCCAACCTCGGCTCCTCCAAATGCACCAACTGGTGCGGTTACCAAAGACGGTTCATGCGGCGCCAGCAACGGTAACACCGTATGTGGAAATTGGCCGTTAGGGAGCTGTTGCTCCATGTACGGATACTGTGGCAACACGACGAGTCACTGTGGTGGCGGCTGTCAATCTGGACCCTGCAGCGGCCCTGTCATTGTTCCAGCCCCTGGCCCCAGCCCGGCACCGGCGAATCCCAACCCTGGGGCGTTGGCTGTCGTTGGACAATCTGGCGTTCCTGCCATGCACGCCGGGCTGATGCCTAATGGACGGGTCATCTTCTTGGACAAGGTCGAGAACTATACACAGATCAAACTGTCGGATGGTCAATACGCATACTCTGCGGAGTACGACCCAGCTACGAATAAGGCAGTCGGTCTACAATACAAGGTAATTAACTCCAATCTACCGAGCTGGCCGTACTAACAGACTCGTCAGACGAACGCTTTCTGCTCTGGTGGAGCCTTCTTGCCTGATGGGCGTTGGCTATCCCTCGGCGGGAACGCCCCCCTTGATTTTATCGACCCTACTGTTGGCGATGGCTTCAATGCTATCCGCTACCTCAGCCGATCATCCAGTGACGCCAATCTGAACGGCCAGTCCTGGAGCGAGCCAGGTAACAAACTCGCCAGTGCGCGTTGGTACGCATCCGCGCAAACAATGGCCGACGGCTCTATATTTGTAGCATCCGGTAGCTTAAACGGATTGACCCCCACAGTCGCCGCCAACAACAACCCCACCTGGGAGATGCTCAACAACCAAGGCATCTCAAACGGCGTCAACGTCCCGATGGACATCCTCGCCAAGAACCAGCCATACTACATGTACCCATTCATCCACCTCCTCAAAGACGGCACCCTCTTCGTCTTCGTCTCCAAATCCGCCGAACTCTTCAACGTCCAGAAGAACACCACCGTCCACACCTTCCCCGACCTCCCCGGCGACTACCGCACCTACCCCAACACCGGCGCCAGCGTCCTCCTCCCCCTCTCCAGCGCCAACGACTGGGCCCCCGACGTCCTCGTCTGCGGTGGCGGCGCCTACCAGGACATCACCAGCCCTACCGAGCCCAGCTGCGGCCGCATCCAACCCCTCTCCGCCACCGCCGGCTGGGAAATGGACTCGATGCCCGAAGGCCGCGGCATGGTCGAAGGCGTCCTCCTGCCCGACGGCAGCGTCCTCTTCGTCAACGGCTGCAACCGCGGCGCGCAAGGCTTCGGCCTGGCCTCGAACCCGACCCTCGAAGTCCTGCTCTACGACCCCTCCAAACCCCTCGGCCAGCGCTTCACCACCGGCCCTACCTCCGCCATCGCCCGCCTCTACCACTCCGTCGCCCTCCTCCTCCTCGACGGCACCCTCCTCATCGCCGGCTCCAACCCCGTCGAGCAGCCCGTCCTCGCACCCGTGCCCGGCCGCACCCCGTCGGAGGACTACGTCACCGAGTTCCGCGTCGAGATCTATACCCCGCCCTACCTCGCCGGCGATAACGCTAATAAACGCCCTACGAACGTCATCCTGCCCCCTTCCCTCGCGCTCAAGGCCGACGGGAGCACCTTTGCCGTCTCCTTCGACGTCCCTGCCGGCGCCAAGGCCGTCAAGGTCGCGCTGTATCATGGCGGCTTCGTCACGCATTCGCTGCATATGAATCATCGCATGCTGTTCCTCGACCACACCGGTTTCGCGCCGGGCAGCACGGCGCAGTCGCTGACGGTCACCATGCCGCCGAATGGGAATGTCGCACCGCCGGGGCCGTATGTCGTTTATGTCGTCTGCGACGGCGTGCCTGCTGTTGGGCAGTTCGTTTCTGTGGCGTAGAGGAGGGAGGTGGTCCTCTCTTTGAGGGATGCGAGGCTGTGATGGGTGTGCTGTGACGGTGTGCTTTACCATACTTTACCTTGCGTACTCAGAGCTTAATGATAATTTCTCGCTGCATGTTCCAATCATCAACCGCCTTGCTTTTCCTAATGTACTTACAGCTGTCTATAAATCACTCGCATCTCCTCCGCGTCGCACAGAACAGCAGAGCAGTTGCATCACTACCTCCAAAACGACAGCTCCGTTGGGCGCGCGATTTCGTGCCTCTCGCCCTCACCTACGTAGTCTGAAATTACTCCGCCCCCACAGCCGAGCTCGGGTTCCAAACGGGCTGAGGAAAGTAATTGCATTCTTTTACCCAGGTCCCGTCAGGTAAGGTGGCTACCCTACGGATACGCAGCCATACCGGACTCGACCCCCAGCTCGATCGCACGCCAAGCCCTTACACTTTGCCTTGCCATCACCTCCAAGACATGCCGTAAGGTACTCTATTGACCATCTCTCCACTACTGTATACTTGTATCTGAAGCTCCGCCGGGCTGTTCTATCGGCGTGCGCATGAGCGCGCAGCTGGGGTTCGTTCTCGCCGTTGCGGTGGAGGCGAGGGTCGGCGGGGAGGGCGGAAGGAGGAGGGCGGAGGGCGCTCTACTTGTCTGGGATTTGGGAAAGGGGATATTGGTTTGGGTATGGGCTAGATGCACTCACGGGCGGCTCTGAGATGGGGTTATCTGGGGCGGAGGTTGGGGGGCTACGGTGGTGATGGGGTGGTGGAGAGTGGGTGCGTGTGTGTGTGGGACACGTTACGAGAAGGGGGGGGTGGAGAGGAGACGGGGTTGAGGAGAGGAAGGAAAGAGAAGTGGTTGGGCTAGGGCTCGGCCAGCCCCAAGGAAGAGGATGGGGAGGTTCTCGTCGGGTGCAGTGGAGGCTGATTGGACCCACGGCCTGTACTTGCGCGAACCCACGGACGCCAACCCTCTCTGTTTAAACTTGCCGACAGGCCGTCCAGAGAGGCCTCGAGTTCCCAGGCTACGTTCCTTCGGCCGTGTCTTGATGCACGGAAGGGGAGGCTGCCGGCCTGCTGAGATGACGGCTTGCTCGGCTCCTGCAGCTCTTCAGGAAGATGAGGCTTCGGTTGTCAATTTTGCCTAGTTCCCTCCTCTTGATTTAGGTTACCAGATATGTCTTGACGGAGGACTTGTTTTGGTTCTGGGCGGCGATCGGTGAATTCGACTGCTCCGAGGGGATTGAACGGTGGGTGGGACCTGCTTAGCACGTTTGCGGATGACAATGACGGGGACTAAAGCTTGGAATCGACTGGAAACTGGCGAGGCGGGGTATTGCTTTCGCCTAGGGCATAGGAAGTGTCCTGATCCGAGGCATGTAGTGGGTGTCTCGGTGAGAAGTGTGTGGGATCGCCGGTGGGTGACGGCCGCTCCTGTGCCTCCGTCAAGGGTTGGCGGGATCGCTTTGGATATGCCATTCATCTGCCTTCGCCGACTTCCTTTGCTCAGTCGCCCCTGCACTGTAAGATATCGGTCCCATCCAACAATGACTCGAGATGCTGTTGAAAAAACGCGCCTCAAGCATGGCTTGTCTCTGATTCACTGACACTTTCTAAGACAATTAAAGGTTGGAGAGCGGGTCCGTTGAGCTCGGTCTCATGGCAAGAATCGGAGATGCACGTACGAAAGCAATCTCAATCTCCGTCACGGAGCAGTGAGACTCGGCCGAAGTCACTTTATGCAGAGGAGATTGCAAGAAGCAGAGAGTAGATCGCAAGAAGCAGAGTTTGGGGACATCAGCTCATTGCATAGTGATAGTCCTGCACGGTGCACAGGTAGAGGATGAAGATGTCATCAAACAAGAACTATAATGCAAAGCCGAGAAGCCATATCTTCTAAGGATATCGAAAAGCCATTTTCCATTCTAGCGAACTTGCAATGTGCCGACCACGTCTCTGGCAGAGCTCTGTAGGATGAGCAGACCGAACCTTCAAGACTGTAAAAGCAAGCCTTGAATCCTCCACCCAGCCCGCACAACAAATGGACTTCCGAGACTCTTCTCCCCTAGCCCACTGTAGCGGTGACCGTTGTATCTGCATATGGTAGCGAGCAGTCGGTCCATCCGTCCATGCATGGCAAGTGAGCCGCAGCAAGAAATATCAAGGCTGATGCGTACCGTATGCACTGCTCATGCCGGATGTACTGCCCGGAAGCCTCTTGGGAGTTCATACATACACACGCACGTTCCCGTGGCAGGTGTCCGGCTTAGAGCCCTTCAGCCATCATTTCCAGAAGCCTGCTTTGCATAGAAGGTACGAACGTAGTGCAGCCCTCACTATTAATGAGAGCGTCCACGAGTAGAAGTTGCTTTCTCAGACCCCCCAGCGAGAGTAGGCAGGGCTCGACTAGGTATCGGCTCTGCATTGCACACACTTGCTAGGCTATCGTGCAATTATCGCTATACTTTGTTGTTGGGAAGACGCTGAATCGACTGCGAGATGACAGATCAAGCGTCGGTGAGACAAGCTCGACAGAGATCTCAATAGTTCAGAGAGTCGAGTCTGAGGTGTGGCTTCGGGTACTTGCAGAGATGAAATAAATCTGCACAGAAGATCGCGCGATTCGAAGATCCTGGTCGCTCGTCATTTGAGGTATGGGTGGTGACGGACTGCTGGGTCAGGCGGCAAGTATGCCTCGGATCCTTGCTGGAGCATGGATTCGGCTGGCGGGAGCAATTGGACGAAGGTCGATCATTTCTCACATGTTGACTCGAAGGAATGTTACGATCGCGGTGCAGCGGAAGCTTGAGCTGGTGAATTGAAACATGGATGTGCAATGTATTGAAGGTGAGGAAACAGGAATGAAATGTATCCCAGTGGGAAAATGTACCCAGGACGCAAGTCGGCTTCCTACGAGGGCTTGGAGTACACTGGAAGCTCTTACTTTATCTCTTCTCGAAGAGCCGTGTTAAGGCAACACCCTAGTCTGTGGCTGATATCTCATGAAGGTAACCTAGAGCTTCTGAGGTAGTTGTGAAGGAGTGCTAGCTAAGAACGGTATTTCCCACGCCCCGGGCGAACATTTCAATATCCATCATCGATCGTAAACATGGACTGTCAGGCCGTAAAGTGCGTAGCTAACGAGGAACCGAAATATGTGACTGGCCGTTGGCACAGTGTAACTGCATGGTGTCAACTATGGCAATAAGGGAACGCGATTGAGCGGAAACTCCAAGGATTTCCAAGAATATCCTCTGCAATTGCGAACGCCGCTTCCACGGGAGGGGATGCTATATTCCATCATCGGTGCTGCAGCAGGACAAGCACTTCAAGAATTTTGACATTCTCGATCGAAGTCGTTCCTTCCTGGGAGCTCGCTTGGGCCCATTTGGTGGATGTAAGACCGCGGCGACCCTTCCCCATCGCCCCTGTCGTTCGTCATCCTCGAAGACTGATCGATCCGGAATTCTCGGTTCAACTTCTGCAGTATTTCGAGGAATGGACCCTGGTCCACTGGCATCGCGTTCGCATGCAGCTGCCCGAGGTTGGTCTGTAGTTAGATGACCTTGAGGCGGAGGGAGGTCTTTTGAGCCGCGATAGCAGAGATCAACCGTGCGTTCCGCGGGGGTCCTGCATCCAATGTAGCAGGCATGGCCTGCCTTGGTACCTGGAGCAACAGTTGGACTTGTCGTGGTGGAAAGGCGCGCATGGATCGGGTTTCCGAATTCGCGGAATGGATAGCCCTCCTTGACTGGTGATCTATGTTCATCCAGTCTCCCCAAATCTTCTGTGCCAAAGTTGCGATGTTGAGCTGTCAATTGATTGTCCTCGGTGTACTGGAATGTGCAGCTGCTGTATGTTGAAGACTCTCGCGACGATAACATTTTATCCACGTTGTCATCGTCTAGGGAACTTTGATTGGAGCAGAGAGAAGATCGTATCGAAGTCGCACAGGAGTCAAGTTCATCATCCCAGACGAGTTCAGAGTTGAGCATCGTGTCCCGATATGGAGCATTATGAACGGTATTGGCAGAGACCGGCGTGTACTTAATACCAAAGCGCTCCTCGATCCACCATCCCCGTAGCCATAGATCAGACGAAGAGCGAGCATTCTGAATCCATAAAGGCTCATCAAAAGAGGTGCCTCGCGAAGTTGGTGGTGCTGGTGGCAATGAAAGTTGACTGCAACGGTGCGGCGACGGGATTGGTGGCGGACCATCGTCATCGTTCTCTCGCTCGAGTATTGGTCTGTGATCAGAATCGATAGCTTTACCGCCTTCCGAAGATAGCGAGAATGACGGCCGAAGAAAAGTGGCTCGCTCAGAAGCTGGACAAGAAGCCATTGCAACCACCGCCAATGAAAGAGTAATGCCCACCCGAATAGCAAGGGCGCGTCGCAACAGAGAGTAGCCGGATGACACTCACTAACATTAACGGGTAGCATGGAGAAGAGATGAAGGGCATCCCCGGAAGTGGATATATAGTATACAAGAAATTCAGAAGTGGCCAGGGCTTCGGTGACCCTTGACCGAATATGTAACCCACTACCCCAGCCTGCGGTCACGAACCGATATGCATTCCCTTGACCCCCACAGTTCTGTGACAAGTCAGAATGCCGATCCACGCAAGGGGACCGCCACCGGATATGAAACTGAACGAATGATGTTCAATCAGCACGAAGAAATCTCCTGTCTCAGGTCATTGACTCAACAAGATCGTGACAGCTTCCTGGCCACGACTGGAGCGTGGGCATGAGTGCAGCAATTACTCAGGGCACGTTTATAAGAAGCAAGCAAAACGTCGCTCAACTGTGATCACAGTTAAAATGAGCTTCAAATCTGACCGATTCGAACAGTTGAGACTCCGAGAAACAAGTTCCAGCGAAGTGATGTCGATTGATGGAAATGAAGCCTTCTGACGCAAGGTAAGTGCAGTCGCAACGGACATGCCGAGATTGGCGAAAATCTTGTGGTAATGCCAACAAAGCGCAGCAGTATAAAACACCGTCATGGCTTGGATCGAAGCTGAGAGTCCCTTGTCAGTAGACAACTTTGTCAGTAGATTGACGGTCCCGGAGCTGCAAGAGCCAGCATGCGATCTCAATCGCCAGCAGACAGATTAGCCTTGACAATGTCTGCGTCGGAGTGGAACCGGGTACGATGAAATGTGAATAACATGCAGTATCCGGCATAAACGTGTACCTGCATTGACCTTGAAGCCAGTCAATCTGGGCAGCATATCAATCACAGCCCATCACGTCAACCCAAACCACACGGGGAGTGTTGCCGCATCGGATAGCAGGCCTCTTCACCGCTCACCGATGATTTCGAGTACATACTCGGCACCAGTTCAACTGCTTTCCGAGACAAACGACTGCCTGTTTGCCCGCACCAACATTGGAATTGAAGTAGAGATCATTAGATCCGAGAAACAGCTCATGCTTGGGCTTGACATAGCAGTAAACTTGAATCCTTGATCGGGAGAACGCTGAAAGAAATAGCAAGAGATGGTGCAGTGGAAATACAGGTCGGCCTGGTTGGTCTTCAGTCTTCATGCCCTATTGAATATTCACTTACCTAGGTATTCATGATCGATAACATTATGAAGGAGAAACAATTGGCTAAGCTAGCGGGCGGAGATCTCCATGAGGTACTAAGTACGAATTACAGATACCTTACCTTACCTTACCAATCTTACCTTACTGCACCTTTTGCCGTACAAGTATTTGTACCTTACATGTAAATTATAGTCCTTAAGGTATGTATGAGGAAATTCTGTGCAAATAATAGGGAAAGAATACGAATTACCTGACGAACAACTCATCCCTTTCCCGACCTCATTGTAACTTACCGCTAAGGCAGCCGTACCTGAACCGATCCACGATAAGTTAGGGTTCTTTCACTACCTTATGCCAGCTCATCATCCATCCATCAGTGTACTGTAGTGTCAACCCACACGATAGAAAAAGGAATTGAATCCGAATATTCTTACTATTCCTATTCCTATTCCTATTCCTATTCCTGTTCATCCACCATGCACCTACACCAGCTCATGAAAGTGTCATACTTCCAACAGGACCGTCATGATCGCCTTCGGTCGCAGTCACGCCGCCGATGGCCAACCCTGAACTTGCTCGAATTGTCATGACGCTTCACCGTTGATGCGCGACAACGCACTCGAGAGAAATGCCATTGTAGTCGATCTTTAGTTTTATAGATTCCACGACCAGTACAGCTCAACTTACCACCCCGTAACGAAGACTTTTTCAAGAGTTGGGTCCGAGCTGACACTTACGTTCAGCTTTGGGCTGTCATCGAGGTCGCCCGCTCTGGCGCTCTGGATCAGAGGTGAGTTTCGGATGATCCAACTTATAACACTCCATTATCTTTCAAGCAGAATTTTTGGAACAGATGATGATACTGCTTCGTTGTATGAAAGCCCGCATCCGTTTGCTCAAATGGAAATGTTTGGTACTGCTGAAATTGGTGTGCGACAACGTTGCGTATCGCTTCCCAGCCACATCCTATATCAATGTCGCAACATTATTTGTCCAACCACCACTTCTTCCCAACCTCCTTCTGTGCTAATTCACCCGACAAAAATTTAGAATAGTTTTTTGTACGAAGTAGCCGGCATTCCTACTACTGCTTACACATGTCTGCGCAGACTCTCCATTCCTCATTACCCGATCAGGGACGGCGCACGTTGTGAGGGCTCAATTGAAGCTTGGTGCCACGAGCTCCTCAAGATCTTCGCCCACGTTGCACAAACCCTCATCGACATCTACAGCTACCTTATCTTGCAATCACGTTGTCGCACGCGAACCCGAGGGAATCCACTCCGACTAATCCAGCGCTGTCTCGACGAATTCAGCCTGCAATTGACGAGCCCTACGAGATTTACGAACCTTCCACGCCATTAGTCCAGCAACGCCAGCAGCGCTATCAGTCCACTCAACATCCTCAATCTGCATCACGTCCGTCGACCTCCTCGGGAAGTGCGCATACTTTACGGAGAACTCCCAGGCTCGAACCTCATAATCTCTCGCGTCAACGTGCAGCTTCAATTGATAGCGCAGCACGACGAGTACCTAGCGTACCGCTTGTCGAACCCGCCCCTCAGATTCCCGATTCGCCCAGCGAAGCGGGAGAGGGCTCCACAACTCCAAGAGCGTCGACACAAACCCTTCCCGAAACCTCATTTTGGCCCGTTCGAAGCCCACATATCTCGCGACGCACAGCTTCTGCCATCTTCTGGACCCTTGAGGTAGCGCTTCGCCAACCATACCAGTTTACGCCGGACCTCATCGAGGAGAACGCGTCAATGGCAGACCTTGTCGGCGGAGGTCAACTGTCCGGTGGTGGCAATGGGCGTATCAGCAATGGCGGCTCGCGCACCGCATCGGGTCCGGTACCAGTGCCCCAATACCCTACCAGTGGCATGCGGACACCGACAGATATCATGAGGCAACGTCGAGACCGGGAAGCGAGGAAGAAGGCCGAAAGTGAGGCGAAACAGAGGGAGCGGGAAGCGGACGAACAACGCAAGGCTCAAGAGGAGAGGAGGTCAAGTGCAGAAAGGAGAGCTGCTGCTGGCGTTGCTGGAGGGGGCGATATCTCAACCCAACGTCGCTCAGTTGCACGGAGGTCTGGCGACGAGGGCCCCACTCGGCCATATGACGCAGGAACCAGGTCTCAAGGTGCAGTTGCGAACAGTACGAACGCGGCGAGACCGGACATACAGGCAGGTGTTCAGCCTACTTCGTCAGTTACCGCATCTGGTCGGGTGCAGGATCCGGCTCCCCTTTCGCAAGATCCGGGCGGTGCATCCAGCAGAGTACCGTATGCATCGTCCACGAGGCCTCGAGCTACAAGCGCTTCTCAGCCTCAACCCAAACTAGTCCAACCACAGCAGCCACGAGCTGCATCTACCAACTACAGTACCCAGCAGCAACCGCCTCAGACGAGGCAGGTTTCTGCTGCAGCTCAACCTTCACAAACGCAAGCAAACCCATCCGTAGGTCCGTCAACCTCCCAACAGCCCCAAACCTCGGGGGCGACTCAGCAACGAAATCCAACAACATCCTCGTTTCCACATGCTCTGGAACGTTGGGAGACGTTGTCGTCTCACTGGGAAGGTCTCACCTCTTTCTGGATCCGTCGATTACAAGAAAACAGCAGGGAGCTGGCCCTTGATCCCCTGAGCCAGCAGATGTCGCGGCAGATAAACGACCTTTCCGCTGCTGGGGCCAATCTTTTCCACGCTGTCGTCGAGCTCCAACGGTTACGTGCATCGTCAGAGAGGAAATTCCAGCGCTGGTTCTTCGAAACCCGTGCGGAACAGGAACGCGCCCAAGAGACGCAAGCTGAACTGACGAACACACTGCGCGCGGAACGGCGAGCACGTGCTGACGTGGTCGCTACCGCTGCTCGTGTGGAAGCAGAAAAAGGTACTTCGGAACAGCTGGTCAAAGAGATGAGACGTGAATTACAGATATCAAAGGAGGAAGCCAGGAGGGCTTGGGAGGAGCTCGGTAGGAGGGAGCAAGAGGAACGGGATCGTACGGCGTCTCTAAAAAATGGCGAGCCAACGTTGGTCGGTGGCGTTCAGGTTGTCCCCATGATGCAAGGCGTACCAAGCCGGCAGGGCAGTACAATGCGACAAACAAACTTCGGAGGCGCCTATTCCGAGCGATCTGGAGGTTCAGCTACGGGAACACAAGTCGGACAAGAGGAGGGAGTTGACAGTCCACTTGAAGGCGAGCAGGGCCACCGACCGTACCCTCGGGAAGTCCGGTCACCCACCAACACGGATCCTTTTATCGAAGACGGCAGAGACATACCTGCACAGCCTCTCCATCACGAACCTGATCTTCCCTCCCTTACAGAAGCGATGTCTCAACCTTCCCAGCAGCCACCCACCTCTCCCCCTGCAGCTCCCGCCGTACAGAGCGTATACGCAAGGCCTGTCACCCAGCAACCCTCCGCCTCCCCCCAAATCGCACGAGCGCCCACTGCCACTGCGCCGGGTGGCACGTACCTCCAGTACAGCCCAGCCGGAGCATCTCAACCCTTCTACCAGCACCAAGGCTCAGCTCTGCACGCCGAGGAACCACCCCGCGTCTCCGAACCCGACTCACGCTCCTACGTGCAATCCGTCGAAGACACGGTGAGCGACCTGGGCGAAGAAGAATACGACATCGACGAGCACGGCGAGATCCGCCGCGACGCCCAAGGCCGCCCCATCCTCTACCGGCGCGGCCTCGGCTCCGAGGACAGCGACGAGTACGACGTGCACGAAGCGCTCGAGCGCGAGCGCGCCTACGGTCAGCGCTACGGCGGCGTATCCGGCGTCGAGTACGGGCAGGGCTCGACGGGCACGGCGGGCGCGACGCTGAGACCTGTCGGCGGCGTCTTTGCACAGCAGAGCGTTGGACGCGGCCAGACGACGGCGGGGACGGCGGGCGCTTATGGTGGTGGTGGTGGGGGGCCGGGGTATGGAGGGAGTGGGCTGGGGTGGGAGGCGGTGCCGAGGCATCATCATCCGACTAGGTTGAGTGATGTGCTAGAGGAGGATGAGAGGAGTCGGACGAGTCCGTCTAGGGCTAGTCAGACTAGTCGCGGGTTGCATTGAGCGTTGAGGCTTGGTGTTTCGGGTGTGACTTGCTCGCGAGATTACTTGGGATCGGTGCTCGTTAGGTTTACTTTGGCGCTTTATTCGAACAGCGTATATGGGTGTTTGGTAGCGCTGAGCTTGATGCACATACCTACCTACCTCTTCCACACTCTTCACCGCAACTACTTCTTCTCGTTCTTACTACCGCCCACCAAATACCCTCTTTCGTACTTTTTACGACGGGCAAGCGAGCGATGTTGAGGAGCATTGCTAACATAATTCAAACGTTACTTGTCCTGTCATGCAAAGCAGCGGCATCAACTATCAGACTCTGTACATGCAGGTTGGCTCGAGCGGTTGAAAACTTCATAGTATAATGCGAGGTGTCTCATATGCTCCTTATGGATTCTGCTCCTGAGGGCCAGCTTGTAGTGGTGCTGATGATGAAGCGTGGATTGCGAACGACGGCGGAACTTGGGTCACGACAATGGGGGTGAGGATAGGCATAAGCGGACTGAGTACCGATCCCGCAGATACCGTCGTGGCTATTACTGCGATGTTTCGCGGAGTTGCACATATGAGGATAGGGAAAGAGTTAGGTAGGCAGGTCCCTGTCATGGACATCCGCGGAATTAGAAAGTCCGAGCTGGGCCCTTGTTAGGATTTTCGAGTCTACCAACTCATCTCCTAAACTATTGTCATTCCGGAGAGTTGATGGCATCTGCGTATACTCCCGCCTTGACCGAAGTGGCGGCGGCGGAAGAAGATCCGGAGGCGGGTGGAGCGGAAGCGAAACTCGGCTGGTTACGTAAGCGACTTATATATGCAGATTCAGCCGGCACCTCAGTCCCCCTCTTGAACGTAACGCGAACCTCAATAGCCATGCGAAGAACAACCCTGTCCCCGTTCCTCGGTTCCTCGCAGCCGCTTGTCCCAGTATGCCGAAGAGCTCAGCCCTCATCGTCGTCGTGTCCACAACAAGGTCCACGGCGGCTCAGCTCAACAACTCCCTGCTTGAACGACCACAGATCTCGACGCCTTAGTCAAACTGCAAGTCCCAGGCTACGAAAATCTCCCACTTCAACATCCTGTGGGCCGCAAAAGAGACAATTCACATCAACACCGCCTCTCCCGTACAAATCCATCCAAGAAGCCCGCTCACGCTACAGATCTGGTGTGAGTCAATCCCAACCTGCCCTGCTGATTCCTTGCCCATACGCCCTTTCTAGCCCTCGGCGCTCGCTAACAACTCCCCCGATCAGCCCTTCTCCTATGGCGCCGCCGCTCTGTTCGTCGGGGCCGGCGCGGGACTGTACGTCTACTTCCAGTACGAAAAAGGGCGAATGGAGCGCAAACGAATCGCGGAAGCCGCGAAAGGGATCGGGAGGCCGAAGGTCGGAGGGCAATTTGAGCTGGTGGATCAGGATGGGAGGACGTTTACGGATCGGGATATGAGGGGGAAGTACGCTCTGGTGAGTTCATCTTATGAGACGCCCGGCTCTGCGGCGACAAGAACGGCGAAGGGATCCAACTCATGGTGACGGAGAGAGGCTCGAGTGTGTGTTGATGAGTTATGTCTGCAGGTCTACTTCGGCTTCACGCACTGCCCGGACATCTGCCCAGAAGAGCTGGACAAGATGGCGCAGATGATCGACCTGGTGAAAGACTCGTGCGGCAACGTGCTGCGGCCGATCTTCATCACGTGCGATCCGGCGCGCGACACGCCGGCGGTGACGAAGGAGTACTTGAAGGAGTTTCATGCCGATCTGGTGGGCTTGACGGGGACGTGGGAGCAAGTCAAGGCGGTTTGCAAGGCTTATCGGGTTTATTTCTCGACGCCGCCGGATGTGAAGCCTGGGCAGGATTATTTGGTGGATCATAGTATCTACTTTTATCTTATGGGTGGGTTGTTTTTGTTTGTTTGTTTGTGAACATGGGTGTAGGGGAGGGGTTTGCTGACTTGTGCTCTGGTTGTAGATCCGGAGGGGGATTTTGTGGAGGCTATAGGGAGACAGCATAGTGCGGGGAGGGCGGCGAAGATCATTGCGGAGCATGTGGGGGATTGGAGGAAGGAGCTTGATAAGAGCTAGGTGTTCAGCTAAGTAGTGCTCCGAAAGGCTGTAGCTATAGATGTGTAGAGTGCGCATGTGGACGGTCAAGTCAAGCCTCTCGTATACTTGACTTACCACAGACTTCGGATTATGCATTATTCCGGCCTCTGCTGATGTCAGAGCAGATTTCGGCAGTTCCTCCTCTACTCTTCCTATTGTCTGCGCCGGAAACCTTTGTGTTGCTTTGACAAAATTAATATAGATAAAACGCTGCTCCGACCTCTCAGGAACTGTGAGCTCAAGCTTGGGCTGCAGCGCGATGTCCGTCTTGGGCGGAAGGCCCCGAGCGAGCAACGTTTGCCCCTGCTGCAAGTTACCTAGGACTTCCACCAACGTACGTTATTGGGATTGCAGCTTTGACGAGCTAAAACGTGCTGCTAGATGTGACTGTCCTAGGTGTTCGTTTGTGCTTGTGTGTGTAGACTGGGCTGTCCCGAGGCTTTTCGGCAATGAGAGTATCCAGAAGATACGAGTTTGGGAGAATTATCCTTGCGCAATAGAGAACTTTTGCAAAGTGTAAATTTTTATTTGCACTTCTGACATAGGTTTAGCTTAGATTCAAAGTGTTAGTCATTTACACAAAGTGTCAAACTTTCAGCCTCATTTCATTACCTTAGTGGTTCAGAGCCCTACAGAGGTTTCAGAAACATGCAGAGTTTGCTAGAGCAAACAGTTTGCTACAGATAAAAGTTTTTTCTTTTGCTGATTGAAGACCTTCTTATAGGGCCACATTTTCATAGAGTAGCTAGACACTTATGATTACACATTCATTTCATTAGTTACTTCTTCTATATTTGACAGATTATGAGTCTGAATGTGTATTGATATTTATTTATTCATTAAGTCATTTGTTTCTATTTAAAATGGTGAAAGAAAAACACCTTGTTGTTGCTGTTATTTCATGAACACTAGAAAGAGTCTTAAGAAATAAAGTGAATTTGATGTATAATGAGAAGTTATTCACATCAAATCATTATAAATTCACAGATAAAACAGTCAAAACTCTCACAATCATTTTAAAGTTAAATCTTTATGTTGAAAACAATTTTGTCATTAATTTAAATGTTCTCATCATACAAAATGATTATGATGTCATATGATCTCACATTTTCAAAAGTTACAAAACTTAAAAGATCAACAGATTATTCATCATGAAGAATATTGATCAAATACAGTCTGATGAGTGCTGAATTATGAGATTTAATAGTAAAGAGTGATGTTGAAATCTTATTAAAGTCAGATGTTTTGAGTTAATCAGTAATGACTGAAGAATTCATATCTAAAACAATAACAACTACATTAATGATCTCAGTCAACATCACTTAAGCTGATTAAATTACACAGAACAATAAGATCACAGTTATTATTGTTTTTACTGTTAGCTCAGAGATCACTGTTATCATAGATGACATGAAAACAGTAAAAGAGATGTAAAATTATCTTATATATTTTTATTTATTTTATAGATTTAATCTTAAATATGTTTTATTCAACAATCTATATGTCTGTCAACTTAATCAATACTTCTCTGTTAATATTTATGTTCTGAAGTATAAGACACTTTTATAAGAAATTATGATCTTCAATCTCATTATTAACAAAATTCTGAAGATCATTACTTTTCTATCAAATCTAGAATTCTTCTATTCTCAATGAGTAATGATAAAACACTTTAAAGCTCATAATGTAATCTTATTTCTTAATAACTTAATTGCTGAACTAATTGATGAAGAGTGTCTTAAAGAGAGAAATAAGAAGCTTGTTTTAATGAGTAAAAAGAGAAATTATAAAGATAAGAAGAAAAAGAATAAGAAGAGAAATACTGATAAGAACAAGAATGAGAATAAGATGTGCATTTACTGTAAGAAAGCAGTTCACTTTAAGAATAATTACTGAAAATTACACTCAGAAAAGATGTCTAAAGAGTTAAAGAAGAAGTAAGAGACTAAAAAGAAAAAAGAGAAAAAGAAAAAGAAGAAGAAATTTTTAAGTTTTAAAGATAAGTGTTATGGCCATTGTTCTAATAGGCTCATTGAACATGTAGATTCAGTGAACTACACTGTGAAGGTGTACAGCTCAGTGTAAGCTTACAGTGCTTATAGATGAGCTGAGTAAGCTGATTCACAGTGTTTATAAGTAAGCAAGATAAGCAGCCTAAATATATATACAGATTATCTTTCTTAAGAAGATGAATGTGTTCAATGTAATCATTACTTAACATACTATTAGCTACTGATTAACTCAACATGTCTGAAACTCTCTTATATCACAAGCTCTAATCTTTAGTTTCTATATCAGAGAAATCTCTGATCAAAACATAACACATTGAACATTCTTACAATATAAGCATGATCTTCAGTACACAGAAAGCAGCCTTTATCAATATGATCAATCTTCAGAGTCTTAAAGATCTACAAGAGATGAATAACATACTGAAGATATTGATGCTGAATGCATTCAGCAGTAAACATAAGAAGTTGTGAAGCTTCTTAGTAAAGCTCAATCTATACATAGATTTCAATTAGAAGAAGTTCAACTCTGAAATGAACAAAGATTTATATATAGTAGTCTATCTTAAAGATGCAGTATTCAACTGAGTCAATTTTAAACTGCATGAGTTTCTAGATAAGTCATTAAAGAAATGAGACATCAACAAAGAGTTGATCTTCAGTGACTTTAAGAAGTTTAAGAAAGAACTTTGAAAGATTTTCAGAGTAATTGATGAGAAAAGAGTAGCAGAATGATGATTTCACACATTAAAGATGAATAAATCAGCAATTAAGTATTCAGTGAAGTTTCAGCACATTGCAGCCTTAACTGACTAAGACAATGATGTCTTAGTATTACAATATTATTGAGAATTGAGTAAAGATATTAAAGATAAAATAGTCTGAAGAGACTGCTCTGAAGAACTTTAAGAGATGATAAATATCTTCATTAACATTGATAGTTGACAGTGAGAATGATGAATGAAGAAGATAAAACCTTATACAGCTTCAAGAATGTAAAGATAATGATTCATCATCAGAATGCAAGAAGACTTAATGAATCTTAACAATATTAAAAAGTGCAATCAGAAGTCACAAGCTAAATCAGTGAAGCATGAACATTACAATAAACAACTCATTAAGTCTTACATCTAACAAGCAGAGACTCATGAATGTTATAACTGTGATAAATCTAAATATTTTGTCAGAAATTGTAAAAAATCTTAATGATAAAGAAAAGAAGTTGCAATGATGAACTCAATAATAATGCATGATCAACTAAGCTGAACAGTCTGCTACAATGACAACTGCTTTGTGCACATGAGCAGCAAAGATAAAACTGAATGATGATCACAGAAGCTTAAGAAAAGACACAGTATCAATTATGTCATGATGAGTAAATTAAAGAGATTAGCTATTCTAGAGAAAGTTGTTAGAGACAATTCAGATAAGATTAAAGAGACTGATATTTGCAGAATTCAGAAGATAGACACTGCAGAAGCTTAAGATTAAGAAGATCTTATCTGAATGTATCTGAATTCAGATGCAGATCTGAAGAATGTTGACAACTAAGAAGTTAACATGAAATTTAAGCAGAGCTATGAGCATCTTAAGAATTGACATCTAGAATGACACAAAAGTCTGTTAAAAGAACAGCAGCAGACACTTTAAGAAGAAGTGATTGTTAGTAAACAACACAAAGCAGAAATGACAGCTGTATAGCTAGAAGAGCTGATGACAACAGTATGATTCACAATACAAGATTAAGAAATGTCAAAGTGATCAAGAAAAGATTATGAAATTAAGATATGTCTATTTACAGACTATGCAATGCTCACAGAAGAACATTAAATGCACATAGAAAAATATATGTCATCTGAGTTTCTCAACAAAGTAAAAGCATTAAAGAATCTCATTCAACATAAATACAATCAGTACAAGATGTACTGACATCTGAAACAAATTGTTAGAAAAGAAACTGACAACTACACAAAACTGATTATAACTGATAAAGAATCAATATAATTCAAAGAATTATGAAGAAAGTTTACTGAATCATAAGATGAACTTTGAAGCATAGACAGAGCTTAAGAAACTTCAATAGAAGCAAAAAGCTTAAAGAAGTCAAAAAAATCTTAAGCTTTCTCAGTAAAACTAAAGATAAAGAAGCTTTTAATGTCTTAATGAACTGACAACAATCAAAAGATATAAATTAACATTAAGATATCACTGAAGAGATAACTTTAAGCAATGATAAATTCAGAAGCAATCAATAACTTTATCTTGCAAAAAGCAATTAAACAGCTAAAATTAACACTGTGATGAGTGTCTAAGTTCACATAAGTGTATATGATCAACAAAGAATACAAATGAATTCATAAAGAAATTTATATTGAAGTTATAATAAAAAATGATTCACAGAAGTTGAGACTAGATGTTCTTAAGTCAGTTAAGTATGACACTATACTAGAAATGTCCTAATTATGCAAAAAGAATTCACAGATTAACTGAATCAACAAAGAACTCTATGTAACAGAGAATGTATATGATGTTTCTGAACAATTAAAAAAGAACTTATCAGAGCATAAGTCTTGAGATCATGAGATACTGCTACTAAAGAGAAGAGAATTAAAGTGAATGTTACTTTATCTTATAAGCAAGAATTAGCTGAAGAAAGTCTGTAACTATCTTGCTGAGAATTTAAAGAGAGAATTCATCAGATCATTAAAGTCATCAGCAGAATATTTAATTCTATTTATATTAAAGAAGAATGACATCAAGCAACTTTGTGTTGACTATAGACAACTCAACAAGATAACTTACTGAGATAGTTATTTTTTACTGCTGATAGAAGAGTTGCAAAACAGACTAGAAAAAGTTAAGTGATTTATGAGTTTAGATCTGAAGAAAGCATACTATTGTGTATGCATAAAGAAGAATGAAGAATGAAAAATGACATTCTAAACAAGATATAAACATTATGAGTACATCATTATGTTATTTAGACTCAAAAATGCCTCAGTTACCTTTCAGAGACTCATCAACAACATATTGAGAGAATATCTTAATGATTTTGTGATTACATATCTTGACAATATTCTGATCTATTTAGACAACCTTGAAATGCATCACAAACATGTGCACAAGATTCTAGCAAAGCTCAATGAATGAGTCATGTATGTGAAAAAGTTGAAAAACAGATTCAAAATTAAGAAAATACAGTTTTTAGAATATGTCATTCAATCTAATCAGATTGAGAAAGACTTCAAAAAGACAGAGACAGTTCAGAATTGATTTACACTGTAAAAGATTAAGAAAGTACAAGTCTTTTTAGAACTAACAAATTATTATTGAAAGTTCATATTTAATTATGCAAGAATTGTGAAATCTCTTATGCATTTGACACACAAGGACAAGAGATGACATTGAAATAAAAAACAGAAGAATGTATTCTATGCATTAAAGAAAAGTCTTAGTGAAACTGCACATCTATAAATACTCAATTAAGCATGCAAAAAGATACTGAAAATCAACACATTGAATTTTGCAGTTAAAGTATGTCTATATCAGATTGAAGATGAGCAGAAGAAGTTTATTGCATATTGATTTAGAAAGTTGTCAGAACTCAAGAAAAGATATGAGATTTATAATAAAAAACTTCTTACAATAGTGAAAGCATTGCAAGATTAAAGATCTTATTTTGTGAGTATAAGCAAATCTATTTAGATCTTTACAGATCATAAGAATCTGAGAAACTTTGCAACAATTAAGCAACTGAACTGATGACAGATTTATTGAGCAGAACAGTTAGCAGACTTTAAATTTCAGATTTATTACAAGAAGAATAATGAGAACAGTGATGCAGATGCTTTAAGTAAATGATCTGATCACAAAGAAGTGAAAATGATTTATGTTGAAATTCTGTATAAAGATGAGAAAGAAACACTCATGAAAGACTTAGCAGCAACATTTAAAATGAAGAATGCTTTCTTAATAAACAATGAACTCATTAAAATATGTTACAACAGCAGAGCTGATGAGCATCTAGAAGTCAAATGTACAGAAGATCTTGTATAAAGAAGATGCAACATAGATGATCTTTATAATTAAATCATGAAATACATTGTCAGATGTGATTCATGCTGACACAATAAGATTCAGAGAGATAAGCATTACAATGAAATAACATAATTAAATGCACTGAATGTGCTCTGAGAGTCTGTTATCATGAACTTTATCATTAAGCTATTAAAGTTCAAGAACTCAGCATGAGAAGTCAGATTCAACAGCATATTGATCATAGTGAATAGATTAACAAAGTACATGATGTTCATTTCATTTAAAGAGATCACAACAGCATCAGTATTGACATACATCATATTGTGAGAATTGATTAGTAATTATGAATTATCAAAGAAGTTTATCATCAACAGAGACAAGCTGTTCATGAGCAAGTTCTGAGAAATGCTCACAGCAGAACTTGAAATAAAACATAAGATGTTGATGATATATCACTTACAGATAGATAAACAGAGCAAATGAATGAATTAGACAGTTAAGATGTACTTGCAGCACTATGTCAATGTTAAACAGAGCAATTGAGTACAACTGCTGTCAATGACATAATTTATGTACAATAATGCATGAAATGAAATCATGAGAAAGATGTCATTTAAAGTGAACTATAAATATTACTCAGAGATTTGAAGAGATCTGTGAACACACAGATCTCAGAGTTAGAAAGTGATGTTAAACATTGCAGAGCTTAAGAAACTGCATATTGATCTTATGAAGAGAATTGAAGAACAGAAGAAATAAACAACAGAGATAAAATCATTTGAGATTGACAAGAAGATATATCTATGAATGAACAACATATGAACAAAGAAGAAGAGCAAGAAACTCATGAATAAGAGCATTGAGTCATTCATGATTAAGAGAAACATCAAGAAACTAAGTTATGAGCTAAATTTATCTTAAGAAATATGAATACACTCAGTATTTCATACATCAATGCTTCAGCAATGTAATCAGTTCATATCACTTCAGATTAAATCAACATCTGTTGAACTCAAAATTAAATATGAAGTTGAGAACATTCTAAAAAAGAGAATGATTAGTGAGAAAATTTACTATCTCATTAAATGAAAAGAATATGATGCTTTAGAAAGCACATGAAAACTTAAGAATAACTTACTTAACTGTATAAGAATGCTTCAGCAGTTTGAGAAGAGAAGACTGTGAAGATAAGATCATCTCAGAAATTTAAGAATAAAAGATTTAAAGAATCAGAATTGTTCTTATCTTCAGAAACATCATCATTATTATTGACAAGTTTACAAGCAAGACAGAGTGTCTTCTCAGCAACTTTATCTTTTGTATATTTTAATGTCTTATAAAGATGAGCAACTTTAACAAAAGCTTATGTCAGTTCTTTCTCAGCAACAGATAGATTGAACTTAAGTTTATTGTGTGTATGATTAAGAGATTCTCACAACACATTAACACATAAATAATTACAGCAAACACACTCAGCACACTTAGAATGATTCTTTATCTTTATATAAAGAATTAAGAGATTAAAACAGTGAAGATAGACAGTCAATACTAAGTCATCATCTTTATTAATGAATTGATAAAGATAAAGATGATTGTATGTTTTGAATGACTTCATCATGAAAAGCTTACAAATTATAAAGATGAAAACTTTCATTTAAATAGACTCTAGAGAACTAGCATCTGAGAAGAAAGAATGATGTTATAATTATTGTTTTAATAGACTCATTGAACATGTAGATTCAGTGAACTATGCTGTAAAGACATACAGCTCAGTGTAAGCTTACAGTGCTCATAAATGAGCTGAGTGAGCTGGCTTATAGTGCTCATAAATGAGCAAGGTAAGCAGTTTAAATATATATACAGATCATCTTTCTTAAGAAGATGAACATGTTCAATGTAATTATTACTTAGCATATTACTAGTTATCAATTAATTCAATATGTCTGAAATCCTCTTATATCACAAGCTCTAACCTCTAGCTCCTATATCAGAGAAATCTTCAATTGAGATGTAACAATAAGCAGTATAATGAGAACTCAGTAATCTTAATTGTAATAGAGAACTATAGTCTTGTGATCAATAAGATGTCATAAATAGCTAACTTTAACACAATATAACATATGTACTGTGATCTCTCTGCATTTAGCTTGATCAAAATGTTCAATAATGAATCTTCTATAAGAAGAGTGTCTGAAGTAATGTACACTCAAAAGATAGAAATGATTGACTTACAGTTAAAGAACAGTGATGAAAAGCTTCAAAAAATCATTTTAATGAACATTTATTTTATGTCTAATATGAGGCTTAATCTCTTCTCAATTAAAATGATCAAAAAGAAAGAGATATTAATCAAAATCAAGAATGAATTACTATATCTAAAGAACAAAGTAAAAAATATACTTAATCACATAGTACACAAAGATAAGTGTTGAGAAGTGATGTTCTAGCTGCTTCTATGAAGCAGAATAGAACTAGCATCAGAAGCTAAATGAAGATTCTGTTTACATTGACTGCAGTCAACATTCTTTCTACTTCTTCTGTAACTCTCTCAATCAAGATGTGCTCATAAACAACATAATTTAGAGATTTCACTAAACAACATAATATAGCATAAATATTCATTTCTTTCAATAAATTATGAGCTCAGTTAGCAAGAAGCTTCTCAGAGAAAGTGCATACTTCTAATGTATGCAGCAGCTGAGTCTGCAGACTTTTGAGATTCACAGTGAATTTGACTTTAGCAGTGTTACTGACTATTGAGATTTGTGATAAATCTGACTTTAATGAAATCAGCATAGTGATGACAGCTTGATACACATCTGTTAGGCAAATAAGCATCTTCAATAGTTAAGTATATTTGGCTCAGAAGATTTAAGAAGAATTGATTTCAGTAAAAATCAGCATTCACAGTTGCTCATAAGAGCACTGTTCTTTCAGCAGCTTGATACACATCTTGTTGAATAGACAAATAAGCACTCACAGTCACTTACAGAAACACTGTTCTTCAGCAGCTTGATACATGTCTTCAGTAGGCAAACAAGCATTCATAGTTGCTCAGAGAGCACTGTTCATTAGCAGCTTAATATGAGTCATTAAGATGAATAAGCACTACTATCTTACAGAACAAGAGACATAAAAGCTTTCTATTTATTTTATTTACATTATCTTCAATGCATACATTGTTACTTTACTTTATTCACTTCTTATACTATGTGTCAACTATCATCACAATGAACTTCAACAACTTCTTTACAAAGCAACAACTCATCTCAATTCTCACTTACAAGAACTGCAATCAATGATTCATTTTTATGAGAAGATAACTGATAAAAGAAGATCTATAAAATATTGTCAAAGTCTTAGTAGTCAACATACTAATCAGCAGATTTTCAGGCTCATTTTTTCTCAGCAGTCTTGACTTCAAAAATCAGAAAATCAATGCAAAGATCTTATATTGACTTATTATCTGCATAAACATAGATGATCAAGAATATCTGATGAACAAAATCAGCACAAAGAATGTTTGAGATATGTTAAAGTTTAAGTATAAGAAGAAGCTGCAGACAACTGAAAGACAATATTTGACAGAGTTTGTTGAATATAGAATGTTAAAGAACATATTTATTGAAGAAGCATAAATTTATTTAAGCAAACTTAGCAGAAAGATTGCTGCAACTCAGTCTGACATAGTCAGATTGTTCAAATCAGAATGACAATTTTAGACACTGCTTCAAGCACTATCAGTTAAGTATGTTGTGATCTGCAATGTCATTGATGCTTAGAACAATTCAGACATCAAGAGAGATCTATAAAAGCTTCAGAAGAAAGAGACACAGCTTAAGACTGATAAGACTGTCATTGTCTTGTAAATAAATAAACAGAAAGAAGATCAACATTTAATGAATTAGAATTGCAGTTCATCAAATCATTATACAGTTAATATTAAGCAACATTATTACAGATCATTCAGCTCAGACAGTAATCATTTTTTTCATTACTTTATTAAGTGCTTTCTTTGCAACAGCTTTCACTTCATTAAAGATTGTGAATTTCTTTCTGACATCAAGCAAGATGCTTAAAAGAAGACAAGTAGATCAATTACAGTCAAGCTATACAGATTGACTGCAGTCAAGTTGTATCAGAACTCAGTCTATAAAGAAAAAGAAAAGAGACACAGAGTCTTTGATGCAGAAGTTAGTGACAGTAATGATGATGACTTCTTTTCTGAATTTAAAGAGAAAGAAAAAGTTAACAATGAAATTGCTGCTCTGTTTAAGAAGACTGTCAGTAAGATGCTTAAATTTGAATGAGTTGCAGATTCTGAATTCTTCTCATACATAACTGATCAACTTCAACTCTTCAGTGACTTTCTTATATGAATGAGATGTCAACAAATTAAAGTTAAAAAGAGACATTTATACTCTCATTATTGTGAAGTAATCATTATGCAAGTCAGATTAAGAAATTCTGTAAGACTGAGTTCAACACTCTACATATTTAAACTTGAGATCAATCTTCTCTCAGAAAAGCAGATGTGCAAAATGAGACTGCATAGAAGCTTTAATTAATACTGTCTTCAAATGTGTAATAAGCACAGCAAGACTATAATAGAAGCATCAGAGCAAGACAGAGTCTATATAGTTAAGTATATTGCAAAGAGTCTTAATGAATTTGCTTTGATATCTGCAATGCACACATCACATTTAGAGGCTGCTTTTTCTGCAGCTGCTTCAGATGCAAATTTACACAATGATATGATCAATTTCTTAGAAGTCAACACTGCATCATTGAATGAAAAGATCAAGACTTACAGACTTTAACATTAACAATTTGTTCATCTTGATTTCACAAAGCTGCATAATCTTCACAAGATGACAATTCTTGAAAAGTCAATTCTCATTGTTGAGAACAATGAGATTATGTATGAGATTTATGTTCTGATTAAGTTCATCAACAAGCAAGATCACACTGTAAGCAAAAGAAAGACTAACATTCTCATTCTTGTTTTTATTGACATATACAGTTCATTATTCTTGTTATTTAATGAATATCAGTACTTTCTGAAGATAGTAGATAATCATTTTCAGAAGATGTGAATGATATCATTGAAGTGATGTAATGAGATCTCACAGACACTGCAAAAATGATGATTAAAGATTGAACTTCAGATTAGTGCAAAGATTCTTGCTGTACAAAGCAACAATGAAATAAAGTTAAAGTTTACTTTAAATAACTGATGCAAATCTCTTAACATTACACTGCAATACATGATGTTCTACATATCAATTCAGAATGACATTGCTGAAAGAGTCATCTGAATCACTGAGAACTCAGTGCACATCATGATTAAAGAGACACAACTGTCAATAAAGTTCTGAGTGCAGACAGCATAGACAAATGCTTATCTTCATAATTGAACAGCAACTGATTTCTTAATTAACAGCAAGCAGACAACTTTCAAGAAAGCTTTCATTAGTGTGAAGTCATTCATTAATTACATTCATATATGAGAATGTAAGTGCTACAGCTACATTGATTTCAAGTTACTATCTAAAGACAGATGTGACAAATTCATGAATCAAGAATGAGTGAAAGTCTTCATGAACTACATTGAGAAAATCACAAAGCAGTATCAGCTTTGAGCTTCAGATCTCAAGCACATCATCAAGAATTATGCTGTGAAGTTTATTAAAAGTGAGAAGAAAGACACTGTTGATCTTAAACTGCAACAG
>JAABUJ010001635.1_pt1 | contig 31590 bp, 29 predicted proteins | sample 5559131 | NCBI WGS metagenome assembly JAABUJ01 (sample SAMN10711875, study PRJNA513366) | rock metagenome | isolation source: Antarctica rocks | place: Antarctica: Victoria Land, Mt New Zealand nord | collected 2016-01-07
CTGTGCTATTAGTGTGGTGCCACCTTTTAACAGGTTATGAGCCCAGGTTGGTGTAATGGTGTTGAACATGTGTTGGCTGCCTTACCTGCATAAGCCCAAGGTTATGAGTTTGAACCATGTTGTGTGCGCATTCTTTCCGCCCATGAGAAGCTGGGTAAGCAACGTATGAGCATGCCGGCCAATCGCGGGTTAGGGGGAGTGTTAGATATATAACTCACAATAGCTGTGCTATTAGTGTGGTGCCACCTTTTAACAAGAAGCAAAGCAATTTTATTAACTATCTATCTATTAAAAAAAAAAAAAAAGCTATGAGTTGAGCACAAATTATATTCAAAACAAAATTACTGTTCACTGCAATGACATAATGATGAGTAAGAATGCAACTGATGTAAATGAGACAACAATACAAGTAAAGCAACAAATACATCAACATTAAGTCTTTTAACTTAACAACAAAGAATCTCAGCAGTCATCTTTAATTTATTTACAGTACTTAAAACATTCTTTGCTGATGAGTAATTATAGTTAATGAGAAGTGTAATGTCATTAATGATGATGATAAGAGCAGCAGACAGAGCAGCAATACAATAATGATGAAAAGTTATTAAATTAGCAGATAAAGAGAATTTAAACTCTGTATGATTTAGAACAATAAGTAGTCATTATATTAATATAGATTTATACTTATAAAAGCTACACTAAATACTCTATGCATCTCAATGACAGTTTATACTAGGCTGAGTGCGCAGGTTACCTATAGGTCACACAGATCAGAATTAAGTTCAAGTATCAGGTCAGGTTGAGCTAACTTTTATTTAGTCAGGTTGAGTGCAGATTAACCTGACCTGATCTGTATAGAGTTATGAGTTTTTTGCAAGTTATATATAGTCTTAGTAAGCATGTGTATGCGCTTAGTAAGCATGTGTATGCACTTAGTAAGCACATACACATGCTTACTAATGTGTATTTCTAACATGCACCTTTGCAAAAAGTCATGATTTTCATAACACATTCAGTAATATATCTTGTAACTGTGTAATTTATCCCTATATAGCTAGTTAAGGTGTAATTTATTATAACTAATATATCAATAAGCTTTCACATTTTTGAGCTCTAGCCCTGACCTTACCCATAATGACTAGTCTTACCTGTGTGCAGATATCTGTACAGATTGTAGATAGAGTTAATCTGTATATAAATCTGACTTAACTTAACTCAGACTCTAGTGCAGGTTCAGGTTGAGTGCACTTTTTTCTGACTTAACTCAACTCTATACTCAGTCTAGTTCATACATAAACTGCAGAGAAGATAATGATCATTAAACTTAATTTAAATGTACATTGTAAATAGTTTATTTTTATGCACACAGTTATTGTAGATAATCAGCTCACATTTTTTACAAATGTAAATGACAGCAGCTTCACAATATATTTAATAAGTATAAAAACAATCTAAATTTATATTAATATACAAAATTAACTATTAAATTATTAACAACATCTTAAGCTCAGCTCTGAGTCAATTCTTCAACAGTAAATTGATTAAAACATTAAGCAATAAGAAGCTGAGCTAATTAATAGTTAATTTATTAAAGAGAAAAAAGAAAGCAATATTAAAAGTAAAATACTTAATTAGCTTTATGTATTGTTAGTCTTTAAATCAAAATTAAAACAACAACATATTAAGAAAAGAGTTTTACAAGCTTTTTTTAAGATAAAAATGATCAGTAATTTTATAAACATAATTAAAAGCAGACTTCTTTCAGTTTAAGTTATTGTTATTTATATCTGACAATGAAGTGACAACATCACAATGTGAAATATAAATTTTAAGAAATGATCTATGAAACATTAACAATATACTGCAAACATATCATGAAAGCTTACATGATGATAAAGTAAATAAAAAGTTAATAAGTTGATGAAGCAGCAGTTAAAAGTTGAAGTGTAATCAAAAATTAAAGAAAGAAAAAGAGAATTTTTTTTAAAGAATTGTAATTAATGATATAGATAGACAGTGTGAACAGTGAATAATTCATCTTATCATTATAATAATAATGATCTGTATTTCTAGTTGCTTTTGAATGACAATAGTGATGTGAAGTGAGATAACACAATGTGAATGCAAACTGCAGACAGAAATTTTACAAAATGCTAAGCAAATCTCTGCACTCACATCAGTGAACTGTTGTGACTGTGCAGTAGAGAAGAATGTGATATTATTGCTTACTCATCTCTTATTAAGTGTCTCTATTTATGTCTTAGTCATCATTTCCTATATATACTCTACATAGCGTAAACGAATAGGGACAACTTTCTACGGACCGATTCACACTGGCGGATGTCCGGCTCCAGCCCTTTGTACTCTGAACAGCTGCCTATGTGAGGTTCCATGCTCTTCTCCGAGGCTGAGATCCCGCTTCATACTCACTGCCTTTCCGAGATCGCGTCTTTTCTCCCAAGTTTCAATCGCTTTCCGTCGACTGCGCCGGCATGCGTTCTGCGCGGCAAATATCCGAACCAGTGTCGTGGCGCTTTCTATCCGTATCGTGAGACCAGACCCCAGATGGAGAGCTATAGCTTCCCGGGTACAGTCTGGTCCGAGGAGACACGCCTTACTGGGTACGGAGCTGTGGAAATATTAGTATTCTCTCTTCTAGGAGCGGTGTTTCATTATATAGACAGTGTAGAAGAAGTCTATTTTGTTTGATCTATGCTAATGATTACAGATAGCCAGCACATCTTTCTAACACGTGCTGTTCCGAGCTTTCGCTGCTAAGTGAACCGTATCTTGCCCACCGCTATCAGGTAGAAAGGTTGTGACCTTGCGTCTTTTACGCCTTTGGGTAGTCTGTCATTCATCCACCGTCTATCGCATCGACTATGACGCGCGAAGAGACTCAAATAACGAGGTATGGTGTGGAGGAGAGGTGGCGGAGAACCTACAACTGATGCTTGTGGAAGCCGCTGTTTTGACGGGTTTGTACGGCACGCACGAGGAAGTACTTGAGGCGAGATGTCGTTGAGCTTAATGTGCTTGTAGAGGCGACTGTGAATATGAACTTGAACGTGGACGTGTTGGGCCAAGGCATTGCCGAACTCAAGGACTAAGGTACCTTAGTAAGCCAATTTGAAGCGAGTTGCTTGGTACTAGGGCAGAGGTATTGTTCCTATATATAATCAATCAGCTGTGAAAAGCTTGGTCGATCCGCCCGTGACTTTGAGCTCTGGGTTTAAATACCTTAGGTCACCGAAGGATTGAATAATCTGGCTTCAGCCCTGGGTGATTGTGTCAAACAAAAGTGTGCACACCCTGCAAGACTCATATCAGAGTATATATTCAACACCCTCTCATACTCATTAATATGGGGTGGCCTCGCAGTCTTTTGTCGCACCATAATGAAAGTGATGAGAACTCAAACTTGAAACCTTCTCAGAATTATTCATTCTTGAATTTTATGCTTGATCAGAATTCTCTGATTCTCAATTTTTTTCAGAATAGAATTTTATTCAGTCATGTCTCACTGCACTAGCTGAGCTCATAATCTGTTAAACAAAAGTGTGCACACCCTGCAAGACTTGTATCAGGGTATATATTCAACATTCTTTCATACTCATTAATACAGGGTGGCCTTGCAGTCTTTTGTTGCACTGTAATGAAAGTGATGAGGACTCAAACTTGAAATCTTCTCAGAATTATTCATTCTTGAATTTTACACTTGATTGAAATTCTTCAGTTCTCAACTCTTTTCAGGATAGAATTTTACTCAGTCACATCTCACTGCACTAGCTGGGCTCATAATCTGTCAAACAAAAGTGTGCACACCCTGCAAGACTCGTATCAGGGTATATATCCAACAGATTGAACCTTTGGAAAAAGAATTCTCCTCCGTTTTTATTTTATCCTACCTGGACTTTACACATTTTCTTTCGCACTTGAACAAAAGCCGAGTCATGGTCTCGTTACATCTTCCATTGTGGTGGTGTTGTCAAAATTGCATCCTGTCCTTGGAACCGGGGCTGACATTCAGATGCATTGGGACTACCTCAGGTCCTCAGGTAGCGACCATGCAATGGCCAAGATGCTAAGACTACAGGTAGCCTCCATCATTTCACCTCGTTACGGTCTCAATGGGCCCTGTGCTACGTTACTCTTGTCGCCTTTATGGAGTGTAATCCTTTAGTCCCATTTGGTGTCTCCGAAGAACACTGTACGTATTGGGAATGGCAGCTTCAAAGTGATTCATTTCCTATCCTAAGATGCTATTTGTATTCTACTCCTTCAGCTCTCGAACCCGATAGGCAACAACCTCCTCGACAAACCCCCTCCTATTCGGGTAGAATTTTTTACGATCCTCGTTGGAGAGCGCAGGTCAACAGCACCCAGCCTGAGCTCTCTCCGTTGCCGAATGAGCTGCATTGCCAGCTGGTAAAGGTTTTGGCATTCATCCTCGGCAGCTGCTATGCGTTCGATTTCCGTGCCTTTGACCTTTTGAGGCGAACGAGCAGCCATCTGGCTGTTGGGAAAAGGGGCGACAAAACGTCTGCGACCGCTTTGTTCAGAAAGGCAATGCCGATACGGCGATCACCAGTGTTCAAATGAAAGGAAAGAACAGTAAACAAACGAAGGATGAGGATTTACTTCCTTAATGTTGTCTAATGATTTCTTAAAAATGATGAGAAGTTAAGGAATACCGGACAGTTCGCGGGGGACTCCATTGCAGTGAGTGTCGTCGTAGGCCCTAATCTTACTCAGTCAGGTGACCCACAATCACATCACGACACCCGTCTTGCTACCTTACCGTACCTACTCAACTCATCTACCTACGTGAGCCCTTCGGATGTCTACTTGTCTGATTGATTTTCACTGTGTTCCTAGACACGATTGTTGACGTTGGTGATCGCCGTACCGGCATTGCCTTTCAAACCTTTCTCCAAGTGTTTGCCGCTTTGGCAACGCTTTCCAACCCTCTCTTCGGTGGCCGCCGTATCGGCACTGCCTTTCAAATCTCTACTCAGTCACCATGACTGATGCGGCTGGAGCCCGCCACAAAGCTGGCACCATACCTATTGCCAATTACGCAGAGGAAGATGTACCGGCCTCGTCCATCGACAAGAGTCTTGAAAATGCGTTGGATTCGGGTTCCGAGTACTTGGAGGCCCCCTCCGTCCATGGAACCAGGATTTTCGAGGTTGAGGAAATTCTCGAGGTAAGGCCCGACGACCATGGAGACAGCCACGGCAGCAGGCCACGGCCTGCTGCCTTGCCCACGAGCTATCGCCAACATCGGGTTCTCGGTGAGACCGCACAATCGCCTGTTCAAGAGTCATGCGAGACACAACCAGTCAAACTACATCATGAACCTCTTCCACGCCCTCCTTGTCCATCATTATCAGGATGAGTTTCTACTACAGCAAACCATCATCTACACCTGTTGGAAGGTATCGCAGTGCTGGTTGAGCGAGAGTCTACTCACAAGGATTGCACAGGGTTATACCACGGACGGCAAGGGTTTCAGTCACTACCAAGCCGGCCTCTCGAACTACAGAACCTATCGCGGGTTGAGTCTCGAGGAGTGGCCTCTTATACGCCAAGAAGTGGATCTCGGTCGGGTAAGGAGAGCTATACAAGAAGATGGAAAGAAGAAGATCACGAATATTGTTGATTGGGAGGAGTTGACCTTACACACGATGCTGGATACTGTGGTGTTGTTAAAGGAATATCTCCGTAGGAAGGGTATCTCCATAGAAGATTATCAATAGACTGCAGTTGATCTAAAGCGTGTTGTGTATCCTAATCTTGCCTTTGACATTAATTAAAAGGGCAAAGGAACAAAGGAACAGGATAACCCATAACTTGGGAAAAGCAAACGATGTGCTGTACACACATTGTGACCTCGCTGTCTCTAACCTCGCTGCCGCACCTCGTCGTCCCAACCATCTCTGTGTAAGGCAGTCACTAATCGTTGTAAGTTCACTACACTCTAGAAACCTGCTGGTCTGGAAGTGGAGGAGAAACCTAACATCTTGAATAGAGTAGGATTTAGACGGAATCTTACCTCCAAGAGAGGTGCAGTCACCCAGAACATTCAGGATCGCCCAGGCTTGTTGTTTGATCGATCAAGTCGCGCGACGTTAAGGCGGCGCTCACCCGATGCCCGATTGGGGTTGAGGTTGGGGCAGATCTCGGCGGAGCCCCTTCGGTGCGTGAGAACGGACGGAGATGCAACACCAAGCTTCAAGTTGAGCTTGGTATTTACCTTCATGCTCCGACAATCGCTCGTACGGGCAACGAGCCGGCCATTTTCGGCAATGACCACACCAACCTCGACACCTGTCCAGGATGCAATGCGAGCTAAAGTACGTTGATGTAAACTCAGCTTCAATCACTCCCTGCTAAACAGAAGACAGATCACAGAGGCATTGATGCCGTCCACACTGGAGATTTACAACGACTCGCATATGCATGCGCATCACAAAGCCATGCAAGGCAGTACTTCGAGAGAAACTCACTTCAGGTACGGTACTATCCCCGGTTGGGCCTGTACAAACAACGACTGAATCGACGTCATGCTAGGGTTGTGATAACCTCCGAGGCATTCAAGTCCAAGATGCAACCCGCACGGCATCGCATGGTCTACGCGTTGTTGAAGGAAGAAATGGATAGAGCTGGTGGCATACACGCACTGCAACTGCGTACAAAGACTCCGGAAGAGGAAGAGCGACAGCTGGCGCGAGAGAGGGAAGAGAAGGCACAGCCGATTGCGGAGGTAGAGAAACAGTGACCGATGGGTATTGCAAGGCCAAGATGGGTGGTCGCTCTCACTTCCGGCTCCTGGTCGGGAGGAGTACGAGTGGGCCACGCCAAGTCTCGCCAGGTCCGCATACCATGAAGCAGGTGGCTCCAGCAGAGGATCCGTATTCAATATTTGTGCCTCAATATCACCTCATGAGGCGGTCGAGCGACTTGTTCGGCATGAGAATGTTCCGTGTCTTCGGCACCATCATACTACATGTCCAACGACATTGCCAGCTACGCATCAGCTTCCGGTTTCGTAGGAACGACTATTGGAAGGCTCGACGCAATGAAACTTGGACTGAAATCAACCAAAGGCCCTTCACACATGCGTGAACAGAGCAGGATGTTCGCAGCGGGCAGATCTGTCAGGATGTCTTCAAGTGCAAAGCACGGTATATTTACTAGATTGATCTCTTCACAGCATAGGTCAAGACAAGGAACTCAATCAATACCACTCAGATCTAAAGAGCACCTAGTGCCTTTTCAGAGACTGCCATTGCTCTCCTGAGCTGCGGCCACCCCGTAGCCTACTATACATCATTGCTGCTGTAGTAGCGTAGACTCGTATCCAACCACTTCGCAGTCTCCATCACCGGCGCAATTGCTTCTGTCTCTTCCATTCGCAACGACTATAAAACATCCAAACTTCGTTCCTCACTTGCTGATAGACCTAGTTGGTAAATAAGGATACCGTACCTACCTGTAGGTAGAGATCCACGATCAACCCTAAGCTCGCTTAAACCCCACTAGCGCCAAACGGTCCACACATCGCGAACCCCACCAAAACCCATTATTCGAAGCTCCATCCACGAACCCAAACTCGCCAGCCCAACCCACCAGTTCAACCTCTATCCAACTCACAGAAGTTCCTTACACACAATGGCCGACGCACCACGCGGCGGAGCAGCAGGCGGTGCCCGAGGCGGATTTGGATCGCGCGGCGACCGAGGCGGCGACCGTGGACGAGGACGCGGACGCCGTGGGCCCCGACGAGGAGCGAACAAGAACGAGGAGAAGGAATGGCAGCCGGTGACGAAGCTGGGACGGCTGGTGAAGGCGGGAAAGATCAAGAGCATGGAGGAGATTTATCTGCATTCATTGCCGATCAAGGAGTATCAGATTGTGGATTTTTTTTTGCCGAAGCTGAAGGATGAGGTGATGAAGGTATGTGTTGTACTTTGTAGGGTAGAGTGGTGGAGAAGGGGGTTTGGTTTATTGGTTATTGGCTTCCTGCGCGCTGGACCTGAACTGATCGTCTTCGTGCACCAGATCAAACCCGTACAGAAGCAGACCCGCGCTGGTCAACGTACCCGATTCAAGGCTATCGTCGTTATCGGTGACTCCGAAGGCCACGTCGGGTTGGGAATCAAGACGTCGAAAGAAGTCGCCACTGCCATCCGGGCTGCCATCATTATTGCCAAGCTCAGCGTTCTGCCGATCAGGAGAGGGTACTGGGGCACATCCCTCGGTGAACCGCACTCTCTTCCTACCAAGGAGAGTGGAAAATGCGGCAGTGTTACCGTCAGGGTGAGCTTACTCTCTAACACCGGTTGTCGACAGCTCAGGTGTACATTTACTAATTTTGCGATATAGCTGATTCCCGCTCCCCGTGGTACCGGTCTCGTCGCTTCGCCTGCCGTCAAGCGCCTACTCCAACTCGCCGGTGTGCAAGACATTTACACGTCCTCCTCCGGCTCGACGAAGACGCTTGAGAATACGCTGAAAGCTACTTTCGTCGCCGTCGGCAACACCTACGGCTTCCTGACACCTAACCTGTGGAAGGAGACGAAGCTGCTGCGAAGTCCGCTGGAGGAGTACGGTGATGTGCTTCGGGAGGGCAAGAGGTACTAAGCTATGGCGGTGGATGTTTGTGTGCGTCTGCGCTTTTGCTACTCTTGCGCTCTTGGCATAAATGTAACTGGACAGGGCTTGTTGATTGTTCAGGGGTCGGCTCGTCCGAGTGACATGTTGTAGCCACCGAGCCAGAATACTTTCCGGTGAATACTATCATCTGAACGACCATGCATGGCCGTGACTGTTTCGCGAGCAGCTCTACTATGGTGTGTCCTCGGCATATATGCATCTGCCCTGGCCTCATGGTAGGAGGGCCGCCGACTCATAGCACTCAACACCAATCCATCAACGAAACTCCAGCGTGTGCTCGTCAAATCTATCCATGACACGGTCCTATTGAAAGGTATACGTATTGAGATACACAACATCTACACGCGAAGCATTCCCTCTTCCAACATAGATCATTATAATTCTATATACAACATTTCAAACTTTCCACAAGTCATTACATTCCCATCCCATCACGCACCAAACAATCGACACTCCACAGGGTCAAAACGATCTAGTTCGGCGCCAAGCCCTGTGCGTTCAAAAACTGCTGGATAGCCATGTACGCTCCGGTAGAATTATAGTGAAGATTGATAGCGTGCCCCGTATTCGGCTGGATATACGCCTCAAAGGCGCGGGTGGCGGGGAAGAGTTTCTTGGCGGCAGCGGGGATGGAGGGGACGGAGGGGTCGCCGGTCTGCATGCAATCGCCGCCGCAGAAGATGAAGTCTTCGTCTGTGTGGGAACGGGGGAATTAGATTGGGGTTTTGAGCAGGGGGAAGTGGGCGAGTATGTTGAGAAGGTGCGAGGAAGGAAAGAGAAGAGAGACGGAAGAGGAGGGACGGGAGAGTTGGGACATACTTCCGGTGACAATTTGGACGGGGCCGGTGAACATGGGGGCGGATGGTGCGCCGCCGTTGATGGTGAGGAGTTCGCCGAGCGTGTATGGTTGCTTGTGGGTTTCGGCATAGGTGAGGATTTCCGGGTCGAAGTAGCCTGGGTAGAGGAATGCATACTAGATCGACCCATATTAGCTTGAGATTTTTGGGCGTTCGGTGATTGTTACCTGGTTAGAGCCGGTGTCGGTCCAAGTGATATATCCTGTCGGTAGGTCCTGCATGTGTGGCCCATCGGTGGGGTCGATGCCGGCAATGAAATCGAGTAGATCGGTTGTCCTGATCACTTGTTCGACTTCGGCGAGATCGATGTTAAATTTGGCAAGGTATTGATTGATCTCTGCCGTGGTGACATTCCCGTACATGCTCAGCACTTGTTGGACGGCGGCGTAAGTCACGTTGCCGAATCTCAGCGGCTGATTGAGGCGCGCTAGCTTGTTGTCCCAACTGGCTACGATCGCAGGAAGGAAGGAGTTGTTGGCAGAGAAGCCCGTGAGGATGAGGGCATCGGTCGCTGTAGGGTCCATGGCGGCTATTCCGTAGGACAGGTCTGAGCCGAAGGAGTGTCCGACGTTGACGATCTTGGTGAATGCGTGTGGGACGCTGGGTAGAGTGCCCTTGCGAAGCATCATCGTGACTTGATAGAGGGCTGACACTTCCGCCGGCGCTTGTATCACGTTGAGCGGATCCGCGATCGAAGAGTTGCCAATGCCGAGGCGATCAATTGACAGAGTACAGTAGCCAAATTGATCGACGGCGACATCGATATAACTGTAGTTGAAGTTGTTGAACGGGAGATCCCAGTATCTGAGTACAGATTGATCAGCTACTAGCAAGACCACGAAAGCCAATCGGCCATCATCCCCTCTTGACTTTACAAGCATGAGCAGAGGAATCTTACGTCTTGTCGAAGCCAATGCCATGGGCCAAGACCTGCACGGTGGGATTCTTGCCCTGTTCATTGTCGGGCTTGCAGAACTTGGCACTGATGCAGTAGCTGCCAGTAACTGTGGTGTAATCCAACAAAGACGTTTGGGAGTAATTGCCCTTGATACTGTTTAGATTCTGCGAGAATGTGGTTGCATCGAGGTTCGACTGCAAAGTAGGAACATTGAAGACGCCATTCCGAGCTGATATCTGCACCGGTACAGTAATGTTGATACACTGCTTAGCAAAAGCACCGCCAGCGACGAAGGTCAAGGCAAGGACTGATAATGGAAACATTCTTGAATCGAGGACTTCTTCTGTAGGAGCGCAATATTAATATCCAAACTACGGCTCCACGAAAAGAAAAAGATAGTGGCCAACACCAGCTTCAAGTAGCCTCCTCAAGCTCCAGCTACCACCTCTGGGAGCTCCCCGGCCCGATCAACATGCAGGTCAACCCATTATGGCGATGACGTAAAGATACGTTAACAGCCAAGGACCGTTGCCTGACTGCCGCATGAGGTCAGATGCGATTTAAGTTAGAGGAGCGTCTTAGAGCCCGCAGGCCATGAGCTAACTTACCAATTCCAATAAGGTAAGGTATGGCTCTCTTGAGAAGTGGGCCTGCTATCCATACCTTATCCATGACCGTGCAGAATTGGCTAGGTACTAGGTACTGGCTATTTGTACGGTCCAAGTGAGATATGCGTAGGTGTGTTCTCAATGCAGTAACCGTGCCTGTTTGTCCGGGCCTTGTTCAGTCATCAAGTTGTCACATCCGGCAGAGATCAGCACCTCCGGAGGCCATCCCGTCGCCGTCACAACCTTAATTCGAATAATGAGGATGATGGTGTCATGATGATTGATTTAGGTTCTTGGGTGATAGAGAAAACTCAATTGACTCATTATTATTACCCCAATACCTCAATGATGCCGGCCTTGCCAGAAGCATATTTCATAGCTAAGAGCTGAGGATTTTCTGTGCAGAACAGGACGCTTACCTGGAAGCTGCTGTAATAATGAGTGCATATGGTTTGCCGTAGAGTCAAGTTCTCGCTTACCTCAGCACGGCAGGCAGGTTCTGAATGGCCCAGCGTCATTGTTTACATCCGATAACGGGATGACTGTCGACCATCCAGCAATGGCGCAAATAACACAGATTGACTCAGTATCTGTAGATGCTCAACCCAACCCGAATTCTATACTACCTCTAGTGACGCCCGCATTGGATCCGAGTACATGCCCCAAGACACACCACCTCATCATCACCACCGCCCAAGGTGTTTACTCCTGGAGTAGGAATGGCATCACAGAGCTTTTCCGCTCCAGCTCTCAAGGCATCGTCGCGGCGGAAAAGGCCCCAGATGGCAGTGGGATGCTGGCGGTGGCAGCCAGCAAAGTCGTGCTTCTGCGTGACGTCGAAAAAGGGATGGAGAGAAGCTATAGGTTGAAGGAGTCAGATGTGTGGTATACCGCAGGCCTGTCATCGCATGACTCTGGCTAATACGAGCAGGGTCAAGTGCACCTTCTGAAATACACTAACGATGCCCGAAATCTGTTCTTCACGACCTCTCTCCGGAATTCGGTCCAGACATACTCTTCCAGACAGTTCCGGCTGCTAGATCCATTGCAGACGCATCCTTCTCCGCCGATCGTTCTTGCGTTGTCCCCTACTTCACATCTCTTGCTCTCCGCATCCGTGGAGCCACCTACCATACATCTTACGAATCTGACACTTCGTACACTACCAATCATCCTGCACCCTTCCTGCTCCTCCAGCGCGGTGGTGGCTGCAAGCTTCCATCCGGAGCGGGCCAACGTGTTCCTACTCGCTTTCGCCGATGGTGTCCTTGCGATCTACGACGCCGTACATCTTCTTCGGAACGGCGGCAAAGGCGAGAGGCGCGACAGGCCTGCTCGGACCGGGAATTGGGGTGAACTTGGGCATATAAAAGGATTACATACTGCTGGTGCAAATTTGCCTCCCTCGGATCCGGACGCGCTGCTAAAATCGGCTGATTTGGGTGCCTACCAAGCAGGAACTGAGATAGTGACTATTAGGGGTAGGAGCAGCGGTATCACTGCCGTCTCGTTTCTGCCCGGTTATACGGCGCGAGCGGTCAGTGCGGGCGCTGACGGAAAGTGTCACTTGATCGACTTCGAAGCGCATAACAGGAAAGAAAGTCGAATCGTTAGATCTTGGCATGTTCGAGGTCCTGCGACCAGTCTGTCAGTTGTACCACTCGAAGGTCGGAGGTTAACGACTCCAAAAGGACGCAAAACTTCGAGAAGAGAGGAAGCCTCTGACGATGTTAGCACCGGAAGCCTGCTCGTCGTTGGACGATTTGATGGAAAAGTGTGTCTATTCAGTGATTTAGGCATCCTACAAGGAGAGTTGATTGTTGATCCGGCTGGTGGTCCAATACTTGATGTCAAGTGGACGAAAGGGTCGGGGGACAGAGAATCGAAACCGTCTGATGGATCGGGAGCAGAACTTCAACCGAGCGACTCGATGCCAAGATCATCGTCTTATGGTTCAAGGAAGGCCAGCACCGTCAAGGCCAAGCGGAACTCTGTAGCTCTCACAAAGAGAAAGAGCTTTGGCTCTCTACTGGCAGCTGGACGTCAAATCAAGGAAGAGGTGCTATCACTGGACGTTGAGGATTCCAACGATGGTGATTATGCCTGGCGAGATGCTGCAGATGTCTATGCGGCCAAGTACATGGACATGTTCTCGCCGGTAAAGCAGTACATCGGTAAAGAAATTCCAAGTGCAGACAGGTTATCGAAAAAGGAAAGCGAACCGTCTGCTACTCTCCTCGAGCAAATAAGTGCCGTAGAACTCCAATTTCCACTCTCTGGCTTAGAAACAGAGAAACCTAATCCAAAACTCATTAGAAGAGGCTCTCGCACGGCAGACCGGCCTCGCCCAGGCCCTCGCCGTGGAAGTCAGGCAGCCATACGCACATCTCACACAGCCCGGCGCAGTGGTCAAGATGATGGGAAAGTGATTACCGACGTCCGACGTGCCGTGGTACCGGGCAGACCTGCCAGAGGCTTTGCACTTTTTGCGCCTTACATGGAACGGAAGGTGATGGTGGCCGGCACTGGGTCGGTCAAGCGCGACCAATCGTGCAACCAGGTCTCTACGGCTTCCCCAGCCAAGAGAAGCGATCAATCAGGGGCAAATGTGTGGAGTGATGTCGTCGGTAGCCCACCGATACCCACGCGTACGCATTCACAGAAAGCATCTACGGATGTAAGCAGGAAAAGTCGCAAGAATGTCTCGTTTCAGGCTCCCTCGGTCGCGAAGGACAAACATGGAAGTATTGTACAGGGCCATCCACTGTCCATACCCTCCGTCTCTGATCCCTCGACTCGCCTCCTTCAAGCAGAAGACCGTGATCACCATGCACAAGGAAAACCAAGCTTCGAACATACAGTCGTCCATCAGGCCCCTAAGGAAGAATCGTCGCAGGGGTTTGAATTACATGAGGACACCTCCACGCTGACTAGAACTAGCGACTCCCCCAAGCGGCTACGAACAGGAAACAACACGAGAAACGCTTTGAGAACACCTCTGGGAGACACGAGCCATAATCTGGGTTCCACTAAGTCGTCCAATGAACTATCGAAAATTTCGGGAAGCGCCAAGGAGCTTGCCATATCGCACAATGACACCGCTGCGTTTTTCGATGAGAAGCTTCAAGAGGCCAGGGCCGCTCTTGCTGCGGATATGCGAGACTTTCAAGCTGAGATCCTGAGGCAGTTTGACGAACATAAGAGGCAGATGGAAGATGCTTTAGATACGGAGGCCAAGGCGCGACAGAAGTTGATTGAGGAGAACCGCTTGTTGAAGGAAGAGTTGTCGAAAGCGAATAGGGGTTGGGATTGAACGAAAGGCGTTTCTGTATGATACCCATAGCATATCCTTTTCGTCCTTGGCCTGTAAACAATTGCTGGAGTTGGGGAAGATGACGATTGCAGGTCGAGGTGGAGGCGCAACAAGGTTAGATCTTCTGTTGGTCCGTAGTCTGAAGGGTTCCGTTTCGAAGAGCATCAGTCGACGGAGCGCTCTGTTGAAGAAACTGTTCTACTCCCTTCCTCTTCCTTCCCGTAAGCGTGCAGTACTCCTCTTGGTTACCCCCATGTCCAGAGCACGGCTGCCAATCCCTCGCCGCCTCTCGATAGCAGCGCGCTCTCAGACAATTGAAGCTCTCTTCAACGTCCTCCGCATCGGCGATGAACCATACTTGCACCGTTTGCCGGTGTCCGAGAACATGGCGGTGAAACTTTATGATGCGATCCCTCTGGTCAAAGTTCACTTCGGTAGACTCGAGCTGCTCGAAACCGTCCGCACCACAGCTATAGTACTTCCACGTCATATAGTACAGGTTCGGCGGCACCTCGTTCTGATCGTCGAGTTGGTCAAGGATCGCAGATGGTAGCGGGAGAGTGTCGACGACCCGTTCGAACCGGAGGCTTTCAGGCACGATCTGAGCCGATCTGAAGACGACGCCCATATTGAAAAACCCAGAAGCGCCCACTTGAGCTTTTGCGTCGAACGGCTCCGTGGGTACTTCCTTGAGAGAGCTTGATATCCAGAGCGCCCCGGCTTCGGAGTCAATGTCCAGTTGCAGCGATGCGTAATGATCGACAGCCGTGCTGATCCGACCCACCTCGCAGCTACCCATCGGTCCAGCTACTTTTAAAAAGGCGCAAGCGCTTGCGATGTAGGTCTTCTTGTATGCGGATAGCGAAACCGGAGAGGAGACGGAGAGGAGACCGGAGAGATTTGCACGTCTTCTCGGTTTGGAGTTAAATCGATGAGCATGTTGTTCGTATCCTCCTGGTTGACGATTGTCGTTGGAGTGCCGCACTTTTCCGTGTTCGTCAAGTCCCTCGGTTCCATGTTGTTCATATGCTGCTGGTCCAGTATTGCCGTTGGAGTGCCGCAGTTCTCCATGTTCGACACGGCCTGCGGTTTCATGTTCTTCTTATGCTGCTGGTTGATTATTCTTGCTAGAGTGCCGCGGTTCTCCTTGTTCGACACGCCCTGCGGTTTCATGTTCTTCTTATGCTCCTGGTTGAGTGTTTTCTTTGGAGTGTCGCGGTTCTCCTTTTTCGACCCGCCCTGTAATTTACTGTTTGCCTGGAGTGCTGTTGCTTTCGCCGGCGATTTCGCTTTCTCTTTCTTTGAAGCATCGGCCACTGTGACCTTGGATTGGGGCGGAACACTCGTCTTGAGCGATTCACTCTTCTCCTGCAGCTGACCTTGAAGTGTCGCAACCTGCAGCTCCAATTGCTCAAGCTTCGCCTCAAGAGCAGCCATTTTCGTCGCAACTTCAATGCTCTGTGCTTGCGAGGACTGAGGGTTGTTGCCTTTGGCTTTCGGACTTGGCATCTTGTTCGTGGGCATTTTCGGTCTAACTGACTCAAACCAGTTGAGCAGAATACTTTCTGGAAGGTTATATGAAGCAAAGACGTAGGTGTAGAGCAGAAGTGGATTTTGTGCGAAGCTATATTTATTCAAAGGTCGAGTAATTGCAGGAATGTGGAGTGGTGCAGTGATGAGGAAGTCTGAAGTTGAGAAATGAGCAAGCTGGTTGAGATGTAATTGAATTGGCGCGAGAAGGCTGACAATAAGGTCAATGGTTGACAATAAGGTCAGTGGTACAATAGCTTGGAACAATAGATTCACAAATACAAAACCGTTGATTGAGAATGTGACCAATGTACATATTTGGCAGAAGCTTCACTCAATGAGGCCGCCTATGCTGCTGCAGCTATTGTTGGAGCAGAAGGCTCCACACCGGGAAGGGAGTGTGTGCTCCACAGACTTTCAAGAACACCCACACATCTATCACACAACGCCTCCTCTTCTGTCACGTCTGTTGGAGCAACATACCGCCAGCATCTGGTGCACTTCGCTTTTGCAGGCGCATAAACATACGCTGTGGCTTGACAACCGTCTGGCATCGAGAGTCGAGTCGCATGATGCCATGCAGCTGTCGCAACCGATGACGGCACATCCGGACCCATACCGATGTCGACGGACGACACGACGAAAAGAGTTTCGAGTTCATCCTTGTACTCGGTCAACAATTTCAATGCTGGTCTGTGGTCGATAGTCTTGGAAAGGTCGATGTTTAAAAGTACGGAGCATTGGAGAGACGACCCCATCTGCTTCTTCGTTCTTGCCAGTTCTTGTGCGGCCTTGACGGCCGTATTTGCAGCCATTAGGTAGGGTAAAGCCGTCGCATGAGTAGGGTTGTCCCAATCAGGCGGAATTGTTGGAAATATCCGCTTAAGCGGATGGCCGTCATTGTTCTTTATAGCTTGCGGCGTGTAATTCCAAGTCTCCTCTACAAGCAACGGCGTCACCGGAGCCAGCATTGCTTGCAAGTAACGGTAAATGTGATGGAGAACGGTCTGGGCGGCACGACGGCTGGCACCTTCTGGGAAATCGGCGTACAGGCGATCCTTGACAGTCTCAAAGTAAAATGCTGAAAAGTCGTTGTTGACCCATTTGTTGATGGCGTTCACCGCTTTGTAAAAGTCATAATTGTGATATGCGTCAAGCGTCGTTCTGGTGACCTCGGAAAGCTGGAGTAAAGCTATCTTATCTAATTTCATCAAGGCATCGTACTTGAGAGCAAAGGCCGGGTCAAAGTCTTCAAGAGCCCCTAGCAGAAGCTTCATGGTGACTCTAAGCTTCTGCAAGCTTGAATGAACAGCGATGAGCACTGGCTGGCCGATGACAACGTCCTTGGTATAGTCGCTTCCTGCAACCCAAAGTCTAAGAGCATCCGGACCCATAGCATCATACATCGGCTTGTCACCTTGCACAACGCTATTTTTGCCTTTCTTTCTCTTCAGCGGAGGGAGTAGAGTACCATTGATAATCTCAGCTGGTGAAATGACGTTACCAAGAGACTTGCTCATTTTCCGCCCATCCTGATCCAGCGTGAAACCGTGCGTGATCAACGTCTTGAAGGGCGAACCTGAAGGAAGGGGTTGATGGAGGTTTGCTGTCTGATGCGCAATGTGTGTCAACAGGCTCGACTGGAACCAACCACGATGCTGATCTGTACCCTCAAGGTAGACATCAGCAAGATAGTGCGAGTCTTCCTGGCTCCGCTGCTTCATCTGCGTCCAACTAGTCCCACTATCGAACCACACGTCCATAGTATCCTTGCCACGCCTATATATGGTCTTACCGGACCCCTCTAAAAGGTCGCGAGGGGTCCAAGCCGGATCATATTCATCGTCGGTCCACCAAGCATCGATGCCTCGCCGACCGATAACCTGCATTATGTGGGACACGCTGTCCTTGGTCAGAATTGCTGCTCCGGGCTGGCTATGGTACAAGGCAGGGATGGGCACGCCCCATGCACGTTGTCGTGAGATACACCACTCGGTCCTGCCCTTTATGAAGCTTGCGAGTCTAGCTTTCCCTCCGTCCGGGATAAAGGTGACTTCATTCAAGGACGAAAGTGCAGTCTCCCGGATAGTCGCTACATCAGCAAACCACTGCTCCGTAGCTCGGATAATGACGGGAAGCTTTGAGCGCCAGTCGTAGGGGTATTTATGCTTGTAGATGTTGCTCGAAACAACATGGCCAGATTTAGCCAGGTGTCTTAGCACCTCTTCGTTTCCTTCTTGCAGTACTCTTTTGCCGCGTAGTACTTCCGGTTGGTCGGGTAATGCCTCCTCGGTGAAACAGCCTTCATCGTCCACCGGTGCAATACCGGCGATGCTGTGCTTCAGGCACAACTCGTGATCTTCCATGCCATGACCTGGAGCGCAGTGGACCAGGCCCGATCCAGACTGAGCAGATACAAAGTCTGCATGTAGCAACGGCTGGACCCGAGTCTCTCCGCCCTGGAGTGGGCTTTGATAGAAGGAGCCGATGAGGTCAGCCCCCTTGATGTTCTCGGCAAGTATATGAAGGTGCCCTCCTGAGATCTCTCCCGACACTTGCGGCAATCTCGAAGTTGCGATGAGTAGTTGACCATATGTATCTGTCTGGATGACGGAGTAATCGAGCTTATCATGCACTGCGATAGCTCTGTTTGCAGGGAGTGTCCAGGGTGTGGTAGTCCAGATGAGTGCACTCAATCTCGAGGGGTCCACTCCCGGCGCGCTCGATAATAACGGTGAGAGTTTCGTGATGGGGAACTTGATGTAAGCTGCCAGAGACTCGTGGTCCTCCTTGTATTCGAGCTCCGCCTCGGCCAGAGCAGTCTTGGAAGACGGTGACCAGTATACAGGTTTGTATCTCCGGTAAATTAACCCTTTATCTACCATCTCCCTGAACACCTCTAATTGGCTCATCTCAAACCCCTTGTCCATGGTCCACCAAGCGTTCTCCCAATCAGCCATGACACCCCAGCCTTTGAAGCCAATCTGTTGTTCTTCCACCGCTTTGCTTGCCAGCTCTCGCGCAGCCTTCCTCACCCCCACCGCCCCTAGTTGTCTGTTGTCGCCAACTTTGCCCAACTCCCGCTGCTGCTGAAGAGCTTTGAGCTCAACGGGCAAGCCATGACAGTCCCACCCAGGGACATAGTCTATCCGCTTCCCCTGACCGAGTTGGAAGCGGCAGACCATATCCTTCAAGATCTTATTGAGGGCATGACCGATATGAAGGCTTCCATTCGCGTATGGAGGGCCATCATGGAGGACGAATGTGCTTTCGGCAGGCCTTTCCCGACGCTGCCACGCATATAGGTTATCGGTACATGCTTCTAGATAGTTTGTCTGATCTGGTTGCGAGACACGCGCGGGGAAGTTCGACTTGGGCAGTCGAAGGGTGGATGACCATGATTTGGAGAGGATACGGGTCGGAGTAGGCATACTACGGCTGGGTCATAGTGAGGCGCCCTTGAACAGTGCCTTAGCAGACGAATTTAGTGTTGGAGATGTTTTGCTGCTACCCTTGGACGGTGGTTGCGAGAAGCGAGCATCTATGGTCAACTGTGCTGTCGGCCGCAAAATCACATCTACAGTCTCTTATTACTTTCTATTATTTAGACTCTCGGCGAATCAAACTATGCACTGCCACTTGAGGACTGATTTGTGGTTGTGGTATAATCGAACCATTGCTGGGTATTTCACCCAAGTTGTGCCACATCTTCCGACTCCGTGTCTCTCTAAGTTATCTCCGTAAGCCAAAGCCAGAGCTGGCAAGACCAGAATGCAGCTCCAATGCCATAACTCCATACAGTGCACCGCCGTACAGTAAAGTTGATCACAGGATTCAATACACTGTCAGACAACTGATTGAATCAGACTTGAGAACCTCGAAAATCAATCCTGGCAACCCGAACAATTCCGTATTGCCTAATGCCTGCGACCCATTGGTGCTGGCGCCGGATGCTCCCTGTCTCCTGCCATCCAGTTGATCTTCCCATCCTCCGAGTAGCTCACAGCTGCTTCCAGGGCTATCTCCCCATCCACGATTAAGCACCATGCCTCGTTGGAGGGAGTCTTCTTCGGCTTTATTGCCGTATGTGCCTTTCCACACGTCCTGTAAATGTTTGGAGATCTCTTTGAATGGCATCTCAGAAGTGAGCAAATCTGACTCGACCGCGTCGTGGTCCAGTCTGATTGTCCACCGGCTACGTCGATGTCTGTTGAATGGGTACGAGCCTGGAATGTTGCCGTGCAACAGTAACTTTGTAGCAGTCAAATGACCGGCCAATGGCATAGAAGCGGTCGCCCCTTCAGACCTGTTTGACGCCGGGAAAGGAGCTGACGGACTGGTTGGTAAGGAAATGAATACATCAAATCCATGACGGAAGTAGTTGTAAAAGCACTCGGTTGTGGAAGAGACTCGAGTCCCATTGGTAGATAAGGCGTCAGTCTCATCGTCCGAGTCATCCGTGGTGTTTGGGGCAGAAGACTGGTCAGTATCTGTGAATGAATCATACTTTCCTGGAGAAGCCCCAAACTGGACATCCGAGCTGATACGGTCCGACGCACGTCTCTTGTGGATGGACAATCTACGATCATTTTTACCATATATCGCATCTGGTGGACCGAGTTCAGCCACGAGGTCTTGAGGAGTGGTTTCGCCAAGCGTAATCCAAAACGGAGGATTGAACCTTCTTGAAATCTCAATACGGCCATGCCCGTGTACCTCGACGTGTTCAACTTCATCCGGTCCACCCTCTTTGCCCTTGCCTGCCAGCGCGAGTGACCTTGGATGTGGTGGAGGTCGTGTATACAGAGTCTCGCGTGTGTCTGCCCACGAAGAACCGTTGAATAACGCCATGGTCACAGCCGGCTCCGCTGCGGATGAGGAGAGTAGAGATACAAAGTCGGCCTTGGGTGAGAAAGCCGAACATAGTAGCGGGAAGCTGAAAGCTATGCCTGGATATGAAAGTATGTATAAGCCCTTTGCTGCGTCTCCCTCTGGTGACGGAGGGATGAATTCTCCCCTGAACGCTGGTCCAATAAGCCGGTTGTAGACATGACGGAATGTCGGCCCAGTAGATCCTTTAGATGCTGAATCCGACGGTTGTGTGCCCGAAGTGGCCTTGATTACATCGATATTCTTGTAGGTAAGCTGGATCTTCGTAAAATCCAGTACTTCGATGAGCCTCAGTCTCTGATCTGCCCCATCGAAGCGTAGGCGCAAGCCGTTAACCGGTAACCATAGAACAACAGGTGCAGAAGTTGGCTCGGACGAAGAGTATGAAAGCTCAATAGAAGGGTATGTTTGCGGACGAGACTTCAAGCGAGTTAAGATGTCGTGGAGAGAAGCGCCGAGGGCTGGAGGACAAGCGGTTAGCATGATCCCCTTCGTGGGACGGTGCGCATGGAACTCTTACTCAGAAAGCCCAGACCTTTGCCCGGGAAGATTGAAGTTGATGTGCTCAGACCTGCCATCAATGCACTGGCTTCCGTGGAGTGGAGAACATGGAGTTTACTGTACAAGGTTGCGGCTCTAATGAGTCGCAGACCATGACGCTGCTGACAAGGATCAGCTGGCGACCCTGCATGAGCGCCCGCGCCGGCGCATGATGATCTGCAGCACGTGTGGTGTCACTGCATTTGGTGGAAACACGACGTCTTACAGGTACCTAACTTTCCAGACACCGGATTTACTATTATATTTCCTGACTCGGATATGGCTGCAATGTTTTTCCGTTGTTCGCAGGCGGATCCCTGATGGCATGTGAAGATCTAAGATTCACTGGTGATTCACTGATGATTTTGAGACTCGGCCCTCCAGACAAGCTAACTTCGTGTGGTAAAAGAGCAATGCCGCCCTTTGAGGTAGTCCCTTCTGATCCTGATATGCTGAAATGTACCAAGCAAGCACAACAAATGCTTGTTGTTTGTTTACTTGCCATTTGAGGCTGGTTCTCGCCTGCTCTTGGGAGGAAGGCGCTATGAAGGTCCCAGAAATGCACGGAAAAGACAGCATAAAATCCAAGAGACATCACGATTCTTCAACTCAGTTTATCAGAAGTAAATGCAGAATCAGTAACGGCGAATCCGCTCATATCCAGGTAGCTTGTAAGGCCCATATCAATTACCTTACATTATTCGACTGTTTGAGGCTCTGTTCGCGACCACGGGCCAACCGTTCCTTCCATTAAGGTTCGGGGGAAAGTAGATCCCGCTAGTCCCAAACCATCGTTGACTTGTTTATTCCTAGACACTCTTCCGTCCCATCTGCATCATTTTCCTCTTCCTTGCAACTCTTGACCACGTACTTTACATTCCACTTACGAACCATTGTCTGTTTTTATTGATCAATCCACACATCCAAATCAATTCACAAGACTTTGTTCAAAGGATAAACCTGGGTACAAGCTATTATCATGGCTGGGCTTCCACGCGCGGCCAAAGGCGCGCCGCTGCCGAGAAAGCAGTCAATCCGACCAGCCGTCAGACCCCCACCGATCAGAACCCAATCCAGCACGCGTATAGTGCCAGGTAAGACTGGTGAGATATCGCCTACCGACTCTATCGTTTCGACCAAATCAAACTGCAACTCCGCCAGCAAGTCGCGAGCAACCAGCAAATCGCGTTCGCAATCTCCACCGTCGCGAAAGATCGGCGGCACGAAGCGTAAAGAGCGTGACTTCGAAGACGAAGGAAACAGTGACACTAACATCCACGTCGTGGTCCGCTGTCGAGGACGCAATGATCGAGAAGTCAGAGAGAACAGTGGCGTCGTCGTGACTACAGACGGTGTCAAAGGCAAGAATGTTGAGCTGTCTATGGGACCCAGTGCCTTGAGCAACAAAACGTATCGTTTTGACAAGGTCTTTTCTCCTGCCGCCGATCAACTCATGATCTACGAAGATGTGGTCGTGCCCATCTTGAACGAAGTAAGTTATATAACACGTTTCTCTGGCCTTTTTGCTAACGTCCTCTCTCCAGATGCTTCAAGGTTTCAACTGTACTATCTTTGCATACGGTCAAACCGGCACGGGAAAAACTTACACGATGTCGGGAGACATGTCGGAGACCTTTGGGATGCTTTCCGACGCGGCCGGTATCATACCCAGAGTTCTGCACTCCTTGTTCACTAAGCTCGAAGTCGATCAAGCCGAGAGCTCCGTCAAGTGTTCCTTCATCGAACTATACAACGAAGAATTACGCGATTTGCTAGCGAGCGACGACCATACCAAGCTCAAGATCTTCGAGGATGGCCAGAAGAAAGGTCATAGCGGCACATTCGTACAGGGTATGGAAGAGTCACACATCGAGAACGCTACTGCCGGGATCAGACTCCTCCAGGAAGGAAGCCACAAGCGTCAGGTAGCTGCGACCAAGTGTAATGACCTCAGCTCCCGAAGTCATACCGTCTTTACCGTCACTGTTTACACCAAACGCGTCTTGGAGAATGGAGAGGACTTCGTCAGCGTTGGAAAACTCAATCTCGTCGATCTTGCCGGAAGCGAAAACATTCAGCGCAGCGGAGCGGAGAAGCAACGAGCAGCAGAAGCGGGTTTGATTAACAAAAGCCTATTGACCCTTGGAAGAGTGATTAATGCTCTCGTGGATAAGAATTCGCACATCCCATATCGGTAAGTTCAATCCAACGCTTGAAGTTTGACGCGTCAAGCCCATTATGACGCGTCAACGCACAAGGCAAGCATCTGTACTGACAACACCTTATAGGGAGTCCAAGCTCACACGTCTACTACAAGACTCTCTTGGTGGACGGACCAAAACATGTATCATTGCCACGGTGTCTCCGGCCAAAAGCAACCTCGAAGAAAGCATCTCGACATTAGACTATGCCTTCAGAGCGAAGAACATCCGAAACAAACCTCAAACCAACCAGCTAATCTCGAAATACACACTCCTGAGAGAATTTACAGCGGAGATTGAGAAGCTCAAGAGTGACCTCATCGCTACAAGACAGCGCAACGGAGTCTACCTTACCAACGATAACTATGAAGAGATTACGGTACAGAGTGAATCTCGACGTATTCTAAACGACGAACAAAAGGCGAAGATCGGGATGATGGAGGCTAATCTCCGGAACAAAGTCCAAGACCTCTTTTCACTGACTAACGCTTTTAACAACCTCAAGAAGGATCACGAAGCGGTCAGAACGAAACTCGATAACACGAAGGAGATTCTTGAGAAAACTGAGATCGTCCTCGAAAACACCCGACTGAATCTTGCAGAAGAGACTATGCTACGCAAAGCGCATCAGAAGACCGAAAAAGAACTCCACACCGTTGGTGATCATCTAATCACGACATTGGGAAAGACCGTTAGAGATGTTGGTGGGCTCCGGTCAAAGATACAACGCAAATCTGAACTCGAATCGGTCAACCAAACCAGCTGGGAATCCTCTCAAGCTCAGGTATCTTCCATCACCCACTTAGTCGAGTCGCGTGTACATGCGTTCCAGACACAACAAGAGCAACTCATACAAAACTTATCGACGAGAATGCAAAGCTTCGTGCAGAGCGAGTTGGATACTATCCTGAAGGAGCAGGATTTGCTACACGAGAAACTAGAAGATTTCCAGACGTCGGAGAAGACAGCCTACGATCAAAGCGTGATAGCTAAAGAAGATATGAACAAGGTATTAGAAGAGATCAAGATCTTGCGCGAGGAGGTAAAACAGAAGGTTGGAGAAGGATTGAACGGCTTGTCGGCGGCAGCGGGACGGATATCAGCAGAGGTCATTAGTGAGCTGGAAGGTTTCAACACTCAGGTAAGCTATCCTCTACCTTCTCGAAGACACCCGTCCAACATACTCGGTAGCTTTACACATCCTATCACTCTCTCGGTCGAGACTTCAAAGGCACCTTCGAGGAGCTGGTCAGACAACTGAACACACAGAAAGCCGAAGCGGATGAACTGAAGGAACAACTGTCAGTCGCAAGCAACGTGGCAATCCAAGCGAACAAAGCAGCATCATCACAACTGGAAGCGTGCCTTGCCGAGGAACGTCAACAGGCATCAGCAGACCGTCAGCACTTACTCTCCCAAATCACATCTCTCATCACCGCGTCCGGAGAAGCTCAGGACACCCGCCTCACCACCAAGATCAACGCGATCCAACAAACCATCACCTCATCAACGTCGCAATTCGAGGCCGCAAACGCGAAGTACGCCGAGGGGATGGATTCCTGGAACCAGCAGGAGAGATCCCTGGTAGATGGGGTGGTCACCTCGCGTGACCACCTCAAGGCCAAGATGCAGCAAGACTGGACGGTAAGTGAAGCACTCCCATGTCATCGAGAACTGGATTCTCAGCTAATCATCATTCACTCAGGCCATAAACGAGCAAAGCGCCGCCATCCAGGCGGCAACGCAGGCCGTCCACTGCGAGACGGTGCGCATCGTGGATGCGCAGATGAAGGAGATGGCGGGGCAGATGCAAGCCCTGGACCAGTTCGTGTCGCGGGCGAGAGCCCAGAATGGGCGACACCACGACGCCCAGGTGCGGGTAATGACGCACCTGGGCGGCGTCGTCAAGGCGGGGGCCGCCGCCGGCGGGGCGAAGCTGGCGGCGGCCTACAACCGCACCCGCGGCCTCGGCGACGAGGTCGCCGCTCAGACCTGGGAGCTGAGCACCTCTCTCCCCCCCCTCGACGCCAGCGTGCGTCAACCCCTGGGGGAGCTTCGGATGGCCATATCCGAAACTCCCATGGCACCTTACGTGCCAACCGGGGAGACCCCCCAACGGGTACTGTACCAGTACCCGAGCGCCCTCCCCCGCACGGCGCCCCACGAGCAGTTGCTCGCGTCGAGACTCGCAAGAGTCTCCGCTGAGCCGCTCGCGGGGTCGTCGTCGCCGAGCAAGTCCCTGGTCTTCGCGGACCAGGAGGACGAGATCCTCCCGATGGAGGATCTCCGGATGGCCGGTGGCTCCGGCGGCCTTCGGGAAGTGAGCGCCAATATGGCGGCTCACTGGACGGAGGCCACCGGAGCTGCTGCTGCCGCTCTCCCTCGTGCCGTGCCGAGTCCGGCGCGGATGCTTCCGCCGCCGTCGAAGCGGCGCGACACGAGGGAGGGCCGCCGTTTGCCGGGGGCGGGTGGCAAGGGGGGTTCGGGGAGGGGAGAGGGGGAGAATGGGGTGGGAAAGAGGAGGCTGAGGAGCAGCCCCACTGCCTAGTCGGGTTGCTCCTCGGCCGGCCTCGGGGGAGGGGTGGGCGGGGCTTGGTGTTTGGGTGGCGGGTCTTTGCCGGCTGGGAGGCGGCGTCGGGGGGCATCGGTTTTATGTACATTCTTAGTCTTGCCCGCCTCGGTTTGTCTCGTTTGGGGGGCGGCGGGACCAGGAGTTGGTGTGTTTCTGGGATGATTTTGGCGTTTTGTATATAACATCGATACCGCTGCAGTTTAGCACTGCACGAAACTACCACTGTTGCATATTACCCAAGCTCCGTCCGAATGTATTCGTAGTCTGTCCTCTATACCAAACTTACAGGCGCCTCAGCATCACGACACCGAATCTCAACGTCTCTGAGCGCATCCTCTGCGCTGGATATTTCCAGTAGTGTGATTTTTGTCAATCGTTCGCGCTCACGAAATAACGCTCGTCTCTCAAAACATCGATTTGATTCTCACCATGGATCCGACTTCTCCAGGAAGGCTTCCTAGCCAAGCGGTGGATCTTCTCCTTGCGCTGTTCCTTCATATAGTTTCCAGTCATACGTCCCCTATAACCTCGAGGGAAGACTTCGAGCCCTCAGCCGATGCAGTCGGGGGAACGACCGCTGTCTTGAGCTGGGCGACTGACCGGTGGAGTAGGCTATCGTATATATGGCCTCGTAGGTATAGGGTTCGCATCTCTTAGTGGTAAAGGCTCATCTGTATGAACCCGTACGTGCTTAGGAGAAGCTCGGCGGCCCACAGTGCTCCCTGGGAACTGAACAAAGGCTGTTCTTTTGCGGTACTGGAGCTCTGCCTCCAACCGAGGAAGTGCGCATGGCTCTTGCGTTCTCGCATTTGATAAGCCAGCTCCACATGCTATGAAATCAACGCCGTCCGTTCCACTCCATATATACAAAACCGCCCCGTCTCCAAGCAGATCCCATCTATCCCAAACGCCCCGTTCCCTGCCCTACACCAACGTCACTCCTCGCCCGAAGACCATCACCTCGCCCCATCCCCAACCCTAGCCCCACCCTCCACCTCAACCTCAACCAACCGCCTCAACTCCACCATCCTCCTCTCAAAAACCCCCACCAGCCCCTCCATCGCCATCCCCCCTCCCTCACCCACCTTCCCATCCCCACCTTCCAACTCACCCCTCACCCCCTCCGTCCCCTCAATCCTCAACATCAACGGCCTCCTCCTCTCCGCCCCACCCGCCCCCTGCGCATCCGGCTCCGCATCCCAAGTCGGAGCGGGCGAGACCTCGACATTCAGAACCTGCCAGTCAGGCGTGAGGCTGTGTGCGCGTGCAGAGAGGACGGCGTCGCCGGGGGGGAGGGACAGGTCGAGGAGGATGTAGCGGTGTGAGACGCCGGGGCGGGGAGGGGGCAGGGCGGTGGGGGTTGGGTTGTCGGGGCTGATTTCGTTATCGGTGTGGGGATGTTGGTGGTGGTGGGGTGTTGTGGAGAGGGGGGCGTCCAGGATTCGGAGGGCGGCTTCGGTGATGAGGTCGGTGGAGTCGTCGGAGAAGATGTAGTGGACTGTTGGGTGGTGGTGGTGGGTTGTGTGGACGTCTTCGATGAGGGTGAAGAAGGGGACGAATTGGGGGGTTGAGGTTGTGGAGTCGTTGGCGGCTTGTGTTGAGGGGTCGGTGGAGCTGTCGTTGGGAGGTGCTGAGGGAAGAAGGTTTGGAGTTGAGAAGGGGGGTTGTGAGCTATAATTGGTGACGGCGACAGCAGGATGAGAGAGGTTTTGTACAGATAGAGACATTTGGTTGGTGGGAATGCGGCATCGTTACCTTCGTACGGTGAGGGTTACTGATGACTCGAGGCCATGCAAGGGTGGAAGCTCTTATCGTTATCTGCACGTGATCTCACCGTGCAATAAGATCATCGTCGAACGTCGCAGCATAATCGAACATACCGACAATCAAATCGCAACCCTGCGTTAGACCTTGGTGAACGAACTTGACTTTACTTCTTTGAAAGTCTACATTCTGTGTTTCTAGAAAAAGCCTTGCCTTGATGTCATGAATTTATGTCTAAATTATAAAAGAGGAGCATGTTCTAAATGTTGAAATGCGCCCCGGTTCATGATATTTGCACACTTCCGACATACTGTAGGTACTGTGTTGTTGACTTTATATTCGTCCAAGAATGACCTACGCCAACAATCGATACTATCTTTTCTTCTTGAACCGAAACTTCAGCTCATCCTCACTGTCACTATCTGACTCTGGCGCCGCAAAAGTTCTTTGCCTTTTGGCAGAAGCACCCTTCGCGAGCACGGTCGAAGCCGGCCTCTTCCCACTTGTGACCTGTGACTGATTCGTTGACTGCTGCGTAGCAGCCTGCTTCTCAGCCAACCTCGTAGTCCTGGGCGCATGAATCATCTGAAGCATATCTGCGTCGTCTTCATCTTCTTCCACGGCTTGACTTCTCGCCGTGGTGAAAGGCTGACTTTGGGATTGACTGACTCCCTGACTGGTTCCCAGCTTTTCCTTTTCTTTCCGCTTCTTCTTGTGCTTGTCGCTTTCGAGCCAGTACTCGTCTCCAATGCCAAAGTCCTTCTTCTTGACTTCTTCAAGCGGCACAATGACGGATTGCCCACGCCACGGTTGGTTCGGCTCACCTCTTCGACGAAACTTTTTGAAGTTCTTCCTCCCGTTCCAAAGCTCGTCCCATCGGTTGTCATGGGTGTGTTGGGCGTCAGCACGTATAGGTCTGTCCGTACGGCTGCGGACTTCCATCTCCTCAACAAGTGCCAAGTTTTTCATCTGGTCAACGTCCATACCATTCAGCGTTTCTCGGAGCGATTCTTCATCACGACGTGCAGCTTCTTCCTCGGCTTCCCGTCGTTCGCGCACGACTTCCTGGATATTTACTTCTTTCTTTGGCTTCCGCTTTTTCTCGGTGGTTGAATCTTTCGGAGACTGGCCAAAAACCGTTTCGTTGGATATGCCTTGAGATGCATTATTCTTTTCTATCTCAATGCGCCGCCGTTTCATCGCAGCAGCCGCTGGCAATAGGTTTTCGACCATAGCATCATCATCCTCCACATCATCGGGCGGCGCAGGACGTTTCAGAGATGTTTTGCCAGTGGCACGGACATCTTGAGGATCGACGTCCATCCCAGACTCGGCGTGTAAGCCATCCTGCTACCCGTCGTATTAGAGCCACAATGAAAAGCTTTTGGATTACCTGCTTACCGAGTCTCTTTGTGACGCATCCTCCTCTAAATCGTTCATTTGTGAAATAGATTCCACCTTCCTCGATGACGGAGGGAGCTCATCAGGATCAAAGCCGTCATCAAAGCCCTTGAATCGACTTGTTATGGCTCTTCGGGTTCTGCCACGCTTTGGCGGTGCTTGCGACACTTCCGGCTGAGCGGAAGGGGCTTCCGTTGTTTGGACGGTCTCTGATTGAGCTATCGTCCGAGGTTGCAACGAGGCTATCAAGGCATGAGTTAGCCTTCTATCGACGAGTGGACAGTCAACACATACAAGCCCTTGGCGGAGGTGCAGCGCTGTTGGAATCTTCCTCCTCAGGTAGCGGCTTTCTAAGGATACTTGCGTCATTCAACAAGATTGCATCAAGGAACTCGCTCTGCTCTATCAAGCGCTGATCAAGCCGAATCGCTACCGCATCCCCAAGCTCAACGGCCCATCGTTCAAACTCCTTCTTTCCTCTAAATCTCACCACAACAGCCCCTTTACCTTCACTACCATCTTCAAATTCCCCTAGACCCTTCTCACCTGCTACATTCTTAACGTACCGCACGACCTCGTCGGCAGTCGTTTTACCCAGCTGAAGCTCGTAATATAATGCCTTTCCGCCACCATTTACGATTGGCGCCTGAAGATTGTCAAACTGAGCAATGTCACAGAATACAAACGTGTAGCCATCAAAGACTTCGGATCGGTTAGGATCTGGAACGAAGACGGCAGCCTCTCTGGGTTTAGGTTCCTTCCCCGGAGCTGGGAGATGCTGGGTGGCATCTGGCCAATTGGCGTCGAAATCTTCCTCGAGCGGTGATTGACTCTCGGGCTCATCCAAGTCAGTGGGTGTTGCCGCATATACCAAAGCATCCACGAATGAGTCGGTCACGATAGACTTTCCATTGATCAGCGCTTGAAGTCCTTTGGCAGTATTGCGCTTGTTGGCAACAACATGAGTCGTTTTATCGATGATGTAGGTAGTGATAGCCTTGATGTCGAGGTCTTCAATACGAGCACGGACTGGAATGAGTGGATCCTTACTCTTCTGCTCTTTGGAGGAGAAAGAGAAGGTCAGAACCACAGGGTACCATTTGATCCTGGTCAATACTTTCAGACGCTGCACCTCCAAAGGCGAAGGATTTACTTACCGAAATAGCTCCTCGACGTTACCCAGTTTGAAGACATGCTCGTCCTTGGTAAGAGCTTTTGACTGGCCTCTGATCTGTTCGCCGTCCAGCAATGTGCCTTGCTTGGAGTTCTCATCCTGCACAGTGAGCTCTGACCGGGTATGCACTTTAGACTGGCATCAGTTAGATCTAAACGGCTCTCCGACGAATGGGTGACTAGTAGTTTACTCCATCCCCAGGCTGAACGGTTGCCAGTGATATCGTGAGGTGTTTTCGAGAGATGGACTTCTTATCGATGAGGAAAACGCCTGTGTCGGGGATCAGCACTAAGCTCAGTCGAAGACTCGGCCTGTTTGCGCACCTTTTTCACGTGGCGGCCTCCCGAATAAGTACTTCTTTCCAGGCCTCAGCCACATTCTTTTACCTAGATCGTGTCAGGTCAGTGATGTAAGGGATCCGTTTGATATCTACATTGGGAGCCATACCGTGCAGTATGTCGCCATCACACTCAAGTAACCACATGGCTTCACGATGGTTTCGACGGAGATGCTTTAGAAATTGTCGTGACAGCTAACGTGGGGAAGGCTGCAGACGCGACACGAAATCAGGTGACCCAGCTTCCCCAATCAAGCCCGCTGCCGAGGCTGTTGATCATGTGCACCTTGACAACAATACGAAAGCTAGAAATTCCCCTTTATCGTTATTTCATTCCGTTGATACTCACATTACGATCTAAAGTATTCTATCAACATGGCCGACAAAGACCCCAATCCTGCCGTTGACGAAACTCCCATCTCACCTGTCGAACGGCGGGACTCACTCGAGAAACATCTCCAACACCGCCCCGAACCGAAGGAGCTGAAAGACAGACATATCCTTCTCGACACCAATGCCGCTCCGTGAGCATTTCATACGAAACAGACGTTATGAGTTCTAACCGTTTGCGCCTAGCGCTCTACAATCAGCAACCCAAGAGCTCGAACGGCAACGCACAACGGACAGCCTTAGGAAACAGCTCGAGAAGCGTCCGGAGCGGGAGGAGTTGATTGAACGTGCGTGGATGCAATACTACTAGCTGCCTGGCAGCTTACTGATACAACTGGCCGATTGCAGGCAACATTCTTCCTGACTCCACAGCCGCCCCGGCGTTGCAGGGTCAACAGCGAGAGCTCCAGAAGCACATGCGTGCGAACAGCTT
>JAABUJ010001636.1_pt1 | contig 31534 bp, 29 predicted proteins | sample 5559131 | NCBI WGS metagenome assembly JAABUJ01 (sample SAMN10711875, study PRJNA513366) | rock metagenome | isolation source: Antarctica rocks | place: Antarctica: Victoria Land, Mt New Zealand nord | collected 2016-01-07
GTCATGGTCAAGAACACGCGCGGGTGGCGCGACAGGTAGCCATAGCGCAGGATCATCGCGGCTCTCTCCTCCCCTTTTCCTTTCACTATACCCGCTCAGGCTTTATTGCTAAGATGAACTAATGGCCTTGTGCTCGTCCATCGTTACGGTCCCCCGTCTGACAACGGCGCCCTCTTGACAGCATCATCGCCGGTCTGATAGCGTGGCTCATGCGCAACCCTGTTGCACATTGTGGGATCACGATACACCACCGAGGGCTAAAAAGTCAAATGGATATGGATGTGGTGAGTAGTATGAAGAGCGATATTGAGATCGCGCAGGCGGCGCGGCCACGGCCGATCGCGGAGATCGCCGGCCGGGCGGGGCTGGTTGAGGACGAGCTGGAGCTGTACGGCCGCTACAAGGCCAAGGTGCTGCCCGCCGCGTTCGACCGCCTGCGCGCGACGCCCGACGGCAAGCTGGTTCTCGTCACCGCGATGACGCCGACGGTGGCCGGCGAGGGCAAGACCACTACCACGGTGGGCCTGGGCCAGGCGCTGTGCGCGATTGGCGAGCGCGCCGTCGTCACCATCCGCGAGGCCGCCATGGGGCCAGTCTTTGGCGTCAAGGGCGGCGCCGCCGGCGGCGGCTACTCCCAGGTCATCCCCATGGAGGACATCAACCTCCACTTCACGGGCGACTTCCACGCCATCACCGCCGCCAACAACCTGCTGGCCGCCATGATCGACAACCACCTCCAGCAAGGCAACGCGCTGAGTATAGACGCGCGGCGCGTCACCTGGCGGCGCTGCCTCGACGTCAACGACCGCTCGCTGCGCGGCGTCATCACCGGCCTCGGCGGTCCCACCGAGGGCGTGCCGCGCGAGAGCGGCTTCGACATTACCCCCGCCTCCGAGATCATGGCCATCCTGTGCCTGGCCGAGGACTTGCCCGACCTCACGGCGCGCCTCGGCCGCATCGTGGTTGGGTACACGCGCGCCAATGAACCGATCCGCGCGTCCGACCTCAAGGCGCAGGGGGCGCTGATGGCGCTGCTCAAGGATGCGCTCAACCCCAATCTGGTCCAGACGCTGGAGGGCGGCCCCGCCCTCGTGCATGGCGGTCCTTTCGGCAACATCGCCCACGGGACCAACTCGATCCGCGCCACGCGGCTGGCCCTCAAGCTGGGCGGCTACGCGCTGGTGGAAACGGGCTTCGGCGCCGACCTGGGCTTCGAGAAGTTCTGCGACATCGTGGCGCGCCAAACGGGCCTGGGCCCCGACGCAGCGGTGGTGATCGCCTCGGCGCGCGCGCTCAAGCTGCATGGCGGCGCGCACAAGAAAGAGCTCGCCACGGAGGACGTCGACGCCGTGCGCGCGGGGATGCCCAACCTGTTGCGCCACGTCGACAACGTGCGCCTGTTCGGCCTACCCGCCCTGGTGGCCATCAACATCTTCCCGACGGACACGGAGGCCGAGTTGGCCGCTATCGAGGACGGGCTCACGCGCGTGGGCGTGGCGGCGGCGCGCTCCGACATCCACGCGCGCGGCGGCGAGGGCGGTCGCCAGATGGCCGCGGCGCTGGTCGACCTCCTGGGGCATGAGCGCGCCGAGTTCCGCCTGCTCTATCCCGACGACATGCCGCTGCGTCAGAAGATCGAGACCGTCGCCACGCGCGTCTACCGCGCCGCGGGCGTCGACTTCGTGGGGACGGCGTCGCGCGACCTGGAGCGCTACGAACGGCTCGGCTACGGCGCGCTCCCGGTCTGCCTGGCCAAGACGCAGTACTCGTTCTCCGACGACCCCGCCAAGCTCAACGCGCCCGACGGCTTCCGCCTCTCCGTGCGTTCGGTGCGTCTGTCCGCCGGCGCCGGCTTCGTCGTCGCGCTCACCGGGGACATCATGACCATGCCCGGCCTCGGCAAGGTTCCCGCGGCCGAGCGCATCGGCGTGGGGCCCGACGGGCGCATCATCGGGCTGGACTGATGCGCGCCAATTCGGGTTCGTCAGGGCTTGCCGAGGCCAAGTCCGCGTTGCGGGAGACGATCCGCGCCCGGCGCGACGCCATGGATGCTGGCGCGCGCGCCGCCTTGAGCCGGGTGATTATTCAGGATATCATCGGCCTCGACGCGTACCGCCAGTCTCGTGTCGTCATGGCCTACGTCACTTTTGGCAGCGAGCTCCAGACCGGCGCTTTCATCCGCGACGTCCTGGCCGAAGGCAAAACGCTGATCCTCCCCAGGGTCAACCGCGCCAAGAGAGCGCTGGAGTTGTACGATGTGAGAGAGCCAGCGCGCGACCTGGAACCGGGGGTGTGGGGGATCCTCGAACCCAAGCCAGATCAATGCGCGCGCGTGGAGCCGGATGTCGTCGAGTTCATCCTGGTCCCCGGCCTCGCTTTTGACGCGCGGGGCCGGCGCCTGGGGTACGGAGGAGGCTTCTATGATCGGTTGCTAGGGGGCCTGGCCGCGCATCCGCCGCGGCGGCCGCAGCGGCGGACGCCGCTGGTCGCCGGGGCTTTCGAGGCGCAGATGGTCGAAGCTGTTCCCGCCGGCGCACATGACGTGGAGATGGATGTCGTGGTAACCGAGAGCGGGCGTTACCCCACCGGCGGGCGCGCCTCGACATAGTGGACAACGGCGGGCGATATGGATGGCCTCGACCGGCTCCTTGCCGTTTCTTGACAGCATCGTTGCTCGTATGATAGCGTATCTTATGCGCAACAGGGTTGCGCATTTTGTAGTTGCTTTCGCAAGGGAGACGACAAGGTCAATGGCGACAGGTGGGACGGCCATGAAGTCTACCAGCGCGGGGACGCGCAACAGTGCGACGCAGGCTGTGCGTAAGGCCGTGCAGGTGCTGAACTGTTTCACCGTGAGCGGGCGGACCAGCCTGGGTGTAACCGAACTGAGCGCGCTGACCGGTTGGTCCAAAAGCAGCGTGTCCCGCCTCCTGGCCGCGCTAGAGGACGGCGGCTTGGTGCGGCAGGACCCCGTGTCCGGCCGCTACGCGCCGGGTTTACAGCTTGTCGCTCTCGCCGGCGCCGCCCTAGCCGGGGACGCGCTGTATCAGGTGGGCCGCCCTCATGTGCTCCGTTTAGCGGCGGAGAGTGGTGAGACCGCCAACCTCTCGGTGCTTGACCAGGGTCAGTTGCTGACCATCGACGAGGTGCCCAGCGCGCAACTCATCAAGTTCAGTGGGTGGGTAGGCATGCGCCACCCCCTGCACGGTAGTTCCTCGGGCAAAGTTCTGCTCGCGGGATTGCCCGACGAGCGGCGCGAAGCGGTCCTCGACGCCGGTTTGCCGCTCATCACGCCGCGCACGACGACCGATCGCGGCCATTTACTCCGTGAGTTGGATCGCGTGCGTGTCGCCGGTTACGCCCTCAGTGTGGAAGAGTTGGCCGAGGGGCTGACGTCGGTGGCCGCGCCGGTGTGGGGTCATATGGGGACGGTGACGGCGGCGATCAGCGCGGCCGGCCCCAGCTTCCGCTTCACGGAGCGCCACCTGGACGTTTGTATCGCTCTTGTCAAAGCGGTAGCGCTGGACGCCTCGCGCGGGTTGGGCTATCGCGTGCCGGCAGCAAGCTGATGAATACCCTCACCCCCCGACACAAGGACGACTCCCCTCTCCCACGGTTAGGGAGAGGGGTCGGGGGTGAGGGAATCTCTACCGTTAGTTGGAGGTACCCATAGCATGGTGACAATCGCGCGCCCCGAGGCCACCCACGTCCGCACGCTCCCCGGACGCTACTACTATGACCAGGCCATCTTCGTCGAGGAGCAGGAGAAACTTTTCTCGCGCCCCTGGTATTGTGTAGGCCGCGCCGATGCCATCGCTGAGGCGGGCGCGTTCTTCCTGGCCACGGTTGGCCGTGAGAACATTATCGTGCTGCGCGACCGCTCAGGAGACGTACGCGCCTTCTTTAACGTGTGCCGCCACCGTGGGTCGCGCGTCTGCTTACAGGAGAGCGGCCGGCTCAAGAACTCTATGCAGTGCCACTACCACGCCTGGACCTATGGGTTGGACGGGCGCCTGATCGGCGCGCCCAACATGAAAGAGGACCCCAACTTCGACAAGGGCGACTTTGGCCTGGCGCCGGTGGGGATCGAGGTGTGGGAAGGCTTGATTTTCCTCAACGTGGAGCCCGGTAGCGAAACGCTGGCCGACCAACTCGGCGACATCTACACGCGCTACGCGCGCTACCACATGGGCGAGCTCGCCATCGGCGCCACCATCACCTATGACGTCAAGGCCAACTGGAAGCTGATACACGAGAACTTCAGCGAGTGCGGCCACTGCCCCGTGATGCACCCCGAGTTGAGCGCGCTGGTGCCCAGCTTCAAGGCCGGTGTCGTGTCCACCTATGGCGGCAGCGGCGCCGAGCTCGGCGCGGGCGTGGAGTCGCTGACCCCAACCGGGCAGCGCAGCCGCCCGTCGTTGCCGGGTCTGACGCCGGACGACTTACATCGCTACTACGGCATGACTACCAACCCCAACCTCTTTCTGAGCTTCCACCCCGACTATGTGCTGACGCACATCCTGCAGCCGATCGCGCCCGACCTTACGCGGGTCGTGTGCGACTGGCTATTCGACCCGTGCGAGATCGGGGAGCCCGGCTTCAGCCCGGCCGACGCCGTCGATACGTGGGACCTCGTCAACCGCCAAGATTGGGAGGCCTGCGAGATGACTCAGGCCGGTATGAACTCGCGCGTGTACGCTGACGGCGGCATCTACGCGCCGCTGGAGGCGCATATCCATATATTCAATGAGTATGTGCTGCGCAAACTGGGGCACTCAGCCTGCGATTGAAATCGCATGGCAAACCGCGGCGACTGAAGTCGTAGGGTGGCAAATATGGGCGACATCGGCGACAGGGCGTACGGCATCGTTTCGAAAGACACTTCAGTGTCCGTGGTTTGCCATGCGACTTTAGTCGCAGGCTTCATCACATAGGAAGACCTTTATGCGCGAACATGCCCAGGTCGTGATCATCGGCGCCGGGATCGTCGGCTGCAGCGCCGCTTACCATCTGACGCAGCGGGGGCTGACCGACGTCGTCGTGTTGGAGCAGGGGCCGCTGTTCGCCACGGGTGGCTCGACCTCGCACGCGCCCGGCCTAATGTTTCAGCTCAACGCCTCCAAGATGGTGACGGCGCTCGCCACCTATAGCCGGCAGCTTTATAAGCAAGCGGGAGTCGATGGCGAGCCTGGCTTCTACGAGTCCGGCAGCGTCGAGGTCGCCACGACACCCGAGCGCTGGGAGGAACTCAAGCGCAAGGCGGGCTACGCCCAATCGTGGGGCATCGAGGCGCGGCTAATCAGCTCGGAGGAGGCGGTGTGCAAGGCGCCTCTGCTTGATGTCGCGCGTTTGCATGGCGCGCTATATGTGCCGAGCGACGGTATCGCCAAGGCGGTCCGCGTGTCACAATACCTGGGCGAGGCGGCCATAGCCCGCGGCGCCGCGTTTCACGCCGACACCCGCGTGACAGGCGTCGAGGTCGCCAACGGGCGCGTGCGCGCCGTGACAACGTCGCGGGGACGCATCGAGGCCGAGAACGTGCTCGTGTGCGCCGGCATCTGGGGCCCGGCCATTGGCCGCATGGCCGGCGTGTCCATCCCACTCAGCCCGATGCAGCATCAATACGTCCAGACCGCGCCGCTGCCCGAGTTGGCCGGTCAGACCGATGAGATCACCCATCCCCTGGTGCGGCATCAGGACCGCTCGATGTACTTCCGGCAACACGGCGAGCGCTACGGCATCGGGTCGTACCGGCACGAGCCGCTGCTGGTCGACGTGGACCGCATCCCGCGCCACGAGGAGACGGCTACACCGTCCATCTTACCCTTCACGGAGGCCGATTTTGCTCCGGCGCTGGCGGACGCCGCCGACCTGATGCCGGCGCTGCGCGGGGCCGAGTTGACCTACCAGATCAACGGCATGTTCTCTTTTACGGCGGACGGCCACTCGCTGCTGGGCGAGTCGCTCGACGTGCGCGGCTTCTGGGCCGCCGAGGCGGTGTGGGTCACGCACGGCGGCGGGGTCGGCAAGGTCATGGCCGAATGGATGATCGACGGCGTGCCGAGCATCGATCTGCACGAGGCCGACCTCAACCGCTTCCACGCGCACGCCGTGAGCCGCCCCTACGTCCAGGCGCGCGCGGCGCAGCAGTACCGCGAGGTCTACGACATTATCCACCCGCTGCAGCAGATGGATCGTCCGCGCGACCTGCGGCTGAGTCCGTTCCACCGGCGCCTGGAGGAGTTGGGCGCCCATTTCATCGAGAGCGCCGGATGGGAGCGTCCGCAGTGGTTCGCCGCGAACGAGGCGGGGCTGACTGGGCAGGACTGGCCGCCGCGCACAGGCTGGGCGGCGCGCCACTGGTCGCCCATTAGCGGCGTCGAACACCAGGCGACGCGTGAGCGCGTGGCTATGTTCGACCTCACGCCCTTCACAAAGTTGGAAGTGGCCGGACCCGGCGCGCTAGCCTACCTACAGCGTATCGCCAGCAACAACATGGACCAGCCGTCCGGCAAAGTAACCTACACGGCGATGCTGAACAAGCGCGGCGGCATCGAGTGCGACCTGACGGTGACGCGGCTCTCCGACACGCGCTTCTGGGTGGTGACGGGCGGCTCCGTCGGGATGCACGACTTGGCATGGCTGCGCCACAACGCGCCGGCCGACGGTTCGGTGCACATAACTGATCTAACCTCGGCCTACTGCTGTGTGGGGTTGTGGGGACCGCGCGCGCGCGCCGTAGTAGAGGGAGTCACGGATCAGGATGTGTCCAACGCGTCGTTCCCGTACTTCACCGCTCGTCGACTGCACGTCGGCTCCGTGCCCACGCTGTTGGTGCGCGTATCGTACGCCGGTGAGCTTGGCTGGGAGATCTACGCCCCCACCGAGTACGGGCTGGCCCTGTGGGACACGCTGTGGGAGGCCGGCCAGCCGTGCGGCGTGACGGCGGCCGGCGGCGCCGCCTTCGAGTCGTTGCGCCTGGAGAAGGGCTATCGGCTGTGGGGCGTCGATATCCACCCCGACTACAATCCGCTTGAGGCGGGGCTGGGCTTCGCCGTCAGGTTCAAGAAGGGTGACTTCCTGGGCCGGGAGGCGCTGCTGCGCGTCAAGGAGCAGGGGCTCACGCGTAAGCTGTGCGCCCTGACCTTCGACGATCCCTGTGCCGTCACGCTGGGCAAAGAGCCGATCTTCGACGGCGAACGTACGCTCGGCTACGTGACCAGCGCGGCCTACGGCTACACGGTCGGCAAGAGTATCGCCTACGGCTACCTGCCGATCGCATGCGCCGAGGAAGGGACGCGCGTCGAGGTAGAGTACTTCGGCCGGCGCTACGCGGCGACGGTGGCGCGCGAACCTCTGTATGACCCCGAGGGCGCCAAACTCAGGAGTTGAACGCCGCCTGGCCTTAAAAGACCATGGCAGGAGACGGACCTTAAAAGGTCTGTGCGGACACCATGCGGTTTCCGGCATAATGACACGGTAGGCGCGGCCATATGTGCATGACAACCGCCATGGCGCCCGCGCTGCCCGTATAATAGGTCAACATATGCCGACGTACACGTAACAAGAGCAGGTGACCGATGACAGAACGACGAAGTCCGCTGTACGATTTTCACAGCCGCTCGGCGCGGGAGATCATCCGCGGCGGCGGCGATTTCATGGTCCCGCTGGCCTACACGTCGACCGTCGACGAGCACCTCAACGTGCGCAAGAACGTGGGCATGCAGGACCTGTCGTCGATGGGCGAGATCGACGTGAAGGGGCCAGGCGCCGAGCGCCTGCTGCGGCGCCTGATCGTCAACGAGATCGCCGACATGGAGCCGGGCCAGTTGCGCTACTCGACCATGTGCAACGACGCGGGCGGCATCGTCGACGACATCACCGTCTATAAATTCAACGACGAGCACTTCATGGTCGTGACCAGTTCGGGTCCACGCCCCAAGACGGCGCGCTGGATCGCGGAACGCGCCGCCGGCGCGAGCGCCTACGCTACCGACCTCACCGGCGGCATTGCCCTGCTGGTCGTGCAGGGGCCACGTTCGCGGAGCTACCTCAAGACCGTGGTGGAGAACGCCGACCTGGATCGGCTCAAGTTCTTCCGCTTCACCCCGGCGCGTGTCGCCGGGATCGACCTGCTCATCTCGCGCTCGGGCTATACGGGCGAACTGGGCTACGAGTTGTACACGCCGGCCGAGCAGGCCCTTGTGCTGTGGGAGCAGATTCTGCGCACGAGCCGCGAGTTCAACTTGCAGCCCTATGGCATCGGCGCGATGCAGAGCCTGCGCATCGAGAAGGCCTACCCGCTCTACGGGGCCGACCTTAACGAGGACTACACGCCGTTCCACGCCGGGCTGGACCGCTTCATCGCCTTCGAGAAGCGCGATTTCGTCGGGCGCGACGCGCTGCTGCGCATCCGTGAGCGCGGGCTGGAACGCCGCTGGGTCGGGTTAGTCGTGGAGAGCGAGGTCCCCGCCGCCGTCGGCGACAAGGTCTACAGCGTGAGCGACGTGGCGACCTTCCGCGGCAAGATGTTCAGCGGCAGTGAGGCCGGCGCCTATCGGGACGCGCTGCTGTCCGGTGAGCAGCAGGTCGGCCACGTCACCTGTAGCGCCAAGGGGCACACGGTGGGGAAGATGCTGGCCATGGCCTACCTCAACACGGCGCACTCCTGGCCGGGCAACAACCTCATCGTGGAGATCAACGGCCGGCCCGTCGTAGCTCGGGTGTCCGCGACGCCTTTCTTTGACCCGCAAAACGCCCGCGTCCGCGCCAAGCCGCAAGATGATGACGCGCGCGTCGCTCCGCCCGCGAGAGACGGGGCGCCGGATGGCTCCGCCAGTGGTGGGACCGGCGCGCCGACCAAGCGGCTGGCGAGTCGGGACAAGGCGCCGGCGGCCGGCGCGAGCGATCGATAAGCAGCGCCATGTATCCTACCTCCACCTCCTTCGACACTATCGTGATCGGCGCCGGCGGCATGGGCAGCGCCGCCTGCTACCACCTGGCGCGCCGCGGCAAGCGCGTGCTTGGCCTGGAGCGCTTCGGCATCCCGCACCGCATGGGCTCGTCGCACGGCTACACGCGCATCATCCGCCTGGCCTACTACGAGCACCCCTCGTACGTGCTCTTGTTGCGCCGCGCCTACGAGTTGTGGCGTGAGATCCAGCAGACAGCCGGGGAGCAGTTGCTGCACATCACCGGCTCGATCGACGCCGGGCCGCCCGACAGTTGGGTCTTCAAGGGCTCGTGGGAGTCGTGCAAACAGCACGACCTACCGCACGAGGTGCTGACCGGCGCCGAGTTGCGCCGCCGCTACCCCGGCTACCATTTCCCGTCCGACCTGGCCGCGGTGGTGCAGCCAGAGGGCGGCTTCCTGCTGCCGGAGCGCTGCATCGTCTCCTATGTGACGGCGGCGCAAGCGCTGGGAGCCGAGATCCACGGTTTCGAGACCGTGCTGGAGTGGCAGCCGCGCGGCGACGGCGTCGTCGTGCGCACCGATCGCGCCGAGTACCACGCCGACAAGCTGGTGGTCACGGCGGGCTCCTGGAATCCCGATCTGCTCGACGTGCTGCATGGGCTAGCCGTACCGGAGCGGCAGGTGCTGGCCTGGCTGCAGCCGGCGCGGCCGGAGTTGTTCCGGCCCGACGTGTTCCCCGTGTTTAACGTGTTGGTCGAGGAGGGGCGCTTCTACGGGTTTCCCGTCTTCAGCGTGCCTGGTTTCAAGTTCGGCAAATACCACCACTTTGAGGAGGCGACCGTCGCCGACGCGGTCGACCGCGAGGTACACGGTTACGACGAGACGATGCTGCGCGTGTTCGCGGAGCGTTATTTCCCCGACGGCGCGGGCCCGACGATGAACCTCGAGACCTGCCTGTTCACCAACACCGCCGACAACAACTTCATCATCGACCTGCACCCCACCTATCCGCAGGTGTCCTTCGCCTCGGCCTGCTCGGGGCACGGGTTCAAGTTCGCCAGCGTCATTGGTGAGATCATGGCCGACCTCGCCGACACCGGCATAACGCGTCACGACATCAGTCTGTTCCGGCTGGAGCGCCTGACGAGCCCAGCCAGCCGCGCGGGCTATGCCACGGCCCCGTCGAACGGACATGTCCCCTATGCGGCCGGCTCCACGGCACCGTCGAGCGAGCATACCGCTCACGTTTCGCTGCCCTCGGATGGACGGCGGCGCGCGTTCCCGCGTGCGGAGGACATGAAGCCCTTCTGGTGGTAGCAGGCTCATCCGCCCCGGATGAGGAGAACCGGTCAGCCCTTCGGATGGCGGTAGAAGTCGACCGAGGCCGGCGGCAGCGGGGTGTTGCCTAGGATGAGGTCCGCAGCCTTCTCGGCGACCATCATCACTGGGGCGTAGATGTTGCCGTTGGTGATGTAGGGCATCACCGACGCGTCCACCACGCGCAGCCCTTGCAGTCCGTGGACCTCCATGTTCGTCGGGTCCACCACCGCCATCGCGTCGATGCCCATCTTACAGGTGCACGAAGGGTGCAGGGCGGTCTCGCCGTCGCGCGCGACCCAGTCGAGGATCTGCCGGTCGGTGTCGACGTCGGGGCCGGGCGACATCTCGCCGCCGTTGTACGGATCGAAGGCGGGCTGGTTGAGGATGCGACGGGCGGTGTGGACGGCCTCGACCCACTCCTTGCGGTCCTGCTCGGTCGACAGGTAATTGAACCGGAGGGCCGGATAGACCCGCAGATCGGCGGACGTGATCCGCACCGATCCGCGCGCGTCGGAGTACATGGGTCCGACGTGCACCTGGTAGCCGTGGCCCCCCGCCGGAGCCGAGCCGTCGTAGCGGATGGCGAGCGGCAGGAAGTGGAACATTAGGTTGGGATAGTCGACGTCGGCGTTGCTCCGGACGAAGCCGCCGGCCTCGAAATGATTCGTTGCCCCCCATCCCCGCCGGAAGAACAGCCACTGGGCACCGATGAACGGCCGCCGCCACATCTGGAGCGCCGGCTGCATCGAGACCGGTCGGCGAGAGGAATACTGGATGTAGACCTCCAGGTGGTCCTGCAGGTTCTCCCCAACGCCGGGCAGGTGGCGCACCGCGTCGATGCCGAGGGCCTTCAGCGCGTCGGCGTTGCCGACCCCCGAGACTTGGAGGAGCTGGGGGGAGTTGATGGCTCCGCCGCACAGGACGACGACGCCCGCGCGCACCCGGCGAGGTCCCCCTATGCCGCGCGTGTACTCCACACCGACGGTCCGTGTCCCCTCGAATAGGATCCGCGTGACCAGCGCCCGCGTCTCCACCGTCAAGTTCGGTCGTCTATGACGGGGTGCAGGTAGGCGCGGGCGGCGCTCAGGCGACGGCCGCGGTGGATGGTGCGATCGAAGGGGGCGAAGCCCTCCTGCCGGTAGCCGTTGACGTCGTCCGTGAGCGGGTATCCAGCCTGCCGCACCGCCGCGAAGAACGCCTTGAACAGCGGGCTCGCGGCCGGCCCACGTTCGAGGATGAGCGGGCCGGCATCGCCGCGGAACTCGTCCCGGTCCGCCAGGCGGTTTTCCATGCGTTTGAAGTACGGAAGGCAGTGGGCATAGTCCCACGCCGCCATCCCTGGGTCGGACGCCCACCGCTCGTAGTCCAACGGGTTGCCGCGCTGGAAGATCATTCCGTTGATGCTGCTCGATCCACCGAGCACCTTCCCCCGTGCATGGTAAATCCGCCGCCCGTTCATGAACGGCTCGGGCTCGGACTCATACCGCCAGTCGTAGAGGCTCGACCCGATCGGGAAGGCCAGCGCCGCCGGCATGTGGATGAACACATCCCATATGTAGTCGGGCCGCCCGGCCTCGAGGACCAGCACCCGGTTCGAGGGGTCGGCGCTGAGCCGATTCGCGAGCACGCTGCCCGCCGATCCCCCGCCGACAATCACGATGTCGTACCATGTCGAGGTCATGCGCCCCTGCCGTCTCTCCGTCTCTTGACATCATCGTCGCCCGTATAATAGCGTAGCCCAAGCGCAATCCTGATCGTCGCCCGTATAATAACCTTTGGTGCTAGTTGAAACCGCCGCTTTTCTCGCGTCCTCGATGCTTTGATCTAGTATTTGTTGCACAGATGCCTGATGGGAGGCCGATGCGGCTATCGAACAGGTCCTGACGACCCTGATTCACCCGTGTGCGCACCATTTGACGCAATACAGAGGCATTGGGGCTACCTCCATCGCATCAAAGGCGTTGGAGAGACTCCCCAACTAGCACCAAAGGTTAATAGCGTAGCCCAAGCGCAATCCTGTTGCACATCGTGGGGTTACGATACACCACCGAGGGCTAAACAGTCAAATAGCCGCATTGCCTGGGGTGCGCCACAGCAAAGTTCCCCCTGTGCTGAAGGCGGTACCCTACCGAGGGGCGGAGATGCAGACACACCTCCATAACGGCCCCTCGGAGGATACTCGTGGACAGAACAGACCTGTCCAGCGCCATCATACAGGAGATGCAGGCTGTGGTGGGAGAGGCGCTGGCGACCGTGGCGCCGGAGGTGTTGACGGCGGACCTGGCGACACTGGAACAGCGGGTCCAACAGGGGGGCCGCGTGATCCTGGGCGGGCTGATTGAGCGGGTGGCGGCGGGGCACGCCCAGGGGCTGCCGCGTCCGGCGCGCTGCGCGGCGTGTCACGGCGCCCTGAAGCGACGGGAGCGCGCGCGTTCGCTGGTGGGTCTAGTGGGCGACTACACGCTGTGCCGCGCCTATTATTGGTGTGCGGCCTGCAAGCGGGGTGCGGCGCCGCTGGATATGGCGTTGGGCCTGGGTCCAGGAGACGTGTCGCCGGGGTTGGCGCGCGTGGTGGCGCGGACGGCGGTGGACGCGACCTTCACGCCGGCTGTGGAACAGGTGCAGGAGGCCCTGGGCGCCACGCTCAGTGACGAGACGGCGCGGCGCCTGGCCGAACAAATCGGGGCGGTGACTGAGGCGCAGACGCAGGCGGCCATCGCGCGGGCGCGGCAGGGTCAACCGGTGTGGACCGAGGCGGAGGTGCAGCGGGCAAACGACACCACGATCCTGGTGGTGGAGGTGGATGGGGTGTTGGTGCATCAGGAGGCGGGGTGGCACGACATGAAGGTGGGCACGCTGGCCCCACAAAGGTGGCTCCCCGCCGTAACTTTGTGGATAACGTTTCCGGTTTGTGTGGTGGATGCGGCCACCAAGGCGCAGGCTACAAGACAGGCGGACATCGCCCCGGACTCGACATAAGCAGGAGGACAGATCATGTCGGCAGAAAGTAACAAAGCAGTCGCGCGGCGCTGGTACGAGGAGGGCATGGCCGGGGGCAACCTGGCCGTCATCGACGAGCTATTCACGCCCGATTTCCGGGACCACAACCCGCAGGCGCAGTCCGCCGGCACCGGCCGCGAAGGGCTCAAACGCTACTTCGAGGCCGCGCTCGCTTCCGTCAAGAACGTGCGCGTCACCGTCGAGGACATGATCGCGGAGGGGGACAAGGTGGTCGCCCGCTACACGGTCCGCGGGGCGATCGAGGACGATTTCATGGGCATCCCTGCCGCGGGCAAGGCGATAACGCTGACGGCCATCGACATCCTGCGCTTCGAGGGCGGCAAGATCGCCGAGCACTGGGACGAATCGGACATGCTCAGCATGATGCAGCAGCTCGGGGCAATCCCCGCGCCGCCCGACGCGGCCCACTGAGGGGGTAGGTCGATGCGGGCGGAGTTTGGAGTCACGATCAAGCGGCCCATCGCTGCCGTCTTCGCTATGCTCGCCCGTGTCGACGCGTGGCCGGCGTGGGCGGCGTCGGCGCCGGAGGTCCGGCAGACCTCGTCGGGGCCGCTGGGTGTGGGTGCCACGTTCGCGCAAACATTCACCGTGGATGGACGCAGCGTCATGTTGACCGAGGAGATGATCGCCTACGAGCCGCCGCACACGCTGGCTTACCGGAGCATCGACGGTCCCCTCCCGCTGACGTGCGCGTATACGCTGGAGGCGATGGCGGAGGGGACGCGGCTGGCGCTGGAGATAACGGAGATGGGAAACGGCGTGCCCGCCGATGCGGTGATCATCGACGCGATCGTGTCGGCGGCGGGGCGCGACCTCGATGCGCTGGCTGCCCTGCTGGAGGGGCGTACGCCGACGGAGGTCACGCTGTCGGGCCGGGACGGCAAGATGATGGGTAGGATACGCAGAACAGGAGCGGAGAGATGGCGACCGACGTGAGGTATACCGAGATGACGGGAAACAACAAGACACGAGTCGACCAGGCTGGCGCGACGACGCAGCCGTTGTACGTGGGCGAAGTCAGCATCCACATCGCCGCGCCGGCCGAGGCGGTGTACGCGCGCGTGGCGGACGTGACGCACATGGGCGAGTACAGCCCGGAGTGCCGCCACTGTGAATGGCTCGACAGCGCGACCAGACCGGCCGTGGGCGTGCGCTTCCGCGGCGACAACAAGATGGGCCTCGCGCGGTGGTCGCGCACCTGCGAGATTGTCGTCGCTGACCCGGGCCATGAGTTCGCCTTCCGCACGCTGCCCACGCGGTTCTTTCGGGACTCCACGCTGTGGCGCTACTGCTTCGCGCCATCCGGCGATGGCGGGACGACCGTCACGGAGTCGTACGCCCTCACGGACGCATGGTTGCCTATTCGCATCGGCGAGGTGGTCACGCGCAGGCCGCACAAGATGCCGGGCAACCTGCGGCAGACACTGGAACACATCAAGGCGGCGGCGGAGGGAGCCGCCACGCATGCCTGAGCCTGCCTTACGGCGACGGACGAGGAGGGTGGTCAGGCGCGCTCTGATCACGATCCGCGCATTATTGCTGTCTTACAAGAGGTTGTTTTGCGCCGGCGTACCCCCTGAGACCGCCGGCGCTTGCTCCGCTGCCCGCCGGCTCATGTTTGCGCCAGCGGCGCGCGTCAGCGGCGAACCGCTTGCCTGCGACGGCAGGCCGGCAAGATCGGGGACCCCTTTGGGGAGTGGTCCCAGGGGACGCGTTGCCGCGCTCCAAACAAACTCCCTTAATCCTGCGCCAGGGCCTCCTGAATCGCTCCGTCGAGCGAGAGGGCGCCGCCCTCCGCGAGGGCCGCGGCAAAGGCTGTCTCGCCGAGTTGAGCGCGGAGCCGGGCGAAAAGGCTATCGAGCATCGGGCGGTGGCTCGGCGGGGCGGTGACGGCCAAGCCGCTCCGCTCGCGCACCGTCTCGATGGCCCCGGACAGCCGCACGGCGCGCTGCGGCTGCCCGGCTGCGGACCAGATGAACATAGACGCGCCCAAGCCGAGCATCGTCAGTAGCAGGTCGACCTCCGCGCACAGCGGCAGCGCCTCCCTGACCCGCCGGACGGCTTCCGCCGCCGCGCCGTCGCCAGCCGTCTCGGACACGAGCAGGGGCAGCGCGGCAACGACCGCCAATTGCACCAGTGTCGCCGCGACGCCCCAGCGGTCGCCCTGCGCGTCGAACAACTCCTTGCTCTCACGGAGCAGCGCCTCGGCCCGTACCATATCGCCTTGTAAGATCGCGCCGGTCCCACCCAGGTTGTAGAGCGCCATGGCCACGCCCCAGCGGTCGCCCGTGCGCCGCGAGAGGGCCAACGCTTCCTCGCGGCAGGCCACGGCGTGCGCCGGATCACCCGCCACGAACGCCAGTTCGCCCTGCCCGAACAGCGCCCGCGCGACGCCGCGCTCGTCCCCCAACGCCCTGTACAGCGCCAGCGCCTCGTCCAACAACCCCTCCGCGTGCGCAAAGTCGCCCCCCGCGACGGCCAGCGAGCCGGACACTACCAGGGCCTTGGCCCGCTCGGCGCCGGCCCCCGCGTCCAACGCCAGCGCCTCATCGAGCCAGGCGCGTCCCTCGCTCGGGTAGCCGCGCCGCGCCCAGAATCGCTCCAACGCCGCCGCCAGGCGCAGTGCCGCTGCCGTCTCGCCCCCATCCAGCAGCACGCGCAAGGCGGCGCGCAGGTTGGGCAGCTCCCGATCCAGCCGGCGCAGCCAGGCGACCTGATCCGGCCCGATCAGGCGCCCCTCGGCCTCCTCGGCCAGCGCCAGGTAGTGGTGGGCGTGGCGGCGGCGCATCTCCGTGGCCTCGCCGCCCTCGGCCAGGCGCGCCCCCGCGTACTCATGGACCGTTTCGAGCAGGCGGAAGCGCGGCTCATCCACGCCGTCGCCATCGCTCTCCACCAGGTTCTGGTCGACGAGAGACTTGATCCCGGCGAACGCGTCGCCGGGCAGGTCGGGCGCGCACACCGCGACGGCGGCCGCGAGGTCCCAACTCCCGCGGAAGACGGCCAGGCGGCCGAACAGGGTCCGCTCCGCTGGGGTCAGCAGCGCATGGCTCCAGTCCAGGGTGGCGCGCAGCGTCTGTTGCCGCTCCGGGAGGTTCCGCGCCCCGCCCACCAGGAGCGTCAGGCGCTCACCGAGGCGCACCAGCACCTGCTGGGGCGAGTAGAGCTTGACGCGGGCGGCGGCCAACTCGATGGCGAGGGGCAGCCCGTCGAGGCGCGCGCAGATCTGGCCGATCGCCGCCAGCGTTTCGGGCGTCGCCGCGAGGTCGGGCCGGACCAGGTGGGCGCGTTGCAGGAAGAGTTGCACCGCCGGGTAGTCGTGCGGATCGTCCCGCTCCTCGCCGCGTGTCGCGGACGCCGGGTCCGGCGTGGCCAGGGGCGGCACACGGACCTCGTGTCGCCGTACAGGCGCAAGCTGACCCGGCTGGTGGACAGCACGGTGAGGCGCGGGGCGGACGCCAGCAGGTCGGCGATCAGTGGCGCGACGCCCAGGACATGCTCACAGTTGTCCAGTACGAGGAGCAGTTGGCGCGCGCAGGACGTCGGCGAGGTGGTCTACGAGGGACCGTCCGGCCGCCTCCTGGAGGCCGAGGGATTGGGCGAGCACCGCAGGCGCCAGCGCTGCGTCGCGCGTCGCGGTCAAATCCACGAAGGCGACCCCGTCAGCGAAGCGCGCCGCGATCACGCGAGCCACCTGCACGGCCAGGCGCGTCTTGCCCGTCCCGCCAACGCCGGTCAGCGTGACCAACCGCGCCCCGTCGTCTACCAGCCCCAGGATCAGCGAGATCTCGCGTTCGCGGCCCACGAAGGTCGTCAGGGGTTGCGGGAGACCGGCGGCGCGCTCATGGGGCGACGGCGCTAGGGCGGCCGGGGCATGGGAGGCCGCCGCAGTGGTCTGGCGGCGCCGGGGTGGCGGTGTCCCTGCGGCGGCGAAGCGCGCCCTTTCGTCCGGCGGCAGTTCCAGGGCAGCGGCCAGGCGCGCTATCGTGTCGGCGAGCGGGCGGTTCTCACCGCGCTCCAGGTTCTGGATGTTGCGGGCGCTCAATCCAGCGCGCTCGGCCAGCGCCTCCTGCGTCAGCCCGACGCGCAGGCGGCGCTCCTTGAGCAATACGGCGAACGGTGTGGCGGGGTTCGTACTCATCTGCCTGCTCACTCGCTCTCGCTGTGCGCCGGGCCGGCGTCACGCCGCGCGGCGCCGTCGAAGCGGTCAGCGCCATGATAGCACAAACGCCCTGCCCCGGTCATCGACAAGCCGCAGAGTTAATGAGTTAGAACAGCGCCTGCGGAGTATTCACAACCGCGAGAGGTCGAGCGTCGTCACGGTCCCATTCGTCGTCGGGCTGGGGGGTGGCGGCGCCTGGAAGGGCAAGCAGCAGATGACTTGCTTGATGCGCCGCAGCGCCTGAGGCCACCAACCCTCACGGGGACGCCATGCCTTCAGCGCGCCCTTTCCATGCGTGTCACTGTAGCTGTTGACGACAAGCGCGCGCTCGGCCCGCGCGTCGATGGCCACATCGGAGGGACTGGCTCCGATCCGTATGGCGCGCAGCACACGCCCACGCGCGGCGTCCAGCACGCTCAGCGTCCCATCGCCGGTCGGGAGGTCACTAAGGCTGTCCAGCGGGCCGGCGCTGCCCACGAGCACATGTCCGGTCCGCGGATCGACGGCGAGGGAGAATGGATTGGCGGCGACTGGGACGCGGCGCAGCAGTGCGCCACTGCGACCGTCGAGCACCACGACCTCGCTCTTGTGGGGCGGGGTCGTGACCGCGTTGGCATTGCCGAGGGTGAGGTAGACGCGCCCCGTGCGCTCGTCGGCAACGGGGCACAATGCTGTTGCGTCGAAGGCAATGGTATGGAGATATTCTCCCGTCCGTGCATCAAGGACGTCAAGTTGTGGTCGGTTGCCGACGGTGAAGACGCGGTTCGTCCGCTCGTTCACGAGCATGCAGCCATACGACCCACTGTTGTTGGCGATCTTGCGCAGCACCCGTCCAGTGCGCGTGTCGAGCATGTCCGTCGTGCCGTCGTCGCACTTGGCGAAGACGTGTCCGGTGCGGACGCTCACGGCGACGGCAAAGGGTTCATAGCACACGGGAAGGTGGCGCAGGACGGTGCCGCTGCGCGGGTCGAGCATAATCACCGTGCTATGCGCGCTCCCCACGAAGACGCGGTTGGTCCGTTCGTCCACGGCGAGGCCCATGTCGGTTCCGTTCGCCACGCTGTGCAGGACGGCGCCGCTGCGCGCGTCGAGCATGGTGATCGTTCCTGTGTCGTACCCGCTCACAAAAACCCGTTCGGCCTGCTCGGCCACGGCCAGCCACACGTTGCCCGGCGTGAGCGTGACCGTGCGCAGGAGCGCGCCCGTCCGCGTGTCGAGGACGTTCAAGGTTCCATCCTGGCGGTTGAAGATGAAGGCGCGACCCGTTTGCTCGTCCAGGGCCAGTGTCCAGTATGGCGCGTGACCAACCGTGACCGTCCGCAGGATGGGATCGATCCCCCCACGTCGAGCGACCGCGACGCCGCACGCAGCCGCGAGCGCCAGGCCGACAAGAAGCCCGCTCATGAACCGTCCATGTGGTCGCGCCATATGGTCCTCACTACCTGACGCCGCCTGTGACATCCCGCTGTCACACAACGCCGCCTGTGACATCCCGCTGTCACACAACGCCGCCTGTCCCCTAATCTTGCCGCTGCCGGCGATCCGCCGTCTGGTCTGGCCATCGTACGATCGCCGGCAACGGTCCGCAGTTTACCGTAGCGCGGCGCACAGAGCCTGGACACGGTGATGCGTCAAATCGAACGTGCCCTTTTCGAACAGCACGGCGCCGCTGGCGTCATCCTGCACTTGCACCCCGGATTCGCGGGCCAGGGCGGTCCCGTCGGCCGCGTTGACGGCGCGCATCAATCCCGTCAACGTGAAGGTCTTCGACTGCATATCTTCGACACTGACGAACTTGCCATGATACGGCACGGATGCGCCCGTCTTATGGTTGTACAGCATGCCCGTGAACGTCGTATGGCGTACCTCGCGCAGCAGCTTGCCGGCCGCATCCATGTCGCTGACGATGGTTCCCGTTGCCGCCACGGTGTAGTCGATGGTGAAGTTGGGGCAGGTCGCATCCGCAAAGGCGGCGGGTGTGGTCACATCCCTGACCACGAGTTGGAACCGCGGGATCGCCGGCCCGTCCGAGGGCATGGCGATGGCGCCGGCATGACTGCCGGTTGCAGCGGGCGCACTCATGAGGGGGCGCCATCCGATCGTACGCTCACGATTCTGTAACCCGTCCCCGAGCGCGGGCATGTGGAGGCGGCGGTTGATCACGGGATGCGTCTCGGGCGCCGCCGCGCCAGGGCGCCCGTTCAGGGGCACGAGGGCCAACAGCGCGAGCGAGAAGACACCTAACGTTCGGGTCAGACCGGCGGTTGTCATTGTGAAACTCCTTTCGCATGTCATCGGCGATTATCGCTATCATTACTACCAGGCAGGCGTCAGGAAAGTTCCCATAACCGGGACGCTGCAACAGGACGGACGAGGGAACCTTTGACAACGCCGCGCGGTACTACTATCGTAGAGGGGACACAGCGGCGAACGGCACGCGCCGTCGAGGAGCGGGGCCATGGCGAGTGACGAGGAGTTGATGCTATCCTGGCAGCGCGGCGGCAGCGCGGCGCTCGACGCCCTCGTCGGGCGCTTTCACACGCCGGTCTATCGGTACCTGCTGCGCCTCACCGCGCGCCCCGAGTTGGCCGAGGACCTGACCCAGGACTGTTTCGTGCGCCTGGTCGGCTGCGCCGCGCTCTACAAGTATCCCCGCCCGGTCCGCCCCTGGGCGGACCACGACGACCTGCAGGCGGCGCTGTGCCAACTGTCCGCCGATCATCGAGAGGTCATCATCTTGTGCTACACCGAGGACTTCTCCCTCGCCGAGATCTCGACGATCCTGCATGTGCCGCTCGGCACGGTCAAGACGCGGCTGCTGCGGGCGCTGCGCCGCTTGCGCACGCTGCTGGAGGAGCGCCGCGCCGAGGAGCAGATGGAGGTGGCCCATGTCCGGTGACCATCGCGGCCGCGACGATCTGGATGCCCGCCTCCAGTGCGACCTGGGTGAGGCGCCGCCCGACCTGGCCGCCGCGCTCCGCGCGACGTGCGCGCGGTCCCTGCCCGCGCCGGGCCCAACCCATCTCGCGCAGGTGCTCGCCGCCGTCCACACCGCACGCGACCGGGCTGCCGCGGCGGACCTCCTGCCCACCAGCCGGCCGCGCGCCGGTACGATCGCGTCCCTGGTGGCGGCGATACGCTCGCAGGTACCCGTCGTGGGCCTGCCCTTCTGGCTGGCCTGCGCCCTAGTCATCGTCCTGGGCGTGCTTATCGGCAACCTCTGGCTCCAACCGCTCGTCTCGCCGCTACTCCTCACAGCCCCGCCGCGCTCGGCGTCGGCTATGCCTTCCGCGCGGTAGACGCGGGGATGGCCGAACTCGAGCGCGCCTGCCCGGCCCACCCGGTCGAGCTTGCCCTGAGCCGCCTGCTCCTGGTCGTGGGCTTCGACCTCGCGCTCGCGCTGCTCCTGTTGCCCTGGAACACCGGCGCGTCGTTGGTGAGCGGGGGGGACGCGGGCCTGATCCTCGATTGGCTCGCGCCGCTGTTGCTGAGTAGCGGCGTTAGCGCGGTTGGGACGCAGCGCTACGGCGTGATGGCCGGCACTCTGGGCGGCCTGAGCCTCTGGGGCGTCTACGTGGGGCTGCATGTCCTGGTCGACCAGGGGGCGCTGGCGTTGTCGGTGCACCAGGGGGTCATCGTATGGGGGCTCTTCCTGATCGTGGGTCTGGTGTGCTTTGTCGTGGCCCTGCGTCAGGTTGGCCGCATGGTCCTACCGGAGGCGCTATGACCCCAACTCCCGAACTCGACGCCCTGGCCCTCACGCGCGCCTACCGCCGGCGTCGCGGCCTGCACGACTTTTCGGCCACCTTCAGCCCGGGACTGACGCTGATCGCCGGGCCGAACGGAGCCGGCAAGTCCACCCTACTGCGGCTGCTGGCGACGACGCTCGCGCCAACCTCTGGGGAGGTGCGCTGGTGCGGACAGCCCGTGGCCCGCCATGCCCAGGCATACAAAGGCGCGCTGGGCTACCTGCCGCAGCAGTTCCACGTCTACGCGCGCTGGCGGGCGGATGAGTTCCTGACCTACATGGCGCGTCTCAAGGGCCTGCCCGAAGGGCACATCGCCGCAGCGGTCGCGCGCGCCTTGTGGGACGTACGTCTCGACACGCGTGGCGCGTACCGGGTGGATGCGTTGTCGCATGGCGAGGTGCGGTGCCTCGGCCTGGCCCAGGCCTTGCTCGCGCGGCCCCGGGTGCTGCTGCTCGACGAACCGTTCGCCGGCCTGGACCCGGAGGAGCGTGTTGGCATGCTCGCGCTGATCGTGGCGCACGCGCGGTCCGCCGTCGTCGTCGTGGCCAGCCACCTGCTCGACGGGCTGGAGACCCACGTCGGGCGCGTGCTGATCCTGCGGGAAGGCGTCTGCGTCGCGGAGACCACGCCGGCGGGGCTGATCGACGACGCCGGGCTGGACGCGGCGACACGCGCAGCGCCGCTGGAGGCTGCGTACCTGGCGTTCCTGGCCCAGCTAGCGGCTCCTCTACGATGCTTGTAGGATGGAGGCGCTATGATTAGCGTGAGCGACCTTGGCGTGCGCTATCGCCGCCGGCGCGAGGCCCTCCATAGCGTCACCCTCACCATTCCCGGCGGCTTGTACGGCCTGCTCGGCCCGAACGGCGCCGGCAAGACGACGCTCCTGCGCGTCCTGGCCACCCTGCTCGCGCCGAGTAGCGGCGACGCCTTCGTCGCCGGCTACTCCGTGCGGCGCCAGCGCGCCGTGGCGCGGCGCCTGATCGGCTACATCCCGCAGGATGTCGGGTTCTACCCGCAGCTTCGCGTCCACGAAACGCTCGACTATCTCGCCTGCCTCTCGGGCCTGACCGAGCGGTCCGCGCGTGACGAGCGCATCCGCCAGGTCCTCGCGGCCGTCGACCTGACGGATCGCGCGCGGCAGCCGGTGGGCGCGCTCAGCGTGGGCCTACGGCAGCGTTTGGGCATCGCCCAGGCGCTCGTCCACGATCCTCCGGTCATCATCGCTGATGAGCCGACCTCCGGCCTCGACCCGACCGAGCGGGTTCGCGTCCGCTCCCTGCTCGCCGGCCTCGCCGCCGAGCGCACGGTGGTCCTGGCCACGCATATCATTGGTGACATCGCTACGGTGTGTCCGCGGATGGCCGTGCTACAGCACGGCCGGGTCGTCTTCGAGGGCCCCACGAGCGCATTGGCGGCGCGGGCGCGCGGGCGGCTCTGGCAGGCGACGATCCCCGAGCGCGAGGTCGACGCCCTCGTCGGCGGACGGTGGCCCGTGGCGCGCCTGACGCGGACGCCGCTGGGGACCCTGGCCCGTGTCGTCGCGGACCAGCCGGACGGTTTCACCTGCGTGACCGACACGCCGAGCGTGGAAGAGGGCTATCTGGCCGTGATCGGGGAGGAGGCGCGCGGATGAGTCGCGCCTCGGCCGGTACGCGTGGGCGGCGTGCGGGTAGCGCGCGGCCATCCCCGTTCGCCACGATCTGGGCGGTGGCCCGGTACGAGATCACGCTGCAGCGGCGCACGCCCTTATTATGGGCCGTGGCGATGCTGCTCGTGGCCTGGGTCCTTCCGCCGCTGCTGTGGGCGCCACAGGCCGACTTCCCCTCGTTGAGCCCGCGCAACCCGAGCCGCTGGCAAGATGTTTTTTCCTTCTACAACTTCATCGTTATCTGGTGCGGCCTCGTCGCGCCGCTCTGCGCGCTCGTCGCCTTGTCCCGCGACCGCGATCGGCGGGTGACGGACCTGTTGTGGAGCCGCCCCCTCGACGTGGGGACCTACGTGACCGGCAAGGCGCTGGCGCTGGCGCTCGTGTTGGTCCCGCTCTCGGCGGCCAGCGAAGCCCTCTATTGGGTCCTGGGTTCGCTGCGCCGGGGGGCACCGGCGCCGCCGCTGCTGCTGGTGGTCGAGTGGGTGGGCGTCGCGCTGCCGGTCGTCCTGCTCGCCACGGCTGTCGTCCTGGCGCTCTCACTCGTGCCGCGCCATCCCGCGGCGGCGCTTCTGGGTTGGTGGGCCGGCGTCTTTGGCTTGGTGTACGCGGAGGTCCAGGCGATTTCCCAGGAGTATGGGGGGCCGGAGCCCGCGGCCTTCCCAGTGCATGTCGGCCCCTACCGCTTGTCGGCGGACGTCGATCGATACCCGGCGGCGCTGATCGGTGGCGCGCTGATCGTCCTCGGCGTCGCCCTGGGGCTGCTTGCCGCGACACCTCTCCTGCTCCGCGTTCGTGAGCGGGCGAGTATCCTGACGCGGGACAGTCTCCTGTGCATGAGTGGCCTGGCTTGCGTGGCGCTTACGTTCGCCGTAGGTGGCACCATGATCCTGCGCGGCATCGCCGGTACTGTGGTGAGGTGAAATAGTCGAAAGTCGAAAGCCGAAAGCCGAAAGCCGAAAGCCGGAAATAGTACTGTCATAGCCTTAACTTGCGCCTCCTTTGGATGTGCTACACATCGACCGCTGGCGTCGTTGCCACCGGCGCCGCGATATCGATCAACTGGCGCTCGATGGCGGCGAGTTCCTCCGCCGAGCCCTGCACTTTCGGTCCCGTAAACCAGCGGCGCGCCGACAGCAGCCACCACCCGCCGGCGAACAGGAGCACTACTCCGACGGCCACCGGGGCGTAGTTGAAGTTTAGCGCGGTGATCGGGCTGGCCTGCGGGAGCAGGAAGAGCATGACGATGAAGATGACCCAGAGCACCGCGATGACGCCGATCGGCCGGCTCCAGCGTCCCAAGCGCCATGGCCCTGGTGTGAAGCGGCTCCCCGCCCGCAGGCGCAAGAACACCGGGATGACGTACGCAATATAGAGGCCGATGACCGCGATGGAGGTCACCGCCGCGTAGGCGGTCGCGTTCCAGAGGTATGGCAGCCCGAGGAGGAATGCGCCTACCGTGGCGAACCAAATCGAGTTGGTGGGTGTGCGCGTGCGCTTGTTGATGCGATGCCAGACGCGTGAGCCGGGCAGCGCCCCGTCGCGTGAGAAGGCGTAGATCATGCGTGAGTTCGCCGTGATCGAACTCATGCCGCAGAAGAATTGCGCGCCGATCACGATCAGCATGAGGATCTCGCCGCCCGTTCGCCCGATGGCGTCGATAAAGATCTGCGCGGGCGGCACGCCGGTGGCGGAGCCCATCTCCGCGTTGTAGTTCTGGATGGCGAAGGTGACGCCGAGCAGCAGAACCCACCCCGCGACGAGCGACACGACGATCGAGAGTACGATGCCCCAGGGCGCCGCGACGGCGGCGTCGTGCGTCTCCTCAGTCATGTGCGCCGAGGCGTCGTAGCCGGTGAAGGTGTATTGCGCGAGCAGCAGCCCGAGCAGGAAGACGTACACGGGCGCGCCGAAGCCCGTGTTGTTGACGAACTTGGTGAAGACGAACGAGGCGGATTGGTGGTGGGCTGGAATGATCACGAGCGCCGCGACGATGGCGAGGACACCCACGATATGCCACCAGACGCTGACGTCGTTGAGAACCGTCACCAGGCGCACTCCGAACGTGTTGAGGAGCCCATGGATGAACAGGACCACCGCGTAGACGCCGATCACATGCGGCGGGTCGGTGGGGAAGCCCGTGAGTAAGTTGAGTTCCGCCGCCGTGAAGAAGGCCAGCCCGAAGTCGATGCCGGCGGTGACCGCGACCTGCCCCAGCAAGTTGAACCATCCGGTGAACCAGCTCCAGGCTGGCGCGTTGCGGCCCGCTAACTTGGCCGACCAGTAGTACAGCCCGCCCGCGGTCGGGTAGCTGGAGCAGATCTCGGCCATGGCCAGCCCCACGACGACGACCATCAGCCCCACCAGAGGCCATCCGATGCTCATAGCCACGGGGCCGCCCGTGTTCATGCCGAACCCGTAGAGGGTGAGGCAGCCGGAGAGGATGGAGATGATGGTGAATGACACGGCGAAATTGGAGAAGCCGCCCATCTGACGGAGCAGTTCCTGGGCGTAGCCCAACTCGTGCAGCCGCGCGGCGTCGCTCTCTCGCCCCGTACCCACCGTGCCCGCGGGCGCCGCCCGCATTCGGATGCTGTCCCGATCCACGTCCGCCATGTCCGCCATGTCTCGACCTCCTTGGGCCTTTTCCGCATCGTCACGCCGATATGTTGGGGGCGTCCGCCGGAGGGACGCGCCATCGATCGTGGCAGGTGTAGGCGCGCCTGCCTACGATCGCGCCGCGTCATGCCTCGCGCTACGTCGAGGCTCGTAGCGGGCGTCTAGGCAAAGGTCCTACCCTTGTGCTATGTTTTAACGGTATACGGCGCCCTCTGTCAAGCGACGGCAGGGCTCATGATCGTGGTCTGCCATCGGGGTCCCCACCGCGGTGGGGACCCCGATGGCAGACCACGGACACTGCGGTGTCAGGGCGAGGAGACGCGGCCGGCGCGCTGACCCGTTCCCGACCGCAGTCGGCGTATGCGGCCATGCGACCGCAGTCGCAGGTTGCGATAATTCACGAACCGTGGGCGCGGTAGGAAAGGAGCGACACATGGGCGACGGCCAGATACCGGGCATGTTGACGCGCGATCAACTGTTCGACGAGATCAAGCGTAGCGAGATAGATACGGTGTTGACGGTGTTCCCCGATATGTACGGACGCCTGATGGGTAAGCGCGTCACCGGCCATTTCTTTAAGGAGCATGTGGCCGACGCCGGAGTTCATGCCTGCGATTACTTGCTCGCCTCCGACATGGAGATGGACCCTGTTCCCGGATACGCCTTCGCGAATTGGGCGCGTGGCTACGGCGATGTCCATATGTCCCCCGACTTCGCGACACTGCGGCGGGCGGCCTGGCTGCCACGGACGGCGCTTGTCCTGTGCGACCTGCGCACGGACCCCGGCCACGCCCTGGTGGAGGTATCGCCGCGCCGCATACTCCAACGCCAACTCGAGCGCGCCAGGGCGGCCGGCTTCGTGGTCATGGGCGCCGCGGAGATCGAGCTGTATTGCTTCGATGAGTCCTATGAAACGGCGCGCGCCAAAGGCTACCGCGATCCGCGCACGATGGGATCGTATATCGAGGATTACCACATCTTTCAGGGGACCAAGGAGGATGGACTGATCGGCACGATCCGACGGGCGCTGGACGCGAGCGGGGTTCCTGTCGAGAGCAGTAAAGGCGAGTGGGGACCGGGCCAACAGGAGATCAACCTCGTGTACGACGAGGCGCTGGAGCAGGCCGACCGCAGCACGATCTATAAGCACGCCGCCAAGGAGATCGCCTACGCGCAGGGTAAAGCCGTGACCTTCATGGCGAAGTGGGACGAGAAGCACGCCGGGTCGAGCATGCACGTCCACATCAGCTTGCGGGACGCGCGGGATGGGCGGCCCTGTTTCCCAGGGAGCGAGGCGTTCGGCCCGATACAGGCGAGCAAGACCTTCCGGCATTTCCTAGGCGGGTGGATGCGCTACGCGCCGGAACTCACCGGCTTCTACGCGCCGTCCGTGAATTCCTACAAGCGCTATCAGGCGGGGTCATTCGCGCCTACCGCGATCGCCTGTAGCTACGACAACCGCACCGCGGGCTTCCGCGTCGTTGGCGCGGGGCCAGCGTTGCGCATCGAGTGCCGTCTCCCTGGGGCGGACGCCAACCCGTATCTCGTCTACGCGGCATCGATCGCGGCGGGCCTGGCTGGGATCGAGCAGGGCATCGAGCCGCCGGCCCTGTTCGACGGTGACGTGTACCAGGCGGCAAGCTTGCCGCGCGTGCCGTCGGCGCTCTACCAGGCCATCGCGGAGCTGGAGGGGGGCGACCTCGCTCCGCGGGCCTTCGGCCAGGACGTGGTCGACCACTATCTGCACTACCTAAAAACTGAGCAGCGCAAGTTCGACGAGGTGGTGACATCCTGGGAGCGTGAGCGCTTCTTCGAGCGGGTATAAAGTGACTGGACGTGTCCCCAGGATCGGGACGCGACCAGCATATGAGGAGAGGGGTTGAGAGGCAATGACACGTCTACAGGATAAAGTCTGCATTATCACCGGAGCCGGTAGCGGTATGGGGCGCGTGGCCGCGTCCATGTTCTGTGCACAGGGCGCGCGTGTCGTGGCGGCCGACATCTCCGCGCGCGACGGCGAGGAGACAGTAGCCGCGATCAAGGAGTCCGGCCAAGGGGACATCATCTTCGTTCGCGCCGACGTGTCGCGCGAAGAGGATTGCGCCAACCTTGTGCGCGAGGCCGTCGGGCGCTTCGGCCGCCTCGACGCGCTGTACAACAACGCCGGCATCATGCCCGAAGGCGACCACTCAGTCGTCGACACCGCGGTCGACACCTGGGATCAGGTGCAAGATGTGAACACAAAGGGCATCTATCTGTGTTGCAAGTACGGTATCCCGGCCATGATCGAATCGGGCGGAGGGTCGATCATCAACGTCGCCTCATTCGTGGCGCTGGTGGGCTGTTCGGTGCCGCAAGACTCCTACACGGCGTCCAAGGGCGCCATCATCGCGCTCACCAAATCGCTCGCGGTGCAGTTTGGCCCCAAGGGAGTGCGCGCCAACGCGATCTGCCCCGGCCCAATTGAAACGCCGCTGCTGACCGAATGGTTGCTGTCTGACCCCGCGGCCAAGGCGCTGCGGCTGAACCGCATACCGATGGGGCGCTTCGGCCGCCCCGAGGATATCGTTCACCTGGCTATCTACCTCGCGTCCGACGAGTCGACGTGGACCAACGGCGCCGCGCTTGTCGTCGACGGGGGCATCACGTCGAACTATTTTTAGCAGTGGTTACGCGCCAGCAACACGCCAGCACACGCCAGTTGACGGCGCGGCACGTCTGTGCTACAGTTGCCGTCAAGCGCGGCGTCGTCATCTTGATCGACCGTGAGGGTAAATGCGCCCGTCTACGGGATGTGGGTAGGTCAGGTTTCACACGCGTTTGTCTGGAGGTTTTATCGTCATTTGGAATCCCGGCGGTTTTATAGGCGCTCGTTTGTGGCGCGTTTGAATTAGTATGAGGAGACCAGTATGAGCACAGGTAAGCGATACGTCAACCGACGGGAATTGCTACGGCGCGGCGCGCTTGGCGGCTTGGGGCTAGCCAGCCTTGGCCCCCTCGCGAGTACGCTGGACATCTCCGACGCATTTGCCAGCGGGGTTGGGGCGTCGGGCGGTGGTATGAACGCCCTCATCGCGGCGGCCAAGAAGGAAGGCCACCTGAACACGATCGCGTTGCCCCGCGATTGGGCCAATTACGGCGAAATCATGGACACATTCCAGAGTAAGTATGGGCTCACCCTTAGTGACACTAACCCTGATGGCTCATCCGCTGTCGAACTGCAATCGCTCGTTACCTTGAAGGGCCAGAACCGCGCGCCTGACGCCGTGGACGTGTCACCGCCGTTCGCGACTAAAGGTGTGACACAAGGGCTTTACACGCCCTACAAGGTCGCTACCTGGGAGACTATCCCCGCCAATATGAAGGACTCCGCCGGATACTGGGCGGGCGACTATTGGGGTGTGCAGTCTTTCCTCACGGTCACCAGTGTCGTCAAGGAGGTGCCGCGCGACTGGTCCGACCTGACCAGTTCTAAGCTCAAGGGTATGGTCGCAATTGACGGCGATCCTCGCCTCGCCGGTGATGCGTTCGCCGCGGTCATGGCGGCGTCGCTCGCCAATGGCGGCTCACTTGACAACATCGAGCCGGGCATCGCCTTTTTCGCCAAACTCAAGAAGATCGGCAATTTTAACCCGACCGACGCCTATCCGGCCAACATCGCCAAAGGGGCCACGCCTATCGCCATCAAGTGGGACTACCTCAACCTGGCCACGCGTGACACCCTGAAGGGCAACCCCGCCGTCACGGTCACCATCCCCAAGAGCGGCGTCTATGGCGGATTCTACTGCCAGGCCGTGAGTAAGTCCGCGCCCAATCCCAACGCGGCCAAGCTGTGGATGGAATATCTGTATTCCGACGAGGGGCAACTACTGTTCCTGAAGGGCTACACCCACCCCGCGCGCTACCAAGATTTGGTGAACCGTCACAAGGTGCCGGACGCACTGGCCAAACGGTTGCCGCCGGCGGCGTCGTACAAGAACGTCACGTTCGCCTCGCAGAAGCAAATCGCGGCTGCCTCGAAGGTACTGCAGGAGCAGTGGGGTCCCAAGGTCTCCGGGAGTTAGGCGCCCGTACGTCCTTCCCCCCTCCGCCCCCAAGGGGGAACCTGGGGAGATGCCTCCCCCCAGACCCCCGCCATAAGGCCGTGACGGGGACGCGGCAGGGGATAACGGGTGCGTGAGCCACGGCCACCGGATACCGCCGCTGTGGTAGATAGACGCGGCGTATGCATAGTGGTGGACTGTAGCAGTATCCCATCACCAAACACTGTGACTCCTGCGATGTGTGTTTGGCGGGGGTCTGGGGGGAGGCATCTCCCCAGGCTCCCCCGGAGGGGGCGGGGGGGCGAAGGAAGAGGCCTAGGCTCCCCCGGAGGCGCGCTGGACCGTCGGCCGCAGCCGAGGGGCCAGTCAGCCATGGGCGGGGGGGCGAGAGAGATAACGCTGCTTCTTAATATGTCCATCATGGACGGGTACACAGTTTTGGACGGAGACAGCATGGCAAAGGTGGCACAAGAGAGCGTGGTGGCGTTACCTCGGGGCGCGGATACCCCCCCGACCGCGCGGCGTCGGTCCCTGGCCTGGATCGGCGTTGCGCCGTTTTTTCTCTATATCGCTGTATTCCTGCTCTTGCCGACGCTCTGGCTGGTGGTCGAAGCTTTTCAGACCGACGCCGGGGGGTTCACGCTGGCGCATGTGCAGGAACTCTTTCAATCGCAATATGTCGCCGCGTACCTGACGAGCGTCAAACTCAGCGCGGTCACGGCCATCACCGGTGGTGTCTTCGGCCTCTTCGTCGCCTACGCCGCGGTCACGGAGGGGGCGCCGCGCTGGATCAGGCCCACGCTCACTACGTTCGCCGGCGTGGCGGCCAACTTCGCGGGCGTGCCTCTGGCCTTCGCTTTCGTCGCGACATTGGGGACGACCGGGCTGGTCACGCGATTCCTGGCCGATCACGGCGTCCCGCTCTACGCCAATGGCTTCACGCTGTACTCGTTCACCGGCCTTGCCCTCGTCTACACCTATTTCCAACTCCCCCTGATGATTCTGGTCATCAGCCCCGCGCTCGATGGCTTGCGCCGGCAGTGGCGGGAGGTGGCGACAAACATGGGCGCGACGTCCTTCCAATACTGGTTGTGGGTGGGCTTGCCGATTCTGTGGCCGTCGCTGCTCGGCGCCATGGTGCTGCTGTTTGGCAACGCCTTCTCGGCCTATGCCACGGCGTACGCGATCAGCGGGTCGACCATCAACCTGGTGCCCATCCTCATCGGCTCGGTGCTCTCCGGTAACCTCACCTCTGATCCGCAGTTCGGTGACGCCCTGGCGCTGGGCATGATCGTCATTATCGGCGCCTCCGTCGTTCTCTACGCCGTGCTACAGCGGCGCTCCAATAGGTGGTTGCGATGATATGTTACCGGTGGCTCGTATGAAGACGCTGCGCTTCTCGCCCTGGAATATCCTCTGGCTAGTCCTGGCCGCGCTGTATTTCCTCGTGCCGCTCGTGGGGAGCGCTGAGTTCAGCCTGGAGACGGGACCGGGTAAGTATGGCTTCGACGCGTACCGGGTGATCTTGCAAGACCCGGCCTTCAAGAACGGTTTCTTGCTCTCGCTCGAGTTGGCCCTGGCTACGGTCGCTATCAGCACCGTCCTGATGGTCCCCACCGTCTATTGGGTCAACCTCCGGTTCCCGCGCCTGCGCTCTGTGATCGACTTCATCGCCGTGCTGCCGTTCGTGGTGCCGCCGGTTGCCCTGGCCCTCGGCGTATCGCGGCTATTCCAGCATATGATTTGGCTCATCTCCGGCCCACAGATCCTGGTGCTCATCTACGTCATCCTGGCGCTTCCTTTCACCTATCGGTCGCTCGACGCGGGGATCCGCGCCATCGATCTGCACACGCTGACCGAAGCCGCGCAGAGCGTTGGCGCGAGCTGGACCACTATCCTGTTACGGGTGATCCTGCCCAACCTGCGCTTCGCGATGCTCTCCCCTGAAAAACGTCCCCGGCGTCACGCTGCCGGCGCCTTCGGGGTGAGCGTGACATCATAGCCAAGCGCCTTGAGCTGATCCAGGGCGCGCTGCTGTGTGCGGGCGCGGCGGCGCTCATCGAG
>JAABUJ010001637.1_pt1 | contig 31514 bp, 37 predicted proteins | sample 5559131 | NCBI WGS metagenome assembly JAABUJ01 (sample SAMN10711875, study PRJNA513366) | rock metagenome | isolation source: Antarctica rocks | place: Antarctica: Victoria Land, Mt New Zealand nord | collected 2016-01-07
GATGCTAAGGGGTAACATAAGACCCCCCAACGCTGTGACGGCTTTCTTGATCATCTTGAACATCATCCACCTCTACTGGATGTGCGTCAAGTATGTAATTGCCCTAATAAGCCTTGTTTCGGCTTGTCCTGGCTAATCTGCAAAACATTCCTCTTCAGATTGCCTCTGGTGCGGTAATGCTGTTTACCCCAGAAAGGCGATTAACCCGCGACTTCGTCGAGTGTAGAGGCCCTACCGACCGAGAGGCGGTCGATAAAGCCGCAGTTGCGCCGCACTTTCTCCAGACCGCAACAAAGCAGCAGATTCGGCTTGCCTTGACGCTCTGGGTCCAACCCCTCTTCCACAGCAGCAACCTGTAATAGGAGCTTCTCTCATGACTATCCTGAACGTGCAAAGTTCCCCTAGGGCAGCCGGTCGGCATCGATCAGCATCACTGACGCATTTCTAGAAACGTATACGTCTTTACGACCAGATGTAGTGGTTGACACCCTGAATATCTGGCAAGAGGACCTGCCTGACTTCGATGAGGAAGCTATCGATGTGAAGTACAAAGGCGTGTCTCACGCCACAATGACTCCAAAGAAACTGAGCTCTGGGAGCGCATCCAAACCTTGGCTAAGCGCTTTCAGGCTGCGGACCGAATCATTGTGGGGGTGCCGATGTGGAACTTTGCCTACCCTTACAAGTTGAAGCAGCCGATCGATCTTGTGTGTCAGCGCGGTCTCCTCTTTTCATTTGAGAAAGGAAGATTCGGTCCATTGCTGGAAATTCCACGTGCTCTCGTCGTCTATACCCACGGTCAGACTTACCTTGGAGGATCTCCCACGCCGTCACAGTTCAATCACCAAACCGGTTATGTCGAGTTCTGGCTCAAGTTCATCGGAGTTCAGCAAATCCAGACGATTACGACTGAAAACACCTGGAGCGACCAGGCTGCCCAACGTATCGCAAACGCCCAAGTAGAAGCGCATTCTCTCGCAACCAGCTTCTAACGATCAGCAGAAATCTATTTCAACACATACAAGTCACAGGAGAACTCGTGAGCCTCTTCCATTCAAATGCTGACAGCAAAATTACGGTCGTAGCCACAATCCGCGCCAAGAGTGGTCACGAAGCAGACGTTCGCAAGGCGTTCGCTGCGCTTGTCGAGCCGGCCCGCCTTGAGGCAGGATGCCTCTCGTACCAGTTGCTGGAGGACAAGTACTATACGGGCAGCTTCTTCACTTTCGAGGAGTGGACAAGCGAGCAGCTGCTCGAGGAGCATCTCGCGCGAATCAAGGAAGGCCTCAACAAATCGAAGGCCTGGCTTCAGGAAGACGTTCGCATCTGCGTCGTCAAGCCGGTCATCTAGGCCTTTGCTCATCTCCTTGCGTGTTCTAACAATGGCTGAGGGACGTCCATACTGAAGAAGTAGGGGAGATACATACGAAGGCAACGTATGTAGTCGCTTACCGCACCATTGTTCAACACCTGCAAGAGGCGAGATCCTGCCGAAAAGCGATGGAGGTTAAAGGATGAAGATCTTGATCATTGGCCGTGGCGTGATTGGATCGATCTACGGCTGGGCTCTTGAAAGAGCGGGGCACACGGTAGAACTGCTCGTCCGACCTGGGCGTGCCGTGGACTATGGCAATTCGATCGCCCTCGATTTCTACGATGCACGTTCAAAGCTCGCCGGCATTGCGGTTAAAGAGGATTGGCCAGTTACTTTTCGGGAAGATCTTCAAAAGGATCACGATTTCGACCTGATTCTTGTAAGTGTTCAGCACTATGGCTTCACTGAAACGGCCGACTTTCTTGCGGACAGAGTGAGCAAAGCATCCATTCTGATCTTCAACAATTTCTGGGTTGATCCACAAGCAGTCACGGTACAACTGCCCGCTGACCGTTTGGTCTGAGGATTCCCCATGGCTGGCGGCGGTTTTAACGAAGCAGGTCAACTTGAGAGGAGCCCTCTTCAAGAACGTCCACTTCGGTACCTTCTCCGCGGATCCGACAGAGCGAGAATTGAGCGTGCGCTTGACCTTCCAGGATGCGGGTTTCAAAATTGTCGAACACCGAGATTTTCGCGGTTTGCTCTGGACTCATGTTGCGATCAATGCGGTCTTAACAGTCAAACTCTCAAGGCAGGATCCATCGTTCGCGTTTTCCAAGTGATGTCCGAAGGCAGGGAGGCTGTGCTCAATGTCCGCGAGTTGCTTCCGGTCCTTCAGGCGCGCGGCGTGTATCTCAAAGTGCATCGTTCTGAGATCGGGCTGTTTCGGCTTCCGGCTTCGCTCGGCGCGCTGATTCTACGACTAGCCGCGTTCAACAAGCCCGTAAAAGCAATCCTCGGCAACCATGCGAATCCTGAAGAATTGCAGAGCTACTGCCACGATGTTCTCGCGGATGCGCAGCACCTGGGCGTTCCAGCACCAAGGCTGGAAGCAGCGAAAAGATTTTTGCATGATCTATTCCGGAAGAGAACAACTTCTCTCTCTCACCCACTGTTGCCCACATGGAAACTCTAATTACCGGAATCTCACCCCAGGATCTTTCCCCGCAATCGCTGCGCATACGACATCACCATAAGGTCGATCAGATGGTGTTCTACTTTATTAGCGCAACGTGCATTTTCCAGCCCAGCAAAATGTTTCACCAGCTTCTTCGCAGGCACCATGGCACAGCAGGAGGCCCTCACCCTGATCCGTGCGCCATGCGCGAGCTCCTGCTGATGCAACTGCGCACGGCTGCGGTGAAACGCCTTCGTGGTCTAACGAAGTCCTGTGGCTACGCGACGGCAAGCAGAGTTGTTGCGTCTCCTCGCCACACTTCCATCAGTGAATGTCAGCAGAGCGGATAATTCCGCGTCTATTAGTAGGGAACACCTCAAGAAAGGAACATTTATGTACGCTAAGACGCGCCGGAAGGGTTTCTGGGACTTCGGAGCGGTCTGAGCCACCATTGGCTGTCCGTTGATTGGTAGTGTGAGTTTTGCAGTTCGCCTAGATTACCCGCGTTTTCGGCCTAGAGCACGCCCGACGCATTAGTTGATTTCCTCTTGTCGTCGCTGGATTCTTGGTCTGCTGGGCATTACTGTTTGCTGCGCAAAATGAGCGGCAAACTTCTGCGCCTCCGCCTCACGAGATGCTTTGTTTTTCCCGTACTCGCGAAAGAACGCCTCGACCACCTCGGGTCTGGCGGTATTGGGTGTGCCGCTGTGGAAGAGCGGTTCGGGAGCGTATTCAATATCCAGCTGAATCTCCTCGGCAACGTTTCTACCACGAAGAAGGGATGCGACCAGCAGTGCGCCATCTAGCCCGGCCGTGACCCCTGCACAGCTGACATAATTGCCATCCACCACCACGCGTGCCTTTGTGGGTTCAGCGCCGTAGTAGTGCAGCAGGTCCCAGGCCGCCCAGTGGGTGGTGGCTTTAAGGCCCCGAAGAACCCCGGCCGCCCCACACAGCAGAGCGCCAGTGCACACCGAAAAGAGAACGCCCGAAGACGCCGCCTGCCGGCGAATCAGCTGCATCACCTCCGCGTCGCCCATCAACGCCTGCTGCCCCAGCCCGCCGGAGATGGCCAGAATGTCAAACTCTCCTGCTTGAGCAAGGGTTGTCGTCGGAGTCAGTGTCAGACCTTTCACATCGTGAACGGGCGCCATGCTTTTCGCCACAACCTGCACCGATGCATTTGGCATGCGGGAGAAGACTTCAAAGGGGCCCGTAAAGTCAATCTGGTCTTGGCGCTCAAAGATGAAGCAGCCGATCGAAAGGTGCTTCGTCTGGATCGCCGGTCTTGGTTTGCCGGCAAACGCCACGGGAAGCTGAGTCATTGCATCTCCTTTCATGCTGGGGAAATCCAGGGTAAGCGCTGCTGCTACACAGGCTTGCGTCGCAAATTCTCTGCGTGTCTGTTTCCTTTGCTCTGTCACGGACGCACCTGCTTCTAAGCGCTGGTCCAGCGTTCTAGCTGCGGTTTGCACTTACGGGAAACATGCACTCGATGCGTAGCTCCTGTGCTGTGATGCACTGCGGCGTGCCGACCGTGGTGACGAGCGAGAAATAAGGAAATCGTTCCTCGCCACGGCGGAAGGTGATCGGTAGAACCGGGCTCTGCTGCAAACCTTGAACCTGCGTGCCCGAAATGCCGGAAAGCCCTTTCATGCGGGTCACCAGAGCCGTGAGCTTTTCGTCCAAGACGCCTCCTACGGCCTCCCGCCGCACGCGCTGCAGCAGCCCCGCAGCGACTTCGTTCCAGTTCTCGACAAAAGGGCGCAAGCCCGCAGGATCAAAGATCAACTCAATCAGGTTCCGTGGTTTCGGCCAGGCCTCCAGGTCGAGAAACGAGGCAAAGAAGCGCGGCGCAGCGGAGTTGGTGCGCACCACATTCCAACGCCGGTCCAGAACCAGCGCAGGATGTAGCTCATGCTGTTCGAGCATGCGGTCGATGGCCCGTGTCACCAGGTCCATGGGGGCATCCTGGAATTGCGGTTCCTGGTAAGCAGGCGCATATCCCGCTGAGAGCAACAGCCTGTTTCGTTCGCGCAGCGGGATGTTGAGCGCATCAGCTACTGTGCTCAACATCCCGCGGCTAGGAATGCTACGGCCGGTCTCCACAAAGCTGAGGTGGCGCTGCGAGATGCCGGTCTCCGTGGACAGGTCGAGCTGGCTTCTGCCACGTTCCTGCCGCCAGTACCGCAACAGACTGCCTAGGGAAGGCTGGAGGTTTGCCGGGAAAGTTTGCATGCTGCTTCCCCCTAGAACTGCACCGGGCCGACCGCACCGAACCATTGGCGCACCTTGTCCGGGTTCATCTCGTCCATGTAGAAGAAATGCGTCATCACCGGGTGGACCACAGGCTTGCTCTTGTCGTCGGGCGTCATGGTCACGGTACCGCGGAACACCTTCAGCGAGCCGCCATCCCAGTACTCCACGACCTCATGATGCGCGGTGAAGCCGGTGTCGATGAACGCGCGCAGGTTCTCTCGGATCGCCTCACGGCCATGCCAGTCCGCCACACCCAGGTTGCATATGGCGTCCTCGGTGAAGCAGTCAAAACCCGCGCCAAAGGTTTTGTCGTCGATCTCCTTCCAGAATGCCAGAAGCCACTCGGGAGGAGCTGTTTTTGAAAAGGGTACCGTTGTCATTCGTTTTTTCTCCTTGGCAGATGCCGTGATCTAAGGATCATCTCAGTGATGATGAATCTTTACAATTACCTCTGAGGTCATAAAGAAGCAGAGGCTTAGCGTACGTAAATTTCCCCTTTTGAGCTATCTCTACGATCGGCAGCTCGCAATTGCGAACGGATACGACCAATATAGCGGGGACACAGATTTGCTTTGACACCATCACGACAATCATCGCTGACAGACGGCTCTAGGGCAGCATAACGGTCTTTCTTCGACGCGGCCTCTGTAACAGCTATAACCTGGCGCATCGAACGAGTGGAGAAATTATGACAATTCTGGTAACAGGCGGAACGGGTGGTTTAGGGCATTCGATCGTAAGTGAGTTGCTCAAGCAGCCCGACGCGATGGTTCGCGTTATGACGCGCACCGGTCCCGAATCGGCGGCACAACTAGGAACGGAGTGGGCTATGGCGGATCTCATCAGCGGCTCCGGTGTTTCGGAGGCAGTGCGAGGGGTCGACATCATTGTCCACGCAGCATCGGACTACGTGGTTGATCCAGCTCATGCTGATATCAAGGCCACCTCTCGTCTGCTCGAGGAGGCTAAAGCGGCCGGAGTGTCGCATCTCTGTTATGTGTCCATTGTAGGAATCGACCGGATTCCTTTGCCTTACTATGGAGCCAAAGTTGCCTGCGAAGCCCTGGTACGGGAGAGCGGGATGTCCTGGTCAATCTTCCGGGCGACCCAGTTCCACTCCCTTGTCGATCAAATCATCCAAGAGTATTCGAAGCCATTGCTCGTTGCGCTGTTGCCGACTGAATTGCGATTCCAGACCGTGGATTCGGAAGAGGTGGCGGTCGAAATCGTTCGAGCAGCGCTCACCCCGAAATCGGGTGACGTTACCCAGATGTGCGGGCCAGAGATCTTGACCTTGGGTGCAATGGCGAAACTCTGGTTCAGGCAGAAGGGTAAGGAGCCCTCCGTCATCCCTGTCCATATCCCCTTGCAGTTCAGTCCGGCTCCGGACGAGGGTCTATCGGCCGATCCGACCATGTGGGAACTGGCGAACGCATATCGTTGCGGATACAACACGTGCACGAGTCCAGACAAAATTGGGGTGACAACCTGGGCAAACTGGCTGAACTCAAAGTCATGATGCAGGACGAATCCTTAAGCCTGCTAGGACCTTGCACCAGGTTAGGTTCTTTACCAGGCACAAGCCGCATCTGCGGCCCCGCTGGAGGCGAAGGGGAGAGTCATGCAGCTCTGGTTCGTGGCTTACGAGAGCCTCCTGCAAACGGTGTATAGGCCGACGCGCTCTAATTGTAGGCCTCCAGGAGGCTGTGCTGGTCCCCATTCAGCGTAAGCCGCCCGAACCTGGACCACCTCGCCGCTGATCTAGGCCGATTCATCAGAAGCGTAGAACGGTCTAACTTTGCGATGTCCTCTGGCAGACCGACGGGGGCCAGTGGAGTCTCAGAGACAATCTTCGTCTCGATAGGGCTATCCCGCATGGCAACAGTTCCTTCGGTCCACACCAGGCCGGGGCTGACGGCATTGACCCGGATGTTGCGCGGCCCAAGCTCACGCGCCAGAGACAGGGTGATCGTGTCCACAGCGGCCTTCGTTCCGCTATAGACTGAACCTCCTGGTGCGCCCGAGCGACCTGCCCCTGAACTGATGTCGATCACCGACCCACCTTCTGCGGGAAACTCTCTCACCGCCGCTTTTGTAATCAGCAGCAGACCCATGACATTGAGATCGAAGTGCCTGCGAATAGGCTCGGGAGTGATGGCATTCAATGGCAGGAACTCATGACGCCGGCATTATTCACGAGCACGTCAATCTTCCGTAAGCCTCTTTCGCAGCGGCGGCCAGCGATTCAATCCCCTCGGGATGAGCCAGATTCGCGCCTATGGCGATGGCTCTACCTCCGGCTTTGACGATGCGCTCGACGACTTCATCGGCCCCGTGCTTTGAACTTGCGTAATTGACAACACCCGCCGCGCCTTCCGCTGCTAAACGTTCGGCAATGGCAGCACCAATTCCTTTGGAAGCTCCTGTAACCAAGGCAACTTTACCGTCTAATCTTCCCATTTCGTGTTCTCCGTTCTTCCAGCTTGATGACTACAATGCGGCCAACGGTTCGAAGATAAGGGCCCTGTGCAACGAAGCTCCTGCCAGAACCCCATCGGCTGAAGCAAAGGTTGCATTCTGCATGACCTGCGCGATATCCCCGGCGGCATACACCCCCGGCACTGTCGTCATCTTGCCTGCGTCGGTGCGAATGACAGGACCGAGAGGACCGTCATCGAGGGCGCAGCCAAGCTGTTCTGCCAATTGGCTTCCGAGCTGTTGCCGGGGAGCCAAGTAGAGTGCGGCGATCGGCACGCTGCGTCCGTCGGTGAGACGAACGCTGGATAGCTCTTCGTTTCCACCTTCAAGACCAGCGACTCTCGCAATCTCCAACTTGACGCCGCGCTCGGCGAGCTGAGCCCGGGCACTCCTATCTTCCAGATCTAGCCCGTTCAGGAACAGCGTCGTCGGTCCCCAATCGGAGATGAGCAGCGCTTGTTGCACCGACAGGGGATGCGAACTCAGCACGCCCAGCGGTCTGTCCTTGAACTCGAACCCATGGCAGTAAGGGCAGTGCAGCACTGTCTTGCCCCAGCGCTCAGCCACACCCGGTATCTCCGGCAGAATGTCGACCTGCCCAAAGGCAAGGAGTAGCTTGACGGCTCTCAACTCTTCATCGGACTTGAGCGTAATAACAAAAGATCCACTGTCAGTCTTAGCTGCCTGGACAGCGTCTCCCTCGATCATGGTTACGGAGGGGTAACTCTCTACCTTGGACCGGGCAGCACCGATCATCTCAAGCGGCGCCACTCCATCCTGCCCAAAGAAGCCGTGGGAAGCGTCAGTAGAGCGGTTCCTAGGTTTCCCCGCATCGACGACACAAACCCTTCGTCCTGCGCGCGCAAGTTGCATTGCGGCGGAAAGACCAGCGTAGCTACCGCCTATGACTACTGCGTCATACATCATCTCTATGCTCCTTCTTGTCTTTCTTTTTCTGCCATCGGTGATCTACATCTAAAACCAGGTCGGTCAGGGTGACCTCTTGCAGACGCGCCAGTACGAGAGCTTCGGCGACTTCGAATGTCTTTCCTAACGCCGCATTGACGGACTGCTCTACAACACAACCGGGAGCTTCGGTGCGATGCCCGATCGCAAGCAGAGCAGGCGAGCCAACTGCCTCGTATATCTCGGCCAACGTGACCTTTGCCGGATCGCAAGCGATGCGCCAGCCGCCACCATGGCCCTTCTCCGAGGAGATAAAGCCGGCCTCCCGCAACCCTGCGAAGATGCGCCGAAGCACAACGGGATTCGTGGCCATCAACTCCGCCAACTTTTCCGAAGGAATTGCTGTATCCTGTTCCGCTCTCAACATATGAACCAGCACATGCAGAACGCCGGACAGCCTACTATCTCGTCTCATGATACTTATCATGTTACATGATGTTTGCAGTTGTCAATGGTGGTTGCGGGATGACAGTCAACAGTAGTTTTCCCTGGAGTTTGCTACGTTAGTGAGCGAACGAGTCGAAGGAGGCGGAAACACAGTTGTGGAATCGTCTCCACTCCAAATACCTGTGAGTTCCTGCTTGTTCTCGGCCAACTCAATGGCGTTACTCACACAAGTTGTCTTCTCGGAAGTATGGTGGTGGGTGGCAGCCGGAGGCCTCAGCGTACGATGTCTGACCAGTGGTGTAGTGACTCCGTCAAAGATCGCACGCTAAATCTTTTCTTTATCGAAGTGCGTCCGAGTTTCCTCGACGCGATCTAGATGCTTCTCTGCCCAAACCCACACACCACAAGAGGCTTCATTTAAGCTCGACCCAAGGTCCGTCAGTCTGTACTCAAATTTGGGTGGAATCACTGGATGGACCGCTCGCTTCAGCAAACCATCTCGTTCCATGCCGCGTAACGTCTGGGTGAGCATTTTCTGGCTGACACCAGGAATTGACTTGCTGATACGAGTGAAACGCAGCTTCCCCTTCTCCTGTAACGTTTCCAAGACCAACATGGTCCATTTATCAGCTACGCGGCCTGTCAGATCTTCGACCAACATGCCAACACGAGGGTCGAGGTTTTCCGCTTCCATTCTTCGTGCGATCGCATCGACCGATGCAATCTTACTAAGTGCAGGCTCTTGCTTTGCCACCATCTGTGCGCTCTCTCCTGGGTGCCTATAGAACTATTTAGTGCCTACTTCCGAAAAGGGAGCGTTATTCCTATACTCGCAAAGATGGAGGGCATATGCGCACAAAGTTCCTCTACGCGGCTTACGGATGGCTTCTGCTGAGTGGCGTGCTGCACTTCGGCATCGATGTGGTTTCACAGTACGTTCGCGGTCGTCGGGCTCCTGGCTCTGAGACGACCCTATATTACGGGCTGAACACCTCCTATGCCCTTGGCCAGCTCCTTGTCGCATTGCTGGCACTGCTCTTGCTGCAAAGTGGAAGCTCTGTGCTTGTAAGCTGGCCCGGCCTGACCCTTGGTTTCGGAGCGGCCGCGGCATGGCTAGCGATCTGTTTTCTGTTTATCGAATACCCCCAACCCCGCATCATCATGGCGATCTTTATCGTTCTGCTCGCCTGTGCTGCTCTTATCGCGTAAGGAGATTCCATGAAGTTGACGAAACGAACGATTCTCATCACGGGCGGCACCAACGGCATTGGGCTTGAGCTGGCGAAACAACTCCTTTCTCAAGACAACGTAGTTCTCATTACAGGCCGCGATCAGAAGCGTCTCGACGAGGCACAGCGCTCGCTCCCCGCCCTGCACACTTTTCAAAGCGACGTGAGCGATCCGAAGGCGATCGTCACCCTGCAACAAAGCGTGACAAGGGCTTTCCCTGCACTCGACGTGCTGATCAACAACGCCGGTGTCATGCGCAACCTTAACATGAACAAGGAACGCGCCTTGGAGGATGTCACCCGCGAGATCGACATCAACTTCAGCGGTACGGTGCGCATGATTCAGCAATTTCTGCCCCAGCTCAAAGAACGTCCACAGGCGCTTATCGTTAGTGTGTCCTCCGGGCTCGCTTTCATCCCGCTACCGCTGTCGCCGGTCTACAGCGCCACTAAAGCCGCCATTCATTCTTTCTCACAATCCCTGCGGGTACAGCTTAACGGCACACGGGTAAAGGTGGTGGAACTGGCTCCACCGGGAACGGAGACGCCCCTATTTCGTGGAGAGTTCGAAGCAGAAATGAAAGGCGAAAAAGCAATGCCGGCGCCAACACTTGTGAAGAAGGCGATTGCCGGAATCGAGGCCGGCAAACAGGAGATCCGTCCAGGACTCAGCAACGTGCTGAATCTAATGAGCCGTGTAGCCCCTCAGTTCATGCTTGGGCAGTTGGCCAAAGCATCGCAGCCCAAAAACTGAATCGCAAGATCTCAGCAGTAATGGAATCTCGACTATCGGGAGTGGTCGCCACCGCCTCCCAGTCATATCGGAAGGGAGATTCTGTTCGCGTATCGGCGCACCCTGTCCAGGGCAGGCGAGAATCAGACAGTTATAGCCCCGCTGGGTTGCCGCGCGGCCCACGGGAAATAAAAAAGCTCCTCAAGTCTTTTATGCGCTACTCATGCTGAGCGCGAGGCGGGGTGGACACAATCACCGGGTTTGCTGCGCTCTGGATATGCGTGAACTGAAATGAGGTCGGGTACTTCAGGCCATACCCAAGCATCCGGTCCAGGCCGATGTGACTGATCCAGATCAGGCTCACTTCCGCGAGCAGGGCGTTCCGAAAGAGAACGGCGAAAATGCCAAGGAGAGCAGGGACTACGTAGGTGTGGACGAGGTTGTACACGATGCTGGCCACAGCATTTGGCCCCCGAAGATACATCAACAAACTCAGGTCCGGAACAAGAAATAGACACGCGAACATCACCCAGTGATCCGGAAACCACAAGTGATATGCGGCACAGGAGGCGAACAGGGCGCAGAACGCCTCGGTGCGCAGGAGGTAGAAGGGCTGCTTGCCTGTTAGTTCAACGTACATAGGATGATCGCTCAAAAGCAACCAAGCTCCTCCCGCCTCTAACTTGTGTAATCCAGGAACAACACGAGTAGTCCGAATGCCGCGATCATTGCTGCTGAAAGCGACGCTAATTTTATTTCTGCCCGCTCTCGCCGACACCTCCATCGCTGCACGCCAGCACATGGCCGCGCCTGCAACAACGAGAACGAGTTCTACGCATGCGGATGCTCGCGTATGATTCCACAGGCCCAAGCCAAGGTATGGAAGGTTGCCCAAATTTCCGGGGAGCACAGGCATGTCAGGGCGATGGACAATCAAATCAAGCTTTCACGAGATTTGACGATTGCGGCAAAACCAAAGTGGCCAGCAATCATTTGGCGACCTCCCCCTGTCTCGCGGACGGCCAGGGAAGGCGATGATCGACCAGCCCAGCCACGACAACGAACAGAATAACTCCAGCGATGAATGCCATTTTCACTCCTTTGAACTTACTCGGCTAGAACACTCAGCTTTATAACTTACAGTGTAAGCCTTTAGCCTGAGAACTGTCAAGGCTTACCATGTAATCAATGGCGCATCCTAAGCTCCTTTCATCAGCCGACATCCTGAAAACTGCGGTCCACCTGGTGGAACATGGGGACGCCGACGGGCTCTCGCTGCGGGCCGTTGCGTCGGCGCTTGGCGTTAAGGCGCCGAGTCTGTATCGCTACTTCCCGCACAAGGAAGCGCTGGAAGTCGCGGTTGCCGAGGAGATATTGAACGTCATGCTGGATAAGTTGCAAGCTGCGTCCGAAATCGCGGACCCGGACAGGAGGTTCCGAAGAACTGCGGACGCCTATCTGCGTTTTGCGCGCGAACGGTTTCCGCTCTATGCGTTCGTCCTGCAGAACCACCTTCCCGAAACGTATGGCTCAAAAGTGGGAAAGGCCGTCTGGAACCTACTGTTGGAGGCCGCAAGCGGCGTCTCCGGACATCCGGACGACACCGCCGCCGCTGTCGCTACCTGGTCCTTCTTGCATGGCTATGCCACGCTTGAGCACTCCGGTGCATTCGGGGCATCCGGACCCAAAGGTGGACTGGAGCTGGGCGTGGCAGCCTTCTTGAGCAACTTCCGAGATCGCACCGAGCCCGTCCGAAAAGAACGTTCGACGCAAGCGACAGACGCTCGGCGGAAGAAGCCATGAACCACGATATGTCCCAAGATGTCGCACAGGGTTGAGTTTGTACTCACGGAAACCACCGTTCAGCCGAACCGCTTCGAAGCGACCATGCCGAGGAGGGGTTAATGCAGTGTCATCCGGTCTACCCGCCAGGTCCTAAGCGTACTCTATTGTCCGTCTCTGATGCGACCCCTCAATACCTCGCCACGGCGTCCACAAGCTTTGAACTCCGAGTTTCCCCATGGGCAAGATAGGCTTCCCGCATCCTAAGATCAATAACTGGGGCAAATGAGCAATTTTCCTCAACCACCAGCGTGGGGTTCAATAACAATCTCACTAACCTGAGAGCGCCCAAATAGGAGAATGCCGTGCAAACATCAGCAGTGGTCACAACGGTAGAAGCACTCGTGATGGCGGCAAAGGACAGCACCATCCGTTCCATTGTGGTGAATGAAAGCTTGGCTGGAGTTCCCTCGATGCGGCTTTCACCTGGGCAGTCGCTTCGCGGAAACGACAACCGCGTCACTTTGACTTTTTCCTCTGACGCGGAGGGTCTGCAGCTTTCTTCCGACAATCAGGTTCAATCGCTTCGTTTAGAAGTGCTTCCAACCAAGCGTGCCATCTTCAACGATGTTTCCGTTTTGAGCTTCGGACGCATTGAATTGTCCAGCATCGTAACAGTGGGACGTGTGCAGGTTCTTGCGCGCGACAACGTTCAAGCGGGCCATGTGGAGGTAAATGGGCTGGATATTGTTTCGGCCGATGCCCGGGCCGAGATGAATCGTCCCCATGAGTACGGCGTGTACGTGCTGCAAGGTGCATTCACGCTTTGGAATATGCAGCCTGATAAGGATGTTGAGACCACGGCGAATCTGGTCGGAGTGTCGGCTGGTCGGATAGGAAATCCAGTGTTGGGGAGCGGCATCTTTGTCAGCGGTGCCAGCGATGAAGGCGGCCGCCTCTTTATACAGCGCCTCCAAACTGGTGCGGTCTATAGCGATGGCAAGATCGCGGCGGCGACAGCGGACCAGATTACAGGAGGATTGTTCACCGTTTTTGGCGCGTATGTGGACGCAGTCACCAACCTCGGCCCGGTCGTCACCTACGGCGTTAACGATATGGCGCTGGACAACTGGGGCGTCGTGGATCGCTGGACGGCGGAAGAAAAGATCTGCACCTTTGGGGCGAGTGGTATTGGATTCGTCAACTTTGGAACAGTCCGAGAACTGCGCATCAACGCGCCCATTGAGACCTTTGGACAAGGTTCTCGCGGGTTCAACGTGTATACCGGAACCGTGGAGCTTGCTGAGTTCGATCGCATTGTGACCCACGCTGATGGCGCGGTCGGAGTCCAGATTGCCCAGCCTATGGGTCGTCTTACGGTGCGGCGCGGCATTGAGACCTTCGGCGGCACTGGGCAATCGTTGGTAAAGGGAGTGCTCGAAACGCTCTCCGCCATCGCCCTCAGCATCAAGCCCGGTGGTTCCGCACGCAGCGTCATCATCAAGGGCGGCCTCAAGACGAATGGGAAAGGCGTCACTCCCTTCGAGCAACACAGGTCCATCGACAGCTTGAGCGTCAGCGGAGGGTTTCTAGGAGCAGGAGGAATTTAGCTAATATGTTCATTTCTGCTTAACTCAGCGCAAAGGTATTTACGTTCGGCTTTGACGGTTTCAACGCTCGTTCTACCATATGGCGCCCATTCGCCTGGCAGATCGCGATGCCGGGCGGGATACGCACGTGTTCTCTACCTTTCCTTTCCAGAAGGTGAGTGGGAAGACTTCGCAGCCGCAGCGCCTTGCGCAAGATGGCGTGACCTGCTCGGTTTGCCACCAGATTGAGAAGGAGGGGCTGGGCACAGATGCAACGTACAACGGCAATGTAATGATGTCGAAGGCAGTGCGTGAGGATGAACGGCCGGAGTATGGGCCATACGATCCGGATCACGGCCACCAGACGTTAATGCACTCCTCGACCGCGGGATATCTGCCGGTGCATAGCGATCACATTCGCGACGCCGCCTTGTGCGGAAGCTGCCACACCCTGTATACCGATCCGATTGTGGCGGGTGGGGCGAAGCTGCCGCGGTTTCCTGAGCAGATGCCTTACCTGGAGTGGCAGCACAGTGATTTCGAGAAGAAGCAGACGTGCCAGCAGTGCCATATGCCTGAGGTGAATGGTCCGACGCCGGTTACGGCACTCCATGGACCGATGCGTGAGGGGGCGAGGAGGCATGTGTTCGTGGGAGCGAACTTTGTGCTGCAGACGACGCTGAACGATCACCGCGATGATCTTGCCGTAGAGGCCTTGTCGGAGGAGTTGAAGGCTGCGAGCGCGAGGACGAGGGAGTTCCTCGAGACGCAGGCGGCGAAGGTGACGATTCAGAGTGTCGAGACGATGCCGGGGAAGGTTGCGATCGAAGTGCTGGCCCAGAATCTCTCGGGGCATAAGCTGCCAACCGCGTTTCCCTCGCGGCGCGCGTGGTTGCACGTGATGGTCAAGGATGCGAACGGAAACGTTGTCTTTGAGTCGGGAAAACTTCGCGCCGATGGATCGATTGTGGGGAATGCGAACGATGAAGATCCCGCGAAGTTTGAGCCACATTACCGGGAGATTACGAAGCTGGATGAGGTAGAGATCTTCGAACCCATTCTTGCGGACGCGCAAGGGCAGGTGACCACCGGGATCCTGAATGCGGCGCGGTATGCGAAGGACAATCGGCTGCTTCCCTCCGGGTTCGATAAGGCCAGCGCGAAGGGGGATATCAAGGTTGTGGGAGATGCGGCGGAGGATCCGGGGTTCACGGATCGCGGAAGCCGGGTGCGGTATGTGGTGCCTACGGGAAGGGCTGTAGGCAAGCTGACGATCGTGGCGTAGCTTTGGTATCAGCCGATAGGGTATCGTTGGGCGCACAATCTTGCGCCTTACAAGGCCAGCGAGCCGCAGCGCATGGTTAAGTATTTTGAGGGTGCCGCCCCGGACAGTGCGATTGTGCTGGCGAGGGCTGAGGTAATTCGCTAATCCCTCGCTGAAGAGCGAGACGTAAATCGGACAGACCGAAGTGATCCAAAACTATGTGGCTTCCCGGTCTCCGCGTCGTCATTTATCCGAACGACCATCGGCCGGCACACGTCCATGTGATTAGGAATGGAAACGAAGTCATCTTCAAGCTGGACTGCCCTGATGGACCAGCCAGCCTTCGCGAGAACTTTGGCTTCGCATAGCTCGAAACTGAACTCGATTCAGAAAGCGCTGGGAGAGCAAAGAGCCGCCGGAGATAAGGATCACCGCGTTTGCTGATTCTGAGCAATCTGGCCATGCCGCCCGTTGAAGGCTGCCTGGGAACAAGACCGAGCCACGCCGCCAGATCACGGCCTTTATACTGCCACATCGAAACTGAAGACGACGGACCATCCCATTACCTACTGGGATGCTTCCGTTGAGACACTTTCCTGGCCCTTTAGGGTTCGGTCTTGACTTGTGCTTCGCCTCGCCTGCATCTTCTAAGACCTTAAAGGGACAGCTCGGGAAGACGAAAGCACATTCGGCTGGCACGTCATAGACGGTCGTTTGTGAGGCTTTCCCTGCTCGTGCCTTGTATGAACCAAGTGCTTCTAAAGCTCTCCAAAGACGGTGTCACAATCAATGAGTCACACTAGAGCGTTTGTCACATCCAGGGGTGACCCATGGGCGTACTGCTAAGATGCTCCTCAGTTGTCGACACAAAGGCGTCATACAAGGATGCATCTCCTTCGGACGTGACAGGAGAAGCTTATGCGTTAGAACTCGGGCAAGCGGTACCGTCATCGGCCCGTCTTGACACCGCATTCCCAAGAGAATAAGAGTTGAGGTGCGCTACTGCCTCCCGGCGCGATCCAGGAGCCGTATGCGCACAGGTCTTATGTTGAGAGTATTTATTTTGGGCGGCGCACTTTCCATAATGGTCTGGTCGGTAGACGCCGTGGCCGAGTCTTTTCATGTGGAAGCGGCTAAGTCGCAGGTCCGGTTCCAACTGGGCGATCCGCTGCATGCCGTTAACGGAACCTTTCGCGTGGAGAAGGGTGATTTGGCGTTCACTTCGCATGACCGCACGATGAGCGGAACGATCGTCGTTGACGCACGCAGCGGGGAGAGCGGCAACGGCACACGCGACCGCAAGATGACTGACGACGAACTGAAGGCAGGGCAATTCAGCACGGTGACCTTTGCGCCATCGCGGTATACGGGCATGCTGGCAAAGAGTGGCGCTTCGACCATCATGGTGGAAGGTGTCTTTACGCTGCTGGGGACGCCGCACACGATCACGGTGCCAATGCAGGTGGAGATCGACGGTGCACGCTGCACGGTGACCGGCAGCTTTCCGGTGCCGTATGTGAAGTGGGGTCTAAAGGATCCGAGCGTGCTCATCCTGCGTGTGGGAAAAGAGGTCACGATCCGCCTGGGACTGGTGGGATCGATCAGCGGGGCTGCCGCGTAGACACAAGATACGGCGTACCGGCGAGCAGGCTCCAGGCCAGGGAAGGACCACGACGGAGAGTGAAGCGAAGCAGACCTTCGGCCCCGGTGTGGATGCAAAGGAACTCACGAAAGAGCGGCGGCTCCGCCGCGAGTATGCGGAGCGCGTGGCGTTGTAGCAGCTGCGAGCGGTCCATGCTGAGCAGCAGTGTGGACATGCGGTGAGGGAGCCTGGAGATCGCGCGATGGGCGAGGCTGTAATGATGGAGATCGCCGCGCTCCAACGCGACGGCTAGCGCAGTGGCCTGGCGAAAGGACATCGCCAGCCCTTCGCCCGTGATCGCATCGACTGATCCTGATGCATCTCCGACGAGCGCCACTGTCGAGTTCGCAACCTCTTTAAGGCGACGCGTGGCGGATGCTGCTGCCCTTGGAGGCGTGACCATCGCAGCACCCTGTAGCCGGCGGATGACCTCCGGAAAGCCTTGGAGGAAGTCTCCACGGCCCGCATGAGGGTCGTGTGCGATGAAGATCAAGCACACCTGATCCTGGGCGACGGGGGTGACATAGATCTGGCCCATGTCTCCCCAGTAAATTTCGACGTACTTACTCCACGGGGCGATGCGATAGTGCCGACGGAAACCGAAGCGTTGGCTCAGGTGGATGGTCGCGTCCAGCCCGGCCCAGGTGCGCACGCGCGAGGCTGTACCATCGGCCCCGATGAGCCAGCGGAAGTGGACGGCTGCGCCATTCACCTCGACACGGCTATCGCGTTTGAGCTCTGCATGGCTGCCCCAAGCGAACCTGGCACCAACGTCCTCGGCTCGCTCTACCATGCGCCGATGGAGGTGGGTTCGGCGTACGCCGAGGCCCGTACCATCAGGGAAACTAGCGGCGACCGCATCCGTAGGATTGCTGAATCGAATGCCCTGAAAGGTATAGCCTTCCTCTTCGGCGAGATCAATGCCAAGGGCCGAAAGGGCGCGTAGCGTTCCGGGCATCAGGCCCTCACCGCATCCTTTCTCGATCGGTGGCCGAAGCGCATCGACGACCAGGCACTCGATCCCTTTCTGTCGAAGGGCAATAGCAGTGGCCAGGCCCGCTGGTCCGCCTCCAACAATGAGCGCGTCCGTTGTTCGGCGTGAATCGATCAAAAAAGAATCGTCTCGGAGACCAGTCAGGCAGACATAGCGCGGCGGCCAAGGCTGAGGGCGTCCGTCCAGAAGGTGTTCGAAGCGTGAACGGCGTGGACCACGCTGCGGATAGACTCAACAACCTGATCCAATTGAGCGTGAGAGACAGTGAGCGGCGGCGCCACCTTAAGCACCATGAAGTTGTTGCCGCAGATCTGCGTCAGGATGTTCTTTTCCTTGAAAAGGCGCATCACGAGAATTTGCCCGAAGAGGCCAGCGTGGACTGCTTTGAAGGCTTCGAAGGACAGTCGCATCGTGAGCGTGCGCGGCGGTTGGAATTCGATGCCTGTCAGCATGCCTTCGCCGCGAATCTCTTTGACCATCTCGAAGCCCGCAAGAGCGGTGCGGAGGCGCTGGCGGAACTCTCGACCGAGTTCGTCGCCGCGCTCCGCAAGGCGCTCGCGGTCGAGCACCTCGATGGTGGCAAGACCGGCACGCATGGCGAGCGCGTTCTCGCTGAAGGTCGAGGTATGGATGAAGGCGCGACGCAGTGAATGGTAGACGGACTTGTAGATGGCGTCCGTCATCAAGACAGCTGCGCAGGGAACGAGGCCGCCGCTCAGAGCCTTAGCCAGGACGATCATGTCAGGCTCAACTCCGTAGCGCTGCGCAGCGAGAAATGTTCCGGTACGCCCCATCCCGGTCTGCACCTCGTCGAGCACGAAGAGGGTACCGTACTTACGGCAGAGTCGCTCGACCTCGATAAGGTAACCGGATGGCGGCAGGACGATGCCGGCCTCGGCCTGGATCGTTTCGAGAATCACAGCCGCTATCTTCCGACGCGCGAGAACGGTCTCGAGCGCAGTCACATCGCCGAACGGCACTTCGTGTGTGTCGCTGAGCATGGGACCGAAGCTCTCACGCCAGAACTCGCTCCCCATCAACGAAAGAGCGCCGCAGGTAAGCCCATGGAAAGCGCCTTTCGCGTAGACCAGCCCGGTTCTGGCGGTATGTGCGCGGGCAAACTTGATGACCGCTTCCACACCTTCGCTGCCGGAGCTGCAAAAGAAGGCTTTTGAGACCTGGCCACCGGCGTGTTCACAGAGAACCCGAGCGAGCGCGCCCGCCTCTTCAACCACATTGCTCTGCAGCATGGCAGGACTCTGTTTTTGCAACTCGGCTACAAGTTCGGCAACCACATGCGGATGGTTATGCCCGACGTTGTGCACACAATATCCGGAAAGACAGTCGAGAATCACGCGGCCATCGCGCGTATGGAGCTCCGCCCCGCTGCAGCGGGTGTACTCCACGTTCATGCCAAGGGCGTCCAGCAAGCGCACCCATACGGGATTGACGTGCTCGGCGTACGAACGCTGATTCTGCGATGCTACGGCGAGGATCTGGCCATCTATCGGAAGAGTTGCTGTCGCCATCGAGGCCTCACGGAAGTTCTGACGGTCAGGTTGCGTCGGGCTGCACCGATAGCGTCACACTCTCTAAGACTTCGCCGACGACGGTTTGTCAACTCACTGAGAAACGCGCCTTACTGGTAGGTGACCACCGAGATCAGCAGAGTAAGGCAGCCAAGCGTCACGGCAAGGGTGTTTCCATCGAAGAGCCACGCTCTGCCGCCCACACTAAGCCGCACCGGCGGGACTCCGTTCGCGTCGGCCATCGTGCCACCATAAAGGACCCTACAGAACGCAGCAGCAGAAAAGGCGAGCAGAGGAACGGCAACGATCGACGCAGCAAGGAAGAAGCGCAGGGTGCGAAACGGCCCAGGCCACCACAGCAGTGCGATCACCAGCACGGAAAAAAGGGCGGTCGTCAGGTTCTGCCAAACAAGATGGAACCTTGCATGCCCGGGCCATTGAGGATTCATCGCGTGGGTGCGGTTTAGTTCGACAGCCAGCATGAGGATTCCCTGCGAGGCAGCGAGCATAGTCAGCAGAACTCGTGATAATGCATGCATAGTACTTTACTTCAGTGTAAGCGCTTCCCGCTGTAGGGTCGATATCCTGTGACATAGATCACTCTCCGGCCAAGATGCATGGCCAAATAGCCACTGGCCAAATACCTCCGCTCTTCTCCTATCTTGGCCGCATGGTTTAGGGTAGCCAAGTGATGTGTACCCATTTGGGACGTAACGATTGATCTGAGAAAGCGGGTCACTAGGCGCGTTTCACGAGCTGTGCTACACGCGATGGGCAAAGCTTTAGAGCACCTAACGCCTCACATTCACTTCTTCAGGCTCGCTGTCCGCACCCTACGGAAGAAGGTTGGGACTGATATCCCAAATTGCTTGGCGATCTCGGTGCCCGTGAACTTTCCGCTCTCCCACAGGGCTCGGAGCTGCTTGTCCTGTTGAGGGGTGGTCTTCCTCTTGCTGCCGCCGAGCCGTCCACGCGATCGGGCAGTAGCGAGGCCGGTGAGCGTTCGTTCTCGATTCAGATTGCGTTCGAACTGAGCGAATGCGGCGAACATATGGAAGATGAGTTGGCCGCTGGCGGTTTTGGTGTTGATCTCCTCGGTAAGAGAAACGAATTGGATGCCCTCGGCCTCGATCCGCTCGACGATCTCCAGTAGATCCCGGATTGACCGGCCTAATCGGTCGAGCCGCCAGATAACGAGCGTGTCACCTTTCCGCAACGTATCGAGGCAGCGGGTCAGCTCTGGTCGGTTCATGTTGCGACCGCTCTTCTGCTCAACGAAGATGGGTTTGCATTTCGCGGCCTTCAGCGCAGCAATTTGGAGCTGCGGATTTTGGTCGCTTGTTGACACTCTGCCATATCCAACAATCATGCGAGAAACGTATCATAGACGGGGCGAGCTGAGAGTATGATCCTGATAGCGGGCTATGATCGTGTTCCTCACTCCAAACGTCAGTGAAAACTGAACCGGGAAAGACAATCAAGAACGGTCGTTTGTGGCATGGCAATGGGATACGCGGATGTATCTGCTCGGTTAATGCGTTTTCATTTACGCTTGAAGCCGTTAGCGTGTTCACCCGCTTCATCAGTGATGAGAGTGATTTGGGCTGACGTGGCTTTGCAGTCGGTCAATGTCCGGCTTACAACTTGTTCCGAGAACTGAGCCTGGCTTAGATAAAACTTCCGGATATGAACTGCCTAATGCGATTTCTATCGCGTTCTCTTTGGAGTAAGTTTGGCCTAAAACGTGGCCTCTTGACAGGTTCTGCCATCTACATGAATAGAAGCAACATGGGGCGTATGCATGACTACACCATTACGAGTTGGCATCATCGGCGTTAGTGCTGAGAGCGGTTGGGCGAAAGATGGACACGTTCCCGCCGTACAGGGGCTCGCAGGACTCGAACTTGCGGCAGTGGCCGCAAGTAATCAGGAGAGGGCTGATGCTGCTGCGAAGGCGTTCGGTATCAAAGCCGCTTTCGCGAGTGGTTTAGAACTGATTCGCGACCCCGATATCGACCTGGTTGCTGTTTGCGTTCGAGTGCCTGACCACCGTGAGTTGGTGATGGCGGCGATTGCAGCAGGCAAACACATTTATTGTGAGTGGCCGTTAGGGAGAAACACAGCCGAAACGGAGGAGATGGCTGCCGCCGCACAGGCTGCAGGAATCCACACAGCCATCGGCCTTCAGACACGAGCCAATCCTGACGTCCGAAAAGCTCGTGATCTCATGCTATCCGGCGCGCTTGGCCGGATGCTCAGTGCTCATGTGTACTCCAGTACAGCGGGCTTCGGGCCCGCTGTGCCCGCACCTTATCTTTACCTCGAAGATCCTGAGAACGGTGTCAATATGGTTACCATCCAGGGAGCCCATACCATGGATGCCGCGCTCTTTGTAGTTGGAGCGATCGAGGATCTAAGTTCTTTGAACACGACCCAATATCCGGAAATCGAGGCGGGAGACGAACATACAAGACGGGCCCGCGTCACCTTTGACCACATGCTCGTTCAGTCACGTCTTCATAACAGGGGCGTACTTTCTATCGAGGTTGCCGGCGGTCGCCCAGCCGAGACCCCCTTCCGCCTGGAAGTGGTTGGAGAGAGAGGGACCCTTGCACTGGATGGCGGGGCCCCCCGAGGCTTCCAATCCGGGCGTCTGCGCCTTACGCTCAACGGTGAGATACAGCAGGTAGACGAGGGCGAGTCGAAGATGATGCCGGATTCTGCGGCCAATGTAGCTGGAATTTACGCTGCTCTCCGCGACGACATCCGCCAAGGAAGCTCCACTGCCCCAAACTTCCGGGAGGCGGTGCTGCTATCACGGCTGATGGACAGTGAGATGCATTCGTCACAGACGGGCAACTGGGTAAGGTGCCGCGCTTAGGTACGCTGGTCTACTGCAAAAGTCGAAGTTGTGTCGGGTTCGAAACGCTTTGAAGGTGCGCCTCACGGGCAACTTCGATAAGGAGAAACATGAATCTTTCTACTGCATCGCTCTACTGTTAGCCCAGATCACCTGGATGCCCGCGGTATTCGGACAACAATATCAACCGCCTCCAGGACTCGCTCTTCAAGGGGCCAGCTCACTACACGTTCCGGGTTGGCGACATTGAGGTGGTCTCGTTATCTGACGGCAGTGTTCCTCAGGATTTGCATGTACTGCTTCGGAACACGACAGATGCCAAGACGGACGCTTTATTAAAGCGCGCGTTTCTAACGAATCCTGTGGAAGCATCCATCAATGCCTCCTCTTCCGCATCCCCGGGCATGTCGTGCTTGTCGATACAGGCTCAGGCGAGTTCTTCGGCGCGGGCTACGGAGGCAAGCTGCTACAAAGTCTCGCTGCTGTTAATATTGCACCGGAACAGATCACAGACGTGCTGCTCACACATGCACATGACGATCATATGGGCGGCTTGGTCCATGATGGGAAGCTGACGTTTCGCAATGCAACGATCCACATGGGACAGGCGGACCTCGACTTCTTTCTTGATCGCTCGAATTCCAAACTTGCGCACTACGACATGTCCTATTTTGATCAGGCGCTTACCGCACTAAAGCCGTGCCTGGATGCAGGAAAGATCAAGGCATTTCGTGAGACGACCGAGGTTCTGCCTGGTGTCACAGCCACTTTGCATCCCGGTCACACGCCTGGCAGCGCGTTCTATACGCTTGTAAGCCATGGACAAACCATCGTCTTTGTTGGCGACATTATTCATGTGGCGTCCGTGCAAGCACCAGCGCCTGAAGTAACGATCACATACGATGTGGATCCTGTGCGGGCTGCCGCCGTTCGTAACCAGGCTTTTACCAATTTTGCAAAAGAGCGCACGCTACTCGCAGTGCCACACCTCCCGTTTCCGGGAGTCGGTCATATTAGGGAAGTAGGGAGTGCCTTCGAATGGATTCCTATTTCGTATGGCAACCGCCTGCCCACGGGCAAGGACCAGTTCCAAGATCCGCACAAGAACGGCGACAAGCATTGACCCGGATCAGTCTTGGGATCCAACCTGTAGAGAGTGTGGCTGAACGGAGCATCTTGCTGTTTGGGTTAGCTGATCATTCGAAGCATGAAGAGCAGTTACGCGCTACAAGATGGCAGCGCTAAAGCTGTAGCCTTTCGGACAATCAATCGATGTACAGATCCGACAACCGACTTTATAGAACGGCTCTTTCCAGTCCCGGATGCTTTACCTCTCCGGAGAATGCAATGAAATACACGAAGCACATTATGCTTGCGTCAGCGTTGTTCTTTGCGGCTGCGCCACTGCTAGCCTTTGACGGTCAGTGGTTTGGGACTTGGATCTTGAACCGCTCGTTGAGTCATCTCACAGGTCCGTCCATCACCATCATTCGTGTACCAAAGGGGTACCACTTCGACTTCGGTGCGGTTAGCTTTGATCATCGGTGATGACGGTAAGGATTACCCAACGGTGCCAGGGAGGCCGACTAGCCTTAAGGCGGCAGGCGACCGTGAATGGCTTCGTGTACACAAGGTCGGCGGCCTTGAAGTAGATCACAGTTCGCTGAAGATAACTTCCGACGATAAGGCTTTTCGCATTCACACCATTGCAACGGACCTTAAAGGCCATGTCCACCAGTCGGACGAGACGCTAGATCGTGTTGGCAGAGGGACTGGTTTAGCCGGCACATGGCGAAGCACTGCTGTCGGAATTAACGTGTCAAGAACGGTCGTTTGTGAAAGATCATCTGGAGGGCGGCACCTCATGATGCATCCGGGTTTGGCAGCACTTAAAGGTCGTTGGAACAAAGCCGAATACGCTGCCGGCTTTCGTGCTCGCTTCTCTGCAATACCAGATTCAGAGCAAGCTCATCACTGCTGGCGCGTTGGTTGGAAGATGCTGATACTGAGCTGCTGGAGTCGTGCCGGCATAGCAGGATCGTTGCGGAGGGCAGGGAAGACGACTACCCGAATACCTGGGGCCTTCTCTTCGACGCTGGAGGCGATGCGCGGGGAAATGGCCTACCGTTTGATGATGAGCGCACGGTTCCCTGGAAAGAGGGCTGGATCGATGCCGACATCAACTTTGGGGTTCATGGGATTGTGTCGCTGTGAGGAAGGGCGCACAGAGGGCGATGCATTGCGGCTGCGGGAACCCGAAGATACTAGCGCTGGGCCTCTGTTCGACGTGTTACACCCTCAAGCGTCAGGATGAGGAATACTTCGGTGGCCTCCGCGAAGCGGTCCTGGAGCGAGACGGCCATCGTTGCCGGGTCTGCAATGCTTCGGGGCGCGACAAACGCTCGATCATCGTGCATCACCGGGTGCCAGGTAAGTCGGTGCTGTCGCTTATGATCTCGCTGTCCTGGTTGCCACGCGAAAGTACATCGAACTATCGCGGTCCTCACAGAGATGCCGTCGCTACTGCTGGTGCTGTGGCGAGAACAGCACCCGAGAGGGCATGAACAAATAACACTAGATTTTCTGGTGTAGTGACCCCATGAACACCGCAAGCAAAGCCAAGTAGCCAGATGCCTGTATAAACGGGTGTCGTTGTAAACGGATAAACACGCCGTGGAAATGACAGGGCGGAGGAAAGTGAGGAACGACGACGACAAGCGCGTTTGTGGGGACTAACGCGGCACTAGTCCGGATCCGGCGGTTCTTAATTCGCGTCGGAGAGACGAAACAGCCTCTTTCTCGCCATGCCCTCGGACGTCCTGTGTTCCGGTCCAAGGGCAATTGCGCGTTGCAGGGTCTCAATCAGGCTGTCTTTCCAGCCGCATGCGACTACAAAATCGTCGGCCTCGTACTCCAAAATCTCATGGTTCTCTGCATCGAGTGAAGCGTATCTCGTCCAGTTCCGAGTGCGATCGATGACATGGCCCAGTTCGTGCAGAATGACCGTCGAAAAGGACACGCGCTCTGTCAGGCCATACTCCAAGAGCAATGGAGATAGGGTGATGAAGTGTGGTTTGCGCTGTTCAATCTCGGAAACGATGCGGCCAAAGCGTCATCGTCGAGCCACAACATTGAATCGAATCGACAGGCCCTGTGGCTTGTGTTTCGCAACGGTCGAGCTGGTCCTGCACGCTCGAAAAAGAAGACAACGGTACGTTTTCGCTGCGGTTGGGATTCCGGTATGTGCGTGGAATGCGGGAAGGCAGTGCGGTCGAGCTCGAGCCGCTCGCACGATGAGACCGTTTGGCTCGATTGAGGAACTGGCTCGCCGGCCGGGCTTGCAGGCGCTTCACCTGCAGCGCGTGCTGGAGTAAAGCTCGATCCGTCGCCGCCAGCAAGCGCAGCCGCGTAAGGACTGCTTGCTACCGGGACTGCCTGGGCCTGCGAGTTGGCTTGTTGACTTCTTGCCTGCTCCTGGCTCCGGCTATAAGCGAGATTCGAGGCGAAGCGAGAACTGAACGCAAGCTCTCGTTCTTTGCCGGCGAGCTGCTGCCTCTGCTGTTCTTCAAGCGTAAGCTGCGCTTGGCTGTTTGCCTGCGGTTGGCCCTGCGTGTACGGCTGCGGCGGTGCTACACCCTGCTGACCGTTGGCGCCGTATTGGGTCGCCGCTTGTTGTTGGGCCGGCGTCTGCGCGGACGCGAGAGCAGCGGCGATCTGTGCGTCCTGCTGCTGCTTCATGGTAAGCAGGCGAACGTAGTGATCTCCGACGCGCAGATGATCTCGCTCTGCTTCGATGTTGGAGTTGACGACCTGGTAATCGAGATACTGGGAAGCCTGGGGCTTACCAGCGATCCGCCAGTCATCAAAGTTGAGCAGACGCCGAAAGAAGCGGAACTGGTCAGCTTGAGTGAGTACCTCAATCTCGACCACATCGCTCACTTGCTGACGAAATGCTTGTACCCTCTCCTCACGCCGGAACTGGTCGCCCGTGATCTGGCTTCGTAGCAGCACCTTCATGTTGTCGCCAGCGAACTGTGCTTTTAGCTCTCGTATGGCTCCATTCGGATCGCTGGGAAAGCGGCCGAGGGCGACGCCGATGCCAGTCTTTGATCGCTCGCCTTCAAGGACGACTGCATAGAAGATCTCGATCTCGTAGAGCCGGTCCCGCTTCGACTCGAAGAACTCGCGGCGCTGGTCGATCGCCGCATCGATCAGCGGATCGCCATAGTGGGCAAACGGCATCTCGGGCCGGTTCGTCTTGAACAGGTACTGGTGCACATGAAAGCCGAGGCCGAAAGACTTTAGAGCCGCTTCTAGCCTCTTGACCGCGAACTCCTGGCCGGCCTGGTCAAGACTCTCGAAGTCGACTCCGCCGATCTTGAGGACGACACCGAGATCCCCGCTCTTGGTGAGGAAGGTCGTCTCATTACAGAAGCCATACAGGTCCATCGTCTCTGCGAGACCGTGCGTGCGCTTCACGTCCCGTCTCGCAACGCTCTGACGAGCTTCATATCGTGATTGCCGGGAACGCAGAACGCTTGCCTAGATTGGTTGCCGACAAAGACCAACTTGCGGTCACCAGCAGACGACACCGAATGTACCCCCGCGTTCTGACTCACCGCGTAGCCGAGCTGCGCCATGAGCTCGACAAGCTCGTCGAAGCAGCCATGAACGTCTCCAATGATGTCGAAGGGGCCACGATCGATCTTCTTTGTTATTCCAAAGCGGATGACGTTTGATTGTCACAGCATCGACTTCTTCGGGACTGGACAACTTGAAAATGTGGCGGATGCCTTCGTGTTCCAACCCGCGTAAGGAACGGCGGAGCTGCTGCGACTGATTGCGAATGACGTGAGGCCCGAACTGCCGGTCGGGGCGAAGCACGTTGTGATCCTGACAGACACGCTCCGAGAGGTCGAACACAATGGCCTTTGCGAATAGGTGGAAATCTTTCGCAAGAGCGATGAGAGATTTCCGAGCCTCTGGCTGGACGTTCGTCGCGTCGACTACGGTCAGACGACCGCGAACAAGCCGCTTCCGCATGATCTCGTGCAGAAGATCGAAGGCATCTCCCGTAGCAGATTGATCGTTCTCGTTGTCGGCAACAAGGGCTCGACAGAAGTCAGAAGAGACAACCTCCGTAGGCATGAAGTGCTTGCGTGCAAAAGAAGATGCGACCGGCCAATGTTCAGAATCGCCTCAACGTTCTGAGCTACTGCCTTCGCTTCCGGCACATATTTTCGACCAGCATCCGTCAGGCTCACTTTCGCTCAGGTTCGCTCGAACAGCTTCCGCCCTAAACGCTCCTCTGCGTCCTGTATGGTTCGTGTCACGGCTGGTTTACTGACTCCTAGCCGGCGCGCCGTCTGGGTATAGCTCAGCTCTTCAGCGAGCATGACAATTGCCTTGATGTGCGCAGTTCCAATAACTGTTTGCGCATGGCCCAGCTCCCCTTACCCAGCTCCGAAGTGGGTGAGCAACGACAGCCCGTGCATGCATTCCGCTGCCGAGTGTACGGATTATCCACAGGCCACAACTCTGTCGTCAAATTTGATTCCCCAGTACTCGCCATATGGAAAACTAACGGGAAAGAGTGAAGAGCCGCTGTGAGTTGGGCCGCTTATGCGGGCCACGCAGAAGGGGCCGGACACCTGGGAGTTCGGTACTACGAATCGACTGAGTAAGGCGATCGAAAACGGAAGTCCTGCATCGTCGGCACCGTCGAAAAGTTGCCCACCAAAGCTCACGCGCAGAAGGCCGTGGAAGCCCTTCTTCAAACCCTTAACTCTGAAACTCCGCAGCAGCGCATGGCCGCGGTGACGTTCGGTGCTATTTGCGATCGATACATGCAAGGGGAGATGCCGGAACGGTACTCCACTGCGAAGTCGTACCGGTTCAACATCGTGAATCACCTGAAGCCACGTTGGGCGAGTATCTGCTCGAAAAAATTCGACCGATGGCGGTCGAAGATTGGTTGAAGAATCTCCCTATGGCCTCGAAGTCAAAGGCGCATTTGCAGAGCGTGATGCACCTGATGTTTCAGTGTGCCGCCCACTGGGAAATCTTCAACGAACAGAGAAACCCAATAGCGCTGGCTCGCGTGAAAGGCGGCAGTAAACGCCGGCAGCGTCCGACCACGCTCACTGTGAGGAGTTCGAACTCATCGTTGCGACACTGCAGGAGCGGTGGCGCATGATGGTACAGATCGCCCAATGCCTCGGTCTTTGGGTCAGCGAGATCGCGGCGCTTCTATGGGACGACTTCAATTTCGATAAAAACCAGCTTCTCGTTCAGCGCAGCTTTGTGAACGGCAGGGTGGATGACGTCAAGACCGAATACTCCCATGACTACGTTCCTCTGCATCCGTCCTTGACCGAGATTGTTCTGAAGTGGAGCACGCAAGCTGTGCCCACGGAAGAGGCTGGGTCTTTGCCAACCCGAGAACGAACCGGCCGGCGCGTTGCAGAAGCACCAGTACCGCGGACTCAACATACCCGACAACCTGGACGCCGAGCCGCTATGCAGCCACACCAAATCCGCCATCATTGTGTTTGCCAAACATGCCGGGGCGCACGCTTCCCGTCTGCGTCGAGCCGGACTGCGCCGTGCATAATCCACGCGAAGTTGCCCCGATTGCCGCCGACCCGCCACCCGTCACGGCACTGCTCCCAGAACAGGAGACGGAAGAGGAGGCAGCGCGGCGCGAAGCGGAGCATGAGCAGCGGGGATGGCGGAGTGCAAAGCCGAACAGGAGCGCAAGGAGGAGGAACGCAAAGCCGAGTTCCAGCACCAGCAGAAGGAGTATGAGGCCGAGCAAGCCCGCCGAGAAAAACACCGTAAGGCGCGGGTTGCCACCTTTGAGCGCATCATCGAACAAGCTCCCGCATCGTTCAACCCCGCACAGATGCGCGTCTTCCTCCGCTTGCTCATCCACCTGGACTACAGCTTACTTGAAGAAGTTGCCCCTCATTTCGCCAATGGGGATGAGAATACGCAACTCTCTGACGAGGAGATTGTGCTGGCAGCATTGGACGGCACCGCAGACGAGAAGCTAACCGGCCTCGCCCTGCGCCTTGTCCTATCTGACCATGTCGGTATTCCTCACGAGAGCCAGCCAGACTTGCTCAACGAAGCCGAGCAGGTCTTTGCACCCAAGAAGCCCAAGGCCGTCAAAGCGCAGCTCGACGGTTCCAGCAAACCAAAGCCAGCAGCGGTAGAGGCCCCGACAAAGAAGGAGGGGGCAAGAAAGAAAGCTGCCTAGTTCGTTCCACTCTGGCCCCGGATTCGTCCGGGGCCGCTTTGTCTCGCCACAGGCACGCAAGATTGCGCCGGGAGACACCCCTTCGGTTTCTCCCGGACCCTCATCCGGCCCCTGACCGACTTCCGCTCGCCGGCTGCGCGGCAGGAGACCTTCCGAGGCCGTTTCGGAACAGCGATCCAGCACGAAGCGCGCAGAACTGGGCTGGGTAGCACACACGTTCTTCGTATGTCGTTGTTTGAGCGAGCAGCCTGCACGATCCTTCGCATTTACTTCATAGACGGTGTCTTATCTTTGCGGTGGACTGCTCTACGCTGGAGCGATTTCTGCCGGGCAGAGGTATGTATCGTTTCGTGCCGATAGCGGAAACGAGACGGGAGGTCGCGTGTCACTACTTGGGCTGGGTCATCTTTACCATCTGCTTCAGCGTGAAGTGATGGAAAACATCGAGCATTCTAATATAGATGGTGCGATACATCTTGACATGCGGTGTCATTCTTGTCATAGTATACATATGCCAAGGATGATGACGGACAACGAGGCTGCCGTCCGCCGCGCGAGGATCCTAACCGCCGCGCGATGGTGCTTCCTAAACTTCGGTTTTGCGAAGACGGCATTCGAGGACATTGCCAGACGCGCCAACCTCTCGCGGACGCTGCTCTACCGGATCTTCAAGGACAAAGAAGAGATCTATCAGGCCGTCTTCGTGGACTGGCTGGTCTCCCGACACCCTGCTGCGAAGCAGGCGGCGAAGGGGCCCGGCAGCCCTTACAAGCGCTTGTTCAGTGTGTGCCAGTTGATGGCGCTCGAGCCTTGGGCCGAAATGGTCGGCACGCCCATGGGAAGCGAGTTCCTGGATGCCTGTGAGCTGATCGACCCCGAGAGTGAGGCGCTCTACCGCAAAGTCGTGTACGAATGCGTTGCTGCCATCCTGGGCGACGACGCGAGCGCAGAGGTCTTCCTCCTGGCGTTGGACGGTCTGTTCGCGGACAAGCCATCGATGGAGGTGCTCGAAGAGCGGACAAAGCTCCTCGCAGCGCGCTTCGCTCCTCGCTCCAGAAAGAAAGGACCGAAGGCATGACAACGTCACCTCAAATCCAAGAGATCGTCATCATCACTGGTGCGTCGAGCGGCATCGGCGAGGCCACGGCGCGCGAACTAGCCCGGCGGGGGTTCCACGTCCTCGCGGGCGTCCGGCGCGACCAGGATGCCGACGCAATCCGGGGGCTGGGCATAGAGCCGCTCATCCTCGACATCACCAACCCGGACCACATCCGAGCGCTGGCTGCTCGGGTGCACGAGGACCCGCAGGGCCGGGCAGTGCGGGCGCTGGTGAACAACGCCGGCATCGGGGTCAACGCACCGGTCGAGGTCTTCGCGATCGACGAGTGGCGACAGCTGTTCGAGGTCAACTTCTTCGGCCACATCGCCGTTATCCAGACACTCCTGCCGGCCTTGATTCGCAGCAAGGGTCGCGTGGTCAACATCAGCTCCGTGGGCGGCAAGATCGCAATGGCCACCTATGGTCCTTACGCAGGCACCAAGTTCGCGCTCGAAGCCATCAGCGATGCATTGCGCCGAGAGGTCGAGTCGCTTGGAGTGAAGGTCATTGTGGTCGAACCGGGTGCCGTCAAGACCGAAATGCTCGGGCGGGTCGCTTCCACTGGCGAGCGCATCACCAGCGGAATGACCACTGAGCAGCGTGGTCGCTACGCCACGCTCATGCATGCAATCATTTCGCAGGCCCAGGCGGCTATCCCCACGGGAGTGTCTGCCGAGGAGGCAGGTCGAGTCATCGCGGACGCGATCGCCAGCAAGCGGCCTCGTACTCGCTACACCGTCGGTCGCGAGGCCGCACTGCTGCCTCTGCTCGCGATCCTGCCCGACCGGATGCTCGACCGCATCTTTGCCGCCGCTCTGCGTCGCCACTATTGGAATGGTCCGCCGCTTGTACCCGAAGACGGATTATCTTAGCTGGCAGGAGGTTTCACCATGGAGATTTCGACGATCGGCATTGACCTGAGCAAGACCACCTTTCACCTCATTGGCCTC
>JAABUJ010001639.1_pt1 | contig 31502 bp, 25 predicted proteins | sample 5559131 | NCBI WGS metagenome assembly JAABUJ01 (sample SAMN10711875, study PRJNA513366) | rock metagenome | isolation source: Antarctica rocks | place: Antarctica: Victoria Land, Mt New Zealand nord | collected 2016-01-07
CTACCCTATCCCGTAATGTCGACCCACTCCCACCCACCACCGAAAAAGATGAAGGAAAACATAGCCCTTTACACTAACCCGAGCCACCACCTCTACCTTGGACCCGCCAGTCCCAATCTCGAATCTATTGTCAACGGCCACGACAATTGCAAGAAGGTTGATGGAGAAGGACCACACGAGGGCGAGGAACTACGCGAGGGAGAAGTCTGTGTGGCGGTGCGGAGGACGGGGATCTGTGGGTGTGTTTTCATCTCACTGCCCTTCCATTTCCGTCGTCTCTTGGGCGAGGTGGGTGGGAGATCGGGATGGCCGATTATCTCAGAAGGGAGTTGTCGCAATAACAGCCCCAACCACCCCGCCAACTAACCAACACGATTGCTGTGATTGCAAAAAGACTCTACTGACCTCTCGCTCTCCGACGTCCCAGCTCCGACGTCCACTTCTGGCAGCACGGCCGCATCGGCCCCATGATCGTCGAGGACGCGCACATCCTAGGCCACGAGTCGGCCGGCGTCGTGCTGGCCGTGCACCAGCCCTCGGTCACGCACCTCCGGCCGGGCGACCGCGTCGCCATCGAGCCCAACGTCATCTGCCACGCCTGCGAAGCCTGCCTGACGGGGCGGTACAACGGGTGCGAGAAGGTGCGCTTCCTGTCCACGCCGCCGGTGCACGGCCTGTTGCGGCGCTATGTCGTGCATCCGGCCATGTGGTGCCACAAGATCGGCGACATGCGCTTCAAGGACGGGGCGCTGCTGGAGCCGTTGAGCGTGGCGTTGGCGGCCATGGAGCGGGCGGGCGTGCGGCTTGGCGACCCGGTGCTGATTTGCGGGGCCGGGCCGATCGGGTTGGTGACGTTGCTGTGCTGTCGGGCGGCGGGCGCGGAGCCGATCGTCATTACGGATATCGATGAGGGGAGGTTGAAGTTTGCGAAGGAGCTGGTGCCCGGCGTGCACACGCATCTCGTGCAGAAGGTTGCGCCGGAAGAGACGGCGGCGAGGATTGTCGAGTTGGCGGAGATGAGACCGGCGATTGCGCTGGAATGCACGGGGGTCGAGAGCAGTGTCGCGACAGCAATCTGGTCCGTCAAGTTCGGCGGCAAGGTCTATGTGATTGGGGTGGGCAAGAACGAGATGAACCTCCCTTTCATGCGTCTGAGCACGCAGGAGATCGACCTGCAGTTCCAGTATCGCTATTGCAACACGTGGCCGAGAGCCATTCGGTTGGTGAGGAGTGGAGTGATCGAGTTGGGGAAGCTGGTGACGCATGAATATGATCTGGAAGAAGCCGTGAAGGCTTTTGAGACGGCTGCCGATCCGTCGACGGGCGCGATAAAGGTTATGATCAAGACTGATGAGTGAGTTTAGCGTTTGTTCCCTGCTGCGTTTCCCTAGCGTGCGTTCGAGGTCCTGTGGCTTGTTAAAACGGTATATAGATATATGACTTGATGAAATGACATGGCTGATATTGAGCATGTTGTCAATATTTGTCTCACGGTGATAGTGAGATCGGTCTAGATCAACAAAGTTCATACAGCAAGAAGACATCTGTAGCATGTCAACGTACAATGGCTGCTAGCCTGGAGATCGGGAAGTAGTTTCGAAGTGGGAACACTGCCAACATGACCTTCTAATCGATGAAGAGTCCCCATCAAGCGCAAGAATCACAGTACTCAGGACAGCGAAGTCGTAGCTTCCACGAAGAAGGCCAAAACTATGAACGCTCTTCCAGACCAGTCGAAGCCCAGCTCTCGCCACTGGATATGCGTACCAGCGCTTTCGAAGAATCTTCGAATGCAGGCGAAGCTTCTTGAAACCGCAGGAAAGCACCGATACCGTACCAGAGTCTGGTCCTGAGAATAGAACGCTAGCGCCGTATCCATGGGTCCATGTGTCAAGGTATTGAGTACAATTCTTTATACCGTCGAGAAGCCTCTTTCCTAAGCTCCTGAGCACTCCATGACCGAAAGGTACACGGAGTATGGCCATGAATGATCCGTTTTTGACCAGTTCCGAGCTGGCTATGCCTCCAGGATGACCGTGAAGAGCGCGGTGGGGAAATCAAATCATTGGGTATGGATTTCTGAGTCTAAGTAAAGCCAGTGATCCCAGAGTTGTTTGAGGGTAATGATTTCAGAGTATTTTTGGAGCCGATGAGCCCTACTTGAGTTGCCGCAAGATAAGGTTTGGAGTGTCGTCGTGTGCGTGGATTGTCGGCGTAGGCTGGTCCTGGTATGTGGAGGAGGTTAAGACTCTAGAGAGGCTTCATGACTATTAGTTTCGGTACCGCATAGGCTGACAACGTGAAGCAATATGCGAACATCGCGTGCAGCGTACAGTGTAATTAGCCAGTATAGTGAGGAGGCCCTGTTTCGAAGATAGTCTTTCCGGCGAACCTCTCCGGTGGACTAGCTCCAATGGGACCGCTCCAGATAATAGTTGATGATACCAGACGCAGTAAATCCATCTCTGGTAGTGGGGAGGGAGTTGAGGTTCGGTGGGTGTCTTGAAGAAGACGAATAATCGGTACCTTTCCCTTGCCTGTGGCGGTCTGATTGTGGAATGAGACTAGTCTTCGCTGAGCAAGCCAGCTTTTGGCTCCTTTCTTTATATTCTATTTCAAGTAGTCGGCAAAGGGAATTGTTGAGCCCTGTCAGATTGCAAATCACAAGGTATGGAACGGTGATCATTCAGGAGTTGTCCGAGATAGAGAAAGTCCGCACAAGAGTCAACAACCCACACAGAGAGATTGATACAAGTACTTGATCACATCACCAAGGAAGAACGTAGAAAATCAGATAGCCATGCGAGGGCTATATGAAGGGAAAGTACAACTCATGCCGCTGATTGATGAGAAAGCGTGGGGCGACATCATCTCCCCTTCTTCACCTACTCAGAGGACCTTATGCGCTCGGGAACACCACAGCTGGCACAGATGATTTAACTTGGAGGCGAGACCTCACGTTCCGACGGAAGCACCAGGTCTAGCTAGGCCTTCAAGCCAGGCTGAGGTGAACAACCCGAGTCCGCACAAGGTCAAGCTGCCTTGGAGGTGGCGAACGTAAAAGAAGGGATCGAGCTTCTCTCCGAGGGTTCTCTGGAAGACAGAAACAGGCACCGTCCATGGAGTAGATACCAACCTTATCCTCCTTTGCGATCCTCGAGGCCGTAGTCCTCCGCCCTCCCGAATGTTGTGCTGGACATGACTCGGGTCTGTATGAGAATTCTCGGACATCTAAGCAAGAACGGGTACGGATATTATAAAGTTCAGGGACGGCTGACTGCCGAGTCGTCGATTCTTCCGCTGCGCATCCTCGCTGGTTCCGAGAGTGCCACCTCGGTAGGACGCTTGGACGCTGGACGCTGCGCGCTGCGCGAAGCGCGGTCAGTTCTTCGGTGCGATAAGGTACAGGGACAGAAAGTCAATGGAAGCATATCCATCCACATCCAATCCTTCGCAACTACCAGTACCTCAACAGACACGTGCTTCGACTTTCTGCACGGCACAATGTGCATTCGATAGAGTACACTACAACTAAGGTACCCGCCTCCCACGCCGAAGACAGTCAGCCACTCCAGTCTGCATTGTTGAGAGAAGCACCTTACCTGACTTTGTACTGAGATTATGATAGATCAGATCCCGAACGAAAACGAAAACAATCGTCGTTACGCTCGTGTGGGGTGACAGTGCAGTGGCATGCGCCTCTCTGATATCCATATCCATAGCTAGCTATCCACCTCAATAGCCATAGACGTAGCCATGATGCCATGTATGGAGTATGAGGTCTTCGTGAGCACATCGACCTGTAAGGTAAGGTAGGTAGGTACTCAAGTAAGGTACCGTATGTAAAGTAAGGTAAGGTATTATTCGTAGATTACGGCATGTCGTGCCTGGGGCTCTGATGGTGCTTGACTCTTGTCCCCTTCCGAGTTTGTGAGATGTGATCTGAGGTAATCTTGTCTCATGCCCATCTGGATTGGATTGGTTAGGTACATCTGCGTGGAATCACAACTCGAGTATTCGTAGTAAGAAACAAGGTACTTATATCTTTGTTCCAAGGTCATTTAAACAGATTAGTCACCATCTCTTATGCCCCCAGTGTTAAAGCAGCGAATGGTGCTAACCAAGATATGATCCGAGCTCCATCCGTTCGGCCTTGGGTACGAAGTAACTACTTGTTGTATACCTCCAAAGTGCTGTGAGAACCCAAGGGAAGAGGGTTTGATAGAACCGCCGAATTCGATGATAATAATGAATGCATGATGTTTACAGTTTCGTTGTATATCTGACTGTGTGTCTATGAGATGGTGCAAAGTATCTCCACCGCAAAATGCGGAGACATGTCCGCTCTCCGAAATCATCACGTTGAACATAAGGTACGGTATGTAGGTTCAGAGCATTACCGGGCTCGAGCCGACCTCAGCCCGAACTTGCACCGTTTCCGACTTAGGGCATCAATGGTCCTGTTTTCTAGTGTCAAGGTACCCCGTAGTTCCTCGGGGTCTCTATCCTCAACCGTGAGTAGTGTCTAGGTACTCTTTTAGATTTCCCCATGATGTTAGCACCCGGCCAGATGCGAGGAGTTGGAGGTTTATATTTCGCTCTTGCTCGGCCTCGGCTGGTACGGCAGTCGAAGTCACCGCTATAGTGATCGTTCGGTGAGGCAGATCTGAGCCCCAGTTACGCTGACCAATTCCGTACGATTCGTTCGCTCTGTTGTCACTCCTCCGCCGTGGTCATGGAGATCGATCGTCTCGTGTGTGCACGGACAGTGGCAAAAGATACAGTCTGTGCTCTTCCTCAAGATAGGCATCGCGTGGTTTTTGGAGAGAGCCTCAAAGCTGTGACCCCTCATCTGCCCTCCGAGTGCTATCCAATGTTCGTCTTGCTACGGCCACCTCTCTGCTAGGGATGATTGGGAGTCCTCCTCCCTGCGGATTTAGTCTGAAGTGATGGCTGAGTGATGTGATGACTTGCATACTACTCTAGAGGTGGCGCCCTGATTAATTCTCCCGATATTATTGTCTAGGTATAAGGTAGTGTGTAAGTTGAAAGGTGGAGACCGGCGCTTTTTGAAAAGAACACCCTTGCTAACCCTAGTCTGAACATCCCTGCGTTAGCGCCGTGATGGTACTGTACAAGGCAAGGAAGCATACTTGGAAAGCACCCAGTATTAGTAGCGAGAACGACGCTGCAATAGAATTAGAGCCCGGGCCATCGAGCAACAGATTGAGAGACTTTTGATCGCTGAATGTGCAGGAGAAAACAGTTCATTTCGTGTACCAGTCTATAAGACTGTTGATGTTATTAGGGTCGTCGTCACGCTCGGCTGGCGTCACCCGAATCATTCGTGTAGCATCGGCAGTGTCTGCCCCTTCTCGACTGCCCCAGGTAGTCTGACCCATGTAGTCAGTACCAGGACGCTTGGTTCGCTGCGGGGCCCAGCCTCTCTGCTGGACCGTGGATATTGAACTCACCACATTCAGGGTCAGCATCGCGTAAAGCTTGATAAAGCCATGAAAATAACCGAACAGGATGGACAAGGGTACGAACACAAAATCGATCGGATACCGGATGTAGTGACCTAGCAGTTTGATGAACTTGCTGATCAACATCCATGAAGCAAATATACTCGAAACGACCACGCGCGACTGTGGATCCCAGGATGCTGTGGCCTGGCAACAAAGGTAGACGAGCAAGGCATCACCGATCAATGCCGGTGGTGACAATGTCGTCAGATGAACTGCGTATGCGCTCCACGGTTGCTGCCTTTACCCCGGGTCAGCATGAACCAAGATTGGTAGCCGAAAAAGCACATGTCAGGCCGGAATGAGAAGGGCTCAGTGCGCAAAGGGTCAAAGTACAGTTGAATCGACAAGGTACACGGACGATAAAGTGGGTAAAATGATACGAACTACACGGACCTCCAAATATGTCTCTCCACAAACATGCTGGTAAGGTTACTCCGCCAATTGCTGCGGGACCATCGCAAACATTGCTTGAAAAACATCGGGTTGTCTTCTAGAGTGGTCTGCACCTCGGCCTCCTTGTGATATTGGATGTAGGTTTTCCAGCCATGCGATACGGTCCACCTGGTAATGAAATTGTCGTCGTCGGCGTTGAGATGATACCTGCAGAGCCAGGACTCATTGGTGAAACTGTAGGTAAAGGCCTCATCCTGGAGCATACCAGTACGATAGGCCACCGTCCGACCCGAAAGACACGGGAGTCCTCCATCCACGTGCGTACAGGCAGCACAGTCAAAGTTCCTCCGCTCTAGATACAACGCTCCGATGAAGTTGTAGATGCGCTGCAACGCTTTCGGTCTCTCCGCTCGTCGCAGTCGCTGACAAGTCCCCACTCCACCCATCTTTGGATCCTCGAAAGGCGCCAGTATCCAGTAGAGTATCCTCGAGGGCCAAGTGACGTCGTCATCAGCGAAGATGGTAATCTTCGTTTGGACTTCCGGTATGGCTCGAGCCATCTGGCGCCGTTTGTTGGGTTGCGCTACACTGAAAACGCGAATCCGGGACGTCTCCATACATTTGACCATTTCCCATGCACGTTTGACGTGTGCATCAATGGTCACTAGCAATATCTCAAACGGCTCGGAGCTGAGTAGGGACTGGATGGTCTCCCGCAGCTCTCCTCCGTCCCCGTCAATGGTAGGAATTATAATGGTGACATCCTGGGATCTCAGCGTAGGGTTCGCTGGTACAGGAAAGGGCCGGAATGTCCAGAACGCAAATAGATTGACGATTAGGCGTGTATAACGATACAGACTGGCTCAGGGAGGCTCGCGTCAGCCGTCATAACTTTTCGACCCGAGAGCCACGAATAGGCGTCATGCCGCCACGAGACAGACCCATTACTTACAAAAGAAGGACGAAAAGCTCAAGCCAAGACAACATGTTGACATGGAACGAGTGTATTAAACGCTCGAGTAATGAAAGCAGTCACAGTATCCATTGCGTATCAAAAGTCCTCCGACGGACCCGCAAGGTCTATATATCCCATTAAGCCACTTCTCCTCCCAAGGAAGATGACATGCGAGCTCCATCGAGGATTCTTGGGAAAGTTTCGTATGCTGGGATGTGAAGTCAGAATTGTTGCGCGACGACGAAACATAGCGGACGAAAAGGGTCGCCTGCATTGGACTAGAGATCGTCATGCCGTGCCGATTGAACGTTGTAAATTGTATCTATTCCTTTTCCATGGCCATAAGATACCTAGTAAGATCCCTACCTGAATCGTAATACTCCAAAGCCATTATCATTGATGTGCAAGTAAGTATGAGCTGCAGAGGCGGCTGCACTTTTTTGCGCCATGTTTCTTTGGGTGTGCAAAACACAGGTAAGGTGTAGGGACCTAAGGTACCTACATTAGTACCTTACCTTAGGTACCTTAGGTAGTCGAAGATAGCGTAGCGTATACTCTAAGGTACGGGTAGAGCAGAGACGAAATGCAGAGACGACGAGAGAGACGACGTCTCGAGGCGCCTGCTGCTCGTTTCATGGCGTCCGCTGCTGCAAGGTATCGAGTACCTCGACAACCCAGCACCATACTTCCTGGTGGCCAAGTAGTCGATACCGTCCCTTCTCTTGCCTTCTGCCTTTCTTACTTGTACTTCGTAAGTACCTTAACTTATGTACAATGATCCAGAGTCGTGACAGGAGGGGCTGGATGATATTGCCGGAACTGGAGGCCGCGTCAAAGCTCAATGAGACTGTCGAAATGTATGAATTTGTCTGTGAGCACTATCTTGGATGAAACAAAATGCACCAGTCTTACATCTCTGAAGCACAGAGTCTCGATGAAAGCAAGGGCCCAGTGCCCACCTTAGAGGAAATAGGCTTCAAACCGGTCGATGAAGGGAAGGGAAAGTCTTCGGTGGAATATAAAGTGTCGGTAGTATAATCGCCCGTGGGCGTGTTCTGCGTCCGAGCACGAGGCGTCGTCAATGGCTTGAGACTAGTTCCTGACGAATAAGACAAGTCCGTTCTATGGCACCAGTCGGCACACGCTGGTCGATGCTCATGAGCTGCCAAGAGTTCGATGAAGCAATGCGGAGAGTGTGCCATTCTGCCGATAGCCAATCTATCTGCGGTGCTTTCGAAAGATTTAGCGGCTGTGCCTGCATGCGGATGATGCTCCTGGAACCTATCGAAAGATACGTTTGGCAGAAGCGATACGCACGCTTACTGCGGCCTCGTCAAAGCTCCCAGGTATGCGACATGCACCTTTCTAGGGACTGATAAAGGTACATGACGAAACGCAGTCTAACGGTGCAGATTGCGTGGGGGTTACTGGCCCTCTCCGTACCGGCGAAGAATCTTGGTCAGTAATACGATGACGGATTGGACTTAAAGAGAAACGCAGAGACAAGGAATCAAGAAGGTAAACTCGAAAGATGTGTCCTCGGTTACACTGCGGCACAAGGGCTTGCTGCGGATGACCCTCGGAGCGAACTGGTTGTAAATGCGTGCTGGAGCGCGCTGTCCAAATGACTGACAGACGCGACCTCGGGACATAAGGGTTACTTCATCGGCCGATGTACACCGTTCGGCGGGAGAGGAGCCAGGAGGTACACCATCTTCACACCATGCCCCCGTAGATGCATGGAATTGTGGCGCTCATGATCTCCCGGGCGTGTGGGAAGGTGCTTCCCCGTCCTTAGCGACGGGCTTATTCTCAAGCTTGCCGTGCGGTATCCGGGGTTGCCTCAGATTCGGGATGAAGATGGTGCCATGATTGGCGTGCATGTAGACTTCCATGTCAACAGAATTTGGCAACCGACGGCAGAGCTGCATCTTTGGACGTATTGGAGCTCGAAATCATGTCGAGACGTGCGCCATCCGGCAGATGTGCAATCCAATCGCACGAGAAAATAGAATGTATTTCCCTGTCTCTTCAGCGTCCGCGATGCAGACTCGATGGAAATAGACGCCTCTCATGGACTCCATAGCGTCCGCAGTCCTCGTCTGCAGTCCTGGTTTTCGTCCGCATAGACATGGCTGGTGTTACTGCCCAGATCGATGAGTCAATCTACAGGCACTGGGGACACGCTGGGGTAAGCCTCAGCTGGTACGTTCTGTGTTCATACTTGTGATAGACCAATCCCAAGGCTGATAGTAGGACCGACGATACAGCAGAATGTTGACTATTACATGAACAGGTCGCCTTATTGCAGAATGCGTTTAGGCAGGCAGAAGCCTTCAACAAGATCTCATAGATTTCTCAGTCGCTACCATAAGCTACCATAACAGTTCAGTACCGCTCTCGTACGGTTCAGTGTGATAATATCCGAGCTTACTTCGCATGATAAACACAGGTGCAGAGGCTCGGCCAGAGTTAGGTGTATACACAACATCTTGGGCCAGAGTAGAACCTCGCCGGGATCCACCGCGCCTAGGTTAATCAGGTGCTTTATAGATGTCCTCGATAGCACCAGTCCCTTGCGTTGAACAGTACTTCAAGCTCCACCCCACCAAACACACCGACGGCGGCATGGAGATCGTAGCTGCCCTCCAGTCCGTCGACACCCAAGTCGTTGTCAGCATCCAGCTCCTCGTGCAGATCCCATCCACCCTCTTTCCTGCCATCTCTCGTGAAGAATACCCCCACCACCAGCGGCGATGCCGAGGGGCGTGCGTCATACCCAGGCGGGCTGTCTGGGATCGAGAAAGTCATCCCAAGCCCGACCGTCTGACCCACCTTGATTGGAGAGGTGAAGTCTTTGCCGCCCCAAGTATCATTCACGTATCTCCTCCCATCATCACCATGGACCGCCAATGAACCGCGTTCCCAGCCTGGCATTCTCCACGTCGGGTACGGCAACGCGCAAAACCCCAGTGCTAGCGAGCTCTCGTCTGTGCCTCTACCGCCACCGAGGGACAGAACCCGCACTTCGAGATAAATCGTTTTGGTGGCCCTGGTCCTCAAAGGCGAGTCCACTTGCGCAAAGTAGAGGGGCAGATTGCTCAAGAGACATGAGTCCCTGGAACCTGCCCTGGTTCTACCCTTCCATGCGCCTATGCGTGACGTGGTCAAGTTACCATTGAATTCTCTTGGTGCTATCAGCCGGACGTCACCGTGGTTTACGCTACCGTACTCGGCATTGTTGGGCAATCGTGGCTGGTAGAGCGGATACATCTGACACCACGCATGAGCGTGATCCGCCTCCGAAAGACTTGCGTTGCCGGCCGGACTTGACTCGTGCCCTAGGCTAGGTGGTGGAGGTAAGAGAGAGGTGTCCGGAATGACGGTCCAGTCGTGATTTGCTGGTGCATCGTCCTTGGACTGGTGTGAGGGCGGGGGACCCGGCGGGGGTGCATATTGCTCCTGATGTGAAGGAGGCGGCCCCGCAGATGGTGAGTATTGTACGACGTGTGAAGGCGGTGGCCCTGGGGGTGGTGCGTATTGTTCGCGGTGCGAGGGTGGTGGTCCCAGGGGTGGTGCGTACTGTTCGCGATGTGAAGGTGGAGGGCCAGGAGGAGGTGTGAAATCCGCTTGTGATCGTTCCGAGTCTGGCTGCTTTTCAGTCGCAGTCACAGGATAGTGGCCAGTAGCAGTGTTGTCGCCTTCAGATGACGAAGGTCCACCAATCTTGGCGGGCACATCACCCTTCAACGATTTGAAGAAACCCATTGTTTTCTTTATGACTCTGACGGTCGAGCGGCTTGAATTGTGTCCTTGGAAGGAAAAGTGAGTAAGTTATTTGTGCTCGGTCCATACCTCCCTTAAGTGAATGGTTATTAGTTTACATCGAGGCGTGGCAGAATACCGTAGTGTCAGGGCGGTGTCACTACATAGCCCGCTTGGCATTACGCTGGTCGTATCCAAGGTTGCACGCAAAAGACTCCACGCCATTTCTACAGATACCCCAACATCATAACATGAACCCATGAATCAAGGTCAAACGCCGCCGCTATCTCTGGTTATAAAATACTTGGAAAAGATTACTCCAGTAACAATGACTCCCCGCTTTGCAATGCCGCAAATCTGACGTCTCTGATGTCCGCGAAATTAATCTCGTCTGACACGGAACTCCTACTCGTTCTTTCCTTTTCGAGCGCTTCTTCAAATGTCACGGTCCTCCGCCAGAGGAAGGGCGCCAGAATGCCACGACTCTTTTTCCGCTCATCATGAGTCGCTACCCAGTACTTTGCCTTGAGCAGCCGTTGCAGCCGGAGACCTTTATGAGCTCCAAGGTTTAGCTGCGTAGTGCTGCTGATACTCATGTCGTCAAGACCATGCACGAGCGCAATGGCTGTGATCGGAGGTATTGCTGATGGCATACACCGGAACTGATCGGCGTAGGAGCCATGGGGAGAATATACGATGGCCTCAGCAGCGTCTTCTTCCAATGTCCCACATGTTGTTTCTGCAGCTATGTTGAAGACGAAGAGTAAAGCGGAGTGCAAGTACCGCATGTCTTTCTCTTGTACCAATCTGGATATCCCTAGCCAATCCGGCAGAGGCCAAAGAGACGTAGTCCTCCAGTCCGCAACTCTATCCGGGAAGGTCGGCGTGTCTAGAACAAGCGCGAACCGGTCCCAGGATCTTATGATCTCTGCCGCTTTCTGACATGTTCTCAGCGTGTTGCAACCAGCAAGCTCCGTCTCGTACTTACCGCAGTTGCGAGGATCGGAACCTCCCTATCCACCTGTTCTAAGGTTTCTCTATGGCAATGGTCGGTAAATTCGTGCGATATCACCACAACATCAATATAGGAACGTGGCGGCACTGCACGGCCAGCGAGCTTTCTTGATGTCCTTCGGCTACCACTCGAACTTTGGGTCATTTCTTGAACATCTCGTAGTCGATCGTCCAAGTCGGCGATGGTCTTAACGCTCGGCTCGACCACGTGCCATTGCTTGGAGAACCATGAAGCGATGTCGCTCTGAGGCCCTTGCAGCCATGGATCGATGAGTATGTTGAAATGAGTCCGACCACTGGCTGGCAATGCATGTTGCGGGTATGGTATCTGAAGTAGCCAGGTTGTATCGGCATTGAGGTGGGTTAGGACGGGTCGTTGCGTGGCGAAGGCTCGGTGGATGGAGTCCTGGAGGTCCCTGTGCAGCTGTATTGACGATTCATCCATGACAGCGAACGCATCATCCACGTCACCGCAACAGTTTGATGTGGTCCATTGATACTCTCATCGACCGAAACGTGCAAGCACCACCAATTTGTCGTAAGGTAGTCGCTGTTGTGTTGTCGGCCTGGAACAGTAAGTTGATCTTCGCGTGTTTCGGGTGTTGGGATGATGATGACAAACAAAGCATGGTACAGCTTCAGAGCTTTAAGCAAAGCAAGGATTATTTGTTGTTAACTTACCTTATGCATGAATCTCACTCCTCACTGGAAACGATCTCATTATTATTGGCCTTGGCATTTCTAATCATGACGAGATTGCAGCTTCGTGGCAAATGCCAATGTGGCCCAGTATGTTTATGATTGATCAACCTGTTGAGAAGAGATGAGAAGAGCATTCACATCCCCAACTCCTTTGATATCACTTGAGGCTTTCTTTGATTACTTCTTCACTAGAATTAATCCGTCGATCTGCTCCCTCGCAAGGACCAACGATACAAATACCAAGTGGTACGGTGCCGTACCTTACCTTCAGGTTCCCTACTTTCGTCTTAGTCAGCAATCAGATCGACCTTATCTCAACTGACGATCCACATCTTCGCCTCAAGTTCCTACCTTCCCAACTTCCCAGGTAACCTCGATGGTGGAAACCTCTGACGATCCGAGTTTACCAGACCGCATCCACTCATGGACACGGCCGAAATCGCACTCTTCCAAAAACAACTCACCAGGAGCAGATGAACACCATCCAGCGATTGCATTACATGACAGAGTTCATGCATCTACACTCTCCGGATCAGCAACCGGCCATGATGGCGGTGACCATCTACCGCCACCCAAACCTACAAGCAGAGATGGTATCACGAAGACATCGACGGTATTGCCCTCATCGTTACCACCTGCTGCGGCTGAGAACGGAGATGGAGAGGAAACTTCCACCATAGTATCTGAGCACAAACCGAATGTTGCCATCCGCTTTTGGTGCACAGCCAAGACCATCATTTTATCCAGCTGGCTCAATGTCCTCCTGGTATTTGTACCAGCCGGGATTGCTGTCCAAGCAGCAGGGGTGAACCCAACCGTTGTGTTCGCACTCAATGCCATTGCTATCATACCTCTCGCTGGCCTACTGAGTCATGCGACGGAGAGCGTCGCCAGAAGGATGGGAGATACGGTGGGAGCTCTAATGAATGTGACCTTTGGCAATGCAGTGGAGCTTATTATATTGTGAGTTACCCCGTCTCCAATACCAAAGGGCCAGGCTTGGGCTGACTCCAAATGTAGCATGTATGTGATCGTGCATGGGAGCGAGACAAGAGAGAGACTCGGTGGCAGATCTCACAGTACCAACCACTGGACTGCATCCCCTAGTCTCTGCTTGCAATGATTGTTACTTCCAATGCTTACTTGTCTTCTATCGCCTGGTTGCAGCATTGCACTTGTCAAGGTCAGTCTTCCATCCGAGATCTAAGTGCTAAAACCTGGTCTAAAACGTCAGCGTAGAATGAATATCGTATCGTCCAAGCCTCCCTCCTAGGTTCGATCCTTGCCAACTTACTGTTGATCCTCGGAATGTGTTTCCTCTTCGGTGGTCTCCGCTTCCGTGAACAGGTATGCAATATTGCCATCTCCGTGGCGGAGAGGGAGAAGTGCACGCTGATAGTGACTCGCACCAGATTTACAACAGTACAGTAACGCAGATGAGTGCTTGTCTGTTAAGCCTCAGTGTTATGAGTCTTCTACTGCCGGTACGTTGCCCAGAATAATCCCAAGACCTCAAGCAATGCTCCACCGATCGTGCTTACATGTCGCCCATAGACAGCATTCCATGCCTCTTTCACTGATCTGAAAATAGCCGACAAGGCTGTACTGCGAGTCAGCAGAGGTACCAGCATTGTAGGTACTGTTAGATGGTCCCTGCAAAGCCTAATCGCTCACGACCGCAGATCTTGCTGGTAGTGTATGTGTTGTATCTTTTGTTTCAACTCAAATCCCATGCATACATGTATGCGAGCACGCCACAGCATGTCATCGACGAAGAGTCACACCCTGGCGTCCTTGCAGAGATGCTGGGCTCGTCAAGCTCTTCAGACTCCACAAGTTCCTCAGAAGGGAGTGACACAGATGCCTCATCGGCATCTAACACCACGGCAAAGCGTATCAAGCGTGCTTTGAGGGGCCGAAGACGGCGCAAGTCCAGTGCCAGCTCGAAGGATGCACTGTCTATGCCATCCACCATTCGGACTCCTTCTGTAGGAACGCATACCAACCCTGAAAGCCCCGACTTCGTAGGGTCTGATACGTTGGCGGGTATTCGACTGGGACCAGAGCATGAGTTGGGAGTGATTGCCAGTGGTGACGAAGCAGACACAGACGGAGAACTGGGTGGTGGTCGTTATGGGAATCGTGGAGCAAAGATCAATTATCGAGATTTCGAGAATGAGAAAGGCGGTACACCGGGAACAAAGTCTCCGGAAGCTAGGCCGAAGAAGAAGCGCAAGACAAAGCGAAACCACAGGAAATCCGCTGGTATTGCTGACAAGGTGGTAAATCCGCCCGAGAGAAGTGCTGAACCACCAACTGGAGAGCAGAAATCTGTGCCGCGCGTGGGATTCGTGCAGGATGTTCAGATCGCACTGGACAGTTCACCGAAGCGTCCGTTCATTATTCGTGGCTTGTCTGTTCGTCCAGCCCTGCCAAATATACTCTCGTCGACAGTGTTTTCGTCCGTGCCTCCAGCTGGTCCACCGGTCCTGGGACCGGGTGCTCCAACGACTATGCCTCGGGCTCTCAATGGCGTTCGAAGGACTACTTCGTTGCCAGATCGCTTGAATCAAGCACAGCCAGCGAATCCGGCACTTGCTCCCACACTATTACCGTATATTCGGCCGGTCAACGCGTCACACGTCTCGACCGACTCGAGAGATGTGGAGAAAGTGAAGGAGCATATATCCCGCACCACAGCTATCATTCTGCTCCTCGTATCTACCGGACTAGTGGCGATATGTGCGGAGTTTCTCGTCGGCAGTATCAACTACCTTGTCGCCAACAGCGGCGTGAGCGAAGCCTTCGTCGGTCTGATCATCCTTCCCATTGTCGGAAATGCTGCCGAACACGTCACGGCCGTTACGGTGGCCAGTAAGAATAAGATGGACCTCGCTATCGGAGTCGCTGTAGGCAGCAGCATTCAGATCGGTAGAATCCTCCCTCCCTGCTCCTTTCCCACTCTCATACATACATGCAACTGATGATCTACCCAACACAGCCCTCTTCGTCACCCCCGTCATAGTTCTCCTCGGCTGGATACTCTCGAAAGACATGTCGCTCTACTTCTCCCTCTTCGAGACCGTCTCTCTCTTCGTTTCGGCTTTCATCGTCAATTTCCTCGTTCTCGATGGCCGCAGCAATTACCTCGAGGGCGCCCTGTTAATTGCCGCGTACATCATCATCGCCGTCGCCGCCTTCTTCTATCCAGATTCGAGCCAGCAGAGTCCCGTCGGTGGCGCGGTCGCGAATGGGGCGAGGAACTTGTTGGTGAGGTTGATTTGAAAACTGTCTGCGGTCAGGTTTGGGTGTGGCAGTATATCGGACTGAAATTGGGTTGAGACAGGTGGAATGGAGTCGAGTCAACTGTTGGACTGCCTTGAGGCGGGATTAGGTTTGGTTGGGATCTGGAGTACCAGACCCAAGGACTGTCTCTACCGATTGTTTTTTTTCATTTGAATGAATGAATGTCTGCCACGCCCATTTCAGTACAGTCACGGTACAATCACACTCGCTTATCATGCAGGTAGATAGAAAGCAAAGCCATATCATACTCATTGCCACCGACCCTTATGCTTTGAATACGACTTGTCCATCCATTAGTTCGGTTTGGCTTACAATCTCCGACTCGCCGCCCCGCCAAAGTACACCCACCCCATCCCCAGGCAGCCGTGACTCATCGATATCCGGACGAGTGACCACTCCCTTTCCTGTACACGTACGAGCACGGTGGGGAGATAGCCAGGCGGACAGGCAGGCGGGCGAGCGGGTGGGCGGGCGCGAGCTATACTACACCCATCCATCTATACATACATACACACGTTTCGTGCCATACGGGTAGATTGGACTCTTGTATTCTGCTGGGAAGGGTATATCTGTGAGATAGACGTCGAGCAGGTGGAAAGAGTATCGAGGCGTGAGGGGGTGGACGGAGGCGGAATTGAAAGGGGGATGGGTCCTATGCGGATGGATGACTGAACCGGTCAAATGAAGGACAGGAATCGGTCATTGGGCGTTGGACTCATTAGGCCGAAAAAGGTCCTTCGTCCTAGCACGGGCATGTAGATGGTAATGACTCGGTCTTCTGTACGGGTAGATTTTGTATGGTAATTCCATGTCATTGCTAAATAGCCCTAGCCCAAAAGGTCATGCTGCGTTGCTACATCACCCCAATTGTCAGGCCAAACCAAACCCACAGTAACCCCAAGACCCCCAAGACCAAACAAAAGCCAAAGAAAGATAGTTATTCTGAGATACTGTAAGCCAGTTCAGCGCATCCATCCACGCTTCTGAACCCACCACCCTCCACGCACAGCGATCCACACCAATCCACACCGTTCCAATCACGCGAAAATGGTATCAATGGTGTCGCTCGTGCAAATAAACAACACAGCTCCAGCCGGCACAACAAGTCGTGCTCATGCCGTGTTGGCACCACGGACATTGAACGCTTGTCTCGATTCTCCCGTGAACTTTGCCCGTACTTCCTCTCCTCTCACTCTCAATTTTCTGGTTCGGATCCCTCTGCCTCGAACCGAGGCCTTCCGGATCGTGCTCGTGTTCATCGCCCACAATCGGTCTCGACATGGCCATTTCCTTGTACAGCGCACTCGGCAGATCGTGCCAGAACTTGCATTTGCAGCAGATGACAAACATCTTGGCCAGAGGTTTGATCTGCGTCGCTGCGGCTGCACCTGCGGATCCCGTTCCCGGTCCGCCGACAGACGACGTAGCGCTCATTGTCGATCGGCGTGGTGCGGAGCCGGGACGGAGGAGCGATCCGGACTCAGGAGCGGAGTGGTTGTGATCAGAAGAGCGGAGGGCGGCTTTAGGTGTGTAATTAAGGCTGGAAGCGCCGACGGGGAGGGAGTTGCCGTCGTCGGAGCTAGGCCGTGTGCTCGGTGGACTAGGTGTTGGGAATTGAGGGGATGAACAAAGGCTGTGTTTGCCGGAGGAGGAGGGAGGACCGCCGAGGGAGGAACGAGAGGAGGCGAGAGAGGCGGTGGGGGATTTGCGGTCGGGTTTGACGAGAGTTTGATGTTTGAGTTGGGGGAGGAAGGAGAGGTCTGGGGCCGTGGTTGCTGGGTCTTGAAGTTGAGGTTGGGAGCGGGGTCGTTTGATCGATGTCCTTCTGGTCATTCCGTCGCCGTCGATGCCTTCGATCACCACTTCCGGCACGGGCTTGCTGATGGAAAGCTGAGGGGTGGGAACAAAGTCCACGCTAGAGATAGTGCTTGTGGATTTACTACTTAGACGGTTCGCGTTGTCTAGAGCCCTCCATGAATATGACGAGAGTGAGTCGTCCATTATTTGCGAGAGGTCTTGCGTCGTCGAAATCTTGGCCAGATTTGGCGAACCATTCGAAGTCGGACCTGGAGAGGAAATCCTATGGGACTTCAGGCTCTCTTCAGTCTTGAAGGAAGCTGTCGAAGCTTCTGATAATGGTTGTTGAAGTGTCTCGATTACCCGATTATTACTGCTTCGACGACTGCTTCGGTTGGCAGACTTCGGTGGTGGGCTTGGTGGATTCCATCTCGTTCCGAGCCCGCCCTCAACATTGGAGATGCTCGAAACCATGGCTATTGTTTCTGGGCTGACGGGCGAGGGAGGAGAGACAGGTCGATTTGGTGAGCTGGCGGGTTTTGAGTTCTTCGTGATTGTGTTGGAAGAGGTTGTAGACATCGACGGGCTGGTAAACTTCGGACGGCGGGGGAGTCCTGCAGGCCCTTCAAACTTGGGCGACGGTGGGGCTTTTCGGTCAAGGCTTGCTGGATGCAACGGCGGCTCAGAAAGAAGAGAAAGGTACTCGTCCGCCTTTAGTGTCTTCAAGGTACAGCCTTGAAGATCTTCTCCACTGCAGTCGTATGACCCCTGGAGACGTTTGGTTCGGTGGAGCGACTCAGAGGAGCCACTAGGTGTTGGCGGGAGTCTCTGCCTCTCGAGCTCCATTATCATCTGTGCAGCGGTAAGGTCATTGAAACGTCCTAAAGCAAGTTCGTCTTCGTATCCTGCAATGGAGCGTTGTTGTTGATGCATTCGATGTTTCTGAACGTAACTACTGCCATCGCTAGTTGGCACCACTTGGGACGACTCGACCATGTCCAGACTCCCTCGTTGTCCTCTTGGCGAGTCTTTTTGCTCCGGCTTTGACATACCATGTCGAGCTTTCGTAGTATCGCTGACTGCCGCCACGGTCTCTTCGTCCTGCTGCATGCCTCGGTCTGATCCTACCGTGATTGAGCTCGGGTGCCGATACTCCCCTTCTCGTTTGCTCCTAAGGACTAATGACGACGATGAGGAGTTGCTACCCCGTCGGCCTTCTGAAACCATCCAGGGCAGCTCTACTTTCGAGTTGAGGGGTATTGTGGGCGTCATGTCATCGGTTTCGGGCGAGAAGGACACTTTCCGAGCTCTTGGCTTAAGAGGCTGAGGCTTGGCTTCCATATCTGATGTGTCCTGTTCGTCTGCGTAGCTGATCAGTTCTTTCAAGTATTGTCTCTCGCCTTCAGCAAAGGTGTTCTGGCTGCTAGTCGACCCACGGCGTGAGCGTGTTCCCTGAAAAATCTTAGGGAGTTGAGGTGCCGTGAAGAAAGAGCGGAACGAATGCCGCGACGATGGTCGATCGGTAGTCTCCGCATTGGGATCGTGGTCAGTGAAGCTGCTTCGTCTAGAGGAAACCCGTGAGTTTTCCTTTGACGGTGCCGTTGAGTTCGGCGACGGACTGGTCGAGGATCGGAGGGCTGCCGGCATCCTTTGCGTCTCCATTGCCGCCGGCGGAGGGCGCTTGCTCAGCCGTTTCCCGGCAGCCTTTGCCGCAGCTTGCTCTTCTTTCTCCAGCTTCTTCGCCTTCTTCTCTTGCTCTTTCTTCTCCCGCTCTAGTCGCTTCTTTTCCTTTTTCTTCTTACTGTTCCCAAAGTCGGACCAACTAGGCGATACACATATCTCGGTGGCGGGTAAATCATTCGATCGTGCCCCGTGCTCTGGGCCCATCGAGGGAGTTATCTCTTTCATCGGCTTCCGACTCGGTATTGTGAGGGGCGGTAGAGGCTGAGACTTTGATCTCGGGGCTGTTGTTGGCCGACTGGGGATCTTAGGTGACTCCTCAGCTGGCTGGATTCGAACTCTCACAACGGGCTCTTGTTGACACGGGGGATCTTGGCGCGATGGCGCGGGGTCGACAACTGGTACTGACGTAAAGGTGGTCGTTGAGCGACGTTGCTTTTCGTTCACAACCAGTTAGTGAAACTGGTACTTGTATAAACAATCTGGTATCGTTGGGCCGATTGGGAAAGATGGATATTTCTCAGGAGGAGCTCTACAGCAGAAGTCAACCCACCTGACTCTGTTTTTCTAGTTGCAACATCCGCTGCAGCATTTGTTTCCCAACAACAGTTCGACTGCTGGACTCTCGATGCTGAACTTCGGCCATGGCGCTCCGCTTCGAGATTGCGCAAGAGGTTGGCGATTATACTAGAAGTTAAAGAGCAGGTGCGATGCACCAATCAAACGAGCGTAAGTCTAAAGAGATGCGAGAGGTCTGGTGGAAGTTTCTGCGTCAAGCGGATCTTCCAAGGGCGTAGAAGGTGAAGACTTCCTCTTCAAAGGTTTTGCTGAGTGCTTCACAGGTTACTAAGGTAGGTATATCAAAATTGCGGCAATTTGAGTCTCGAAGAAAGAATTTGAGTTGAGTTCGTTGAAAGATGAAACAGGACAACAAGACCAAGACGGCAAGTGTAACGTTCGGTAAAGAGAGAACTCTTTCGACTGTTAAGTTAACACCTTATTGATCCAGGTACGGTGTCCCCGCCGTTCCAATCTCTGTTACACGACAATCTCTTTATGTTATCTGTGCCTCGATGGAAGGCAAATTAGGAAAGGGGAGGATACGATATGTGCGTAGTCGAGAAGCACGGCTTGCATCAACGCCAGGATCACAGAGAACGGTCGTTGGACGGAAAGAGTAACGTAATCGCCACCCAGTCGAGCCAGCCACCCAGTTGAGCCACCTCGCTGTCGCTTAATTAATCCTTGTCAAAACACCTTGAATTATTGAGATTACCACTTCCCTAGACTAACTACATGAAAACTGAATTATTCATGGGCATTTTCTTTCAGATCAGCTTCACAAATTCAACTTTGCCTTTTAATGCATGATATTTAGCTGTTTTATCAGTCAATTTCTTCATCTTCTTCTTTGTCTTCTGCATCATAGCCCTATTCTTGTCAACAATAAGAACTTAAACATTTTTAACATTCTTTTATGACTGCTTTTTTCACTGTTGCTTCTGCTTGTCAAGCAGCTTCTAATTAATTCACTGTAAAACTGTTCTATTCATCACAGCTGTCAAAGCTATGTCTTTTAGATCTAAGACACATGTATATAACAATGATGTCATATTTATTATGATCTCATTCACAAACTGATTGATTTGAGTTGCTGTATTAGATGTGACAGTGATGTTGACTTGAACTTTATTGAAATTTGTAAAGAAGACATAGAGTGAGGTCTTTAACTGAGATAATTTTAAAATAACAATAAAAGAATTAAATAAAATAAGATCTACATTTCATCATGCATTCAGAATGTTCTGAGTCATAATTGCTGTTGATTTAATCTTTTAATAGTAGTGTAAAAAGTTCAGCTTATTGATATTGATGATTTTATAATGTGAATAAGTATAAACACACTTAGACTGAGTGCACAGGTTGCCTATAGGTTGCACAGGTCTAAGTTGAATTCAGGTATTGAGTTAAGTAGAATGAACTTTTTTTAACTTAAGTCAGGTATAAGTTAACCTGACTTGACTCTGTGTGAATTGTAAGTTATTTGTGAGCTAAGTAAGCAAGAATTAGTCTGGTTAAGTAAGTATAAGTTAATATAAATATGTGGAAGTTTTTGTCAGTTAGTTTGATAGTGTGCACATTAGAATTATGCATTAGAAATGAAGATTTCATTTTAAATTATAATATATATTATTCTTTGAAAGTACATAATGATGTTGTCATCAACTATGCTATAACTCTATGTTACAAAGTTCAATCAGCACTTAAAACAATCATCATCATTTACTGATGAGAATTTATCTTCATTTATTGTTTAAAGATCTATATCTTTCAACATTAAGAGACTCAAAACACAAACAATTATCATTCAACATCACTTCATTAACAAAGTAATGTTGAACATTGTTTTATCAATGAAGTGATATCAGACATTGCTCTGTCAATGAAGATTGAGAGTTTCTGATTGTGTAATTTTATCTAAGATTGAGAATTCTTAACTATGTAGTTTTACCTAAGATTGAGAGCTTCTGACTGTGTGATTTTACCTGAGGTTGAGAGTTCTTAACTGTGTAATTTCATCAGAGATTAAAGATCTTCAATTATGTAATTTCACTAAAGATCAAGAGTTCTCAATTATGTGATTTCATCAGAGATTGAGAATTCTTAACTGTGTGATTTCACTGAAGATTAAAGATCTTTAACTGTATGATTTCATCAAAGATTGAAGACTCTTAACTGTGTAATTTCATCAGAGATTGAAGATTCTCAATTATGTAATTTCATCAAAGATCAAAGATTTCTGACTGTGTGATTTCATCAGAGATTGAAGATCTTTGACTGTATAATTTCATCAGAGATTAAAGGTCTCTGACTGTGTGATTGAGTGATGTGATGAATGATGAAATAGTGAAGCATGAAGAAGAAGTGATGTAAGTGAAGATGATGTGATTAGAATTAATTTAATATTCACTGTTAAGAGTTAGCATTATTCACTGTCAGATTACTTTTATATAAATTTGCTCATTACTTGCCTCTTTTTATTCTCTTCTTTCTCTTCATTCTTCAAATGCAAATATTCTTTCTAATGCACAATGTATTTCTCTTGAAAGCAGAGAAGTTGATGTTGTGTTCTGAACAGATTGTAGTTTCATAAATTTTTTGCATTTATTAATATAACTACTAAACAAATCTCTTCTGGCTCTCTTTTTGAAATGAGCTGAGAAAATTGATAGTGTAATTGATTGTAAAGATGCTGTGATATTGACTGATTCATTTAGATTGTGATGTTTTAGTCTTTTAATGAGAAATTCTAATGTACATGCATCAGTTAGCTGTCTTCATAGATATTGAGTCTCATATCTTCATTTAGATCATCAGAGTCATCATTTAAAGTATTGTGAGAGTTACACTCTGAAATGTCATAAGTGATTTAATTCAGAGTATTAGTTAGGCTGTTATCTGCAATGTTAGAAGAGTTGCAATTCAGAATAAATACACAAGATAGATACTTTATGTCTATATTAATTTCATCTGAAAACAAATCTTCTGCAGTGTTCTTTCTTTCAGTTATGAGATAATTCAGTTTTTAATGTTGAAGTAAATTGAACTTAATCATCATAATAATCTTAATGATGACTTCATTTAGTTAATCTCTTTAATAAGTAATGACATCTTAAGCAAGATTGAACAGTCATTTAATCTTAACATCAGCAATAAATATAGTAAGAACATTCTTAGTCATTGTGATTAATGCTGAAAAGATCATAGTCTGCAACTTTCAGTACTTTAAAATGTCAAGATCATTCTTATTGACTGAGTACAGTGAAGAATTTAAGTATTGATTAACTTTTAAATCAATAATTATGATGTCATTAAGTTGAGTCTTGAATTGCTGTGCTTTTGTGATGAGATTTATGAATGATTTAATGACAGATAATGTTGAATTCTGAGTATGATTATGCAACAAAGCATTCTTATATAAATGATAATGATCTTTATAATAAGTCTGAAACTCAGTTCAATACTGTGCATAATATGTCTGATCTCACTCAGCTGACTGCACATCTCAGTAATTAGTGATGCATATTAGAAATATGCATTAAAAAGATCAATAAAAAACATATCTGATACAGTAAAAGTTTCTGTGTAGAGTCAAGAATGATGACAATGTTATATAATAAGTCATTTTCATCTTCTGTTTGTACATAATACTTCTTCATCTTAATTAATGCTTTCTCAATAGCTGTTTTTAGCTTCATTATTTACTTCAAGATTGAGTTTAATTTCTTTATGTTATTCTGATTCTTCAGATAATTAAAAAGATTAATGTACACAAGAAATGTCTTATGTATAATTGAATTATATGTTTAACTCATTGACTTCATGTACTTCTTGAAGAGTTAAAGAAGTATTATTATATATATGACTTGCTGTCACTTCTACTCAGATACACATAGAGTCTTAAGCTTCTTGCTTAATTTTGTGATTCTGTCACACTCTTGACTGATTCAGATACATATATTATTGTGAAGTTGATAAATTCTTTACATTATGTTGTAAATAGAGTTTCATCATGTTCTAACATTCTGTATAAGTGTCAGGACAGAATGTAAATGAATGAGATACTGAATTCTTTTAAACATTTTATATTGCTGCAGAGAGAAATTTGTAGCAATAGTAAGCTGTTAAATCTAGATATTTAAGAATGTGTTAGTCATATCTGTTAGAACTATTCATTAGAAACAAGATAGTAATATACTTTGAATAGAGTGTTAGATAGAGTGATTTTCTTAATGATTTATGTCAAATTATTCTTGTCAAATAATAAAGTAATTGACTCATTGATCATCAATGTCTTTAACAAGTTAAGTAGATTCTTGACAGCTAGCTAAATGACATGTATAAAGCAAGAAATGACATTGACTGCAGTTTATTATACAATATCTCTTCTCTTTAAAAGCTTACTCAAAGCTCTTTACATAAATTCATTGTTGCTGCAGTTATTCATAATCACTGCAAGAAGATGCTTCTTCAGCTTATATTTTTAAAGAATTGCAAAGATCTCTGCAGTCATTGATTGATCAGTATGTTGATTATGAAGAAATTAAAAGATAAGAAGAATTTTCTGATAGTTTCAGTTCTTGTTAATAAAGTAAGTGATAACACTCATAAAGATCAGATAACTGAGACTGATTCAGTTGTTAAGTGCAATTAAGATTTTAATAATTTGTTTAAGCTCAGTAAGAAGTGTTTCTTGAATATTTTGATGTTACATCTTTACTAAATTGTCAAATCAGTGTCTATCAGGCATCAGTGTATCTAATTACAGCATTTAAATGAGTTTTTGAAATTCAGAGTTCTTAAGTGCTCAAAAAGAAAGATTTAGAAAGAGAAAGTCATTTAAAAGTTATTTAATGAAGTTTTCAGCATTAAAATACTTGTTTATTGATTTCTTGTCAAGTTTTGTCTGCTGTGCTATGTCAGAGATACACATTAGAAACACATGTTAAAAAAGCAGAAATCAACATTTTTAAAAGTAAATTAAATATTTATGCTTAAATAAATGTTCATAATGATAGCTAAATAGTTCTTGATTAATCTATGATTTTAGAGAGAATTTATATCATTGTTAATTGATGTTAAATAAATTATATTCTCATCACAACAACAGTAGATCAAGCAAGATATATTAATATATTGATGTACTGTCTTTAAATACTCTTATTACTCATTACTGACATGAAGATGATCACTTCATTGCATAATATGATGTTTTCAATTAGATTTGTCAGTACTAAATTAACTGTCATCAGTGTTCTTTTATTCATAGTTAATTAAAATTCATCACTCTTTAAATTCACTCTGCAGCTCATTTTTTCTGACTGAGTCATCATGTTCTGAATATTGAATTAGATATCTTCAAAAATCAATGAATTTTAAGCTTGAAGAAAGTTCTAAAGATGATTTAATTGAAGTATTTAAAGATTCTGTTTAAGAATTGATGACATCATTATAAAGTGTAAATAATGTTAACTGACTAAAAGTCATGTAAATGATTGAGCTATAGAAACACAAAGCTTTGAGAATTACTCTGTGAAGTATATGTAATGTATTTACAGAATTGCAACACATTCAAAGACATAAACATACTTCATAGTCAGGAGTTAAGAATCAAACACAATTGCTATTTAATGTTTTTAATGTATTTTTCTAACATACAATGACTGCAGAGAGCTCTGCCTTCATTTTAGATATTTATTAATTGAAAAGAACTCTTAATTTGACTACTGAGTGAGCTACTCTCAGTTGAGTTAAGAAAAGCAATATAGTTTAATTGTTACAGTAATTGTTTCATTTATCTTATATATTTGTCACTCTTCTCTGAGAAGAAATCAAAAGATGAGACAGAAGTTATGTTGATGACTTTGCTATAAATATATTCAAAAGCTGTATTGTGTAATCTATAAATGTTATAGATCATCTTTACTTCTACAATATTGTGATGCATTCAAACACATTTAACACATAACACTCATCATTGTAATTAAAGAAATAAAGTTAAGAATTAATGTTTTTAATAGACTTTTCTGATATGCAATCTTCTCATCTTCTTCAGTCTAGATATTATTGAATGTGATCATTTTCAAAGTGCATTAAAAGAATTAGATAGTGAGAGCTAATCTTTATACAGAAAGAAAAAGCAAAATCATTTATTTATTTATGATTTGTATAACAAGTCAAAGCATCACTAACTGCTTTTCTCTTTCAATTATTTCAGAGTCTTTCAGCTCTTACTTAAGACAATATGATCACTTCTATAAGCTTTGTCTTGTCAACAATCTGTTTCTTGAATCATGACATATATAATGTTAATAAAAATCATATTATAGAATTTGACTCTTTAAAGATTTCTCTCAGATTATTCTCTATATCTTCAGAAGTCTACAATTAACATAAGTATATTAAAATTATCTGTTAAAATTCTCTTATCTTCATTACTGCCTCATTAACTGCAGCATTCTCTTCATTAACATCTTTCTTCTCAGTTTTATTCTCAGCAACATCTTCAATCACAACTTTCTCTTCAGTAACATCATTCTTCATAACTTCTTTCTTAATCATCTCTTCAATCATAACATTCTCTTTAATCACAACTTTCTTCTTATTAAGATTCTTCTTCACAACTTCTTTCTCATCAACATCTTTAATTACATCTTTCTCTTCTTCATCAGCATTTCTCTTCACACACAAACTCTCTTTTAATAAGATAACAATGACAAATTTCTTAAGCTTAATCATCTATAATAGTCATTAATATGTTAAAAATAACTGTTAAAATTCTCTTACTTCAATTATGAGTTCATTAGAATATTTATGTTTATCTAAATTTAACTTTATAATTCAGAATTCATCATCATTCTCTGTACTCAGTATCATGACAGAACTTTCATCATCAAAGAAAAAGATATGCACTCTCTTTAAGATCTTAAGATTTTTAGCTGCACTGAAGAATTTAAGCTTTAAGATATGTTCTTTTGAGTTTGAAATTGTGTAGTTACTAATGATAAGTAGATACACATTAAAATGAACTGTTAAAACACTTACTTTACTGTTATGTTCATGATATTATCAGAGTTCATCATCTACTGTCAAAAGTATCTTATATGCATTTCTGACTTAAAATCATCAGCTATCTAAAGACTGTGTCTTTCTCTTAGATAATTTATCTATTCTCAGCATTAAATCACAAAATTAATATTTCACTCTGCTGTCTCTTTAATTGTTGAGTGAATCTATCATATAATGAATAAGTTTTAATGAATTTTTCTAATATATATGTATGATATTTATCTCTTCAGTAACCTTCTTCTTCATTAGAAACTTCACTTTTTTCTTATTTTTCTTTGCAATTACAAGATCTTCAATCTTTATCTGCATCTCTTACTTCTTTTATCTTCTCACAATCTTCTATCTCTCTCAGTTAATCTCTAACTTCAGTCACTTCACTAATGTCTATTAACAGTATCAGACTTATAAAGCTCATAAATATATCATTCTGCTGAGTTTAATATTGATTTTTCATGATATCTTCTGTCAAATTCTTCTTTATCTGCTTTCTTGTCTTCACATTGACTTTAACTTACACTGATGTTAGTTTAAGCTTACTTAAGACATAATAATGTGTCAATTTATTACAATCATTTACTTAATCAAGAAGACAAGCATTGAGAGACAGCTTGCTCTGATGTTTTTGCTCTGCAGCAGTATAAAAATATTGAGAATATTCATTCTTTTTCTTGCACAGACTGTCACTTTCATCTTTAATATATTATTTAGCTTTTCTTAATAATTCAACTTTACACATCTCTGTCAGTCATCATTGTAAGATACAGGCTTCAATTTCAGACATTTACATACTCAATGTTATTAATGTATTAGAAATAAGTATTAAAACTTACATCAATGTCAGTATTGTCAGGCTCAGCAGACAAAGAGATATTCTTAATGATAGTTTTAAATAATGTAATATGTAAGATGATGTCTTTCTATATTTTAAATATTATTAATATGATAGACATAGATGTTCTAACTTATCTTGAAGTTCTCATAGTATTTTGTGAGCATGTTAACAACAACATTCATGACAGAGTCTCTCTACACATTAAATGTTATTAATGCATTAGAAACAGACATTAAAATATATCTCATCATCATTGTTGTAATGCTTCTTTAAAGACAATGACATTGATGAAGATGTAATATAATGTTTTGAAGTTTCAGAAGACATCATGATATATATTATTTTTATTAGATAATTTCAATGTGCATGTCAGTTAGAGAAGAGATATGAATGTTGAAACTCATATTCTTAATGATGCTGATGAAGATGAGATGTTCAGAGTTAAATGATTATATAAAGAAAGATAAGCTGAGCTCTTAAGTTTGTTTTGTTTACTCAGTGAATTTCTTAATAACATTATGACAACAACATAGCTTCAGTAACACTACATTGATAATCTTAGATCAAAATAATACATTTTACATCAAAACAAAACACTTGCATCTATCAAAAGTCTTTATCTCAGACATTACATTCACAGAGTCATCAGCAACATCAGATATGTCTAGTTCTTTATCTTTAATGCATCATTCTAACAGTTTAATTAAAACAGAAGCATCTTCATTATATCTTTATAATAAATCTTATTTCTAAGAGATCACAATCATCATTAAATCATCTATCAAGTCAGAGTCATCTATCTCATTTTTAATGAATGATTCTAACAGTTCTAGATAATATAGTCAGAACAAAGTGAATCTTAAAGACAGTGAAGTTAAGCAGGGCAGCAAATTATAATAAAGTGAGAAGTGCAGCTGAAGAAGAAGACTGAGTGACTGCAAAGTTAAAGAAGAGAATGATAGCTGAAATTACATTACAGTTATTAAAGAAGCAGAGATTTAAGACTGATAGTATGTACATATTCTGTCTATTTTTTAACAGTACTTTTTAATGTGTTTATAGTGATTATACTCAGAAAGATCAGACACTATTAAAAGAATGTGAAGTCTCTGATTCTTAAACTATTATTTCAGTGACTGATTAGAAAGATTGCACAGAATATCTTGTTTAAATCTTATCTTTACAAATTAAATATGTCTATCTGCTGACAAAGCTCTGCTATTTAGGCTGTATAAAAGATTATGAAGACATTCTTGATAGAATATCTTGAGAATAATACTTTACATATTGATGTTGAAATTAACTACTAATAGATATCTAAACATCAATTTGTGTGCAATCTATGCAAAATGCATAACTATTTAAATAAAGAACATAAAATTAATTCATTACTTTTATCACAAATTAATGTTGTTTAAGTTCTTCTCAGATCTCTAAAGATAGTATTACAGTTGTAGTCTGTAAACTATAATGTGTGTAGCTTAACTCATTATGATAAAATCATACTTATTCTTGATCTGTTACAAATACACATTAGAAATATGACTGTAACATGATCATGATGTTGTCTAAATTTATACAATAAACTTATGCTACATACTAACTCAATAGAACATAGAATTGAGATCAGTGTAACTCATTATGATTAATCTTATCTGTGTGTGAGTATCTGCACAGATTATAGATAGAGTTAATCTATGCATAAATTCAATCTAATCTGACCTAAATTCTAGTGTAAGTTCAGGTCAAATGCACTTTTTTTTAACTTAACCTGACTTTACACTCAGTTTAAACACACTTCTTATAGATCTTGCTCAATGACTCAAAGACTTTGACATTCAATGACTACAGTAAATAAATTAAATATAAAGAAAGACATAAAGTCACAATGCTGTGATTACAGTAATACTGAATAAAGTCAGTGAAGATATGACTTTTGTAATCATTCAGTATTAATAATTAATGAGTGTCTTAAGTCTAAGTTTTAATGTATAGATTGAAGATCTTAAATCACTGAAGCTTTATTACATTAATAGTTCAGTCATTGTCACTGACTTATAAAACAGTTTAATCATTCTTAACAGAGTTTAGTCATGTCTGCTGTATCAGCTTGCTCTTAAAAATAAAGTAAAGTGAAAAAGTGATGTTATTAAACAATATATACTCAATAAGAAACACTCAGTTCTAATTATCAGTCTAAATACTGAAAGCTTGTGCTTCTATGCATTATATTAGAACTTTAAAGCTGTTTATAATGCTTATTGCAAATTTCTTTTTATTCATGTTATATATGTTTGACTTCAAAATATCATGCTGAATTTGCATAAAGTTATATAAATCAAATTATTTTTAAATGATTTTAAGATTTCTGACATTCTTTCAATTCTAATTAAGATTGCAGCTATACTGTGTCTTAAAGTCTGAATGTTAATGCAGAAAATTCTTATATCAATATTGTTTTAAAGAATTCAGATTGTCTTTAATCATCATTAAATGTTTTGTTATGAATTTCAGTTATTTAGTTCATGAAGATCACTCTCAAGTTGTCATAATATTAATTCATTAAATTAAAGCATTCTTCTTATGCATTGACAGTCATTATTAATCTGTTTAAAAGATCTTTACTGATTGTCTTTTTTTTCAATGAGCTTGTAGAATAGATCAAGATAGATTATAGATTTAAGTAATCTTATAAAGAAAAATTGATGAATCATTGTTTAAATCAGCTAAGACAAGACTATATTATGTAAAAATATCAGAAATTGATTTAATTGATTTATCTGAGATCATTGTGAATGTGTGATGATGATGAGGTGAACAACAATGTTAATGAGAATGTTTATGACTAATGAGATAGCTTAACTAAGTGGCTGGCTTGACTGGGTGGTGAAGACATTAATGTTAGATAATGTAAGAACAGAATAAGGTACAGACTAATATTATGTGATTAGTGAGTGAAAGAAAGTCTTTAAAATAGAAAAACATACAGTAAGAGTAAGACAGTTAGAGATTCACTTTGTTTGTATATAAGGTATGAATACAGTACAGTATGGTAGTCAGTCTCTGATTACAGACACATACAGATCAATTTGTTTTTCTTTACTGAAAGAGAGTAAGATAACTACTACATTGACATTAGTAATTGACTACATCACCAGCAGTGAGAAGCTTCAATTAAGAATCTAAATTGTATTCTAAGCAGTCAGCAATAACTTAATGGTGGCCATAATGAAAAATAACTAGTTACATTAAAAGACTGAAGCAGTGATGGTTTCACTTTCAGCTATTCATTAATTACTAAGATAATCATGAACAGATCTTTTCTTAAGGTTATAACTAACTTAACTTGATATCTAGATTAAGTCAATGAGATGATGCTTTCTCAATTTAAAGCTATTCTGACCACATCTGTTCTAGTGTCAATTTGCTTTCACATGCTCTATCTTAATTTTAGTTCTTGACTTTTTGTCTTCAAATGATTGTCTGATGAACCTTATTATTAAGGATATGATTGCAGATAAGAGATCTCATTCTCATTCTCATTCTCATTCTCATTTGCATTCACATCCACATCCACATTGTAGAGTAACTGTAATTTCACACTTTTAAGCATCACTTTCTTCACTCTTAAACAACAATTCAAGTACAAAAGAGATTCATCACCTCACAGAAGATGAACTAATGGCAGACTAGCGTCCTAAGGTAAGTGGACGGCAACCTCATGCTTGCTTACCTAACCTTCGATAAGTTGAGGTACTGTATGTAGGTAATTATTGTTGGTACTCATGCCTATTATGGCTTAGTGCGAGGACTCGAGGTTGTGCCGAGGCATTACCCGATTAGGCTTGGTGCCAACCTCCTGAAAAGTTTTCCAGTTTGTCTCCTTACACTTAGTTAGTTA
>JAABUJ010001640.1_pt1 | contig 31464 bp, 34 predicted proteins | sample 5559131 | NCBI WGS metagenome assembly JAABUJ01 (sample SAMN10711875, study PRJNA513366) | rock metagenome | isolation source: Antarctica rocks | place: Antarctica: Victoria Land, Mt New Zealand nord | collected 2016-01-07
TCATCGAGGAGGCCGGCACCCGTTTCTTGGTGCGCAGCCGAACCCTCAGATCCGTCCCAGCGTTTCCCATCACCACACCCAGTAGGAGGACCCATGATTTCGCCGAACCCCCCGCAGCCTCGCCGGCATACAGGCTCGGTACCCCCGCACCGCGAAGGTCACCGACGACACCCACAACGACCTCGACTAAAAACCACGAAACCGGCCCGACCTGTCGGGCATCACGAGAAGATGACCGCATGAATCTCCATGAGCGTGACCAGCACAGGGGCTGACGAGCATGCCCAGTGACATTGTTGTACGGCTATCCGTGGTGCAGATTGTCGATCGTCAGTATTTCGGCGACACACTGCTCGAAGTCGAGGAGCCCACTACCGTTGCCGCGGAGCGAGCCCGCGCCTGGGCCCTCGTGCGGGGGTATGACCGGCTGATTGAGTCGATCGAGCCGCTGTTCGCTGCTGAGCCCGCCGCTGCCGGCTTCCATGGACTGATCAACAAGCCAACGGTCCTGTTGGTGTACGTCACCTGGCCGTGGGTCGAGGACCGGCGCCGCGACCCGCGTTCGATCGCCTGGTGATGACGCCCCTCAGAAACGACGCTCGTTTCTGCGAGGGTGCGAAGCTCGCCGGCAGCGACCGTGTCAGCGGTAAGTGGCGAGGTTCTTGCAGGGCTATGTGGCGGGGATCTCTGGCAGACAGGGCCACAACGATCATCCGCACAGCTAATGAAATATCCGGGCTAACAGGTGCGGGTGTTGAGGGATGTCGCGACTCGGGTGCACGATGCCGCTATGAACCGTGGCACCCGCACCAACCCACTCGAAATTATCAAGGATTCGGACCTCCTTGCCCGCAACGACGGAACCCTCTATCGATCGTCGTTCTGGGGGAGTGCGCACGCGATACCCGGCGGATACCAGGGCCCTGGCGAGGTTCGCAGCGGTAGGGGCTGGGCCGACTTGCTGCCACCGACGTGACCAGGGGCTCACCGGCCCGGGTAGGGCGGCCTTCACGTTGTCGGGACCGACGACAAGCCGTCCGCCCCGACGAGCAAGTCCTAGCCGACCGGGAACTACGAGACAACTGGTTCCCAGCAGGGCAGCGGCCTCGCAAACCCTTCACAACTCCGGGGAAACCACCCCATTGTCCAGGCATCTTAAGACCGGTTCACCAGCAACCGGCGGCGCTGAGCGCGTCATACAGCGACATAACGATTCGACCGGCGGTTGACCCGCCCCCGCGCGCCCCTGCAGCTCGCCGTGACCTCGTTTCAGTCGGAGAGCACGGCTGGCGGCGTGGTCTCCGCGAGCGTGCGGTCCTTCGCCGGCCGTCAGGTTCTAGCCGACCTGGCCACGGTCAGGGTCGCCGATGGTCCACCACCGCGACGGCGGTGTGTGAGCTGGTCAGCGGGCGGCTGGGACATCGCGTGAGACCGCTCGGCCGCGGTGCGGTCTTGACGGTCCCGTGCATGCACGAACCGAGCGTCGAACACGGCCGTCACCAGCATGCCCGCGCCGCGGTTCCAGCTACCGGCGAAGCTGTGAACCGCGTCGCCGGCCAGGGTTCGCGAGTCCACCAGCGGCCACGCTCGAAAGGTTCGGGACGCAGAGCACAGCCGCAGCTCTACGTCCCGGAACTCGATCCGTCGTCGCGTCAGCGGGAACCATGCCTTGTAAACGCTCTCCTTGGCGCTGAAAACCAGCCGGTCGATATGAACCCCGTCGCCGACGCCCTCGCGCAGCGGTACCGCGTGCAGTTGCTCGGCAGCCGAGGTGACCAGGTCCAGCCCGCCGGGACGCAGCGGCTGATCGGGCTCGGCGTCGACGCCCAGCACCGGAAGATCGGCGGGATAGGCGACGAGGGCGGCCGCATAGTGCCGGCAGTGCGTCAGGCTGCCGATGAGGCCACCGGGCCAGCTCGGCTCGCGCAGCGCTCCGGCCAGCACCTGCTGCGCCGGCGCACCCAGGTCCTGCATGGCCTCCCGCGCAGCCTGGCGGCCGCGGCTGAAGCTGGCCATGCGTCGCGGGCCCGACTCGCGTACCAGGTCGAGCTCGGCGTCGGAGGGCGGATGGACGGGCTCGCCTGCCCAGTGCTCGCCGACTCCGACCCTCGCGGGAACGACGGCGCGAAGCAGGGAGCGCGCCGCTTCTGCGGGTCTCGTGTCGACCGGACGAACGTTCACCGGGCGCCACCGGCGCGCTTCTCGGCGACGACCGAGGATGGCCACGGGTGACCGCCGTCGAGCCGGTCCCCTACGTTGGGTTCGTCTTTCCCGGCCAGGGCGCGCAACTGCCGGGGATGGCACATGCGCTCGCCCACAGCGTGAGCGGCTTCAGCAAGCACCTGAGCAGGCTTCTCGATCTGCCGGGCTGCGGCGGACGGACGCTGGGTGAGGACTGGGCCGACCCGCTGTCGTGTGAGGGGTTTGACCACGCCGACCATAGCCAGCCGATGCTGCTGGCGCTGGGGATGGCACTCGCGCACGAGCTTGCGCATCGGGGGGTGGCGCCGCACGCCGTCGTGGGCCACAGCGTCGGCGAGATCGCCGCGGCGTGGGTGGCCGGGGTATTCGGGGCCGACCAGGACGCCGCGCTCGTCAGGTCGCGGCAGAACGCGGTGCGCGTCGATGGCAACGGCGCGATGCTCGCCGTACCGGCTGCTCCCGACGACGTCCGGCCGCATCTGGTGCCCGGCGCCGTGATCGGGGCCTTCAACGCACGTCGACAGGTGGTGGTGAGCGGCCGGCCGAAGGCGGTGGCGGCCACCGCGGACCGGCTGCGAGCAGCGGGGCACGCGGTACAGCTTGTGCGCAGCGACCGGGCGTTTCACAGCCCGCAGTGTGCCGGCGCTGCGCGCCGTTTCACACGGGAGGTCGAACGGCTTGCGCCGGCTCCGGCGCGCTTGCCGCTGTTTTCCGGTCTCACCGGAACGGAGGCGAACGCCGAGCAATCGGGGTCTCCGATGTTCTGGGGGAGGCAGCTGGCCGAACCGGTGCACTTCGACGCCGCTGTAACCTCGTTGCTGGACAGCGGGACGAAGCGGTGGGTGCTCGTCGAGATGGGGCCGTCCAGTAGCATCCGCGCGGTGCTGCGGCGCCACCCGTCGGTCCGCTCCGGAACGGCCGAGGTTGTCTCCGTGCTGCCGCCCGCTGATGCGTCCGCCGCACAGTGTGTCGATCATGTGGACCGCCTGGCAGAGCGCCTGCTCGGGGTCATGGCCGCTGGAACCAGCTCTCGAACTTCGTCGCCGCCATCATCTCGCCACTGACCCGGATACGCTGGGAGAGGAACGCCCGCACCGGTGCCAGGGTTCCAACCAGCACCGCGGCGAAGTCGGCGAGCGTCATGGTCAAAGTGGTCGTTGAACCGACCAGCGTCCCCCGTCCGGTGCGGCAGGCTCCCGCGCGTACGTCCGCGTAGTACTCGTGCGTCGTGCCCCGGTCGTCGACGACGAACTGAAAGCCGATCGCACGGCCGCCTGCCCTGGAGGGAAGGAAAGCATTCGGTAGCTGAGCGAAGATGAGGTCGAGCAGGGCGCTCACCCCGCCCAGCCGCGCCACAGCGTAGCGGCGCAGCCCGTCCTCACCGCCCTCTACAAGTGCTGTCTTGATGTCGCGGAAGATCTCGGTTGAGTCGTTTACCGGTAATGGACGCTCAAAGCCGGGGGTGGGCATGGGTCATACTCTCTCTCTGATATGGGACGCTTCCGATAACGCGGGCAGAAGGGCGTGCGCCCGGGTGCGGGACTCATCGTCGCCGATTACCAGCGCGTTAAGGTCGGTGATCCCAATCCGCTCAAGCTCGCTGATCTGATCGCGAATGTCGGCCTCCGTGCCGACCAGGGCGATCTGGCCGGCGTGCTCGGCACCGTCTCGCGCCAGCACACGACGGTAGTTGGGCAAGGAGCCGTAGATCACGAACATGCGCTCGGCCAGCCGACGCGCAGCGTCAACGTCGTCGCTGACGCAGACCGGGAGACTCGCCACGACCCGAGGCGTTGGCCGTCCCGCCGCCTGCGCGGCCTCGGTCAGCCTCGGAACCACGTGACCGGCCAGCGCCTGCGGCCCCGTCATCCAGCTGATCACGCCGTCGGCGTGGCGGCCCGCGATCTCAAGCATCCGCGGTCCGAGCGCGGCCACGAGCAGCGGAACGGGCTCGAACGGGATCCCTAGCGAACCATGCGCTTGGACCGTCTCGCCGTCGACGTCGACCGTGCCCTGCCCCATCAGTTGGTTGAGAACCTCAACGTACTCACGCATCCGGGTCGCGTTGCGGTCATAGGTGTAACCCCACTGGTCCTCGACGATGTGCCGATGCGAAACGCCGATGCCAAGGGCTAACCCTCCCGCAAGGGCGGCGCGCGCAGTCAGCGCCTGGGTCGCCAGCTGCATCGGGTGTCGCGGGTAGGTGGGAAGCACACAGGTGCCCACTTCGACGCCGCCGAGCTCGTGGCCCAACGCCGCCAGCGCCGTCAGGCTGTCGAAGCCAAAAAGCCGGTGGCGCCGGCCGGGCCGCGACCGAGACCGCCGTCCACCGCCGGGCGATTCTGGCAGCCACAGGGACCGATAGCCGACGTCTCGGCCCAGCCTGACCTCGCGGACCAGGTCCTCGAAGGTCGCACCGCCGTCGATGGTTAGCCCGATCTGCACGTGACGACGTTAAGGGCAGGATGCGCGGCAGGGACAGACTCAGATGCGGATGTGGAGCACAGTCTGGGTATCTGCGGTTGTAGCGGCATGCGGCACCAAGTGCGGCAGTGGCCTTTGCCATTGTCCGGCCGCCGGGAGAGCATGCGTCATCGGTATTGATCAGGGCTCCGATAAACGACGAGACGAGGTGCGCGCCGATGGCGGAAGCGGTTTGGGTCACCGGTACAGGCGCGGTGACACCGGCAGGGTGGAACCGCGAGGAGACCTGGGAGACTCTAGTCAGCGGGGGTTCGTGCGTCACCGCGGTCCAGCGGTTCGAGACCTTTCCGACCTCGAGCCGAGTGGCGGCCCTGGTACCCGGATGCGATACGGACCTCCCCGAGGAGTCGCTGTCGCTGCGGTACGGCGTGGCTGCCGCCGCCGAGGCCGTCGCTGAGGCTGGTCTCGAGGTCTCGGCGGGCACGGTTGAGGTGGCCCTGGTCGCAAATCACGGCGAGCGGCGACTGCCCCGCCCCGGCTGGAGTGGCCGCGTAGTGGGTGTCTCGGAGATCGCCCGAACCGTGGCGGACACGGTCGGTGCCGATCGCTGCAGCGCACCGTACGGCGCCTGCGCCGGCAGCGCGCAGGCCATCGCAACGGCGGCGAAGCTGGTCCGCCAGGGTCGCGCCAACGTCGTGTTGGCTGGCGGCTGCGACGCGCTGGTCTCCCCGTTCGACTTCTTCTCGTTCTCCAGCCTTTACGTGATGAGCACCCGCGAGTGCCCGCCCGAAGAGGCGTCGTGTCCCTTCGACCGCCGCCGCGATGGCTTTGCCCTGGCCGAGGGTGCGGCGTTCCTGGTTCTCGAGTCCGAAACCAGCGCGCGGCGCCGAGGAATCGAGCCGTTGGCGGTCCTCGAGGGGTTCGGGCTGCGGCAGAACGCACACCACATGTTCGCGCCGCCGCCCGACGGGCTCGGCCCGCGGATGGCCATGTCGGAGGCGATCCGGGACGCCGGGCTGCACCCCACTGACATCGACGCCGTGAACGCTCACGGCACCAGCACCAAGGACAACGACTCATCCGAGACGTTGGCGATACACCAGGTCTTCGCCGAGCATGCGGACCGGCTCGCGGTCAGTGCTAACAAGAGCCAGATCGGCCACACCATGGGCGCCTGCGGCGCCATCGAGGCGGTTATCACCGTCGAGTCACTGCGACGTGATGTGGTGCCGCCGACGGTCAACCTCCGCGAACCCGACCCCAGCTGCGACCTCGACTATGTGCCCCACGAGGCCCGTGCGATGGACCTACAACACGTGCTGAGCAACAGTTTTGGCTTCGGCGGGCACAGTGCGTCGCTGGTCTTTGGCAAGGCGGTGTGAGGTGCGAGTCGTGGCCGTGGGACGCGCCGATGGCAACGAGGAGGATCTGCGGCAGCAGGCCAAAAACACTGCCCCCCGCAAACTGGCCCGCTTCCTAGACGCCGTGTCGTACGCACCGTTCGTCGCGACCTCGCGTGTCTTCGACCGCCTGGCCGAGGTCGATCCCGCCGACGTCGCGTTGTACTCGGTGAGCTCGTGGGACGGCGATATGCCGGAGCAGCCGTTCGTCTCCGACGGTTCGTGGGCCGGCGATGGCAAGCTCTCCCAGCACATTCTTGGCGACGCCAATCCAGTGACTTGGCTTCGAATGCTTGCCAACAATCCGCTGTGCCAGGTCTCTATCGCCCGCGGTTTCCGCGGACCCAACGCCCACTTCGTCGGCGGGTGGACCGCGCTCGAGCAGGCGCTGGTGGCGGCGGAAGACGATTTGCTCACCGGTGCGGCCCAGGCTGCGATCGTGGTGGCCTACGAGACCCGGCCGGGAGACTGGTTCCAGCCGTCGGGAAGCGCGCTGACTAGCGCGCTCGCAGTTGCTTTTAGGGCCGGCGGGGACGACCTCGACCGGCTCGAGGAGCAGGAGAGCTCGAAGATTACGGCGCTGGATGTGCTCGAGAGACGGTTTGCCTCGCAGGATGCGATATGAGGACCCGCCGGAGTGCGCCACCGCTACACCTGTCCCGCGCCGAGGTGATGGCCGGTATCGCCGAGGAGTCAGCGGTGGTGGCCACAATGATGCGCGGTCTGTCCGAGACCGATTGGCAAGTCGACTCTCGCTGTGCTGGGTGGCAGGTGCGAGACGTCGCCGGTCATCTGACCGGCCTGTTCACCGACGTGGCGTTGGGACGCATGCAGGGACAAGGACTTCCCGCAGTGACTCAGCGACAGGCGGACGAACGACGCGACAAGGATCCCGGTCAACTGGCCCGGGAGCTCGAGCGGTCTGCTCGGTTGTGTGAGCAGACCCTGGCGACCTTCGACGACCAGGCTTGGGACGGACGGGCCCCGGGCGGCTTCCCAGGTTCTCTGCGCCGCGCGGTACTGGTGCTCTGGTACGAGCTGTTTGTCCACGGGGACGATATCCGTTGCGCCGTGTCGCTTGAGGACCGCCGGGGCCCGGGGCTGCGCGCCGCAGCGGCGCACCTGGCCGAGACGCTGGGACTGTGGGGCTGGGGCCCGGTGACCTTGCGGCTTGACGGCATCGAGGCGATGGACGTGCGAGGTGGCGGCGGCGATGTTACGGCTGACGCCCTGAAGTTCGTGCGCGTCGCCACCGGTCGTGGCGACCCACGAGCCCTTGGTCTCGACGAAACCGTCAACATCTACGCGACCGCGGCGTGACGCCCCCCCGCGTCATCATTGTCGGCGGTGGTCTCTCGGGATTGGCCACGCTTGTCGAGCTGCGCCGTCTAGGCCTCGATGCACTCGTCCTGGATCAGGGACCCGAGCCCGGGAACAGCTGGGCGCGGCGCTATGACAACCTGCGCCTGAACTCAGTGCGCTGGCTTTCGCACATGCCGGGACTACGGATGCCCTCAACCTGGGGACGCTGGCCCTCGCGCGACAACATGGTCACTTACACCCGGGCCTACGCCGGTCCGGTCTACGACGCCCTCCGGTACGGCGTGACCGTGCGACGCGTCGTAGCCGACCGAGGACGCTGGCGGGTTGAGGCCGACGACGAGCAGTGGCAGGCCGACCATGTGGTGGTCGCGACCGGTCTCTATCGGCACCCGGTGCGACCGTGTTGGCCGGGCCAAGCGACCAGCCGTGTCCGTCTGCTGCACGCTGTCGACTACCGTCGGCCGGTCGACCATGAAGGTGAGCGAGTGGTGGTCGTCGGTCCCGGTGTCTCCGGCGTTGACATCTGCTCGGACCTGCTGCGGCGGACCACGGGCACCGTCGTTCTCTCGGTCCGCACGCCGCCCAACCTGCTCCCGCGGGAGCTGCTCGGTGTACCGCTCCAGCCGCTGTCGGTCACGAATCGCTACTCGCCGGTCCTGGTACAGGACCTGGGCGGTCGTATCGTGCAGCGGATCGGTTGCGGTGACTTGTCCAAGACGCCGCTGGGTGTTTCCCCCGAGGGGATGTTCTCCCGGTTGCGACGGACCGGGGTAAACCCCGCGGTTGATGACGGCCACTTCCTGCCTGCGGTGCGCGCCGGCCGCGTCGAGGTGGTGGATGAGGTCGTCGACCTCGCGCCGGAGGGCGTGCGGACCCGCCGCGGAACATGCGTGGCGGCGGACACCGTCATCACGACCACTGGGTACCGCAGCGGTCTGTGCGAGCTGGCCCCTGGTGTAGGGGCGGTGGCCGCCGACGGCACCCCGGTGCAGTACGGCGCGGCAAACCAGGCTCTGGCCGGCCGCGGACTGCACCTGGTGGGCTTCTCCTCACCGTTAACGGGTCACCTGCGGGAGATGCGCATTGTGGCCGGGCGAACCGCAGCCCGCATCGCCCGCCACCACTAACCATTGGCGTACCGGCGGGGACGAGCAACTTGTGGTGCAGCAGCTGGGTACGACTAGGGCGTGTCTCCCTAACCGTGGGGGCTCGTCGCTGAGGGTTGAGCGGTGAGTCGGACTGCGGTGCTCAGTGACAGTGTGTGGGAGCGGATCGAGCCGTTTCCGTCGTCGGAGGGGCGGCGTGGGCGGCCGTTCCGGGATCACTGGGAGGTGGTGGAAGGGATCTACCGGTATCGGACGGGGATCCCGTGGCGTGACCTGCCGGCGGTCTTCGGTCCGTGGCAGACGGTGTGGAAGCGTCATCACCGGTGGCGCCACCGACGGCACCTGGGACGCCTCCTGACCCAGGTGCTGACCGCGCCGGACGCCGCTGGGGAGCTGGACTGGACGATGTCGGTGGACTCGACGGTGGTGCGGTTGCACCAGCACGCGTTGAACACGACCCGCCCCGCGGGGGTGGTCTCGCATACCGCTGGTCTCACAGGGGCTCTGTCGAATGACAACAATCCCGACGAGCCGGGGGCGTGCTGCGCTGGCGAACCTACTGATCACGGGCCGTGGAAGACCGTCGGCGACGTTGAGCTTGCCACCCTCGGCTGGGTCCACTGGCACAACACCCCCGCCTGCACGGCTACCTCGCCGACGTTCCACCCACCGAGTTCGAGGAGACGTTCTACGCTGTCACGCAGACCGACCAGGCCGTGGTCGGAATCCAATAGCCTGAGCCTCCATCAAACCCAGCGCGATTCAGGCCTACTGCGCCCGAGCCCCCCGCGACGCGCTGCGCGCTCGCGGCGTCACCACCGTGATCCCGGAGCGGGCCGACCAGATCGCCAACCGGGCCCGGCGTGGCTCCGCCGGCGGGCGACCGGTCACCTTCGACGCCGAGACCTACCAGGACCGTAACGTCGTCGAACGCGCCTTCGCCTACATCAGGCAGTGGTGGGCACTGGCCACCCGCTACGATGACCACGTCCTCGTCTACCGCGGAGCCCTCGTCCTGCACAGCATCATCCGCTGGCTCAACGATCTAGGAGCACGCTCTAGTCGTCCTCGTTGCGCTCGCGGCCCAGCCAGAGCAGCAGATCCTCGTGCAGCTCGATCCAAGTGTCGTGGTAAGAGTCGCTTAACGGTTTCACGAGCGCTCGGTGATCGCCGGCGAGGACCTGCTCAACGGCGTCGGACAGCCGCGGTCCGTAACGGCTGAAGCGGGCGTCGAAACACTCCACGTGCTGCAGGAACTCGCTGGCGCGACCGTGCAGAACGGCCAGGTCGTCGCCGGGGTCCACCTGGTCCTGTTGCCAGCGGGCACACAGCGCCTTGAGGTCCCCGTTCAGCGGGAGGAACTCCCTTTCGTAACGGTCACCCGGCTCGCCGAGGTCGAGTCCGTCCCGCTCGCGTGCGATCGTCGCGCGGACCATGTCACGGCCCACGCCGGTGAGCATCCAGCCGGCCGCCCGGCCGTGCCGTTCCACCGCTAGTCCTCGAGTAGCGGCCTGCTCGAGGACCTCGGCCACCTGCTCCGGGTCGAGACCGGTCGTTACGGCGAGCGCGTCGGGTCGTGCCCGGCCCTTAACCAGTAGGGCGTACAGCGGTGACCCGAAGCCGGCGGTTTGCATCGTTGCGTCAGTCGACATCGGCGTCCCTACCTTGGTGCGGCAGGTCCACTGTGACCTGGCTCGGTTGCATCGTCGGCACCCGGGCCGACCGGTCTCGAGCCTGCCAGCGCAGGAAGCAGGCGATCTGCGGCGAGTGGGAGGCCGCAACGGTCTGACTTCGCAGGTCTCCCTCGTAGACGACCCCTCGGCCGGCGTCGACGGTGACCATTTTTCCGACGAGCTCGGCTGAGACCCCGTCGCCGCAGCCGACCACGCAGGGCAGCCCCATCTGCCGCCCGACCACGGCGGCATGCGAGGTCGACCCGCCTCGGTCGGTGATGATGGCGCTGGAGGCCAGGAACCCGTGGATGTCGTGGGGGCTCGTCGTGGGTCGCGCCAGAACGACCGGTCGCCCCTGCTCGGCCAGCGAGATCGCCTGCTCGACGTCGTCGGTGACCTCACCGGAGGCGATGCCTTCCGAGACCCCGATACCGCGGGCTAGTACCGGCCCCTCGCGGTCGGCCGTGGTGCGTGATGCGGCCGGCAACCACTTGGGCGAGACGCGTCCTAGCGCGTCTTCGACGTCGATGACACCATCGTGGACCAGGTCCACCACCCAGTGCACGGTTGCGTCTGGGGTGCCGGTGGCCTCCCGGACCTGCAGGAGGTAGAGGGCCCCGGATTCGATGGTGAACTCGATCTCCAGCACGTTCGACCGGGTGCGCTCCAAGCGCCGCCCGATCGAAATGAGGTCCTGGTAAACCTGCGGATAGTCGACGATCAGCTGCTCCAGGGAAACCGGCGTCCGTTCCCCGGCGACGAGGTCCTCGCCTTGGGCGTGGGCGAGCCACTCACCGAACGGCTCGGGACTGCCGTCGATCGGGTTGCGGGTGAAGTAGACCCCGGTGCCGGATCGGCTGTCGAGGTTTCCGAAGACCATGGCCTGAATCACCACCGCGGTGCCGAGGTCATCGTCGATCCCGTTAGCCCGCCGGTAGGTGCGTGCTCGGTCACTGTCCCAGGACTGCAGGACGCGACAGATTGCGTCACGCAACTCCTGGCGTGCTGCGTCGGCCGGTTCGGACGTCGGGCTCGACTTCGCTGCGTGGGTGTCGTCGGATGCGGCTGATCGGGCGAGTCGACGACGTAACTCCTCGATCATCACCGGTGCGCAGTCGTGCGACTCGAACCATCGCAACGCGGCTGGGGTGCATCCCACATTGAGCTCGGTGTCCATCATGCCCGGCATGCTGACCGCGGCTCCCGAGCGCACGGACAGCAGCAGCGGCGGGGTGCCGCCGAAGCGGCGCCCGGTGGAGCGCTCGAGCGCAGCGAGGTGTTCGAGCACCAGACCCCAGGTGCTGTCGGTGAGCCGGCCCTTACGCCGGTAGTCGCGGCACACCGCGACGGTGAGCACGAACGCTGGCGGCACGGGTAGACCCAGCGCGCTCATCTGCTGCAGTCCGTAGCCCTTGCCGCCGATGGTGGCGCGGTCCAGGTGGGTCGCGCCGTCAAGCGCCGCGGCGTGCGGTGGCCACGAGGTGGCCTGCCCAAACGCGGTCTCGCGGCCTGACCACAGTTCGGCAAAGCACCAGTGGTCCAGGGTGCGTCGCAGATAGGGGAGCCCGGAGCTCCCACCGGAGCCCGGCGCGGCGCCAATGACGTGCATCACGAGCTGCCAGTGCCGGTGCCGCCACCGGTTGAGACTGATGTCGTAGCTGAGCAGCAGCTCGGCTAAGTACGTGGACTCCGGCCATTTGTCGGCATCGGAGAACACCGTGGCGGGGGTCTGCTGTCGGCGGGCGAGCAGCTCGAGGTGGGCCACCCGCAGTGACGGTCCGTCGGCCGCAGGTCTCGGCACGCCGGAGATGCCCGCGGTTCCCCGGCGGACCTGAGCCGGGTCTACCCCCGAGGTCAGCTCGACCAGCCGGAACTTCTCTGACTGAGCCCCGCTAGCGGTGCCCAGCGCCGAGCGGAACGACGCGAAGGCGGCGGCGGGCAGGGTGTCCAATACGTCGAGGTGCCGGATCCAGAGATCGACCATCTCGACAAGGCGCTCCATCCCTCGTGACGCGAGCGCCAGCTGGTCGGCGGCCATCGCCAGTTTCACCTGGTTGATCTCGCGTAACGACTGAGCGAACCACAGCTCCAGGGCCTGGTGGGTGGTAATGAACAGATGCTCGTCCGGCACATCGGTGAGTGGCCGCGCGGCGGCGAATAGGCTTGGCAAGCCGAGGTAGTCCGCGTAGCCGGATCTCGCCTTAGAGGAGCGCCGGGTTGCGGTCGGCTTTACTGGCTGCTCGCTCATGCCGCGACCAGCTCCATCCAGGCGCTCTTGACTACGGAGCGGTCTGACCGCGTGACCAGCAGCGCGTAGGCGCCTCGCCCGGATGTGGGGAGTGCCTTCGCGAGCAGCACGTCATCGGGGTAGACGGGACGCGCGAAGCGGGCGTGCACCTCGCGCATCCGGCGGTCGCCGTGCGGATCCAAGCCTTCGAGAACCAACGATGTCGATCGTGCCAGGGTGAACATGCCGTGCACGATTCGACCCGGATGGCCAGCCGCACGAGCGGCCTCGTCATCGAGGTGCAGCGGGTTATGGTCGTCGGCGGCGTCGGCGTACACGGCGACCTCCTCGGGGCTGAACCGCACCTCGCACTCAGCCGCGGGTCCCTCCCCAGTCTTCGCGGGAGCCCGTTGAGCCGGTCGGTCGGCGCCCCCGGAGAGAGTGCTTCCGCGGATGCTCAGCACGCTCTCCATCTCGACTAGCGGGCAGGCGTCTTGATCGACGACGGTGCCCCGCATGACGAGTGCATCACCGAGCCCGTACGAGATAGCGGCGCGGACCTCTAAGGCCACCTCAACGGGTTGGCCCATGGACATCGTCCGATGCACCCACATGTGCTGTTCGGTGTGCAGTATCTCCTGCGCCGTGGTCGCTAGCCGGGGATCCTGGTACACCGCCCGCCACAGCGGGGCGATCAGCGCGACGGCGAAGAAAGGGCTGGGCCCGCGGCGTGGGTCGACGCCCAACGCACGGTCGTAGGCGGCAGCGCGCCCGTCCACCACCGCCCAGGTTTGCAACCGCTGCCCCACAAGCTCTTCACGACCCATTGTCTGACTCTCCCCTCGTTCCAGGCAGCACTTCCTGCCGAGAGCTGCTGGAAAGGTAGCCCGCGTCCGCGGTGGCCGGGGGCGAAGTGCGGGCTTGGGGAACGACGGCAGTGATCAGCCGCCAGTACCGCACGTCAGCCGCGGAATTTATCTCCAATCTGCGGCTGTGTCCGTCGTGTCGCTCAAGTGCGGCCTTGGGTTTTGTACCCGTCCTGGCGGCGTGGTCCTCTCGGGCTCACCACACTGCGGTCCATTGCCGGCCGCCGTCGAATCCTGGAGGACACCCGCCTTGGACACGCTGACGCACGACCAGATCTTCGAACGGCTGCGCTCGACGATGGCCCACCAGCTTGACCTCGAGGAAGACGAGATCACCAACGAGTCGCGGCTGGTCGACGACCTCGACGCTGATTCGCTGGACCTGCTCGAACTGATCCTCGCGCTCAAGGGTGAGTTCGGGATCACCGTCCACGACGGCGAGGTCAAGCAGCTGCTCACCGAGCTCGCGCGCTTCCTGCCGAACACGGACTCCTCGGCGACCCAACTGTCCGATCAAGAACTCGCTGAGGTGTCCCGCCGGCTCAAGGTCGAGAACATTGTCGACTTCATCGCAGGCCGCACCGGTACTGCGGCCTGACCCAACCCTCACGAGGAGAGGCCATGGACGCGAAAGTTTGGATTACCGGCCTGGGCGCGGTCACCGCCGGCGGTTGGTCGGCGGGCGAGACGTGGAGTGCGGTCGTCAACGGCGAGCGATTCGGTCAGGAGATCGGCCGGTTTCCCCGGTTCGACGCTGGGTCGTGGGCCGGAGCTCCGGTACTCGGCATGGAGGCCAAGGCTGATCCGGCCTCGCACGCGGTCAGGTTCGGTGTCACAGCGGTCGAAGAGGCGGTCGCCAGCGCGGGCCTGCGCAGCAACGACGCGGTCGACGTCGCCGTGGTCGCCACGCACGGTGAGCGCACACTGCCGGGGCCGGGGCATGACCCGCAGATCGGCAAGGCCGAGGACATCGCGAATGCGGTCGGCAACCGGGTGGGAGCCCGGCGAACGACCTCGCTTTACGGTGCGTGCGCGGGCGGTGCGTTGGCGATCGGGTCGGCCGCCAAGCTTGTCGCCGCCGGCCACGCGGACATCGCGGTCGCTGGCGGCTGCGACGGGCTCCTGCGCGAGGTTGACTTCTTCTCCTTCTGCAGCCTTTATGCCATGACCGCCCGAGACTGCCCGCCAGAGGAGGCCTCGTGCCCCTTCGACTCACGTCGGGACGGGTTCTTGCTGGGCGAGGGGGCGGCCTTCGTCGTGCTGGAGTCCGAGGCGAGCCTTGTCCGACGCGATGCCGAGCCGCTGGCGTCAGTCGAGGGGTTCGGTTACGCCCAGAACGCCTACCACATGGTGGCTTCACCCCCCGATGCGGTGGGTCCGACTCTGGCGATTCGGCGCGCGCTGGCCGACGCCCGTTGCGATCCCAGCCAGGTGCAATACATCAACGCTCACGGCACGAGCACGCGCGACAACGACTGGTGTGAGACTCTCGCGATCCGGAAGGTGTTCGGGCCGTCGGCCGAGAACGTCTCGGTCAGCTCGGTTAAAGGGGCACTAGGGCACAGCATGGCCGCGGCCGGCGCTGTAGAGACGGTGCTGTGCGTGCAGGCGTTGCAGGACGACGTCGTCCCTCCGACGGTCAACCTGCGTGAGCCGGACGCCAACTGCGATCTCGACTACGTGCCGGGAGAGGCCCGTGACCTGTCGTTGAGGCGGGTGGTCAACAACAGCTTCGGCTTCGGCGGGCACAACGCCGCCATGGTGCTGAGAGGGGTGTAGCGATGGAGTGCACAGATCAACTTATCGGGAACGCCGCGGTGCGGGTGACGGCAGTTGTCGACGACGCGTCTCTGCCACCCGTGGCCGAGCGGGCGGCCGCGGTCAAGCGCGCTGCACGGCGTCCCGTGAGCAAGTTGCTGGACCGTGCCTTCTACGGCGTCTACCTGGCGGGCCTGCAGCTGCACGCGCAGCTGCCGGCCGGGGCGAGCGCCGAAGAAACGGCGGTCTACACGGTGGGCAACTGGGACCCGTCAGTCCCGATCCCGGACTTCGCCGACGAGCCGGCCGAGGACTTGGTCGAACGGCTCAGCCACTTCTACACCCACCCCGCCAACCCCACGGACTGGCTGCGACGGATGCCGAACAACCCGATCTGCAACATCGCCATCACCACCGGGTATCAGGGGCCATGTCTGCACTACACCGGAACAGCTACCTCGTTAGCGTTAATGGTGCCGGTCGCGGTAGCGGCCATCGCCGACGGCCAGGCCGAGAACGCCCTCCTGCTCGCCTTCGACACTCCCCGGGAAGAGCGGCACGCGTTGGCGCACGAGTCCGACGCCATGGCCGTCGGGGTACTGATGGGACGGGGGGCCGGGACGCCTGCGCACCATCTGGTCGAGACGGCCCTGGCTGCACCTGCCGACGCCCGCTGCGTCGACGTGCTGGGGGACTTCGTGCGCTCGTGGCGTATCGCGAATTCACCGGCGCTCGTGCCATGAAAGGAGTAGCGCTAATCACCGGTGGCTCCGGATCGCTTGGCGCGGCCACGGCCCGAGTTCTCGACGAGGGTGGGTTCACGGTGGCGGTGCACTACGTGAACGACAAGGACGGTGCCGCCGAGGTGTGCGCCTCGCTGAGCGGTCATGCCATGGTCGTGCGGGCCGACGTGTCCTCCTGGGAGGACGTCAAGGACATGACTGAACGGGTGGAAGCAGAGCTAGGTCCCGTAGAGGTACTGGTCAACTCCGCGGCCGTGCGCAAGGACGGCCTGATGGCCAGCCAGCCGGTCGAGGAGTGGCGGCAGACGATCGCCACAAACCTGGTCGGCACCTTCCACACCTGCCGAGCCGTCCTGCCCGGCATGCTCCGCCGGCGGTCGGGGCGGGTCGTCAACATTGTCAGCCCCGCCGGCCTTATCGGCAGCCGCGGTCAGACCGCCTACTCAGCCAGCAAGGCTGGAGTGATCGGCATGACCCGCTCGCTCGCCCTCGAGTGCGGCAAGCGCGGTGTCACCGTCAATGCCGTGTCACCTGGTTATATGGACACGAAGCTCACGGACTCCGTCCCGACCGAGATCCGCCGGCAGTTCCTCGAGCGGACCGCGGTCAAGCGGCTCGGCGATCCCGACGAGATAGCCGCCGCGGTCCGCTTCGTCGTCGGCGCGCCCTACATGACCGGCCAGGTGCTCTCCCTGGACGGGGGGTTGTCAATCTCATGAGCGTTCCTGGAGTCGCCTTCCCCGGGCAGGGCAACGCGCGCGAGACGGCCCGGGCAGGACTGCAGCGCCAGGAGTCCCATCCCCTGGTGCGGGCGGCTATGAAGTTGGTCGGCGGCGCGAGCGCCGTCCTCGACCTCAACCTCAACGACACCGCAGTGGCGCAACCGATGACCTATGCCCTCGGCCTGGCCGCCGTGTCCTCGGCCGGCGCACGAGATGCGCCGCTCGCGGTGGGACACAGCCTCGGGGAGCTGACCGCGGCGGCTTTCCTCGGTGCGGTTGACCCCGAGGAAGGACTCCACCTGGCGGCGCGTCGGGGACAGATCTGCGCTGAGCAGCAACGGCGACGTCCTGGCGCGATGGCCGCAGTGATGGGCACCGACGCTTCGGGGGTCGAGATGCTGCGACGGCTCGTGGTGGGCCGCACCGGCGCCGTGCTCGAGATCGCCGGGCTTAATGGCCGTCGTCAGACGGTGGTCTCCGGCGACATGTCGGCGATGGCCGAGTTGGAGGCGACATCAGCCGAGCTAGGTCTGCTGGTCAACCGGTTGCCGATCGGCGGGGCGTTTCATTCCCCTCTAATGGTCGAGGCTATCGAGGAGTGGAGCGGGCTTCTCCAGGCAGCCGGGTTTCGCGACACAACCGTCCCGCTGGTCTCGACGGTAGATGCAGCCGTGCACACCTCGGGTGAGGAGATGCGCGAATTACTCCGCAGGGCATTGCTGCTGCCCGTCCGTTGGGCCGAAGCACTGCGTACCGTCGTTGCGCTCGGGGTCGACCAGCTGTGGGACGCGGGGCCGGGCACCACCCTCGCCCGGCTAGCCAGGCGAGAAGGCGTCGTGAGCTTCGTCGATACCGCCCATGAGTCCGCGGCCCAGGTGACGGCGTCGTGACCGTCTTGGTGTCGGGAGCGACCGGCTTCCTAGGGACGGCGGTAGTGCGTTGCCTGCGCGAGCCCGCGATCCTGCTGGTGCGGGGCCGTGATCACGAGCAACGTACGGCGCGGGTTGCACGCAAGACCGGTGCAGAGGTGACCTCGGTGCGCGGGGACGTGACCGAGCCGTGGTGGGGGCTGAACCCGAGCACCGTCGACGAGCTGCGCGGCACGGTTCGCGCGGTGGTCAACCTCGCCGGTGACGTGTCGTGGTCGGCGCCTTGGTCCCGGCTCAGCGCCGTCAATATCGACGGAGCCTCCCACGGAGCCCGGCTTGCTGCGGCTCTCGACGCCCAGTTGGTCCACGTCGGCTCCCTCTACGCCGGCTTCGCGTCCGGCGATGAGGTACCCGAGACCCTGTTGGAAGAGCACGAGGGCCTGACGAAGTACGAGCGCAGCAAACTGCGTGGTGAGCTAGCGGTCGCCGCCCTGGCGCGACGCCATGACGTCGCGGCCACCATCTGCCGGGTTCCGGCGTTGTCGGGAGACCTGGACCCCCCGACGCGCGGAGACGACGGCTCCAAGAAGGTCCCGTTGGCCAGGCTCATCACCAACGGCGGCTGGCCGCTGATGCCATATGCCGCCGGCGCCAGGCTCGATATCTGTCCGAGGGACCTCGTCGCCCGTGCCTTGCATGCCTGCCTGGACCAGCCGGGGCAGGGCGACGTGGTGGTGCGCAACATGGGGCAATCTACGTCTGCGCCGTTCGTGGAAGCGTTCATCCAGGAAGCGGCGATCGCCTCGGCCCCGGAACCCTCGCAGTTCCCGCGACCGCAGCGGGTACCGGCCCGGTGGCTGCTGGGGGTCTCTCGTCAGGCGGACAGACTGCCGGAGAGTCCTCGCAACGCGGCCCTGATCGGGCTGCGCTACTTCGCCTCGCCCACCATCTACGAGGGCCCCGGCCTGGGCCGCGAGTACTCGATCACAAGCCTGCTCGGCACGCTCGGTATGCCCCGTCGTGTCGACCCACCACCGTTGCCGTCCTACTACGCGGGTTGGCAGACATGGTGAGCCTGCTGGTGGCCGGGGGCACCGGGGTCGTCGGGGCGGCGGTCGCCGAGCTGGCGAGCGAGCGGGGTCACTCCGTGCGGACCCTGAGCCGGTCCGAGGAGAGCGCCCGCGACGGTGTGCGACACCATGTCGGCGACGCCCGCGTGGCCGACCTCGGGTTAGATCCCGGCGAGGCAGACGAGGTGCGAGAAGAGGTCGACGCCATCGTGGTGGCCGTCGGCACGTTCGACCTATCCATCAGCCTCTCCGGCGCCACCGCCGAGCACCTGGCGCCGCTACGAGGGGTCCTTGCCTTCGCGCAGAGCTGCCCCCGGCTGCGCACCGTGGTGCTGGTGTCGAGCCTGCTGGCTGTCGGCGACGTACGCCAACGGGTTGACAGCGGGTTCGTGCCCGTCGGTTCGAAGCATCGGAACTTCTACGAGTGGGCCAAGCTGGCCGGAGAGAAGGTGGCGCGCTCCTCCTCGATACCGGTGGACATCGTCCGCGCCGGACACATCCTGGCCGGTCGTATGGACGCGTCGCCGCCCGACCCGCAGGCGATCATGTCACTGCTGCCCATGCTCGCGGCAGGATGGCCGCTGCCCGTGGTCGGGTCCAACCGCTACTGGGCGGCACCGCCCGGCTTCGTCGCCGAGATCGTCGTCGATCGGGCCGAGCGGGGCACCGGCGGCAGCTCGGTATGGGCGGTGGATCCCCGGTCGCCTTCGTACGCGCAGATCTTCGACCTGGCCAACGCCCGCTACGGGCTGCGTAGCCGGCGGGTCCGCTCGGCGTCCCTGGCTCGCGCCGTCGCCGCCGTGGTGCGTCCGTCCTGGGTTGACCTCGGCATCCCGCGGGAGGTCTTTGACTACTGCAACGCCGTCTGGGACTTGGACCTGGCCTGCCTCGACGCACTAATCGACGACGGTCGGGTGACCCCACCTCCCGACCGCCAATACGTCGTCGACGCCCTCGACGCCGAGTACCGCCGCCTCCAGGAGTGCCTGCCATGACGCTGCCAACGTTCTCGCTGGATACGCCCCGCTGCGGGAGTGAGTCCCTCCACAGTGGGCACAACTTCCGCGAGGTCGCTCCGGAACTGCTCTCACCGATGACTTGGAGCGTGGTCGGGGCGGGAATGGAGCGCGGCTTCCGTGACGCCGCGGCGTTCTTCGGCCGCGAACAGGTTAAGCGTGCGCGGCCACACTTCGTGAGCTATCTCGGTTTCCGGCCGTTCTTCAACATGACCACTGTGGAGCGGTTGGCCGACGAGCTGCCCGTCGTGGACCCGGCTGACATCTGGGAGTTGCTGCTCGGTGGGCCCGGCCCAATGATCCAACGTAGCCCTCGACCCGGCAGGTTCCACCGAGCCCGGCGGCTCAGCGGTGGTCTAGCTTTTCTACGCGACAACGCGAGGGCCTTCGAGAAAGCCTCCTGCGCGCTGGCGCGCGCCGAGCAGAGCACTCTGACGGCGATGGGTTCTGGGTCGGCATGGCAGTTGGGCTCAGCGTGTGACGACGCGGTGAGGGCCGGACGGCTCGCCTGGGCCTTGCACATCCGCACGACGTGTGTGGCCTTCGTCGCCTCGGCGGTCGCCAAGGAGACCTTCGGCCTCCGGTACGACGAGGCAACCTCATTTCAGCTGCTGCGCGCGTGCGCCCACCGGTCGCACGAAAAGGGGGGCAGCGTAGAGGTGGGCCCATTGGACGAGCACACCGACCGCATCAACAACTACGAGGTCGCCGACCGCACAGAGGCGTTCGCGCCGTTCACCTCCCGCTCATTGTCTGCGGCGGCTTCGATGCTAAACCAGGCGCCACCGCGCGCTCCTGGTGACGAGATGGCGGTAGATGTTCCCTACGGCACGGCCATGGGGCCGGTCTTCGACGCAGCCGTCGACTTTATGGGACTGGCCCTAGGCGAGCGCGAGCGCTCCAAGGGCATCGGGCTGCGAGCACTGCACTGCATCCGGCTGCTCCTCGACCAAGAGGCTTTCGGCGTGGAGGCCGAGACGGCTGCCCTGCTCGGCGTGGACGAGCTGCGCGGCCTAGCTCCGCAGGACGCACGCAAGCTCGCGGCGGCCAGGACGCAGGAGCTGCGCGAGGCGGCGCAGGTTGGCTACCCGGTCGACATCAGCTACACGGCCAGGGGCGTGGCCGCCCTACGTCGCCCGGTACCTCGCGACGGGCACGGCCGAGGACTGGCAGGGGGCTGGGCCACCGGGGTGCTCTCGCAGGAGAGCGACGGGGAGCCCGGCATCATCCTGGTGGGGGACCGCGTAGACGGGAACTACGTGCTCGCGGTTCTTCCCGACGGCGTCGTCACCCGGTATGGCAGCGTGCTCTCACACGTCGCCATCGTCTGCCGCGAGCTCGGCATCCCGCTACTGGCCGGCGTCGACGTCCCCGAGGTGCAACTGGGCCGGCGGGCCACCTTGGACGGATGGGCGGGCACCCTCGACCTTGCCGGTCAGCGCGAGTCACCGCGATGACCAAACTGCTTAATGCTCATCGCGGTGACAACGACGTAGACGCCGTGCTTGACGAGGTCACTCCCAGGGTGCGCCGGCAGGCTATGGCTACCTACGAGCTGCTTCAGCCACCACGGCCCGACCGCGATCGCCAGATGGGCGATTGTTGCCGCCGGTCGCGGCAACAAACGTCCGAGAGCCACCGCAACGATTCCTTGGATCGCCCCATATCCCCAGTGCACGGCGATATCCGTACCGCTGCGGGGCTGATGTGCGGTGGCGCTCCCCGACACGGGACGACCCCCACCCGGGGTGAGGACCGCAGAGGTCACGGTGTAGGCGGCGGTTCCCACCACTCCCGCCACGACCCCGGTGGCCACGTCGAGATTCGAGCTCATGTGCTTCATGGAGTGCTTCCGTCGGTCATCGTCTGGGTTCGTGCCGGCCGCCCTAGGTGGCGTCCGTCGCCGCCCGCAAAGGAGCAGAACAGATGACGGACGTCGACGCCAGCGCCACCCATCGCACGCCGCCTTTGGCCGTGTCCTTCATGCGGCTCGGTAAGCTCACGTTATTCGAGATCTGGCTGGGCCCTGTCATCGCCCTGTCCGCTGCTCTCGGCGGAGGCGCACCAGCAGCGCGCAGCGTCGTGCTGTGCGGGCTCTTCCTCTTGGCGATCGCATTCGGCATGGGTGCCACCCACGCGCTGGACGACATCACCGGCTTCCGCGACGGCAGCGACGCCCGCAATTACGCCCCCGAGCGTCGGCGCAGCCAGGTCAAGCCACTGGTCCGCGCTGACCTGACGGTCGCCCAGGCCCGCACCTTCGCCCTGGCCACAGGTGCGCTTGCGATGGGTTGCGTGCTCGCTTTCTGCCTCGTGGCCGACTTCAGGCCCTGGTGGATCTTCCTAGCGGGGGTGGCAGTGGTCGCCCTCGGCACGCAGTACAGCGCCGGCATCAATTTCAGCTACCGCCTCGTCGGCGGGGGGGAGGCACTGACCGGCATCACCCTGGCGGCCAGTGTGCTGGTGCCCTACGCTGCGGCAACCCAGGACGTGACGGCGGCCGCGGTGGTCCAGTCGCTGCTGTTCGGTCTGTGGTTGGTCCAGGTACTGATGTGCTCCAACAGCCGCGATGCTGAGGACGATCGGCGCGTCGAACGGCGGACGATCGCCGCGTGCACTCGCGTGCGCGGCAACAAGATGGCTGTCGGCCTGGTCTTCGTGGCCGCGTGGGCGCTTCCCGTCCTCGCGGTGGTGACGGGCGCAATGCGATGGCACGTGCTCGTCGCCCTATTGCCTTGCACGGGGGTGCAGGTCTACGTGCTCTGGTCGGGGTTCCACAACGTGTGGCGCCACCGGAAGAACCTTGGTTTCCAGGCGGTCCGCCTGGGTGTTGTCGGACTGGTGATCTCCCATGTGCTCTGAGCAACACGTCGATGTCGTCGTCATCGGCGCCAGGATCGCAGGCGCGTCCTTGGCCACCCACCTGGCCAGGCAGGGTCGCTCGGTGCTGTTACTGGACCGGGAGGGGTTCCCGAGTGACACGCTGTCCACGCACCTGATCCAGGTCAGCGGCGTGCGCAGCATGCAACGGCTTGGGGTGCTCGAGGAGCTGCGGGCCACCGAAGCGCCGTATCTAGAACGGCTGCGTCCGGTCTACGACGGCATCGACCTGACCACCGACGTCGCCGTCGACGACGGGTGGCCGCTCGGTGGGATGAGCATTAACCGGGACCAGTTGGACCATATCTTGATCTCAGCCGCGAAGCGGGCGGGAGCGCAGGTGCGGTTGCGGGCGAAGGTCGAGGCCCTGGTGCGCGCTCAGGATGGCCGTGTGTGCGGCGTCCGCGTCACCTCGGAGGGCACCACCTGGACGGTCCGTAGTCATCTCGTGGTGGGGGCCGACGGCCGGAGGTCGAAAGTCGCCTCAACCGTCGGCGCGCGCACCTACAACGTCACCAGAAATGAGCGTTTCGTCTACTGGGGGGACTACGAGAACGTCAGGCCCGAGTCGCCCCCGACCGCGTACCACATTCGCACCGGCGGGGACCTACTTATCGCCTGCTGGTCCGACCGTGGCCGGTTCACCGTCATGGTCGTGCCCGGCCTCGAGGACTACCCGCGGTTTAGGTCGGACCCTGAGCATCACTTCCGGCAGGCAGTGGCCTCCTGCGAGCCGTTGCGTCCGCTGCTGGAGAGCGCCAACCGGGTCGAGCGCCTGACTGGGACGGCACACTTCCCCGGATACTTTCGCGAGTCGGCGGGTCCGGGATGGGTGCTGCTGGGCGACGCGGGACAGTTCAAGGACCCCGCCATAGGACAGGGGATCTCCGACGCGCTTCGTCAGTCCGAGGAACTGGCCCGACGGCTTCGCGCCGCCGACCTCACCAACCCCGGGCACCTTGACCGGACCACACGACGCTGGTGGCGTTGGCGCGATCGCGACGGCAGCGCAATGTACTGGTTGGCCGCCGAGATGTCGCAGGCCGGGCCGATGGACCCGCTTCTCCGAGAGGTGTTGTCGTGTGTGTCCGAGGATGCGCGAGTCCGTCAGAAGTTCATCGACGGCGTGCTCTCCCACCGCGTCAGCCCTTACGAGGTCTTGACGCCGCGGCTGATCGCTAGGGCTTCCTCGCGGCTGCGGCGTAAGGGGTTGGCCACCACCCCCGAGGTGCTCCGTCTCGTCGCTCGGCGCCTGCAGGTAGAGGCGCAGCACCTCGGCCTGCGCCTGCGTCCCCGTTATGCGCCGCTGCCGACGCCGGCCGACCGGCCCCGTGCCACCACCTCCGACGCCACCGCGTACCTGCAAGGAGTTGCCTCGTGACCTTCACTGTCCCCAGCCTGGACTTCTCACTCGCCGACGCCGACGCCATCAACGACCCGTATCCGCGCCTGCATGAGATCCGGGAGGCCCACCCGATCTTCTGGCACGACGAGTTCGACGCCTTCGTCGTCACCCGGTACGACGACATCGCCCGCATCCTCAAGAGCTCGAAGTGGAAGGTGCGGCCCGGGTCGAACTTTCTGGAACGCCAACGCGGCGCGAACGAGATAGTGGACCAGCTCATGCAGGGCTTCTACTACTTCCTCGACGATCCGGAGCATCGGCGACTGCGCAGCATCGTCGCCGCCACCTTCACACCACGGATGGTGGAACGCTTCCGTCCACGGATCCAGCAAGTACTCGACGAGCTGTTGGCGGGGTCGTTGGACCAGCGAGGGCACGTCGAGTTCATGAGCGAGGTCGCCTACCCGCTGACGGTGCGTATTGTCACCGAGATCCTGGGTTCCTCGACCGCGGAGGACGAGGCCTTCTTCCTCGACCGCGCGGCGGCATTGGCTGGCCTGCTGGAGTGGGACGCCCCGCTGAACCGCGTCGCCGACGGGGGCGAGTCGATGCTCGCGATTAGCGAGCGTTTCGTCGACATCCTGGAGCAGCGCCTCGGGGCACCCACCAGCGACCTCGTCTCCGGCCTCATCACCGCGCAGGCCGAGGGCAGGGCCTCCGACAGCTTCGAGATCATATTCATGTGCGTGCTGTTGGTCACGGTCGGTTACGAGACGACCATGAACCACCTCGGGGACGGTGTGCACTCGCTGCTAGGCCAGCGCGACCAGTACGAACGGCTCGGCCGTGACCCGGGGGTCCTCAGCACGGGCGTCGACGAGCTGCTGCGCCATCAGGCCCCGGTCCAAGTGACGGCGAGGCTCGCGACGCGGGACATCGAAGTGGCCGGGACCACGATCCGCGAGGGCGAGTTCGCCGTGGTCCTGCTCGGCGGCGCGAACCGCGACCCGCGGGTCTTCGCAGACCCCGACCGGCTGGACCTCGCCCGAGAGAACGCGCACCGTCACCTGACCTTCGCGCACGGACCGCACTTCTGTCTCGGGGCGGCTCTGGCGAAGGCGGAGTCTGAGATCGTCTTCGGCACGCTCGCGCGCCGCTACCCCGGCCTGAGCATGGCCGCGCCCCCGCAGTGGCGCCCCACAGCGATCCTGCGCTCCTTCGATCGGCTCGAACTGTCACGAAAAGGCTGACCAGACATGACTATTCGCTCTGTAACGACCACCCACGCACGCGAGCTCCGCACGGCGGGCGGGCTGATGCTGGCCGGCGCCGTCCTCTCGGTGATCACGAACATGCTGCATCCCCACCAGGACATCGACACCGAGCAGTTCATGGACGAAGTCACCGCCTCGTCGGCCTGGATTCCGTTGCACCTGGGGATCTGCATCGCTGCGTTCCTCAACCTCGCCGGCATGCTGATGATCGGCCGTGTTCTCACGACCGATCGCCGCAGCCCAGCCGTCACCGTCGCCGACGGAGCGGCAGTCGTAGCGTGCGCAGTGATGATCGTGCTGATGGGCGTAGACGGCTTCACGACCAAGCATTACGCGGACTACTTCACGAAAACCCAGGGCCAGGAGCACGCAATGGCCTACCCCACCGCCTACTTGATCCTGCTGCTCCTGCTCGCGGGACTAGGCCAGTGGTACGCGCTCTACCTCGGGGTGGCGATGCCGCTGTACTCCCGGGAGATGCTGCGGCAGAGAAGCGTACCGGGCTGGCTGGCCCACCTCGGCATCTGGACCGGGCTTTGCGCCCTGGTCACTGGTGCGCTCATCTACACGCTCGGTGCGTCGTTCCTCGTGACCACGCTGATGTTCCTGGTCTTCTCCTCCCTCGGTTTCCTGTGGCAGCTGCTCGTCGGTGTCGTCTACTGGCGTCGCGGCACCCAGTCGCTCACCGGGGCGACAGGCAGGCCGACCAAGGCAGACTCGGTGGGGGCCGGTACCCAGATTGAAGGCGGGTCGTCGTGACCGGCGAGGCGGCTCCACACGCGGTGGTCGCACGGCTCTACGACGCATACAACCGCCACGACGTCGACGCCGTAATCGACTGCTGGCACCCGCAAGGCCGTGAGTTCCTGCCACTGGCGGGCGAGATGAGCGCCGACCCGGGTCTACGGGCCCACCTGGGGCAGTTTTGGGCGGCCTTTCCGGACGCCGCAATCTCGGTGCGTTCTATCACCTCCGACGACGAGCGGGCGGTGGCCCAGGTCGACCTCGCCGGCACATTCAGCGGCGCGCGCTTCCAGGGGCTCGTACCCAACGGACGTCGCTGGGTCGCGCGGATGGCCGAGGTGTTCGAGGTCCATGCGGGCGTCATCACGCGCGCCGACGTCTACATGGACTCCTTGGACCTGATGCGCCAGATCGGTCTGATGCCACCGGAAGGGAATCGCTTCGACGACGTCGCCAGGGTCGCCTTCAACCTCCGGACTCGTGCCGTGCAGCGGTTGGCGGTGAGGCGCCGCGATCGCGAGGCGCCGACAGGTATCGCCAGGTGATCGACGGTGCGCCGAAGCCCGCCCCGTCGCGGAGGCGATCGAAGGCGGTACTGATAATCGCCGCTGTCGTAGTGCTTGTCTCGTTGGCTGGCGGAGCCACCGTGCTGAGCCAACTGTCCGGCGGGGGCTTCGACGCGGCAGGCACCCGATCGGCCAAGGCCGCCGACGTTCTGCGGGAGAAGTACGACGCTACTGACCCGGACGCCGTGCTGCTCGTCACGGCGAGGGAGGGCGACGTCGACACCCCAGCCATGCGGCGCTACGGGTCGGCCCTTGTCGAGCGGCTCAGCAGACTGTCCGGGGTTGACCGCGTGACGTCGTACTGGGGGTCTCCTGGCGCAGAATCGTTCCTGCGCAGCCGAGACGGCAGCAAGGCGCTGGTCGCGGTATCGCTGAATGGTGACACCAACGACAAGTCGAAGTTCCTGCGCGAGCTCGGATCGCGAGTCGACCTTTCGTCCACAGAAGCGACGATCTCGGTCGGCGGCGGGTCCGAGGTGTTCCGTGCCATCCAGGACCAGATCGTGAAAGACCTTGCGGTGTCCGAGGCCGTGGCCGTGGCGATCAGCCTGATCCTCCTCCTGATGGTCTTTCGCAGCGTAGGAGCCTCACTGCTGCCGCTGGCCATGGGGATCATCTCGGCATCGGTGACTTTGCTCGTCCTGAACGTACTGGCCCACCTGACCGAGGTCTCGATCTTCGCGCTCAACCTGACCAGCGCGCTCGCGCTCGGCTTGGGCATCGACTACGGGCTCCTGATGGTCTCTCGGTTCCGAGAGGAGCTGGGCGCCGGCCGCACGGTGCCGGACGCGGTCCGGGTGACCCGCGCGACGGCTGGGCGGACCGTTGTCTTCAGCGGCCTGACCGTCGCCTTAGCGCTCGGGTCCCTACTGGTTATCCCCTTGCCGTTCCTACGCTCGTTCGCCTACGCGGCCGTCCCGGTCGTGCTGGTCGCGGTGGTCGCCGCCGTCGTCGTGCTGCCCGCCGCGCTCGCCTTGCTGGGGCACCGGATCGACTGGCTCCCGCTGCGGCGGCTACCGCGAATCTCGCCAAGCGACGACTTCTTCGCCCGCGCCGGGCGGTGGTCCATCCGGCACCGGCTACCCGTCGCGGCTCTGGCGATCGTCGGGCTCAGCCTGTTGGCGTTGCCCTTCCTGCACATCCAGATCGGCAAGTCCGACGAGCGGGTGCTGCGTCCGGGTGCAGACATCCGGGCCACTCAGTCGCAGATCAGCAACGACTTCCCGACCAACTCCGCATACCCGATCACAGTGCTCGTCGGCCGTGGGGAGGCGAGCAGCGGGCAGGTCGAGCAGACCGCTTCCCGGATCTCCAGTATCGACGGGATAGGCGCAGTGACAGGACCGAGCCGCGTGTGGGTGGCGGGCCGCGACTTCGCCCCGGCGGCCGCCACGCCCCAGGAGGGGACCTACTGGCGACTGACGGCGGTGTACGGCTCCGGGGTGGACCCCTACACCGACACCGCACGCACTGCGGTGACGGAGATCCGGGACTTAACCGCGCCCGCCGACGGGCTCGTCGGCGGCGAGACCGCGCGACTGATGGACACCAACGAAGTCATCGCGGACCGACTGCCGTGGGCGCTGCTACTCATCCTGCTGACTAGCCTGATCCTGATTTTCCTTCTCACCGGCAGCCTCGTCGTGCCCATTAAGGCCGTGGTCCTCACAGTGCTGAGCCTCTCGGCGACTTTCGGCGTGATGGTGTGGGGGTTCCAGGACGGCCACCTCGAGGGGCTGCTCGGATTCACCTCGCCGGGCTACCTGGACAACGCCATGCCAGTGCTCATCTTCTGCACCGCGTTCGGCCTGTCGATGGACTACGAACTCTTCCTGGTCTCGCGGATACACGAGGAGTTCCGTAGCAGTGGCGACAACGACCTCGCGATCGAACGCGGCCTGCGCCACACCGGTGGAGTGTTCACTTCCGCCGCTCTCCTGCTCGCGGTGGTCTTCGCCGGGCTGCTGACCTCGCATGCGTCGCTCATCCAGATGGCCGGGCTCGGCATCGTGCTGGCGATCCTGCTTGACGCGACGGTGATCCGGTGCCTCGTGGTACCGGCCTTGATGAGTCTGATGGGACGGGCGAACTGGTGGGCCCCGCGTCCACTGCGTTCGCTGCATCGTGCGGTAGGCCTCCAAGAACCGGCGGCTCAACCACACCACGTCGAACAACGAAAGACGTTACGACGATGACTCTTTCGACACCTGTGCTCCAGTTGCTGGCGTGGGCGGTGGCCGGCATCCGTGCCCTGATCGCCACCGTGTTCGCGCTCGCCCCTTCCACCGCCATGCGGCTGATGTTCGGCCGAGGTGCCACCTCTGGCCCCGCTCGGGTCGCCGCGGCACACTACGCGGCGCGCGACGCAGTGCTAGGCGCGGGGCTCGCGCGTGCCCTGCGGGGACCGCACCCGGTGCTCGGCGACGCGGGCCGGTGGATGTGGGCCGGGACGACGGCGGACGTGGTCGACCTGGTGGCGATCGTCGCCACTAGGGACCACAAGCTCGCCGGGCGTCAGCGGTTGCTGATCGCTCAGATGGCGATGGTCGTCGTCACTGACCTGTGGCTGTCTAGGGCGCTGTCCGCTTCCGGTCGGCTCCCTCGAGGCAAGCCTTGAGTCGGCTCATCTCCGCCGGGACGTCCCGCTCGAGCCAGCGGGTGAGGCGACCGTCCAACACCGGTGCCAACACCGGTGCCAAGTCGAAACGAAGGGTCCGGGTGACGGTGGTCCCCTGCGGTCTCTCCACGCACCCCAGTGACCCCACGAAGTGCGCCATCCAGTCGTTCCGGCTCGGCAGAGCCGTGATGTCCACTTTCGTACCGCGGCGCACGACCATCTGCGTGCTCAGTGGCGCTGGCAGACCCATGAGCTGCGGCCGGAACTGGAATACGGTGCATCCCTGCGCGCGCCGCACCCATCGGATGGAGCTCAGCCGAGGGTCGACCTCGCGATACGCCTCGACGTCGAGGATGAACTCGAGGATGTCGTCGGCGGGTCGGTCGATGACGATGCTGAACTCTTTCTCTGCCATTCATCCTCCGTTTGTTGACGGCTGTCAGCATGCACCATACCGTCGCTTCCTGTGCAAGCCAAGCAGTCGGCGACGAGCAGCCGTCTCTCTCGGAACACCCGTCGTGAGCTCCTGGTGCGCGCGGCAGCTGACACCTTCGCTGAGCACGGCTACAACCAGTCGACGCTGCGAGACATCGCGGGGCGCGCAGGAGTGACAACACCGATCCTCTACCGGTTCTTCGACTCCAAGTTCGACCTGTACCGCGTCATCATCGAGGAAGCCGCCGGAACGCTGATCGGCGTCTGGTCTTCGGTGCCGGCGGCGGGCTCACCCGAGGACTTCTTCAGGGCCTCAACGTCGGCCTTCTTCTCCTGGATTGAACAGCACCGGCAGGCGTGGCGGCTGCTGTTCGCGGACCAGCCGCGAGACCCCTCTGCCGAACAGGTCTTGCAGCAAGTGCGCTCCGCAGCCGACGACGCCATGGGCGAGGTGCTGCGGGCCATCGGGGTCAACATCCCCGCGGGCTTCGACGAGCAGCAGTTCCTGGGCGGTCTCGCCTCCCAGGTGACTGGAGCCGGCAACGCGCTCGCGTCGTGGTGGTGGTTTAACCAAGAGGTGTCGGCCGCCGATGTGGCCGCAATGAACCACGTAGTCCTCTGGCAGGGGTTGAAGCGCGTGGTTGCCGGCACCGGCGGCACCGGCACGCACACCGGCCTGAACACCAGCACGATCCACGAGCACTGATCGCCTTGGGGAGGCAAAACATGATGACGACGACGGCCCAGTACGACGAAGCGCTCACGTGGGTCTACGACAGGATTGCCCCACACTTCAGGAGAGCGGAATCAAGACGTCGGGCATGGACGTACCTCATCGACCTGCCACGCGTGGCCGAGGAGGGACGACGAAAGGGCCGCGCCGCAGGTCGCGGCCAGGCCGAGTCGCGCGGCGACGGCGTGCAGCGGCTGCTGAAGACGGCCCGATGGGACGAACAGGCGGTCCTCGGGGAGCTGCAGGATGTTGTGCGCGACCTGGTCAACCTCTCGACGGTCGACCTCATCATCACCGAGATGTCGTTTCGCAAGAAGGGCTCTCAGTCCGCGGCGGCGGCACGCCAGTTCAGCTTGGACAGTCAAAAGCTGGAGAACTGCCAGGTCGCGATGATGATGTACGTAGCGACGCCAACCGGTGAGATCTACCTCTTCGACCGATGGTTGTACGTGCCGAGCTCGTGGCAGCGAGACTCCGCGCGCTGCCGGGCCGCCGGGATCCCCAGCTCCCACTGCGGCGACACCAAGACCGGGTTGATCCTCGATATGCTCACTCGCGCGATGAATAGCGGCTTCGGGCGAGGGTCGGTCTCGGTGCTGGTGCGAGACATCGACCGAGGTGCAGTTCACCAACTTCTCACCCAGCGGCGGGTGCCCCACTTCCTGCTATGCTCGCCGGGAGACTTCACCGACTGCGTGGCTAGCGGCGGTGGTGGGTCGACTCGGCCGCCCCGCTTTGACCTACCCCACGAGACCTTGTCCAACCCCGTGGGTACCTTCCGCAGGTTTGCCGGCGGCAAGGCCGCTGGCTTCGAGACCTCGCTGGTTGCGTACGTGCCCCCTCCCGACAGAACGGCCACGGCGGCCGCGGCGAATATCTGGCGCACGTGCGCGACGAGAGCTCGCTCCCGCAGTTGGCCGAGCGGATCACGATGGCTCGCCGAGCCGTGAACAGGTCGCGGGCCTTCAAAGAGCAGATCGGCCTCGAGCATTACGAGGTGCGCAGCTGGGTCGGGTGGCATCGGCACATAACCCTGGCCGCCGCCTCGCAAATCGCCTATCAGTTAGCCCATATCCCGTGCGAAGCGGGGTATCGCAAGAGCAATCGTCAGGGTGCCACGGCGGTGGGTTGAATCCTGTTGTGCCACCCAGTTTGTGGCCGTCGTCGGGTAGATTGAGGGGACCAACTAATCGGGCCTGACCAGCCCACGATCGTTTCGGCGACTCTGATGAACACTGTGACCCTCCCCGCCTCCGCTGTGCACGATGTACTCAAGGCGGCGGTGGCATTCGTCGGCAAAGACACCACGTTGCCGATGTTGTGCGCGGTGCAGCTGGACACCATCGGCGGCTACCTGGTGGCGACGGCAACGAACCGCTACGTGGTGGGCCGGTCCCGCGCGAAGCTCACTGAAGGCGAATGGGCGGGGCCCTTCCTGATGACGATGGCCGATGCCAAACGGTTTCTCGCC